>JAAUYJ010022074.1_pt1 | contig 13464 bp, 9 predicted proteins | sample 7278031 | NCBI WGS metagenome assembly JAAUYJ01 (sample SAMN14350222, study PRJNA611818) | marine sediment metagenome | isolation source: surface marine sediment (1.8m) | place: French Polynesia: Moorea | collected 2018-08 | reverse complement strand
TGTGGGTATGGGATTGGGAATGCTTTGCTGTGGATATTATTTAAGTAAAAGATGAATGAACATCCTTCGTGACTGTTTGCTGAAACTTTGCTCTAATGTTGGTTGTCCTCCGCTCTGCCCTTGTGTTCTCCTGTGTCCCCAGGTGGTTTTGTCATCAACCTGTCTCTTGGTCAAACAGCCAAAGTGTGATTGGTGTTCCTACCTTATCTCAGGTCTCTCTCTCGCCGGTTCTCCGGTCGTGATCGCCCTCGGGGTCACCGGGTGTTTCCAGATGTGGCTAAAGTCGTCCCCGAGGGTCTCCGGGTCGAACGGGACGATGGGAAACCCCGAGAGCGGAGCCGAAGCGTCTTTGCCGTGAAGAAGATTTTTTACGATTTGCGGAGTTGCCAGATTGAAGTCGTCAAGTTCGCTGTTTTTGAATTCGAAAACACCAAAAAAACTATCTTTACGTGTCGTTTTCCTTCTATTTTTAGAATGATTAAATCAAATAAAATGACGTAAAAAGATTGCATGAAAAACATGCACGGCAGATGCTAAAATAGCGGTGCTTAAAAAAGAAAAAATATACTTTTAAATTAGTTAATCACCTAAACTGGCTCCTCTGTCTATTTCGTGTCCGCACCTGGCCCCGCCCGGGTCGTTTGCTTTGCCTTGCTTTGCCTGGTTGGGCGCTGGGCGTCGCGGCTTTGGCAGGTGAAGAAATACAGTGCAGAGAGAGAGAGAGGATGGGCAAGGACGGGAGACAGCCCAAGGCGGCCAATTCAGCCACGCGCCGATACAAAGGGTGGCCAGAAAGAGCGACTTATAGCAGTATTGTGTGTCAATTTTTGTGCTTTTAAAACTTTCAAGAACTCAAAGACTTAAGGAGAAAACTCTTTAATTTAATTTTTTTGTGAAAACGAAACTAAAAACGGATAAACTTATATGATTGAGATCATTTTGGGGATTTCTTACATAGATTTGACTGTTTTGTAGGCATTCTTCCTGGCGGATCTAAATTGTCAATCTCCAGCTGAAAATGTTCTTTTATCGGTCAAGAAAAGAAAACTGATTATACCTGCAGAAAAGAAAGAAGTAAAGAGCTAATCAGCCAAATACACTTCACCTAAAATTTGACAGTTATCTTTTCGGGGTCGTTTGTTTGGGATGACGTGTTAGTTGCTTGCCAATGTTGTTTGACTTGACCACCAGAGCTGAGTGAGTCATCCTTGTCATTGCCATCGCTGTCATCTCCAACATGAGCGACAGGGAGGAAGGTGAGGAACTGCAAATGACATTAGGTTAAGAATTGATGACTGTCACACTCCCATGTCGTTTCCTAGATATTAGCATGCTAAGGGTCTTAAAAATTTTCAAAAGGCACTGAGGTACCTGCGGATGTCATTTCGTATCACTGCTAGTAAAGGTGTGCTCTTTGGAAGAATTTTGGTACCAGCATGTGACAGGTTCCGAAATTCCTTCCTCGTATTTTTTTCCTTCTCCGCCGTACTATCGTACTTCCCTCTCTGCACTGGTGCTGGCTTCTGTCGCCCTGGGACTTGACATATGTTATGTGGATATGATAAGCGAACAGGAGCACCAACAGGCATTTCCCCCAGCCCCACCTATGCGAACCCCACCGCGATACACTAGGACGCGCGCGCTAAGTACACAAAATTTCCCCTCTTTCACTGTCACTAATACTGTAGTGTACATGAACGTAGAGAAGTAGCGGGGCGTATTTTTTTAGCTTCCCTGTGTGTGTCCTGTATGAGCTATGAGGTGTAGTAATACGTGAGTAACGTGACACATACATACAGTGTAGTAGGTAGCAGCGACGTTTTTGCCACTGGCGTCACCGTGTTCCCCCCCCACATACGTACATACATTACACACACTGAGGATGCCCGCATACAACAATGTTACGTTTTCGAGAGGGAGGGAGGGAGATTAGCAGTGCGCATTCTGTCAAGCTGACAAGTCGTAAAGCGGAGAAGATACTTGCCCTAAAAGTGCAGTAATGCAGAGAAGCAACAATGGCCAGATTGTTTAGTGGTAAAGTGATTAATTGTTCAAGTGTTTTAAAATAAAATATTCATTTGTTTTCTGTCAAACAGTGAGCGGCGGTGAGGACGGCGGCGAGCAGGATGGGAGGAAGGTATCGTCAAAGAAGGAGCTACGGGCGGCCACGGGGCTCATCCTGCAGCCTAGGTGATTGATTTCACACAAATGCTTAAAAATATTTTTTTTAAAAAAAATTGATGTATTTTTCTAGGGAAAAGAAGGAAAAAAAGGAGAAGAAAGAGAAGCGGGAGAAGGAGACCCGATATGCGCACTTGGGCGAGGAGGACTCGTCCGGGGAGGACGAGGCAGACGGAAAGTGAGTTTTGAAATTGAATGGGAAATCGTTTTATTTCTCGTGGCTTTTTTGTCCGGATGTTTGGCGACACTTGAACGCGTAGAGGGGAAAACATGTTACTGCTACTGTGGCTGTGGCGAGAGCGGGAGGGAAAACACTTGTTTCGGGGAGAAACTCTGGCTTTCACCGGCCTGCTTTAGCAGAATTACTGCCTGCACGCTCGCTGTTTCCCGTATGCGGAACTAATTTCGCGAAGAAGAAACTTTTCACATTTATTTTAACGCACTGGCTTTGCGGGAAAGTTGATAACGGGAAAATGGAAAGGTAATTTGAGACTAGAACATTGATGGTGGCCTTGTATTAACAATTGTTCTTTCTTTTCCAGGAGCCCGGCGAAGTCCAAGCGCTCCAAGGCGTTCATGTTCGGCTCTGCCAAGAAGGACAAGGAGAAAAAGTCCTCAACGGGCGACGGCGGCAATTCGGCGGCGGCTTCGGCTGCTGTGGGGGCGGACGGAGGCGGCTCTGGAGCGGCGGCCGACGGAGCAGGAGCCGCCGCCGCGTCTTCCTCCGCCTCCGGAGCCGCCTCTGGCTCCTCCGGTGACAAGAAGAAGAAGGATAAGAAGGACAAGCCCAAGCTCAAGCTGATCAAGCACAAGCACCACCACGCCAGCGGCGACGGGGACGGTGCTGCCGGCGCAGGATCTGGCTCCGGCAAGAGGAAGTCAGAGTCCTCCTCTGAGGAGCCCGCCGCCCCTCCCATCTTCGGCGTTCCCCTGGAGGTGGCCACTGAGCGCGGGCGCAGCCACGACGGCGTCCCCCTCCCGGCGGTGGTGAGGCAGTGCATAGACTACGTGGAGGAGCAGGGGCTCATGCAGGAGGGGATCTACCGGTCCTCGGGCGTCAAGTCAAAGGTCAACAAGCTGAGGAACGCCTTCAACACCTCCCGCGCCCCCGTCGAGCTTATGGACTACGAGCCGGCCGTGGTCGCTTCGGTGCTGAAGCAGTTTCTCAGGGAACTTCCTGACCCGGTGTTGACCAAGGAGCTCATGCCTAGGTTCGAGCGAGTGTCTGAAGACCCCACTCCCCGCGGCAGGGCAGAGGGAATGAAGAAGCTCGTTTCCGAGCTTCCCGATTGCAACCGGGCCCTCCTCAACTGGGTCTTCGCCCACATGATGCACGTCATCGAGCGAGAGAGGTTCAACAAGATGACGCTACAGAACGTGTCCATCGTCCTGAGCCCCACCATGCAGATCTCACACAGAGTCCTGAACTGCCTCTTCGAGAACAGGCAGGTGCTCTTCGGCACCGTTCAGCTGAAGAGGTACGTCCCTCCCATCACCGTCGGCGGCGGAGGGGCGCTGCCAGAGTCCCCCGCCGAGATCGAGGAGGAGATCCGCAAGCAGGAGTCCCTCTTGAGCGACCTCCACCTGCAGATGTCATCTGGGGCGGCGACGAGGAAGGTGGAGGAGCAGGCCTGGGAGCAGCAGAGGATCGTCACTCAACTCAAGAGGAGGCTCAGGATGGCCAAACATAATTCGGAGGGGCAGCTTAATCTCGGAGGTGGTGTCTCCACGGGTGACGACGGAAGTGCAGCGGGGAAGCCGAGATTCGAGCCAATCGAGTACGAGGAGGAGCTCAACTTTTCGCTGCAGACGCCAAAGAAGCAAGAGGCGGTCGTGGCAAAGGAGGATAAGAAGGAGGAAGCGCCTGCCAAAAAGGAACAATCTCCGGAGAAGGATGTCCAGAAGCAACAACAGCAGGAGTCCCAGAAGAGTCACCAGGAGAAGGAGCGCGAGCACCACCTGCAGCAGCAGCAACAGCAACCGCTGAGGCCGGAAAAGGAATCTCCGCCGGAGGAGAAGGACACTGAGCACAAGGTCACAGTCATGGTGCATCAGAGCGACGTTGTTGACGGAGCAAGAAAAAAGGCTCCGACGGCGGCTCCAGCAGCAGCTCCAGCGCCCAAGGACACTCCAGCAGCAGCAGCAGCAACTGACGCCAAGGGGCACGTCACTGTCATAAAACTGCAGCAACAGGAGCAGCCCGACTCAAAGCAAATAACAAAGCAAGAGGCGGCAGCGACACCCCCGTCGAAGGAGGGTTCTCCCAAGGAGTCGAAGTCCAACTCAAACGCCGCCGCCGCCGCTCCTTCCGCTTCTGTCTCGTTCAAAGAGGAGGCCCCCTCGGCAGCATCAGCGGCCAAAAAGGACTCCTCCTCCTCCTCCTTCCCTCTCCTCCCGCCACCGCCAGCTTCTCACAAGATGCGCCAGGGCAACGCGGTTCTCCTCAGGCCAACCCCGGCCTCCCCCATGCATGCCAAGCCACAGCAGCAACAGCAGCAGCAACAGCAGCACTTCCACTCCTCCCTGTCCGTTGACCGCGGCGTGGACCTTGCCAAGAGCAAGAGCCTTCCGCGCGGGCTCCCCTCGGACGGGTCAGCCTTTGACATGTTCGCGGCTGAGGAAGAAAACGGCGCTGGGGCATCGATGCCGCCACAACAGCAGCAGCAGCCGGCAACAAAGGTTGCGGCAGGTCCTCAGAGTCTTAACCCTTTCCCAGCGGGAACCACGGCGAAGGAGGACGCCGCAAGGAGGGACAGGGAGGAGAGGAGAGCAAGAGGTAGAAAGGATTTTTGGAACTCATTGTTTGGATTGATTTGATATTTTTTTTTGCTTTCCAGAGCAACGTGAGCTTGACGACCTGTACCTGGAGGAGGCCCGCGCCCGCTTCGAGTTCGAGGAGCTTTCCGCCCTCAAGTCTGAGCTGGAGCGTCGGAAGCGCGCAGAGAGGAAGGAGATGGAGGAGCTCAGGGAGGAGCTGGCCTCGATGCAGACATTGTATCAGTACAGGACTTACTCGGTGGACAGCTCTGAGAGTTCTTCTGACGAGGCCGCGGAGGGGGAAGGGGGCAAGGAGGACAAGGGTGGAGGAGGCGGTGGAAAGGAGAAGGGCGAGGAGGTGGAGGAGCTGACGAGGGCGCTCAAGGACCTCATGAGGGAGAACGGGGAGCTGCAGGAGAAGAAGCAGGAGCTGTGTCAGAAAATACAGGTGAGCAGCGACATGAACACATTTGATAAATAACAGAAATATATAAATTTGTTCATTTTTTAGGAGGAGCGCGCGGCATGCGTCAACCTCCGCGTAGAGATCAGGGTTGAGCAGGAACGGCAAAAGCTGGTAAAGATGAGGAAGATGCAGCAGCAGCAGCAACAACAACAGCCCATCTCCGCTACGTGATCAAGCTTTTACTCTTTTCAGAGAATCTCTGTGCTCTTCTTACGCATTTCAGGCATACGCAAGTGTCAATCTTGTATTCCTACGCCATATACGTTTTCTCTAAACTACGTTATTTATATCAATCTGTTTAGTTTCTGAACAAAGATCAGGATCATGCCGAAAACACTTCGGTCTCGCATCGTTTCTCGCTTTTTAGATGGAGGCACTGTTCTCGCAAGCTTTAGTCGCTGCTGCCATCTCTCGGCTATGTTTTTTCAAGGATTATTTTGGCCGCTTTTTACTTCCTGTACTTGGAGGAATGCCCATTGAAAAGCCGTCGCTCGCTGTACTACGAAGAAATGGATTGATTATGTCCATTGAATACAGCGCTGTATGGGTGACTGGACACAAAAGGCCAAGTTCCGGTCAATAATGAAGTGACACACAACCGTTATTGCCTTTTTTCAGAATGGTTTATTAGGGCATGTATGATTATACGAAGTGTCGACAACAATGAACAATTCTCGGCGCTCAAACACGGGTGGTGTGTGGTGGTAGGGAGGGGGGGGAGGGGAGGGGGGATACGGCTTGATCCAAAAAAGCCAATTTACGCGTTATCCCCCGCATTATTTTCTCTCTCGCGTGCATGCGAAAAAAACACGGCACAGCGGCGGCAGCATCCCGCATGCAAGATGCCGTGGCTGCACAAAACGTGTTGGTTGGGGTGGGGGTGGGGTGGGTGTCGGTGTCATCGCGCCCGAGGCTCGTACAAAATCACAGCAACGAAGAGGGAGGAACACGGGAGGGGAGGATGCAGAATCGGGGCTCTTTCTTATTTTTCCATCATCACGGCAACGACGACGATGACGTCTTGCGGTAGTAGTGCTTGAAGTAGTGGGGGTGAGAGAGAGAGAGAGACAAGAGACATCACAATATCCCTTCTTTCTTTGTCATTTACCTTCAGCAGGGAGCTTGGAATTTCTTTTTTCAGCCATCAAGAATAAATCCCGGTAAAACGTCACATCTTGAGTCACCAGACGACAAGAGACGACGACGACGACAAGCAGGTCAGCCAAGAAAAAGAGTCCCATTTTCCGAGGGGATGGTCAAACATTTTCAAATTGGCATTTCAAATCAAAAAGAAATCCGATTAAACTGGCGTGAAAAGAAGGGGAAAAGACGAGTGTAGAAGCCTATATCGTATAGAACTTTCCTGTCTACCTAGAGTGGCTCTGCAGTAAAGTTTGTGTCTTCTTCGGGGTGAAACGTTGGCATTGGAAAATAATTCTTAAATATCCTCTGCATGTAAGATGGATCCACCACAAAAGTCACAGAGATGCTCTATTTTTTCTTGCTTTCTTCACCAACGGCGGCGGAGCGAAAGAATAAGAGAGAGAGGGATTTTTTTCAAAGGGAGAAGTCCTTTTCTTTTTTCCTAAGCGTCACTTAATCGTCCGTAAAATTCTTTCACTGCTACAGATCCTGTATGAATGGGGTGGCGACAAAATCTCTTTGCCGTTCGTGTTTTCTTCTTTTTCAATACACACTCGGTCACATCACTACTCGTCGTCCGAGAGGGGCTCGTAGGTCGGCTTCTTGGGGGCTGCTGTGGCAGGAGGCGGCGGCGGAGGGGGAGCGGGTGAGGCAGAGGAGGTCTTGGGAGGCGGCGGAGGGGGAGCCGATCCGGCGCTGCTTGTTGGAGGCAGAGGCGGAGGGGGAGGCTTGGCGGATGGAGCCGACGTCGGCGGAGGCGGTGGCGGAGGAGAGGCCGAGGGAGCCTTAGCTACTCCGTCGTTTGTCGCCGCCCCCTCGCTCTCGTCAATGACCATCTCTCCCTCGGACCCTGGAGAGTCCGGCGGGTTGGCAGGCTCAGCCGGGGGAGGCGGAGGCGGGGCGGAGGACGAAGGGGGAAGAGGGGGAAGAGGAGGCGGGGCCGCCGTTGAAGACGATGATGTTGTGGGAGGCAGCGGGGGAGGGGCGGAGGAGGCCTTTGAAGTCGGCGGGGTCGCGGTTGAGGTCGGAGGCGGAGGGCCGGGAGGCAGCGGGGGAAGAGAGGAGGAGGAAGATGTCGGAGGAGGAGGTGGAGCGCTGGAGGAGGCTGAAGATGTAGGTGGCAAGTCAAGCTTGATCTTCTTAGCAGAAGACTCTCCGTCCTCTTTGACACTTCCTGCAGGCTTGCTGTTGCTGCCTTCATTTGCTGGAGGAGGAGGAGCAGTCGACGATGACTTTGCTTCAACAGCGGCCGCCCCAGCGGACGACGAAGGGTTGCTCTCAGAGGATGGCCTCTTTGACCCTGGCGCCACCGGAGACGGGGTCCCGCCCGGAGTGGAGGCCGTTGCACCGGAGGCGTCCTCGCCCTTCTTCATGGCTTCCACGATCTTATTCTTGACGTAGTCCACGGAGAGGCCAGAGCCCTTCTGCGAAGGGTCGCTAGAAGCGGCGGTTGTTGGGACAGAAGGAGGAGCGGCAGAGATTGGAGGCTGCTGCTGGTGCTTGAGGAACTGAGCCACCTTCTCCTGACCCGAAAGCGTGCTGGTAGGAGGGGAGATCCTCTCAACCACGGGTTGCTTGGCAGGAGCAGCGCCGACTCCGGGCATGTTGGAGGAGGAGGAGGCCGCCTGGGCAACCTTGGTGATCTGTCGCTCGTCGGCGGAGGTCATGGCCTTGGGGGCGGGGACGACGGAAGAGACAGCGGCCGCGGATGACACTGGCGGCTTCCCCGGCGGCTGTTCTGAGGGGAAGGCGGCGCTGCGGCGCTTCCAGTACTCCTCGGGGTTGTCCTTCAGCAGGATCTCCTTGTCCTGGTCGTTGCTCGGGGGCCGAGGGGTGTTGCTTGACCGTGACGCCGGCCTCGACCCGGGAGCGCTCGTCGACGCCTCCTCCGGCCCGTTCGGGAGGTCCTTGGACGAGGAGGGACTCTTGACGGGGCCGCCGCCCTTGGCTGCAGCGGCCGCGGCGGCTGCAGCGGCCGCCGCCTTGGCCGCCGTCATGTCTTCCTGCGGCGTGGCGGCCGCTGCCTCCGCCGGACTGCGGCGGAACTGCTGCTTAGACGCCGGCGGTATGGCGCCGCCGTCCGCCGGGGGACCGTTGTTGATGCTCTGTGTGATGATGGCCTCAATGAGTCCGCCGGCCGTCAGCTTGCCGCTGCCGTCATCCTTGGCCACCGCAGCGGCCAAGCTGGCTGCGAAGCTGGCGGCGGTCACCTGCTGCTGTTGCTGTTGCTTCTGCAGCGTGGCGGCGGACGCGCCAGGAGGGAGGGAGGCGCCGGAGGTAACGGCGGTGGAGGACGAAGTTGAAGGGTGGGATGTGGCCACCGACGGGTGGGTGACCTTGGGATGCTGGTGAGCGGCCGCCGCCGCCCCGTGATCCTTGTCCTGCATGTTGAGGTAGAGCTGCTGCTGCTTGGCCCTTTCAGACCTGACCTGCTGCACAAGGTGGTGGGAGGAGGAGGCGCTGCTGCTGGTGACGGGGGCAGAGGACACCGGTATGGAAACCGCAGAGGTGGCGGCGGCAGAGGCAGCCGCAGCCGCAGCGTAGCGACTCTTGTCCAGCTCGTAGAGCTGCTGCCTGTCGTACGCGGCGGCAGGCGGTCCGGCTCTAAGGGAAGAGCCGTGCGCGGCTCTGGCTGCGACGGCGACGGCCTGCTGCTGCTGCATGATGGCCGTGGCCCTCTCGCGCTCCTTCAGGTCAGGGAGCTTCTGCTGCTGGACAGCTACGTCAACCAGGGAGTCAAGAGCGTTGCTGCTGGTCTCTCCGTACGCTCCTGCCGCCGCGGCCGCCGCGGCCGCCGCCGCTGCTGGCCCATGACGAGGGCTGCTGGTCTTGGAGATGGTGACTTCAGGGTTGGAGCGGTAGATCTCCACCTCCCTATTCCCCAGTGGCGCCCCGGGCTTGGCCACGATCGGCTTGCCGGACATGATCCCACCGGGAGCCCTCTGCATTACGGAAGGCGGCGGCGCCCCTCTTTGCGGAGGGGGAGTCGACGCCGGCGGAGCTCCCGGAGCACGAAGAGGAGATCTAGGCCTTCCAGCCGCTGCCGGAGGAGGCACCCCGGGGTGGGTGGTGTACTTCCCGTCGCTCGTCATGTAGAGTGCCTGTCCTCCCCTGGACTGGGCAGAGTAGAAGGAGCCCGCCGCCGTCGTCACCACTCTCGGGTCCATCCTGGGATCACTAGCTGTTATCCTGGGATCCACTCCTGCTGCGGCCGCGGCTGCGGCTGCTGCGGCTGCCGCCCTGCGAGGGTCGTGTGCGGAGAGCCTGGGATCGTTCCTCGGGTCCATGGCGGCGATGCGGAGGTCTCCGTGGTGTTCAACCGGGATGGCTCTTGGGTCTAGGGCCAACCTCACGTCCCCTCGGTGGTCGAGGGCGACTCTGGGATCCCCTCTGTGGTCGGCAGGGAGGCCCCTGGGGTCGATGGCCCTGGGATCCGCCGCGTGAAGCCTGCCGTCGGCCCTGGGCACCAGGGCCCGGGGAATCTCTGCCTTGGGGTCTCCCCTGGGGTCGGGCAAGATCCTGGGGTCATACCTGGAGTCGAGCAGCCTGGCGTCCCTCCTGATGTCGAGCCCTGCCCTCGGGTCTGTCACTACTCTTTGATCGAGAGAGCGGGGACGGGGACTGAGCTCTCTTGCAGCCGCTGCTGCTGCCGCCGCTGCCGCAGAGGTGGGAATCCTTCCGGGCGAGATTGCCCTTGGGTGCTCTCTCGACTCTGGCCTCCCCCTCTGCATCTCCCTTGACCTCGCCAGGTCATAGTCGTTCATCAGCACCTGCCGGGAGTTCATCTGAGGGTCGCTGCCGTAGGATGATGGTCTAGCAGCCGCTGCGGCCGCTGCGGCCGCGGCAGCCTGTGAGGACGAGGAGGCGGAAGGATAGGGGTATCCTGCCGCTGCCGCCGCTGCCCCTCCTGGTGAGATGGTAGTCCTGCCCCTGTAGTAGTCGGCGGGAGGAGGAGGGGGCCTTCCGTCATGCCTGGCCGCCACCGCCGCCGGGTGCTCGTTGACGCTGATGACCTGAGAGTGCTTCTTTTCGTAGAGCGGCGTGCCGTGGGTGATGGATCCGGCCTTCTCCGGCGGGGTCACCCGGATGAGGGACTCGTACCTGCCCGGGTGTCCCGCCCCGGCGGCGCCCTGCGACATTGGAGTGCCCTGCGTGATAGAACCGGTCTGAACCGTCAGAGGCCGCCCTGTGACGACTCCTCCAGGAGGGCCGGCCACAGACAGTTTAGGGCTGACGGAGGGCTTGCCCGGAGGGGTGGGGAGGCGGGCGCCGTACTGGACTCCTGGCCTCCCTGGCACTGGCACAGGCGCGCCGGCGCTGGGAGGTCGTCCGGAGGCGGCGGAGGGGTGTCCAATTCCTGGAGACTGCGCCGAACGGTGGTGGTGGCCGTGCAGGGACGACGAGGACGCGCTGAGCGGCCTCCCGTCCGGTCCGCAGAGGACGGAGGGCGGGGTGGCCTGGCGGGGGTCGCCCATGAAGTAGGGGTCGTGGTTGGTCTTTTTGCTGCCGGAGTGAGCGGGAGGAGGAGCCGAGAGCTGCTGCGCGTAGTCGGCCGCTCCCCCCTTGATGCTTGGGCTGGCCCTCAGGTGGGGAGGCTGGGAGAGGGCGGAGGAGGGCTCGCGGTAATGAGGCTGGGCCGCCGCCGAAGAGGAGGGGGGGCTGTTATCTCTCCTCCGTGGCATGCTCAGGTCGAGGGTCTCCCCGTCCGCTGCAGGAGGGGGAGCGGGCGGAGGGGCCATGCTGCCCTTGGGCACCGGCAGACCCTGCTGGGGCATCTTGGAGGGCGGCTCAGAGTGCTCAAGGATGGTGTGGATGGTGGGGGAGACGTTGGGGTGGCCGCCGCGGCTGCCCGGGATCAGGTGGGAGGGGCCGGCGCCAGAGGCCAGGGAGGTCGGGGTGGCCTGGGGGAGCTGCTGTTGGACTCCCCCCGGCTGTGGCGGGCCGCCAGCCGCTCCTCCTCCTGGTGTTGACAGCGACCGCTCAATGACGTTGATCATGAGCTCCTTGACGGTGATGGTCTCCCTGGGCCCGTTGGCCACCTGGGGGGCACGCATAGCGGCGGAGGAGGACGGCACTCCCGGCGGGGGGACTGCTGCTGCAGAGGCGGGAAACGGGGGCCGGCCGGGGGCCTGGAAGGTGTGTGCTGAGAGGTGGTGAGGCGGAGGAGGAGCCCCCGGGTGTGGGGCCCTGGGGTCCATGGGCAGTCTGCCTGGGACGCCAGGAGGGCCGCGGTATCCGGCGGGGAGGACGCCGGGGTAGACGCCGCCGACGCCTCCAGGGCGAGGAGGATTGCTCCCATCGGCAGACTCTCTCTCGTCGGCACTCATCTGAAAATATACGGGGGGAATAAGAGCAAGTTCGATTCAGGGGGGAAAGAATTGGAATTCTTACGGTTGCCGAGCTGTCGTAGTCTTCCTCCTTCCCCGGGATGCCTCCGGGCCTCCCCGGCGCACCAGGAGGAGGGTGAAGCTGCTGGTGGGGATGTGCAGTCGCTGCTGTTGCTGCTGCTGCCGCGGACGACGGCCCCGGTGCAGAAGAAGACTCCTCAACCTTGATCTCGGTCTTGATCGGCGGTTGCTCTATCTTGACTGGGACGGGCGGCTTGGAGTCCACACCCTTGGTGACGGGGGAGCTGCTGCCTGAGGCCCCGGTCGCGTTGTGGTTGACAGCCGATGAGGACGGTCCTCCGCCGGCCTCGTCTTCGCACGAGGAGGTGGATGATCCCGACTCCTCGTCAGTGGAGAGCGTGGGCGGCTGGTCTCCGACCTGGTTGGCGCGCTTGTACTCCAGCACGATCTTGTCCAGATTCAGCTTCTTCCGGTTGGCGTAGAAGAACTTCTTGCACTGCTCCGGCGTGCGCCCGCCACCCATCTTGTCCGCTACCGCCTGCCAGTTTCGGCCCTGGGACCTTAGGCAGCTCTTCATCTGCTCTTGGTCCTCCTCGCTCCAGGAGGCGCTGCTCTCGGCCGCCGCTGCAGCCGCCACAGCGGCGGCTGCAGCCGAGGCAGTCGCCTTCTGCCCTGCCGAAGAGGAGTTGCCGGTGTCCGCCGGAGAGTTGTTGCCGCCAGAGTACTGACCGATCTTGCGCATGATCCGCGTGAAGCAAGCCGGGCAGCACTTCTTGATGCTGTGGGGAATTTCTGTGAACAGACAAATTTACAAATGTATTTCCTTTATAGAGAATTGGGGTCATTCTTTTAAACTTACGTAGCTCTTTCGAGATGGCCTCCTTTGAGTCCTTGCTGAGCGTTGTCCACTTCTTCGGGAGGTGCCTGAGCCTGCTCTTTACCCTCCCCTTGGTGGTGGTGCACGTGGGGATGGGGCACATGTTCTTGCCGGTGATCGAGTTGGACACAACCTTGCCTGAATAAAAAACGAGAAAAAGCATGTTTAGATCAACTACATTCCATGGGCGTGGATGCTGGCTGAATACGGCAAAGTCATCGTCAGAATTCTCCTCCGCGTGCTTCCTCGCTCGCTACTTAATTTAAGGGTTCCATTAGCATGAGATCAAAGTTTTCTTCCAGTGCGTAGTGGCAGCGTAGCTAGGGAGCGAGGGCTGCTGCTTCTGTGCTTTCTAAAATCCTCCTTCGCGAAACATTTTAAGTGGATGAGAAAAGGCTCCCCGGATGGATAACTTTTCCGTTTCTTTCGTCCCCCCCCTCCAAAAGGCAAATATCATTCCCGGAGGTAGCAGTAGTCGGGGAGATGAAGTTTCCTCTCTCTTCCTCCGCCTACCCTTTTCCCCAACCGCCGCTGTAGAGAATCTCATCTCTCCGCCGACGTCGTATCTCCCGTATTTGCGTTTCAATAACTGAATTAGAGTCTCCCTTCCTCCCTGGCGGCGAAACCAGAAAAAGGTACTCGGGGATGAGAGCGGAGCATACTTTCAGCGGTTTTTTTTGCTTCACTTTGCA
>JAAUYJ010030617.1_pt1 | contig 13482 bp, 15 predicted proteins | sample 7278031 | NCBI WGS metagenome assembly JAAUYJ01 (sample SAMN14350222, study PRJNA611818) | marine sediment metagenome | isolation source: surface marine sediment (1.8m) | place: French Polynesia: Moorea | collected 2018-08 | reverse complement strand
CTAAAAGAAGGCAAGTTTGAACCCATTACCTTCTGTCCTGGATATCTCAGAGGATGTGCTTTTAGTGGCAATTATGCGATTGTTGGTCTTTCGCAATCACGGGATAATAAAACTTTTGCCGATTTACCAATGAATAGTAAGTTAGAACAGCAAGGTGTCGAACCTCGTTGTGGATTGATGGTAATTGATTTAAATACTGGTGATATTGTTCATTGGTTACGCATTCAAGGAGTAGTAAAAGAACTCTATGATGTAGCAGTTTTACCAGGTATTAAAAGACCAATGGCAATAGGATTTAAATCTGATGAAATTCGCCGTATAATTAGTATTGAAGAGTAAATATAGTAGAAAAATACCAAGATATAACAATAACATTTCAAATAATTTATTGCCCCAACCCTACAATTAAATAATAATAGTAAATACGGAGATGCAATTATGTCTGAGTCTTCCAGAAAGGAAAGGATCATCAATGATTTACAACAAGCTAAACAAGCAGGAGAATTAACTGCGGAAAGAATCCGTGAAATTGTTAAAACTGCTATTTCCCTGGGAATAGAAGAAGCTAAAGAAAGTAAAACGGAAATTAGTGTCTATGTGCAAGATGCAGTAGCAGCCGTAGTGGAAATCTCTAAGGAAAAAGGTGGGGAATTAAAAGAAGCAATTTCTGCTTCCATTGAAGGAGCGATCGCTGGTATCAGTAATAGTCAAAGACAACAGATCGGTAAAAATCAATCTCAAATCCAAGATTTAGAGACTAAAATCGAATCACAAGAGCAACAATTGCAACAACAAATTAATAGTATTCTCCAAGATATTCGTAGTAAAGGAGTCGAACAATCGGCAAAAGTAAAAGAAGCCATAGACTCAGCAATAGATAATTTTCAAGAGACAGAAGAAGCTGCTCTTCTACAAAAACGCTATGCTCAATTAAAAGCTCGGTTAGCAGTCTTACAAGCTAATCTTGCTAATCGCTACGGAGAGCATTATGACGAAGTTAAGCAATATTTAGATGAGGCTAAAACTTGGTATGAAAAAGCCAAAGAAGAGCCAGAAGTTTTTACCGATAAAGTAGCTCAAAAGCGAGTAGAATTTGAAAATAAACTGGGAGCAGCAGGGAGCGCGATAGCCAAAAAAGAAAAGCAAGTAAAACAACTTTTACAAGAACTTTGGCACTCCATCACAGAAATATTTAAGTAGTAATTAGAACTCTAGCTTTTCTCCCTCAGATATACTCAAAAATTCTCAACTAACTTCGACTAACTAACTCCAAATACCAGGACATAATACTCTACCTCATGACTCTAATAATTGCTATAAGTACCTAGGCAAAATTATTTACACATTTTTCGCGTCAGGTGGAACAATATTCCCTATTCCCTATTCCCTACCCTCACTATGTAATTTATTCTGCACACCTACTTATATTTAAGCGTTGGCTTGTTCTGACTGCTTAGACAGTATCCACAAAGCATGAATCACTCCTGGTATCCAACCTAATAAAGTGAGGAGGATGTTAATAATTAGTGAAGTACTAATACCTGTAACCAAAAATACTCCCAAAGGAGGAACTAAGATTGAAGCAACAACTTGAATAATTTTCATGGCAATTTCTGGACTGTTTTATTTATACGTAAGTATTTATCAGTATTCTAGCTAACTCCTAATTTTGTCTTCTGTCTTAAGTTACATAATTAACTATTTCTTAAGTTTTTCTTTATCCTACTCCGAAGTAACAAATATATCTTTAAAGAGAGGCATAAAGCTTATTTAGAAGAGGAAAATAAAAATATTAGACTCATCGTAAATCTTAAAAACAGATCTTTTAAGGAGAAAATATTATGCTAGGAAAGCTTTTAAACTTACTTGCTACAGCCCTTAGTCTGTTGGTAGTTGATATTATTTTCCCAGGAGTAGATTTAGCTAACTTTCCCGCAGCGATGATTGCAGCAGTAGCTATTGGGATTGTTAATGTAGGGATCAAACCAATTCTTTCTTTACTATCTCTACCTGCTACGATTATCACTCTAGGTGCATTCTCTCTCGTTGTAAATGGCTTGTGCTTCTGGTTAGCTTCAGTTTTTGTACCAGGATTTAAAGTTGTTGGTTTATTGGCATTTATCCTAGCACCAGTAGTTTTATCTGTAGTTAATACTTTCTTGACGAATTATTTTGCTGAAAAATACCCTGAGTTAACCGAATAGTCATCAATACCCATAAAAAAAAGGGAAAATTCATGAATTGTCCCTACAATGATTGCATTACAAGCATTATTTGATTTGATATGACATCGGTATAACGTTAGTAGGGTGGGCAATGCTTCACCCTACATTTGTTTGTGAGTAATATTAATTTTTTAATCGAATTGGGAAAATCTAATAGAATTTAAAGTAGAACAAATATTGCTATATGTAGATAATCAATTTTGTAAGATTATTTTTCCAAGTTTGTTACTATTTATTCTTTCAATAATATTCATGAATTGTACAAAAGGAACATCACCAAATGGAAAGACTAGAAATATTGATTTTACAACAGTCAAAATACCTGATAAAAATGTTTAACAAAATAAGTAGGGTGGGCATTGCCCACCCTACTATGTATTTAACCAACAGTACCCTCTAACTTGAGGCTGAGTAATTTATCTGCTTCGGCTGCAAATTCCATTGGTAACTCATTTAAGACATCTTTACAGAAGCCACTGACAAGCATGGAGACAGCGTCTTCTTCAGAAATACCCCGTTGAGCGAAGTAAAATAGCTGTTCTTCCCCAATTTTAGCGGTTGAGGCTTCATGTTCCACTTTGGCGCAATTATTATCTACCTGAATATAGGGGAAAGTATTTGCTTCTGCATTATCCCCAATTAACATGGAGTCGCACTGGGAATAGTTACGCGCACCATCCGCTTTTGCTCCCATTTTCACTAAACCGCGATAGCTACCTTTAGATTCTCCTGCGGAAATACCTTTAGAAATGATGGTACTACGGGTATTTTTGCCGATATGAATCATTTTTGTGCCTGTGTCTGCTTGTTGCTTGTTATTAGTCAGAGCAATAGAGTAAAACTCTCCTACAGAGTTATCTCCTACTAATACACAACTAGGATACTTCCAAGTAATTGCAGAGCCTGTTTCTACCTGTGTCCAAGAGATTTTAGAATTAACTCCTTTACACAAGCCTCTTTTGGTAACAAAGTTATAAATACCGCCTTTGCCGTTTTCATCTCCAGCAAACCAGTTTTGCACTGTGGAGTATTTAATATCAGCATTGTCTAATGCTACTAATTCTACTACTGCTGCATGAAGCTGATTAGTGTCAAACATAGGCGCGGTACAACCTTCTAAATAACTGACAGATGCTCCTTCTTCTGCCACAATAAGGGTACGCTCAAACTGTCCTGTATCTCCATCGTTGATGCGGAAATAAGTAGATAATTCCATAGGGCATTGTACTCCTTTGGGAATAAACACAAATGACCCATCACTAAATACGGCGGAGTTTAAGGCTGCAAAATAATTATCTGCTACAGGTACAACACTACCCAAATATTTTTTGACTAATTCAGGATGTTCTTGGAGTGCTTCAGAAATAGAACAAAAAATTACGCCATCTTCAGCTAGTTTCTCTTTAAAGGTAGTAGCAACTGAGACACTGTCAAAAATCGCATCTACCGCTACATTACTCAGTCTCTTTTGCTCAGAAAGGGGAATACCCAATTTGTCAAAAGTTTCTAGTAAAGCAGGATCGACTTCCTCTAAGCTATCTAGCTTGTCTTTCTTCTGTTTGGGAGCAGAGTAATAGACAATATCCTGATAATCAATTTTAGGATATCCCACGTGCGCCCAAGTTGGTTCAGTCATTTTTAGCCACTGATGATAAGCTTTGAGGCGAAACTCTAACATGAATTCTGGCTCATTTTTTTTCGCTGAAATTAACCGAATAATATCTTCACTCAATCCGCGAGGAATAGTATCTTTTTCGATATCGGTAACGAAGCCATATTTGTAGGGTTGATTGACTAGATTTTTGACTGTGGTACTCATTGTTAGCTTTGGTATGTACTGGATAGTCGCACTTAACTCAAAATCTCTGTCTTATTAGACAGAAAGCTTATAGCTAAGAAGATCGTGGGCTTTTTAGACTCATGATTTATGAGTTAATTTACGTTGTACTTAAACAATAAATTTGTTGTTTAAGTCTATTTTAGGTTACATTAACAATAAATTTGTTGTCAAAGTAGCTAAATTTTTTTCTGTTAGGAAGTAGCTCAATTTCAGAATCCATCATTCACAATTCACTATGAATACTACTGGTTTCCCATCTACCAAACAGAATATCCTGCAATACTTTCTTAAGAAAGGTCAGGGGACAGCTACCCAATTAGCTAAAGCCTTAGAATTAAGTTCTCAAGCTATTCGTCGCCATCTCAGTGAACTAGAAGGGGAAGGATTAATTGAGTATGAGTCTGTACAAAAGGGTATGGGAAGACCCCAACATATTTATCGACTTAGTCAACAAGGGCGATCACTGTTCCCCAATCGTTACGGAGAATTTACAGTATCATTTTTAGATACTCTAGTAGAAACTGTTGGAGAAGATAGAGTAATTAAGCTTTTAGAGAAACAATGGCAAAGAAAAGCCCAAGAATATCGTGATCGCCTAGGTAATGGTACTTTGTTAGAAAGAATCTCGAAACTGGTGCAAATTCGTCAAGAAGAAGGTTACATGGCAGAATTATACCAACAAAATCAGCAAAACTTTATTCTCACAGAATATAACTGTGCTATCTCCCAGGTTGCGGAATCTTATCCTAGTGTATGCGGACAGGAACTAGAAATGTTTTCTGCTATTCTTCCTGATTGTACCGTTGAGCGCACTCATTGGCTCAATAATGGGGAACATCGCTGCGGATATTTAATTCAAGCTAAGTAAAATTGTTAGTGGTTACTGGTAGGTTTTTCTTATAAGTACCTAGGCAAAATTATTTGTATATTCTAACATTGCCTATTCCCTATTCCCGCTTCTCAACTATCGCGCCATTATGACGCGCCAACTACTTAGATATTTTTCTAACGTTTATTTAGGTGCTGGTATTTAGTGCTTTGGAAGTAAATTAAAATTATGGGCAAATATGAAAAACTACTACTAAAAATTTTAGAAGGTAAATCTGATGCCAATATTTCCTTTAACGAATTATGTCAATTATTAGGAAAAATTAGGTTTTGAAAAACGGATTCGCTGTAGCCATCATATATTTCGTAAAGCAGGTATTACAGAAAAACCTAATCTACAAAAAGACGGAAACAAAGCCAAAGATTATCAGATACGTCAAATAAGAACCATTCTTTTAAAATATAAGTTAGAAATAAAAGACTAAGGCAATGTATAAATATCAAATAATTATTAACTGGAGTGAAATAGACAGAGTATTTGTGGCAGAAGCTCCAGAATTACCTGGTTGCATGGCTCATGGTGAGACTCAAGAAGCTGCACTAGCCAATATTAAAGAAGCTATAGAATTATGGATTGATACAGCCAAAGAATTTGGAGATTCTATTCCTAAACCTCAAAGGAATAAAATTTCTGTCTAAATATTATTTGTATTGTTAAGTACCAAGCGCAACATTATTTGTACAACGAGCGCATTGCCTATTCCCGTTTCCCAAGGATGAAGGATGAAGGACTCAGAAATAATAAGTAATAAGTAAATATGAGGAAATAAACGATAGTGAGTGCGATCGCATAATAAAATTTCTGTATGTAGTCTTAATAAATATAAAAATATAAAATGACAAATAGCCTACCAGCTTGGAAGGGTTAACAAAGGTTTATCTAAAATAATAGAATTCGAAAAGCCCATGATTCATCACATTTCCATCCCCGCCAAGAATCCACTTCACGTTGCTGAAGTATTGAGTGAACTATTTAATGGCTATTGTGCGCCTTTTCAGTCTCATCCAGGCAGCTATGTAGCATTTGCAGCCGATAAGTATGGAACTTTAATTGAAGTTTATCCTCTTGATACTCAAATGATTCCAGGAGAAGAGGATAAACCAATACAGTATCAAAACCGAAATTCCTCGAACCAGTTTATTGCTACTCACGCTGCTATTTCCATACCGCTTAACCAGTCGCAAATCGAATTGATTGCTAAGCGTGAAAAATGGCGATCTCGCTCCGCTCCGCACTGCGTGGTCGCGATCGCTGTTATACTTAATAAATTAGCTAAGCTAACCCACATCAGATGTAAATAATAAATCTAAACCTAAGAATAAAGCAGCAATACTACCACAAACGCAGATTTCCCCTGAGATAATCTTACTTTTAACTTCTGCTATGGGAATTAAGACAACTTCAATAGCTTCTGTATCATCTAATTGCTGTTTTCCCCCAAGAGTAACATTGTGAGCGGAATATAAATGAATCCGATTGGTATTTTTCACAGGATTATCATACAAAATAGCTAAAGGAGTTAAGGTTTGGGCGACATAACCAGTTTCTTCTCTTAGCTCTCGTCTAGCAGCATTCAAACTATCTTCAGTATTAGGATCGAAAGTACCAGCAGGAAGCTCTAATAAGATTTCTCCTGCTCCATGACGATACTGTTGCACAAAAACTATCTGTTTATCTGGTGTGATGGGTAAAACTAAAGCAATATCAGGTCTAACATGAACAAAATAATCATCAACAATTGTTTCATTAGGTAACTTGACCTTATCTTGTCTCACCCTACACCATTGGTTATCAACGACAAATCTAGAGTTAAGAGTTTGCCACTTTTTTATTTCCGTCATTAATTTTTTTGTTAAGTAGATCGCTCTAATTATTCCTAGGATAATGAAACTTATCTATTGCTAGTAGGTTGGGTTTCCCAAATTCAACCTACTAGCTTAGTAATTAATCTTGAATATACTCTTCTCCTGAAATTAAAGCATACTCAGCTCGCATAAATTCCCGTCCCAGATAAGCAGCATGATCCAACATAGTAATAGGACAGGGTTTGGGTTCTTCAATAACTTTGACACAAAGTTCTTTAGCAGTTCTAGCAGAATAGACTGTTTCTGCTACTCGGTTGACTTTTCCTCTAGCAGCAATCACTTCTCCGCTTTCTGGGTCGGTTGCTAGACCTTTTTCATTAATAATATTTGTATAGTGTTTGGCATAGATTAACTCAGCCTCTCGGTCTATATAGATAATGTAGTAGCCCCCTGGATCGAGAGCTATAGGGCGTTTCGAGAGTTGATCATCAATTTTTTTAATGTTGGTTGCTAACTCACTCATATATAAATTTAGATTTTTATGATTATTATCGGATAATTATCTGATAACAACAGTAATATCTTGATTAATAGTGGGCTGATAGCTCTATTTCAGCAAACTACTTGTAATGATTTAATACCATGACTATTGAAAGCGATCAACGTTGTACAATTCCAGTAATTAAAAAATCTCAAGACTATAAAGCTTATCGTATCAGTGATCATGATACTAATCGTCTAGCTATTATTTTTGATTCTGCTAGTGCTGATAGCTCTTTGACTGTTTGTGTGGAAATTTTTGATCCTGGTGGTGAAACTCCTCCCCATCGCCATAATTATGCTGTAGAGATGTTTTTTATTCTCAAAGGGGAAGGAATGGCTGTTTGTGATGGCAAAGAAGTAATCCTAAAAGCAGGGGATAGTGTCTTAATGCCTAAAACTGGAACTCACTATATCAAGAATACAGGCTCTCAACGCCTATATGCTCTTTGTATGATGGTTCCTAATGAGGATTTTTCGGAACTGATTAAAAGTGGTATTCCGGTAACACTAGATCGAGAAGATTTAAACGTGATTACTCGTCTTGATTCTCTGGCGGTATGTCAATCTTAAAAATAAACAGTATTAAATAAATATTAAGAAAATCCCATGTTGTCACTAAGTAGAAGATACTAGTCCTAAAAGAGTTTTAGTTTCTATAGATATTGCCCTGTATTAAGTAATTAGTCTCTGATCCCCATAACTTAAGCTAGAATTAGACTGACTTAGTGCGGTTACTAAAACTGGTTAAAAAAAAGATAGATAGGGAGAAAATCCTAAGCTATCTGATGTTTTGTATCAAAACATTATCAAAAAAGCAAAAAATAAAACAAAAACGGTGGAGATAATCGCCGAGCCTAATGTTATTATCAAATTGCGTAGCAGTTAATACATAATATAGGGCAATAATTATGGATCAAGCACCTGTATCTCCAGTGGTGCTAGCGATATTAGATGGCTGGGGTTATCGAAAAGAAACGGAAGCTAATGCCATAGCTATAGCTAGAACCCCGATATTCGATAGCTTGAGGACAGCTTACCCTAATACGCTTATCAATACTTCTGGGAAAGACGTGGGTTTGCCAACAGGTCAAATGGGAAACTCAGAAGTAGGGCATCTAAATCTTGGCGCAGGAAGAGTAGTTCCTCAAGAATTAGTGCGAATCACCGATGCAGTAGAAGACGGTTCTTTATTTCATAACGAAGTACTAGTAGAAATCTGCGAAAAGGTGCGTAATTCTGGGGGAAAACTACATCTAGTAGGTCTTTGTTCCGAAGGAGGAGTCCACTCTCACTTAAAGCATTTAATGGGGTTATTGGATTTAGCCAAACTGAATGCGATCGCCAATGTGTGTATTCACGCCATTACAGATGGTCGGGATACTAACACTACCGAAGGAATTAAGGCATTAGATAAAATCCAAAAATATACCGAAAAAATTGGCATCGGCAAGATCGTGACCGTAAGTGGTCGTTACTATGCTATGGATCGTGATCGCCGTTGGGATAGAGTAAAACAAGCCTACAATGTAATGACTCACAATGAAGTCACCCATGCTGTTTCTGCCACTAAATTTTTAGAAAAATATTATAGTGAATTTACCGACGAGTTTATTCCTCCCACTATAAGTGCGCCTGGAGCAGTAGAAGCTGGATACGGAGTATTTTTCTTTAATTTCCGCCCAGACCGCGCTCGACAGCTAACCTATGCTTTTGTACAAGAAAACTTCGACGGTTTTGAGCGAGAGCAAATTCAACCCCTTCATTTTGTCACCTTCACTCAATATGACCCCAACATTAACGTTGAGGTTGCCTTCAAACCTCAGAATTTAACTAATATTCTGGGAGAAATCATCGCCAAAGAAGGTTTGCGTCAATTTCGTACCGCAGAAACTGAAAAATATCCCCATGTCACCTATTTCTTCAATGGTGGTTTAGAAAAGCCTTTTGAAGGGGAAGAGCGAGAGTTGATTCAAAGTCCTATGGTAGCGACTTACGATCAAACACCAGCCATGTCCGCTCAAGCAGTAACGGATGCAGTGTGTAAAGCGGTAGGTAAAAGAATTTACTCTTTAATTGTGGTCAACTATGCCAACCCCGATATGGTAGGTCATACCGGTAATATAGAAGCAGCAGTGACGGCAGTTGAAACCGTTGATAGTTGCTTGGGTAAAGTCATAGACTCAGTGGTTAAAGCTGGAGGAACTATGCTCATTACCGCCGATCATGGAAATGCTGAATATATGCGAGACAGTCTGGGTAATCCTTGGACAGCCCATACTACCAATCCTGTACCCTTGATTTTGATTGAAGGGGAACAACGCAAGATACCTGGACATGGCGCAGAGGTAAAATTACGAGAAAATGGGTGTTTAGCAGATATTGCTCCTACTATCTTAGAAATTCTCCAAATACCTAAACCAGAAGAAATGACTGGTACTTCTTTGATTCAGCCAGCAGCATACGACGTTACTAAACATCGCACTCCCATACCGATTTCCCAAGCAACTTTTTAAATGCTGGATTAGGGAAATTGTTTGAACCTAGTGTGGCAAAAAGTCTCCATCCTTCTACAAGATGGGGACTTACCCATACAACTAAGTTCTTGTATCATCAGACAAATACTGAAATTATAGATGTTAGATATGGGGTAATAGGTATTAGGTTAGGGATTTTTTAATTATTTTGTAGAGACGCTTCTCATTGCTTCTCTACTATAATTCGCGTATGTACAACTTTAGCATTTTTGATCTATTATTCTAAATTCTAATCTAAAATATCAAATAGTCGAAACTACTACCCTTGGAAAAGGCAAAACTAGCTTCTGTGTAGTCAATTTTTAACCTTAAGTATTACTTTATTCAATGAAACTTTATCAACTATTTCAAATTATTTGGACAACTTCTGCATTTCTGTTAATAGTTTTAGTATTGCTTCATAGCCCCAAAGGAGATGGCTTGGGTGGTATTGGAGGACAAGCACAACTCTTTACTAGTACTAAAAGTGCGGAAACAACACTTAATCGTATTACTTGGGCTTTAAGTATTACTTTTATAGCGATAACAGTAGTATTAAGTGCTGGTTGGGTAAATTAACAGTTTCTGTGATGAATAAGCGATCGCCTGTTAGAAAAATCCAGCTTGCGATCGCACACAGTTTCCGAAAACAAATCGCGTTATGCTTCTTAATCACTGTTTGGGTGATATTTTTTTCAAGTGCTTCAACCGTTTCATCTGGTTTACCACCTCTGAGGACTCATCCTTTGCCCTCATCTTTGGCACAATGGCAAGATAAAAGTAATGTGGGCAATTATTTTACTAGTATCCAAACAACCCCAGTGGGTTACTTGATCTGGTCAGATTTTCCCATTTCAGTTTATGTAGAAACACCACCTCTACCAGATGATTCTGCGAGTAATCTGCGTTTTCAACAATGGTTTAAAGCCGTTCAAAATGCGATCGCTGAATGGAATGTTTATCTTTCTCTACAACAGATAGACGCTCCTGAAACAGCAGACATAGTAATTATGCGCTCGCAAGTAAATAGAGAAATCCAACTTAACCCCGAAACTGGACTTTATGACATTCCTCGCGCTATTACTGCTCAAACCAACTACAAATTTTATTTAGACCAAGCAACAAATACCTTATTTCATAAAATGACTATTAATATTAGTCCTGATTTAAGTCAAACAGCAACCCTAGCAGCAGCACGTCACGAAATAGGTCATGCTTTAGGTATTTGGGGTCATAGCGATCAAGAAACTGATGCTTTATACTTTTCTCAAGTACGAGATACACCCCTTATTTCAGAACGAGATATCAATACTCTCAAAAAAATCTATCAACAGCCTACTAGATTAGGCTGGAAAATGCCTTAAATATTCTAATTTCTAGTTCCATCATTAAAAACTGCATTACTTTCAATTTATTTAATCTGAGTATTCGATTAAGGTGATATATCTACTTAATTATCTGGTGGTGATTCCTATGTAGTGAAACTGATTTTAATTATTAGCAATCTCGGTATTATAATGGCGAATAAAATACCCTCTTGCTCCGATACGATCATTTAAATCTTTGGAGAAAGAAAGGCTTTTAAGGACTAACCTAGAAATGCGTTGTCTCAATGTGTTATTTATTCTTTCAATCGCTCTTGTTAATGAACTACAAATAAACAATAAGTCATCATTTAAATCTGCTTCTCAACTTTACACTCAAGCCATAAATAATTGTCCTAGAGAATTTACAGGTTGGGATATAATCAAAAGTTTTGAAACTAAAAGTTATACTTTGGCACTTTGCCAAAAAGGTGATTTTGTTTATCTTGTAGGACATGAAAAACAGCAACATGAAGCTTTCATAACTGCTAGTGTCATATCTCAAAATGATGATTTAATTATTGCCCAAGACAACTATGGTTTTTCTTTTGAAATCAGCGATCGTGAATTAAAAGTAACTAAAAACGAGCGACTAATTGCTCAGGAAAAAATTTTTAATTTGTATATTAAGCAAGACGAAAATAATTCTGAATCCAATTTAACTAGTGTTGTTTGGCAATTACAACAAATTCGTTATAACAATGATGAATTAATAGAAGTAGATAATCCCTCTAATTACACCATCGAATTTTTACCTGATGGTCAAGTCCAAATTAAAGCAGACTGCAATCGTGCTAGGGGAACTTATACTGAAAAAGGTAGTAATATTTCAATTAAAATTGGTCCTACTACTCGTGCTATGTGTCCTCCTGAGTCCATCTCAGAACGCTATCTCAAAGAACTTCAATCAGCAGTAATATTCTTTTTCCAGGATGGCAACCTATATTTTGACTTAAAATTCGATACCGGTACAATGAAGTTTATTCCAGATAATTAAAACAGCAAAATTAGACAGTATTAGGGCGTGAAAATGATTATTTAAACTTAATTGTCTTCAAAGTAAAAAATATTCATTTTTTTTGATGCAATTAAACCCTAAAATCTCAGAAAATACTGGAAAAGTGCAAATAATTGTTTCCAATATGAGGTAATATACTCTTGATCGAGAAGGATTATCGAATTTAATGCTTAAAAAACTTTCTCTTATTCTTGTCAGTACCCTGTTGTTCATCACAGGGGTCAAACCAATTGTGGCAGAAACCATCATAGAATCTGTAGCTCGTAATGGAAGATTAGTGGTCGGAACTTCTTTCGATCTAGTTCCCTATGCTTATTTCAATCAAAAAGAAGAATTAGACGGCTACTCCATAGATATAGTCAAGCTGATTCAAAAGCAATTGGAACAGGAACTAGGTAAAACTGTTGAATTATATTTTGTAGAGACTGACAGTCTTGCTGAAACTTTCCCTAAACTCATTAGTGGAGAGATTGATATTGCCTGTAATACAGTGTTTACTTGGCAAAGAGACCAGTATGTTGATTATACGATGAGATATAGCGTCTCAGGTATTAGACTTTTAGTGCCGAAGGGAACTTCATTAAATTCTTTGGCCAATAAAAAGATTGGTGTTCCCCCTGCTGCTTTTGTCAAGGATGCCATGAAGTTAGCTTATCCTAGAGCAACACTAGTGCCAATGGAAACTCTAACGAAAGCGGTTGAAGCTCTCAAAGCGGGACAAGTTGATGCTCTAGCTGGAGATAGTTTGATTCTAGATGGAGCCCGCCAGCGACTAGCTCTAGATAACTATAAAATATTGCCACGGCAGTCGAAAAAACCCTATGGTCGTTATGGAGTTGGTTGCATAGTTCCAGAAAATAATTCCACTTTTCTCAATATTGCCAATTATGCGATCGCCAAAATGATGGAAGGTTATCTCGTCGGAGATCGAGAGTCAGTAGATATAGTCAATAAATGGTTTGGACCTGAAGGCGTTATTGAAATTATCGACCCGAAATTAGTTAAAGAGTTTTATGAAAATATGATTATCAATCACGAACAGATTCCTTTTCGCAACTAAATAATCAAGCTCGCAATTATTATAAGGAGTAGATCTTGAAATTAACAAAAATTACTTGGATTAGCTTGATAGTTACCCTAGCAACCCTAAACCTACCTACAAAAACTAAGGCTCATCAAGCTGACTCACTCCCAACTGAAGCTCCTCAAATGCTTGAAAGTCGTTTAGCAAAAATTGCTGCTACTCTCAAAGAACGAGAGTCTCAAATACCCCCATCTTCTACAT
>JAAUYJ010034467.1_pt1 | contig 13484 bp, 18 predicted proteins | sample 7278031 | NCBI WGS metagenome assembly JAAUYJ01 (sample SAMN14350222, study PRJNA611818) | marine sediment metagenome | isolation source: surface marine sediment (1.8m) | place: French Polynesia: Moorea | collected 2018-08 | reverse complement strand
TTTTATGGATTCCCGCCTGCGCGGGAATGACAGGGGAACTTCTAGAAAGGGCGGTGACCGCGGGAGGAGTGGTTGCCGATACGCACCCGGCCGCGCAGCATGCCCAGCAGCTTCAGGCTGTCATCGCGGTTGAGGAACTCGCCCAGTGAAATTTCTTCGCCCTTGCTGAACAGGCTGATGGTGGGTCCGTCCCAGGGGTGCTTTTCAGGGACCACCGAGAGGGCGGCCTCGCTGGTATCAATTTCCCACTCCCGCTTGGGGAAGTAGTGGCCTTTCTGGATGCGCACCGTGGAGTCGCTCAAGGTGATCACGTGGCGATAGCGCAGCTTCCAGCACACGTAGTAAAGCGCACCACCGAGGGCGGTCATTTCCAGGCCCGCGAAGGGCAGGATCGGCCAGGCGCCGATGGCAGCAAAACCCATGGCAATAGTGCCCGACAGGCAGCACATCAGGATCAATATGATCTTGTTGGTCTGCCAGCTGGCGGAGCGGTTGGGCTCCGCGACGATCATGTCGTCTTTGCCAGTGCGCTGCTTGTAAACCAAGGTCTTGTCCCGGAATACCGTTTGCCCGATTCTAGGAGGGCATACGCAGTCAGACAAGACGGGGATTCATCGTGAGCGGCGAGAGTACTGAACAGACCCTGATCAGGGCGGAAGAGCTGCGGACGCGGCTGGCGGAAGTGGTGGTGCTCGATTGTCGCTTCAGCCTTGGGAATGCCGGCGCCGGTGCCCGTTCCTACGCCGAGGGCCATATTCCCACCGCGCATTACCTGCACCTGGAGCGCGACCTGTCTGGTCCGCTGGCCGAGCACGGCGGTCGCCATCCATTGCCGGCGCCTGCGGACTTTGCAGTGCGCCTGGCGGGCCTGGGTATCGATCGCAGCACAGCGGTGGTGGCCTACGACGACAACAACTTCGCCTTTGCCGCGCGACTGTGGTGGATGATGCGGGCGTTGGACTACCGCAATGTGCGGCTGCTGGACGGCGGGCTGGCCGCCTGGCGAGCAGCGGGTGGTGGGTTGGATACCGGCACCCCGGTAGCAACCCCCGTGGATGTGCCGGTGGTGGGTGACTACCGCGGCAAACTGGATATGCAGGCGGTGCAACGGGCGCGCGAGGCCGGTGCGCAACTGGTGGATTCCCGCGATGCGCCTCGTTACCAGGGCTTGGAAGAGCCAATCGACCCGGTGGCGGGGCATATCCCCGGGGCGCTCAATCTGCCCTGGCAGACAGCCAGCGACGACCAGGGCCTGGCCCTGTCGCCTGAGGCCCAGCGTGAACGGCTGGCGGTACTGCCGCCAGACCGGGAGCTGGTGGTGTACTGCGGTTCAGGCGTGACCGCCTGTGTGAACCTGCTGGCACTGGAAATCGCAGGGCAGCGCGGCGCGCGCCTGTATCCGGGTAGCTGGAGTGACTGGTGCAGTTATGCAGAGAATGTCGAAGAGTTGGGCTGACCCGGACTAGGCCGCTTTGTCAGCACACTTCACGCAGTGGGTTGACTCCGGTATCGCTTCCAGTCGGCCTTCGGCAATTTCCTCGCCACAGCCTGCGCACAGGCCGTAGGTGTCATCGTCGATGCGTTGCAGCGCGGCCTTGATGTGGGCGATGGATAGCTGTGTTTCCTTGCCGATTTCCTCAAGCACATCGTCGTTTTCGCGCTCGGTGGCCTGTTCGGCGAAGTCGCTGGACAGGGTCTTGGTGATGTCCTTGGTTACACCGGCCAGCCGGATTTCGTGGTCGGCCAGCTTTGCTTCCAGCGCGGCTTTCTGTTTTGCGTAGTCCATGTAGTCCTCAACTATCTCGCGACAGCATATGGCTATATTTTAGCTTCTGCCGGGCGCGGACCCATGATCTGCATCAGAATTCCGGCGGGCAGTCCTGCTCCAGCCACCGCCCGGTGGCGGGGTGGGTAAAGCCCAGGCTGCGCGCGTGCAGCAGCAGGCGCGGTGCCATGCCCAGGGCCTCGTCGTGGGCGTAGAGGTCACAGCCCAGAATCGGGTGACCCACGCTCGCCAGGTGAATGCGCAGCTGGTGGGAGCGGCCGGTCACCGGTGTGAGTAGCAGCCGGCTGCGATCCGCTTCACGGCTTATCACTGTGTAGCGGGTCAGTGCCGCCTTGCCGCGTTCGGCGCAGATTTTCTGCCGCGGGCGGTTGCTCCAGTCCGGGGCAATGGGCAGGTCGATCTCGCCGCGGTCGTCGGCCACCTGGCCATACACGACCGCATCGTAGCTTTTTTGCACGCTGCGTTGCTGGAACTGGCGGCTGATATGCGCGTGGGTTTCCGCGTCCAGTGGTATCACCATGATGCCGGAGGTGTCTAGGTCTAGTCGATGGACGATGGAGGCACCGGGATACTGCTCCCGCAGCCGGTTGATCACACAGTCCTGGTTGTCGGGATGACGGCCGGGAATCGACAGCAGCAGAGGCGGCTTGCGTACCAGCAGCAGGTGCGCATCGGCATACAGGATATCCACGGATTCCGAGCAGGGCGGTACGATATAGGTCATGACAGGGGAAGTAATCGAAACGCCGCGCATTGTACACCCGGAGCTTTCCGCCCGGCTGCAGCAACACCTGCCCTTTGCGAGGGCCGAGTGCCAGCCCCTGCCCGACGAAGCGGGCCTGTCGCTGTACCTTTTAAACCCCGACTTCCCGCAGCACGCACTGACCGCCGAGCAGATGAACGCGGTGCTCAACTACCCGGCCTACTGGGCCTTCTGCTGGGCGTCCGGCCAGGTGCTGGCGCGTTTCCTGCGCGAGCAGCCCAACTGGGTGGCGGGCAAACGGGTGCTGGATTTCGGCAGTGGCTCCGGCGTGGCCGCAATCGCCGCCGCACAGCAGGGGGCAGCCGAGGTAGTAGCTTGCGATATCGACCCCGATGCGCTCGTGGCCACCGCCGCCAATGCCGAGCTTAACGGTGTGCAGCTGAGCCTGCACGCTGACTTTGAGGCCTGCGCGGGACACTTCGATGCAATCCTGGTGGCCGACGTACTCTACGACCGCGATAACCTGCCGTGGCTCGACCGCCTTGCCGATCGCGCGGATCGGGTACTGGTGGCCGATTCGCGCATTCGAGACTTCAGCCACCCTCGCTACCAGAAGCTCGGCGAATGGGAGAGCAATACGCTGCCCGACCTGGACGAGTCTCCCGAGTTCCGGCGGGTTTCAATCTACAGCACAGTCGCTACCTGAACTCAGGCGCAGCTCCCTCGGTATCAAGTCAGTGAACGCTGCCAGCGCTGCGCCCATTGCGCCAGGGGTTTCTGTACTTCCATCAGGCTCTGCCCCTGGTCTGTCAGGCCGTAGCCGCTCTGCTGGCGTTCCACCAGCCGGGATGTCTCCAGCAATTTGAGGCGGTGGTTTAACACCGAGGGACTCAAGCCACCGCAGGCGGCCTGCAGGGCGCGAAAGGTAAGAGCATTTTCGCGCAGTTCCCAGAGTATGCGCATGACCCACTTGGTGCCGAGCAGGTCGATAAGGTCGGCAAGGGCAGGGCGCTTTGCAGATTCGGACATGGTTCCTCTCTTGAAAATGAGGCTTGCGCTACTAAAAAAGTAGCGTTAGTCTATGCTACGAATTCAGTAGCAACCATATTGAGGTCACAGCAAAGTGTCCAGCCCCCGCATCGCTCCGCTGGAGCCCCCCTATGCCGATGCCGTGCAGCAATCCTTTGCTGTTGTCATGCCTGCCGGCACACCTCCGCTGAACATCTTTCGCACGGTGGGCCGCAACCCCAGAGTCCTGTCGCGCATGGTGCGGGGCGGCCTGCTGGACAAGGGCTCGATATCGATTGCCGACCGGGAACTGGTGATACTGCGCGCCTGTGCCCGCTGTCGCGCCGAATACGAGTGGGGCGTGCATGCGGCGATCTATGCTGAGCGGGCAGGCTTGAGTGCAGAGCAGCTTGCAGATACCTGGTCCGACCTTGTCGATGCGTCTCTCTGGAGTGATGCCCAGCGTGCACTGCTGGCGATGGTTGACAGCCTGCACCGCTGCGCCGACCTGGATGACGCCACCTGGGCGGCATTAACAGCAAACTATGACGATGAGCAGATGGTTGAACTGGTCATGCTGGCGGGGCTGTATCACGCCGTCAGCTTTGTGGTGAACGCATTTCGGATTGAGGCCGAAGCTTTCGCCCCATGTGCTCCCGGTCGGGAAGTCAGCCCCTAGCGCAGCAGCGGCCGAGTCGTTTTCAGGACAGAGTCGTCAGTGCCCGAGAGCGGTGCGGTAGGCGGCGATGGCGTTGGCGAAGCCCATGCGGATGGCATCCACGGTCAGGGCGTGGCCGATGGAGACTTCGAGAATGCCCGGTATGGTGGCAAAACGCGGCAGGTTGTTGAGGTCGAGGTCGTGGCCGGCATTCACACCCAGCCCCAGCTCGTTGGCGAGTTCAGCCGCGGCACGGAAGCGTTCGAATACCGCTTCGACATCGCGATCCTGCTTGCAGGCGTCGGCGTAGCTCTCGGTATAGAGCTCGATGCGATCGGCGCCGGTCTCGGCGGCCAGCCTGATCTGCTCCAGGTCCGGGTCCATAAACAGACTGCTGCGAACGCCCCATTGCTTGAGCCGGGCAACGATATCTGCCACACGCTCGCCGTCCTTCGTCAGGTCGAACCCGTGATCCGAGGTCAGCTGACTGTCGCCGTCCGGTACCAGGGTGGCCTGGTCGGGTTTTACCTCGCCGACCAGTTGCATAAAGCCGGGGTAGTCGCCGACACCATCGCGGTCGCTTTTCCGCGCCGGTGCGAAGGGGTTCCCCTCGATATTGAATTCCACCGTACCACCGCCGGTGTGAGTCAGCCCAGGGACCAGCGGGCCAAGCTCCAGGCAATCGTCTGCGCGGATGTGGCGCTGGTCGGGCCGCGGGTGCACGGTGATGCCGTCGGCGCCGGCGTCAATCGCCATGCGCGCGTGTTCGCTCACACTGGGATTGGTGGTGTCCCGCGAGTTGCGGATCAGCGCGATCTTGTTGAGGTTGACGCTGAGGGCGATCATTCGCTGGGCTCGGCTCCTGCCTCTGCCTCGGGGTCTTCCTGTCCGACGATCACCACCTCGTTGATAAGAATGGGCGTCACCGGTACATCACCGTGGCCCATCATCGGCCCGGTAGGCTCGATGGCGATGGAGTCGACCACGAACATTCCGTCGGTCACCTCGCCGAACACGGTATAGCCGGGGTTGGTTGGCGACCAGTCGAGGCGGAAGTTGTTGCGCACGTTGATGAAGAACTGGCTGGTGGCGCTGTCCGGTTCATTGGTGCGCGCCATGGCAATGGTGCCGCGCTCATGGTGCAGGCGGTTGCGTGACTCGTTCTTGATCGGATCGCGGGTCGGTTTTTCTTCCATCCGCGGGGTCATACCACCACCCTGGATCATGAAACCTGGAATGACCCTGTGAAAGATGGTGCCCTCATAGAAGCCACTCTCGGCATAGGCGAGGAAGTTCTCAACGGTGATGGGCGCCTTCTCGGCAAACAGGCGCACAGTGATGTCGCCGTAGCTGGTACGGATGATGACCTGCGGGTCTTCCGCGGCGACTGATTGGGCCAGCACCAGGCACAGGGCGGCAATCCAGTATTTCATTGCAGTTTCTCCGTTGCTTGTAAGTTCAGGTCAGGCCCAGCTCGAGCTGCTGCGCGGGCGCGGTCGCAAGCGCTGCGCAATCAGCGCGATGATCACTCCCGCCAATACCGCCAGCGCGCCGTTGACAAATGCCTGGCTGCTCCTGCTTTCCTTGAGGCGCAGGTTCTCGGCCTCCAGTACTTCGATACGGGTGCGCATGACCTCGCTTTCCTCGGTCAGCCGCCGGTTGGTGATATCCAGGTTCAGGGCGTTGCCGGACAGGCGCTTGAGGTCGTCCAGTTCGGTGCGGGTCTCTTCCAGCACCCGGTCGAGGCCGCTGGCGCGGTCGGTGGCGTCGCCGAGTTGCCGCTGCACTTCAACCAGCTGTGAGCGCAGGCTGCCCTCATCGCCCAGCAGGGCATCGTACTTGGTCTGCAGTGCGGCCAGCCGGTCGCTGGCGGGCATCTGGCCGCTGAGGTAACGCGTCAGTATCCAGCCCTCGGTGCCGTTGTCAGTGGCTACCAGCGAGTAGCCGGATTCCTCGTTGCTTTCGGTAACGGTCAGCCGCGTGCCGGTGGGCAGCCCGCGGTGAACGATGCGGTACTGGGTGCCCTGACCGCTGCGCAGGGGAACATAGTGGTTGTCGGTGATATAGCGGATTTCCTGTGCGGCTGCGGTGCCGGCCTGCAGGGCCAGTGCGCAAAGCCACAGCGCGAACCGCGGGGTGAGCGGGCGTTTCATACTGCGTGTGTTCCTGTTTCTAGTCTCGAGAAAGGATCAGGGTAGAACGATTTTGTAGGGCTTGACCACCACCCGGGCAAATACGCCGGCGGTGACGTAAGGGTCCTCGTCGGCCCAGGCCTGGGCATCCTCGAGGCTATCGAATTCGGCGATGATCAGGCTGCCGGTAAAGCCCGCCTCACCGGGTTCCTCGGTATCCAGGGCCGGGTGCGGACCGGCGACCAGCAGCCTGCCCTGGGCCTTGAGCTGCTCCATGCGAACCAGGTGGTCGGGGCGCACTTTGGCGCGCAACGGCAGGCTGTCGGCGACGTCTTCGCAGATAATGGCGTAGTACATTACTCGACCTCGGCAGCGGTGCCGGCCTCCTCCTCACTCATGTGTGGCGCGATCATGAAGCCGGTAATCACGGTCAGCAGAATGGTGAAGCCGAAGGCGGAGTAGAGCTTGTAACTGACCCAGAAGGCCTCGCTGAACTGGTATGCCACTACCAGGTTGAGGGCGCCGACCACGCTGAAGTGGCCTACCCACAGCCACAGCAGCCGTGTCCAGATCGGCTTGGGCAACTCGATCTGCGACCCCAGGGTGCGCTCCATCAGGTTGCGCTCACCAATGAAGTGGCTGGCCCCGAAAGCCAGCGCCAGTACCCAGTTGAATACAGTGGGCTTCCAGATGATGAAGGTCTGGTCGCGGAACAACAGGGTGGCGCCGCCAAACACGCAGACCGCCGCCAGCAGCCACAGCAGTCGCTTTTCCAGTTCGCGGGTAAAGATCCAGGTCAGCAATACCTGCAGCGCGGTGGCGACAATCAGCACGGCGGTAGCAGAGAAAATGCCGTCCATCGTGTAGTTCCACTCGCCCAGGGACACCGTGTCGCCCTTCATCTGGTAGGCGATGAAGAAGAAGATGATCGGAATGAACTCCGCGATTTGCTTCATGTAAGTCTCTGGGGGTCTCTGGTGTTAGCGAGTGTGCTTCGGGGTATATACGCAGCGTTGGATAAAAATCGTCCAATCGCCCTGGGTGGGCTGTCACATATTGCCCAGCAAAAAGCTATCGCTGGCAGGACGTAGTCTGGATAATGCAGCCGCCATGATAATTGATTTCCATACCCATAGTCATGCCTCCGATGGCGCGCTGTCACCCCGCGAGCTTTTGGCGGAAGCTGTCGAAGCCGGCGTGCAGCAGTTGGCGCTGACCGATCACGATACCGTGGCGGGCTACAGGGCGCTCATCGACAGTGCCGAGGCTCTGCCTGACGGCATGCGCCTGCTGGCGGGCACCGAGCTGTCCAGCCTGTGGAGCGGGGTGGGGATACACGTGGTGGGCCTGGGTATGGATGTCGACCATCCCGACATCCGGCAGGGCCTGGCGCTGCTGGATTCCGCGCGCCGCGAGCGCGCTGAACTGATCGCCGGGCGGCTGGAAAAGCTGGGTATGCCCGGTGCCCTGGCGGGCGCAGAGGCCGAGGCCGGTGTCAGCCAGATCGGCCGCCCGCACTTTGCCGCGTGGATGGTGGCCGAGGGCCACGTTGCCGATGCCAACCAGGCCTTCGACAAGTACCTGGGGGCCGGCAAGGTGGGGGACGTAAAGACCTGCTGGCCCGCCATGGCCGACGCCGTTGGCTGGATTGTCGCCGCCGGCGGCACGGCGGTGCTGGCCCACCCGCTCAAATACAAGATGACCCGGGTCAAGCTGAAGCGCTGCCTGGTCGACTTTATGGCCGCAGGAGGCACCGCCATGGAAGTGTATTCCGGGCGCCAGACCCGTGAGCAGACCCGTGATCTCTGCCTGATGGCCAACGAGTTCGGATTGCTGGCCTCCGCCGGCAGCGACTTCCACGCCCACTGGGACTACGGCCCGAAGGTCGGTTTCGACGCCGGCAAGCTGCCGGTGGAGGTTGAGCTGCTGACTGCTGAACGGATTGGCGCGGCATGAGCCAGTTCTTCCAGGTACACCCCGAGAATCCGCAGGTGCGCTTGATTCGCCAGGCGGTGGATATCGTGCGCTCGGGCGGCGTGATCGTCTATCCCACCGACTCCGCCTATGCGCTGGGCTGCCATATCGGTGACAAGAACGCCCTGGATCGCATTCGGCGCATTCGCAAGCTGGACAAGGACCACAACTTCACCCTGGTCTGCCGTGACCTGTCGGAACTCGCTACCTATGCCCGGGTCGACAATGCGGCCTATCGCCTGCTGCGCAACAACACGCCAGGGGCCTACACCTGGATTCTCGAGGCCACCTCTGAGGTGCCGCGCCGCCTCAAGCACCCCAAGCGCAAGACCATCGGCCTCAGGGTCCCTGACAACCGCATTGCGCTGGACCTGCTGGAAGCCCTCGGTGAGCCGCTGATGAGCGTGACCCTGATCATGCCCGACGACGAGTTCCCGCTGACTGACCCCTACGATATCCGCCATACCCTGGAACACGAGGTCGACCTGGTGATCGATGGCGGCTTCTGTGGCCTGGAGCCGACCACGGTGATCGACCTGACCGGGGAATATCCCGACCTGGTGCGGGCCGGCAAGGGCGAGAGCGAGCCCTTCCTGGCCGCATAAGACAGGGTCATGTGCTGGCGGCGAACTTTGCCCCGGGGGTATAATCGCCGCTTCTATAAATGACAGGTGACCAGTGAGCGATTCAGTCGAGGATACCTCCGAGCAGGCCGCCGGGACGGCGCCCGAGGAGACCCCCAGCAACCCGGCAAATCCGGAGCAGACTTCCCCCCAATCACTGGCCGACCTGCGCCAGTCTCCCCAGCAGGGGGAAATGCCGTTCGCGGTAGTATTGGGCCAGGCCATGACCGAAATTCCCAAGGATCTGTACATCCCGCCCAGGGCACTGGAAGTGTTCCTGGAGGCCTTCGAGGGCCCGCTGGACCTGCTGCTGTACCTGATCCGCCGGCAGAATATCGACATTCTCGATATTGATGTCTCGGATATCACCGACCAGTACATGCAGTACGTCGAGCTGATGGATGCCATGCAATTCGAGCTGGCGGCGGAGTACCTGCTGATGGCCGCCATGCTCGCCGAGATCAAGTCGCGCATGTTGCTGCCGCGCTCCGAGAGCGTCGAGGATGACGAGGAGGACCCTCGTGCCCAACTGATCCGCCGCCTGCAGGAATACGAGCGCTTCAAGAAGGCCGCTGAGGATATTGATGAGCTGCCGCGGGTTGAGCGGGAAGTGTTCACGGCCAGCGCCGAGCCGCCGGATATCAAGCGCAGCCGGCCCGACCCGGACGTGGATATGCGCGAGCTGCTAGCGGCGCTGACCGAGGTGCTGCGCCGGGCAGAGATGAATGAACACCACCACATCCAGCGCGAAGCCCTGTCGACCCGCGAGCGCATGTCCGACGTGCTCGACAGCCTCAAGCAGAAGCAGTTTGTGCCCTTTGTCTCCCTGTTCAGGGTCGATGAAGGGCGGCTCGGCGTGGTGGTCACGTTCCTGGCCATCATGGAGTTGATCAAGGAATCCCTGGTGGAGATCGTGCAAACCGACAGTTTCGGGCCCATCCACGTCAAGGCCCGCGCCGATACCGGCGTCGACGGCGACCAGCCACCGCCGGATACCGCCGCCAATGACCCGGACGCCGCCGCCGAGAACCCGGCGACCGGCAGTGACAGCAGTAGTAATAGTGAGGACGAAGAGTGACTGACGCCGCGGATACCACCGGCCTGGTGCAGATCCTGGAAGGAGCGATCCTGGCCGCCGGGCGCCCCCTGACGGTGCAGAACATGGCCGATTTGTTCGAGGAGCATGAGCGCCCGGCCAACACCGAGATTCGCGAGGCCCTCAAGCAGGTGGCGGAGCGCTGCGAGGACCGCGGCTTTGAATTGCAGGAGGTCGCCAGCGGCTTCCGCTTCCAGGTGCGCCAGCAGTTGAGCCCCTGGATTGGCCGGCTGTGGACCGAGCGTCCCGCCAAGTATTCCCGGGCACTGCTGGAAACCCTGTCGCTGATCGCTTACCGCCAGCCAATCACCCGCGGTGAGATCGAGGAGATTCGCGGGGTGGCGGTGAGCAGCAACATCATCAAGACCCTGCACGAGCGCGACTGGATTCGCGTGGTTGGCCATCGCGATGTGCCTGGACGCCCGGCGATGTACGCCACTACCCGCGCCTTTCTCGATTATTTCAATCTCAAGAACCTCGACCAGCTGCCCGCGCTGGCCGAGATTCGCGATTTCGACACCCTGACCGCCGAGCTGGGCTTTGAGCCGATTCCCGAGCTGTCTGAGGCCTCCGCCGATGTGGAAGCCGGTGAAGGCGATAGCGAGGCACCCGCTGAAGGTGAAGCCCTGGCAGAAGTGGTGGAAGATGACGCCGAGGGCGAAGAAACCCTCAGCGTTGACGCCCTGCGTGCCGCCGCTGAATCCGCCGCAGATTCATCAGTAGAGGAGCCTTCAGCTCAGCAAGAAGAGCCTTCAGCCCAGCAAGAAGAGCCTTCAGCCCGGGAGGAACCGCGCGACCAGGGCCATGGCTGAAGCCGGGGAAAAACTTCAGAAGGTGCTGGCCCGCGCCGGCATCGGTTCGCGCCGCGAGATGGAGCGCTGGATCGAGGCGGGTCGCGTGCAGATCGATGGCCGCCAGGCCAAGCTGGGTGATCGCGTCGATGGTGAAGCCGCGATTTCCGTCGATGGTCGCGCCGTGTCCCAGGCCGAGGTCGACAAGACCCGCGTGCTGCTCTACCACAAGCCCCCGGGCGAGGTTTGTTCCCGCAAGGACCCGGAAGGCCGCAAGACCGTATTCGACAAACTGCCCAGGCTCAAGCACGGGCGCTGGATTTCGGTGGGCCGGCTGGATTTCAACACCAGCGGCCTGTTGCTGTTTACCACCGACGGCGAACTCGCCAATGCGCTCATGCACCCGTCATCGAATATCGAGCGGGAGTACATGGTGCGGGTGAAGGGCGAGGTCGACCAGGACACCATCAATCGCCTCACCGAGGGTGTCATGCTCGAGGACGGCGTGGCGCGCTTCACCGACATCGTCGACGGCGGCGGCGAAGGCACGAACCACTGGTATTACGTGGTGATCATGGAAGGTCGTACCCGCGAGGTGCGCAGGCTGTGGGAGTCACAGGATTGCGTGGTCAGCCGGCTCAAGCGCACCCGCTATGGCAATGTGTTTATTCCCTCCAGGGTGAAACAGGGCATGTACGTCGAGCTCGACAAGAAGGAGGTCAAGGGCCTTTACCAGTTGGCCGACCTGCCCCCCAAACCCATCGAAGGCGCCACGCCCAGCCAGAAGAAGCGCGAGCAGCGCCAGCTCGAGAAACGGGGCGACAGCAAGCCCAGGAAAAAGTCCGGTGTTCGCAAGCCCGGCGCCAGGAAACCCGGAGCGCGCAAGGCGGGTGACAAGAAGAGCGTCGGCAAGACCTGATACCGTAATCCAAGGCCGTTGGGAAAGGAGTCCATCGATGATATCTCGTGTCGCAGTCCCCGGCCTTCTCTCGCTAGTGTTCTCTACCCAGGTTACAGCCGGCGGGCCGGTGTTTGTCGACCTGGCGGCGGGCGCTGGCGATGCGCGCATTGTCGGCAGCAACCCCGCCGGCATGAGCCGGCTCGAGGAGACAGCCTGGCGCACCGGCCTGATCGTTTCCTACAGCGAGAGCACCTGGGAAGTCAGCTCCTCGGAGCTTGACGTCACCAGCGAGACGGACACCGACAACACGCTGTACATCCCGTCACTGTTCTACGTGCGTCCCCTCAATGAGCGCTGGACCGTGGGCGCCTCCCTGTCAGCGACCAGCGGCCTGGGTGACGACGGCGGCGAGGACTCGGCCTCCCGTTACCTGTCCACTGACTGGTCGATCGGCAGCTTTACCTTGCAGCCTGCGGTGTCCTACCGGCTCAACGATGAGTGGTCGCTGGGCGCAGGGGTGGGGGTGAACTACACGATCTATTCCTGGGAAGCTGCCGTGTTCAACGGCATCGGCGAGCAAGACGGTGAGGTGGAGGTCGAGCCCGACGACGTCAACCTCAATTACATCCTCAGCGCCCACTGGGCGCCCACCGAGCGCACTCGGGTGGGCATATCCTGGCGCTCGGAGTACGAACCGAATATGAAAGATACGCCGGACTACCGCAACGTCGACCCGGACCGTCAGTCCGACGGCGACCTGGAACTGGAGGTTACCCTGCCCCAGAGCGTGCTGGCCGGGATTTCCCATCGCTTCGACAACAGCCACTGGCTGTCCCTGGACCTGCTATGGATCGAGGCCAGCGCCTTCAATATCGAAACCGCGGTGGTAGACGAGGGCGGCGGCATTACCGTCAATCCCTACAACCTCGACGATACCTGGATTGCCAGCCTGGGCTGGGGCATGGACCTGGGCCCGCGCTGGTCTACCGGCCTCGGTCTTTTGTATGTCGATGACCCCGTCGATGACGACAATCGCAATGTGCTGCTGCGAATGGACTCCCTCTGGGGTATCGGCGCCTCGCTCGAGTATGAGCGTGACGATGGCATGGTCTTCGGTGGCAACGTCACCTGGCTGGATACCGGCGATGCCCCGGTGACGACCCCGGCGCTGCCCATTATCGGCGCCATCGAGGGTGAATTTACTGACCGCACCAACCTTCTGTTCGAGGTTTACGTCAGCTGGTAGGCGTTCTGGCTTGATCTGGCGCACGAACCCGTGTGCGGAATATTGACTACACTTTCCCTGAGGCTGCAGCGACTGGCCGAGGGGGCCTGTGCTGTGGGCAAATACCGATAATCCGAGGTTGACAGGAAGATCCCATGTATCTGAAAGCATTTTTTGCACTCTTTCTCACCTGCGCAGTAGTTGCAGGTAGTACCACCGTCGAGGCCCAGCGTCGCGGCGACAGCGCCCGTATCACCATCGGCGTAGTCGAGGGCGCCCAGCGGGTCGAATTCAAATCCGGCGCCGGGCGCGGCGCGCTGCTGGGTGGTGCTGCCGGCTGGGCGCTGGCCCGCAACAAGTCCAGCGGTACCCAGGCGGCCGCTGCTGCCGGTGGCGCTTTGCTCGGCTCCGGCGTACAGCGGAGCCGCCATGGCGGTTCCGGTATGCAATACACCGTGCGCACCAGTGCCGGCAGTGCCATTACCGTGGTCACAGACCAGACCCAGGTGAGAATTGGTGACTGCGTGTCGGTGGAGGAAACCGGTGACGTGGCCAATATCCGCCGGGTCGACGACGATCTGTGTAAG
>JAAUYJ010013737.1_pt1 | contig 13484 bp, 6 predicted proteins | sample 7278031 | NCBI WGS metagenome assembly JAAUYJ01 (sample SAMN14350222, study PRJNA611818) | marine sediment metagenome | isolation source: surface marine sediment (1.8m) | place: French Polynesia: Moorea | collected 2018-08 | reverse complement strand
TTCGAACCTAATGTTTTTCAATGAGAGGAAAAGGGTTGCTCTTGGCTGCGATCGTGAACTCTGACAGAGAAGCGAAAGAGGGTTTTTCACGTTCGGACGAGGAGGAATGAGACAGTGCCAGAGGAAATGGAGCTCAGAAAAAAATGTTGACTGCAGTGAAAGAAAATTGAAGCTTGTACTGATGACTTTTCTCTGCTGCTGTTGGTGGTGCTCCTGCTTCTTCCAGTTTTGCCCAGAGAAGATTTTTACTCTTTGTCTTCCTCCAGTACCAAATATGTACTGGAGACGGCTATTGACAATATCAGTTTAAAAAGATCAAAGAAAATCTTCTTGATTCGTGTATTTTTTGCCGCAGGACTGGTCACTCAAGATCCTCCGCGTTGGCGTCGGCGACGGCGGCCGATACAGATGCCAGGCCAACTCGCACCCGCCTCAGTTCATCACCGTGGAGCTAAGGGTGGAAGGTGAGTGATTTTTCCTTTAAAAAAACGATGTAGTTTTCTTGGTTTTGAAACAGGAATTAAGTGAAGTGGATGAGACTGGAGAAGCCATTTGCGGGCGCGGGCGTTCTGAAATTCGAGCTGACACATGGTCCGGCACGTGAAGAGATTTTGAATGTTTCGCTTTTTGCTGCCGTACTTCTCCCTCTTCCCGGAAGCCCGTGTCTGGAAGTCCCCTCAGGATTTTGGCCGGATTTTAGGATTAGAGCGGAGATATAGAGCATTTCAAAGGAAGAAGGAAAGGGAAAGAGCTTTTCCAGGTAGCAGGAGAAATATTTTGCACGCAGAAACAAAAATTTGAATATTTTTCCCCAGGGGGGAGAGGTGGCTTTTACACTTTTTCCTGCGGAGGATCCCGGAAATTTGGCCCCTAAACTTCCTTTTTCCCTCCCCTCGAGAGGGAAGAGAAAATAATACACTTTGTAGAGTGCGTACGCACGTACCATACGACGTACCCGGAGGGGAAAAAGGAAAAGGCCGCCGCCTCTAACGTGACAAATGCGCATAACGGAAGGTGGAGCTTTTTTTACTGTGATGGTCGCGGTCTTTGTCAAGGTTGAATTGTTCATGTTTGGCAGAGAACACTATCTTGTTTTCCACTGTTTGGAAGAGGGGGAAGAAACAGCGTTTCAGGGGACCCACTTCATTATACGCGGAATACCCCGAATCCGCGACGGATTATGTGCGATGAATTTATTACTGGGCCACTAATCCCATCCTTACAATATGCCCCGGAGAGATGAGAGGGGGGAAGAGAAGTGTTGTGCCCTCGGGCTTTCGAGAATTAATTTCGCGGCGAAGAGAGCCTTTTGGAAAACCAAACAAGGCCCATCCAAAAAGTGCCTAATTTTCTTCTGGGCCTAGTTCAAACATATGGATTATGACTATTTGACGATATTAAAAACAGTCTCGTTTGACAGTGTACTTGTCTGTGGATTCCCTACGTCCGGGGCCCAAAATAAATTTGATTACGCAAGGATCCCTTCAGGGCGGGTTGGTATTATTCCCTTTTCCTTTTCACGTTTGTCTGTTCCCACGAATCGAGCGCCGTTTGGTTGGTACCGCCCGCAAAAGTGGGCGTGAGGGGCCCGCCCAATCCCAACCAGACGGGCTTTGAGTTTATTCTTTGGCTCTCGTATCGCTGCAAAACATTGATATCTTTCTAGTCTTGAGCAACACAAACATCAGGAGAAAAAGCAGAACTGCACTCCTCAAGGATTCCAAGTCGTTGAAAACTACTACTATTTTTTTTAAAAAAAAGTTAGTACAAAACATCTGACTGGGTCGACTTTCTGCTTTTGCTGCTGTACTACAGTTGTGCAGGCCTCATCCTCACCCCACAATGAGAGACGGGGGGCAGGAAAAGGCAATGGGCTGTGAACGGAGCGGACGAGAGATGACATGATATGTGGAGTGGAGTCGGGGAAAGAAGCCCCTCCCTCCGCCCGACACATATCGTGGCTGTAGCTCATACAAAATGGAGAGAGAAAGGGAAACTAAATTAGAAACCCCACCCATTTTTGCCGTAGTACGTGTCTGTAACAGAAAGGGTACTACTACTACCACCTTGAGTACGAGTACTACGCATACTCACAGATCTACCAGGAAACGGAAGTCAAGAAAGGCATTTCCTGCTCCCGACCAGGGCTCACAGGGTATTTACCAACTTTATTTCAATTAGAGCACAAATTTCATTTCCTTTTTTCACTTTGTAATCTCGAAGCGTCAGCAAAAAAACTTGAGCGTATGCTGTGCTTTGTTAATAAATGCAGAAAAAAAGGTCCCAAAAGTTTCGAACTTCCCAGAGCGTGCTTGTCATGCAATTAAAGTAAACTTCTTGCAGTTGGTGACGATGGCCAGACAGAGAAAACATACGTCACAAGTATTACGCGTTTTTCGTTGGAAAACACACATGGGCGGATTCCATCCCCCATCCCCCACCCCCAGGCGGTTCCTCCTCCTCCTCCTTTTCTTCTTCTCTATGTTCACGGTCGGGCGACCACCCAAAGGTGCCGCTTTTCCACTTTCCGGCTTGCCCCTCCCCCGCGCGGTGAAAGATCTCCCCTCGTACGGACGGATTAAAAATAGGAGGAGGGAGAGGCCCTTTCCCCCCTTTTTCCTTGCACAGTTGCCCAACCAGACATATTCTAAACGGTCAATTCTTTTAGAAAACAATTCGCATTGTTCTCCTCCTCAATTCTCTAGAGCATTGCGGTTCTTGATCGGAGCGTCGGAAAGTTATACTGAACTTATTTTTTTGCGCAATATGGGTTGCTTGGAAAAAGCAAAAGGTTTGTTGGGATCCTTCCTTCGCCGTCTTCTTCTTTCTTCTGCTCCATCCATTAACGACGATGAGAGGGGAGGTGGGGGGCATCACAAATCGTAGACAGACAGGGAAAGAAAAGGAGGGGAAAAAGAAGAGAGAGGAAGAGGCCTTCTCATCTGTACAGTCATCATAATCGCCGCCGGGAGGACAGGGAGGAGAGAGGGGAGAAAAGAGAAGGGAAAAGAGATATGATACATGCAGCATGGAGGGAAGAGGACAGTAAAAACTCTAGAAAAAAGGGACGAGATAAAAAACTTAGAAGAGGAGACATTTATAATTCAGCGGAGCATCAAAGGAGAAGCTTTCTAAGCGGAACATTATTGCCGTCGGAGACAGGTTTTATTGCTGAAACGGGAGGAGGTTTATTTTCAGCTCCGATATTGATGCTGCGGTTTCGTGTTTCTCGAACTTGTGCTACTGTGTACTTTCAAGGTTGACCAGGTTCACTTACGGTAATTTCTTTTGCAACAAGATTCTCAAAATCTGCCCATGAGCTCTGAGCCCTCAGGTCGGTAGCCACAAGGGCTAGGGCAGGCTGCAAGAAAACTCTCTTGCTAATCGAAGTATCGGGAGGAGGGAATTGTTATGAAATTTCTAATAATGGCTTTTCTTCTTTCGTCCCAGGGTCATGATGTAAGGCTTTAGCAAACTAATAATTCGATTTCCTGCTTCGAGATATAGGGAGGGGTCAGGAAGGATTTTTTTGTCCAATGTTTTGAGAACGAGGACGACAGAACATTATACGAGACGGCGACGACGGAAAAAAAGTTTGTGTCACGTTCAGTTATCATCTCCTTTTTCCTTCTTGCAAATCAGGGAAATGTGAGATAGCAAAAACTGGTAGCGAAGCCGAGTTTCGATGCAAATGTATTAGGTACAGTATACTGTAGTGTGTAAGCTAGACGAAGCCTTTGATCTACTTGATCTACACATCCCTCGTGTCTTTTGGAGTTGGAGGGCCAACGCGGTTTCCCAAAAACTAAAATTCTTCGCATGTAAGTTCCACGCTCCCCTCCTTTTCCCAAATGGCAAGGTCGGTGGGGCCTCGATCCTCTTCCTTTTCTTCCTTCCTCCTTTGCTTCCTTTCACACCTTTCCTCCCTAGTGGAAGGAGGAAGGGGTAGAGAGGAGAAAAACCCAGCCAGTGTTTTCAGTGCTGGCGGTAAAAGTGAACACACTTGCAGAGTAAAAAAATCGTCAGAACTTGACAACAGAGACTGTGGTTTTTCAAGTGTCCGTTCACTTTACTTGCATCATGGAAGTGGAGACAGTTGATCACACTCCCTGAACCTGCACGGTAGGAACTCCAAAGCCACTTGAACGCCTAGTTGGGAAAGGAGAGAGTAGTAGAGGATAAATCTTTCAAGGGAAGATAAGCTGGGTGGGCGGAGAGAGTTGGGTAGAGGGAAAGGAAGGATAGTAACAGTTCTCCCCCATCCTTCCTCGTCCTCACTTTCCGTTCGCACTCCTCTTGGATTCTGGGTCTGTCTGTCCAAGGGAGATGGAGTCTCCTCCTAACCATCCCTTTTCTCTTTCTCTTCTTCTTTTCGCCCCTTCCCTCCGCTGGGTAACGGGCAATTTGTCTCCGTGGAAAGAGGAGGGGAGGCGACTCTCTCGGGGTCCACTCCACACTGCAAGCGGCGACCTCAGTCTCAACAAGGATTGGGGGGAGGAGGATTTCAGGAAGCAATACACTGCATTGAAGCAAAGATTCTACTTGAGGGTGACGAAGCTTTTTTAAAATTTGCGCAATATTTAAGTTTTTTTTGTCTTTTTCCAGGGCAATCTAAAAAAAAATCTTCTAGCGGACTCATGAAGCAAAGAAAAAAATCCAACCTCCCTCTTCCGCTTTCCTGTCTTCCTTTTGCTCCCTGCCTTTTTCTGTCGCATCCGGACAAGCGTTCGATCCCCCTCGATCCCCCTTCCCTCCAAAAATACTGCCCTGCCGCCGCGTACATCGCATGCTTCGCCATATCTAGACAGGGGGGGGATAGCAGATGACTCCGTTTTGATGAAATAGTGCCAGCGTTTTACGGTGGGGAGATACCCGCCCCGGTCCCGGGGGGGGGAAAGGGAAAGAGGTCGGTCCCCTATTCTTTTCGGCCTAGTGAGCATATCGTCCATTTTTCAGTCTGCGTTGTTGCACTTTGCTCCATCCAGAGCGGTTTTGGGGAGTTCTATTTTCTGAGCAAGTAAAAAGTTTTGCTGAAAAGACTTATTCTGCTTCCTGCCCCACCTCTTTTCTTGAAAATGAATTGTACCTTCTTCGGCCAAATGTTTTAAGCAACGTACAGTACTCTATACAGAAGTACACTCCGTCAAAAGGGTCAAAAGCCCCCTATTATTTCCTTTCATTTCTTCCTTGTTCTACTTTCCCCGTCTTCCCTTTCCTTCATTGCGCGATCTCCAGAAGGACAAAAGGGGGGAGAAACGGGTCCATTCCTACGCCAGTTTTTTTTCTCGCTCTAGTTATACAGCTCATTGGGCGCTCCCATCCAACCCTTGCCTTTTTGGTGGGCGCAAAGCAAACGTAGAGTTTTCTCTCTCCCCCCCCCCCCTTCCCGTTCTTCCTTTCACGATATCATCGTGGGGGCGGCAGATAAATGGATTTTTTTCCTCCGTCTCTTTTTTTCTGCAACAAAGGTCAACATTGGCGCCTTTTTTTGCACGGTCGAGTAACAATGACCGCTGCAGCCCCGAGCGAAAAGGGAGGTTTCTTCTTCCCCCTCCTCCATTCTTCGTTTCACGAAGGGGTAAGTTCCAATGGGAATGCCCAATGCAGGACCGCCGGACCAAACAGAGAGAGACTGCACACACAAAAACAGGCACACACGGCCTCTCCTCTTTTGATCATTTTCTGGTCTCAGTTGGAACAGCCGGAAGAGCTCACTCTCAGTGGTTCCAACTCCAAGGCATTGAACATGTATGATCGGACGCAGTATAAAAGGGGAGCTCTTCCTCACTTCCCCCATCTTCAGAATGGCGACAGCCCGCCGACGCCCCAAGAAAGGAGAGTGAGATATTATGCCCTCTTCCTTCCTCCCTTCCCAAGCGAAGAGGCGGCGTCATCCTGAGTCCATAAGTGAAGGAGGAGGAGGAGGAGAGGGAGAGGAAAAGAGACACGTCACACCTGCGCCGGCTTCGAGGTTTTTTGCTTCAGCCCCCCTCGATGGGTACTCCGCGGTCTTGGCTTTCCCTTGTTCTCTTTGTTTTTTTTGGCATGAACAATGAATGACGTATTTGAAATTGTTCCTTTTGTCTCACTGGGATACAAATAGTTTCTAACCCTTGCCCCATTCCCCTTAAGTCCGCTTTGACTTTTGGAAACCTTGGTTGGCGTATTTTTGCAGCAAACGGCAAGTGTCCTCCTTCCTCCCTCCTCACAGGAAAATCCTTTCCCCTTTCGGACTGTACACACTATCTTTCCCCCTGTCGTCATAGATGAGCAGCACGACGGGGGAAGGCCCAGTGAGAAAAAACTAGATCCGCGCATGTAGCCCATGTATGTCGCCTCCCCCCCCCCGCCCACAAAAAAATTCAAGCCTCCCGTGTGAAAAGGCGCACTTAAGCCTCCCGGAGGGATGTGGGGGGACGGAGGGGGAGGGAAGGAAAAGGAGTCCTTTTCCTCTTTCCTCTTCCTTATGCGGCAAAAATCTCATCTTTCCGCTCTCTCCTCCCTCCCTCCCTTCCTCGTCGCCTCACTCGACAGATCGGGAAAAAGGAGAGAGAGAGAGGTTAAAAACTGCTTCCTACTTTTCCTTCTCTCTTTGCTGTGTCCAAGCTAGCCTTTCGTCGATTGCCACGTGCCATCAAAAAACGAGAGAGGGAGAGAGCAAAAGTATGATCGGGAAGAAGAAAAGTCACGATTCGAGAAGCACCACGTGCGGTTGTGGGAACATGTGAAATCTAATTTGGGAGGAGCGTGGCGAAAAGCCGATTTCTCAATTTCAAGAAGTTTGGCGGGATTGATTTTTTTCAAAAAAAAGACAAAGGTGATGATGGGATACAGAACATGAAAATGGCTCCTTTGATTCGAGAAACAAAGATGCTCTTGTGCTGTCTGGGCGACTGGGCTCTTTTCGGGCGACAGGGAAAGAGCGAGACGCCACCATCCATTTTGATCTTGACAGCGCGAGAAAACATCATTAGCCTTCTTTCCCGGGACAGAAATACATTTCCATAAGAATGCTTGCTGCACGAGGTTTCCCCACAAGAAACGCAACATTGGTATTATCTCTTTCATGAATTTCAGAGGCGTTCGCCGAGCTGGAGGGCCCGCCGGATAAGTTCATCCGAGCCGGTTCGAGGCTCTCGCTCCGATGTTCCTTCCACCGGACGACGGAGGCGCCATCCTTCGTGTTCTGGTGAGTAGTGAATGACGTGCAGGATGCTCCCAACCGCAAACGTGGCTATAGCAAGAGTGAAGTGTCTTCTTTATGAAGGGAAAACAATGTGGAAGCATGTGGCGGTATTACTTGAAAATATGCGGTGGAAAAGTGAAGATGATCAAATGAAGTATGAGGAAAGTTCTTTTTTCTGGACTTGCCTCGTATTACGGCCTTTGTGCTATAACAATACGCCATTGTTCATGCCAAAAACCAAGGCTTGTGGGAGTAGACATCCCCCCTAGGCTAATGCGTCGCTAATTTGCTGGCAACTAAGAGAATATTCTCGAGTCACTAGGCTGAAAGAACAATTAATTTTGACTAAGGAAATTAAGTGAAGTGGACAGGTACGATGGTTTAATGTCTGAAAGCCTTCCCTCGCTTCTCACGCGATATTTTGCGTGAGGAAAGCAGTCGTACAAAATTTGAAGTCGAGAGGCCTTCAGGTTGCGAAACTAGTCGCGAAATCGTACGAGGATTTGGCCGATTCCCTAAGGGAAACCCGTTAGCAGTACAATAGTACGTACGGACTCAAACTCAAATCATTATTTGAAAGGTTTTATGCTCACTTTCCGCGGTAAAGGGTATAAATGCATAGTCTGGGTGTAATGCCCTCACCCACTGCACTGTAAACCAGGGAGGGCTGGGTATACCGAACCACCCAAAAAAGTATGCGCGGGAAAAAGGCATTGGTAGACGGCCAAAAAAGATTGTGGGATAACTCTCTCTTGCGAGCACGCGCGCATGCAACCAAATGGGGGGAGGAAAGAGAGCTCGGTCGTCGGGAGGAGAAGAGGAGCGGATATTATCGGGGATAGAATTGGTCATGTCAGCCAGACCAACGCACAGACGACGACGACCGATGCCCGCAGCCGACGCCCTTCGGAAAGGAAAAGGGTGGGAATGAGTGCGGCAATGCTCCGGAGAGGCTGGACAGGGTCAGCTTGGAGGGGAGGCAGATTCGCCAACTTCCTCTCATGAAACTAACAAAACGTATTGTCCTGCCAGCATGCTGTGATCAGCAGCCTTCTGTTGAACAAGCTTTCGCCAAGATCATTCCTTTCGGCGACACATAGGAATTTGTGTTAGCGGTCAATCTCTAAGTGATCTCTGTACCAAATACGTAACAACTATCCTATGGGCATGCCTGCGATTTACCCATGGGTGCTCGGCATTCTCACCCACCCGTCTTTCCCCGTTCCTAAAGTGTCTATCCAGCCTCACAGAAGCAAGAGGACAAAAAAGATTGCACACTTAAGAGACGCTCCTCCCTTTTCTCCTTGAAAAGCGGATCCGAGCCACCCCGCCCTCATATTTTGACCGCTCTTCCGTCCGATCCCTCCTTCCTCTTCCTTTCCGCCCGCGGGGAAATCACCTGCCCCATTTCCAGGTCGGTCGGTCGGTCGGTCCAGGGGTGGGATGAGGCGGAATGGGGCGATTTGGAGAGCGGCTGCAGAGAAGGAAGTGGCGGTAGGAGATACCTAGAAATGGCGGCGGGGGCTCAGACTCATGGCCACGGGCAGGAGAGCTTTTTTGTCTGCCTGGGGAATTTGAATTCTTTCGGCGGATATCCTTGGCCACAAGTAAAAAAGTTGAAGTGTAGACGGCCTTGACTAAATTTCTGGATGGCCTTGATTTAATTACTTGCTTGTGCGCACGTCGCCTTGACTTGTTTCGAAATCTCACCCAGGTACCACGATTCGAAGATGATCAACCACGACCGTGACAGGGGGATCTCCATCTCGCCGCTGTCGCCGCCTCAGCAGCAGAGGCAGCAGCAGCAGCAACAACAACAGCAACAGCTTCTGCCTGGCTCCGAACTCTCGATACCGCACGTCGGCCCGGGAGACTCTGGTATGGACTCACGACACATCGAGTACATGCAAGTTTAAACGAAAAACCATTTACTACACGGCACATTTTCCTCAGGCAACTACACGTGCTCTCCGGAGCACCTCTCTCCGGCTTCAGCTTTCGTCCACATCCTTGACGATGACTCCAGCTCGGCCGCCGCGGCCGCCGCCATCCACACGGCGGGGGACGGAGGGGCTGCTGAAGGTGAGATTTGACGTGAAGGCACTAAGTAACTAATTACTAACATACATGATCTCTTTTTCAAGGTGTGGATCCTGCCGCTGATCCAGAGGTGGGGGGAGCATCTGCCGACGGCGGCCAAGGCGCCGCATCAGACGAATCAGATACATCTCCCTCTTCCTCCTCCTCCCCTTCGCCCCCTTCGCCCTCCGCCGCCCCATTCATCCTTATCTTGCTGGCTTCGCTGCGGGGGAGGAGGCGATGGCGGTTGGGGAGGACGCGGCTGAGATCTGCAGGGGAGGCCGCCGCCGCCGCCGCCGCCGATGTCTCTGATGCCGCGTCCGCCGCCGCGGGGGACCACCGGGGCGGTGGCCGTTGAGTGCTTAAGGAGGGAAAAAACTCCAAAGTCAGCAACAAGTACCAAGAGAGGTTCTTTGGGGGAAAAGTAGGCGGGAGGAGGCAAGTATTGGTATAGTCGGCGCCCGACTTTGCACAGAGCTCTGGGCAGGCGGCCAAAAAAGGAAAGAAAAAACTTTCCCCCTCCTCTTTTTGCGGGGAAAGTGAGGTCAGACCGGAAAGAGGCAAACCGAAGTCAAGACTTTCCCCCTCACAGTATAGGACGCCAGTTCTCCAGACTTGGCCTCGGCAAGGAGGAAGAAGAAACGGCAAGGTGGCTTGTGCTGGGGTACCTGTGAAATACTGTACATGTGAGGAAATGTGAACTCTCCCTGGTGGGCTAGGTACATTACGGTAAAAGCAAGCATTTTCGCCAGCATGGAAAGAAGGTTGTCTCCCCATCGCGACGTTTCGTCCACGTCTTTCCCTTGAGCGGGAATTCGAACAGAGCACTTTCGTTAGAGTAGTTTCTTTCGATACCCTAAGTTTTCCAGTGAGAGAAGAAATACCCGCGTCTTTTTGGTTTTCACCTTCCTTGTTCTCCGCTTCCCTTTTCTTCCCACTATTCCCTGACTTCCTTTTCTCGCCCGTGTCCTTTCGTGGCGTCTGGGGATTTTTCGCGACCCTGTGGGAGGGCGCGGAAAGAGGAGTGCCCATGAACTCTCTGGGAGGATCCGGAATGGCCCACTGAGCAATGTATTCGAAATGCACGACGGGTGGCAATTTCTTGATTTCAAGTGAAGAGAAATCCCCTCCGTTTTCCTGGAGGGGATAAAATCAAGACCTGGAAGGGGGAAAGTTACTCGCGCGGAGTGGATTGCAGGAGGACCCAGGGGAGCGAGGGAGGAGGCGAGGGGCTCTCTCTTGTCCTTCTCCAAGCGCAAAGAAGCCAAACTCCAGAAGCCAGCCGCCAGAAAAGGGAGCGAGTTATTCCGAACTCAAGGGTATTCCAGACTAACAATGAGAAAAAATATTTTTCATGGCCGCGCATAAAAAAGATAGGATGATTTCTTGGTCGTGAAAAGAGTAGCCAGGGAACCGTCAAGGAAGACTTGATTCCCCCTTCCCGTTCTTCCTTGAAGTTTGGGGTATTTACCTCCCTTCGTGCTCCTCTCTTCTGTTTGCTACATCTTTTCATGGGTTGTGATCAGACATCACATGCATTCAGACTGCGCTGTGCACTATGGGGACAGTGCAGGGTTACTTGACACTGTATGCAGTGACGCCACGTTTAAATTCTTATCCAAAGAAGTATTTTGGAGATAATTTCGAAGAAGAGGTCCCCTTTCGATCCGATGGTCTATTTTGCGCGGCGCTCATATCGACAGCAGAAAGCTTCAAACTGTTTATGTGGTGGACAAAGTGGAGAGAGATGCCATAGCAGTTATTTACGGCTAAATATATTCGTTCCAAAGTGTGCTCTACCGTTTTAACTTATTCGCGAAGGTGGTACTCCTTGTGTAGTGTTTTAATGTATAATTCATGATTAATGCCTTCCTTTTGCAGATCTACCATACACTTTTTAGCAAAAGTTTTAATATTCAAACGAACGCCGCGAGATTTACTTTTTATAATGAAAAGGAATAATTTTCATCCCCCTCTGCTACAGTAGACGAGAACGGCGGAGAAAAAAAGAGCAGACTTTGTTCAAAGACCTCGAATTTGGCAGTGTGTAAAATAATAGAAAAAGATGAACGAAAGTGGTCCGTCTTCTACAGGTTATTGTAAAAGGTATTCTATGACCTAACCAATGTCGGAAAAAATAAATGCTGGATCAATTGATTCTCTCCACACGCAAAAAAAAAGAAATAACCACAGCGACAACCAAATTGCTCTACTATGACGCGACGGCCACGAGGCAGGGGTGGGGTGGGGAAACCGCCCCCCTTTCTTTCCACCCCGCCCTATCTCAAAAGTTTCTTTGTCAAATCACCTTTCATCTGATTAAACTGCGTCCGACCGACCCTAGCGCAGGAGACCCCGCCCATGCATGGGACGGATCCCTGGTCCCCTCCCCTCTTCCAAAGACGGTTCCCCCTTTTGTGGCAAGCCGCTGGGATTGAAGAGAATGGAAGGTAGGGGTCTAAAGGGAAAGGAGAAGTGGGGGCGATTGCTTTCGGAAGATTATTCGGTCCCGTTCTCGAACTCGGACTCGAACGTTGTATTGCCTATGATTGCTCTGTAAGAAAAGTCACCTCAATTTCCCTCAACAAATTTGTCCATTTACGATACGTATGGCATTACATATACCTGTCTAAGCTCGATGTTCTGATTTTGTAATGCCTCTCTGCCTCTCCTGAAGGGGAGAAGCGTGACCGCAGATGAAAACAAGGATGATGGTGGAAAATCCCGCAAATAAAAACTCCGCAAGGATCGATTGACGGTCCACTAAATATCCGGGAAGGAATATCCGGGAAATCAGACTTGGGAGGGAGGCCTACACTTTTGCATCGTAGTACGTGGTTCGCATAGAATTGTACATTTGTATCCTGCGAATCCGAAAAAGTTCCTCTTGATCCCGTGCGATAATTAGAAAAGAAATTGTCATGTAGGTCGTATTTGCAGGGCAATCAAGGCCAGGGCTGTAATTGGACATTGAAATTTGGCCCTACCGCGCATGTTCCTGTTTCTCAGAAGCAAGACAGGGGCAAAAAATGTTACCTCAAATCATGTACAGTACTTGGATTTAGATTTTTTCTCTATTTTTTCCTGGTTCTGACTTGCTCGATGAGTCGATGTACCCTTATAGTCGTACTTTGGTCTAATTAGAAGAAACGAACAAACCTTTTCGTTTTTTGTGCCAGTGAGAGAGTTCTTAGTTACCTGGTATAATCATTTACTTCGCCTTGGTGTAACGGGAGAGTTCTTTTTAACCGCGAGCGCTATTCTACGAGTACTAGGAGTCGGTAGGTCATCACTCAACAAAAAAGGTTTTGAATATACGTAGGTTAGTGTATGCACTTGAAAGAGAGGTCTACAGCAATAATTGGGTTGAATGTGTGAATGTTGGCGGTTTAGATGTGAATTTATTCAGTCTTGTTCTTCGATGAGGGATCTTCCTGTAATGCAGTAGGTACGTTTGTGAAGATTTTTCGTTCGAGAGAAAACAGCGTTTTTAGAAAACGAAACCCACTCTATCCTATTTTCAAGGAAATCTTCTGCGGTTTGGCGGTTTCCAGGTGGGCACTTACAAGTTGGTGCGTATGGATCCGACCCGATCGAGGATAAGTGTCTGCAAACTTTGGCACTTTGGCCTGTCCCGATCCCCGGCCGCCGACCTCTAATCGGCTTTCAGATCGCACGGGCTCAAGCCCCCTTCCAAAGAGAGGCGAGAGGGGAAGGATCTTTTATTTTCCAGCTGGGCTGTGTGCACAGCAAAGGCTACCAAGCTTCTCAGAACGCGTCATTTTGATGAAAAACTGATTTTTCTGTCACAACATACGTGCACAGGACATGGCCACAAATAGATCGCCACCCCCGGGACAACGGCGTCGATCGGGAAACCCCTTGCTGCCTCCTCCTGCCTGTTGGCACCACGGCGGGCCTTTTTCGAATTTTCCGGCTCATTTGTGCGGGAAAGCGACTTTTTCCGGCAAAAAAAATTGCGCAGGGAGGAGGCGACCATAGATGGAAATGGGGGGGGATATTTTCTTACAGGGGTAATTTTCAGGGTTGAAAAATCAACTTTGAGCTAGAGGGCTCCAATTTGGTACACAAGTAGGGGGTACCTGGGCCCACCACCCCCAGAAATATTTTTCAAAAATTCCACAACTTTCCCACTTTTTAAAACAAAACGGTTGGAAAATGGTATTTTGCTTGCGCGCCGACTCAAAGTTTTTGCATC
>JAAUYJ010087634.1_pt1 | contig 13485 bp, 6 predicted proteins | sample 7278031 | NCBI WGS metagenome assembly JAAUYJ01 (sample SAMN14350222, study PRJNA611818) | marine sediment metagenome | isolation source: surface marine sediment (1.8m) | place: French Polynesia: Moorea | collected 2018-08 | reverse complement strand
TACTAAGCCAATTAAGGCATCAGCAAAGGTTGATCCCTTTAGGGTTCCCGTTCCTTCAATGGCGAAGAAATTCACATTTTCAGTGGTGTGTTTGATTTCATCATCCTTACTGGTGTCTTCCTCAATCTTGATTTCCACTTGTCCATTGCTTAAATTCTGATATCGTAATCCTGAAGCATCACCTCCATCATAAGTGGAAATATTCCCTAGGAATTTAGGGGCATTGTTAAATGCGTTACCAAAGTCAATGGTATGCCAGTCATGGGTTACGTTGTCGCCTGTATTATCTGCAATAAAAGTATTTCCATCCCAGTTACCTTCACCAGGAGAAATGGCCAACCAAGCAATGGTTTCTAAACCATGTTCAGTGTTGACATAAGCTTCTTCTTCTTCTAGGGCAACCTGAAATCCATTTTCGGTTATGTTTCTTTGACGAGTTTTCACAAAAGTAGCATCATTATCGGTTTGAACTTGGGTTAAGACTACAGGGGCACCACTAAAATCATGATTAAAGGTGATGTCGTGCCAATTGGAGCGAGTAGTAGCATCGGTGGTGACATGACCTACTTCAATAATAGTCCCATCCGATAGTTCCCAAACCCCTTTCTCAAGCACTAAGAAACTAAAAGTTTCTTTTGTATGGATGCCACTATGAGTATTTTGATTAATCAAGGTGTTTTCTTGCAGTTGCACTGAGAAGCGATCGCTTTGAATATCGGTAATTCTTGCTATGGAGGGATCAGCTCCATTGTAGGATAAAGGCTGGGCAAAGATAACTGGATTAATAAAGTTATGATCAAGAACAATAGTTTGACTCTTATCTGTTAAATCGGTGACTTCACCAATTTGAGCGATGACAAAATCGTTGGTTCCAGCATTAGGATCAGGATCTGGATTAGGATCTGGATTAGGATCTGGATTAGGATCTGGTACCGGATTGCTATCAGTGTAAACGACTTGGATTTGATTATTAACATCGGCATAGTAATCAACGATTTCAACAGAGCCATTGCCGCCTAAATTGATAATCAGATTTTGACCACTTTGGGTTTCACTCACTTCATTAGAGGCATAATCTAGTTTAAGAGTGTCTTCAGCAGTTCCATAATAGATGGTGTCGTTACCAGTTAAACGATCAATACTGTAACCCCTAATCTCATTAGCAGCATTATTGAGATATACCGTATCATCACTGCTAGAGTTAACAATATTTTCTACCTCAAAATCATAAGCCAATGCTGTAGAATAGGGAGTTATATTGCTAAATGTCTCACTGAGCAGTCCTCCTCCTCTCAAATCGAGGTGAAATCCATTACTTTGAGCATTTAAACCCGAAAAGTCTAAGGTATCAGTCCCATCAGAGTCCCACAAGGTTTGTTTCTTTCGCCTAGAGATGTCTACAATAGAAACCCCATTAACGCTTACTTGATCGATATAATTCCCAAAAACATAGGTGGTGTCTTCAGCATTATGAGTTTTCGCCCCGTATAACTCTTGTAAAGCTGCAACATCTAAGGACCCAAAAGTGGCTGGAGAAGCCCCAGTGAAGGTGTAAGTCATCACTGAGTAATCCATATTATCTAAGTGCTCGGGTACGGGAATATCATCAAAGGTATGAGACAATCCTAGTGAATGGCCCAGTTCATGAATTAAGGTCGTGTAACCATGTGGACCGTCTTGAAAACCATTGTAATCATCTGGAATATCGTAATCAGAATATAAATGAATATCGCCAGCACGATTGCCACCGGTTGGATAATAAGCATAAGCATAACGCCTAGTTGGATCAGGAATTAGGTCGAGGTTGGAATTCATAATACGGATGTCACCAAAAGTATTGGTATCCGTTTCATCAACTTCAACGAAGTCAATGTCAATAACATTTTCTAACCAGGCAAATATATCTCTATAGTTATTTTTAATAGGGTTACTAACTTCATTAACCCCAGTTTCAGGACCATAATAGGAGTTGGCAAAATCATCATCTTCAAAGAAGCTATAGGTAATTACTCTATCTGTACCGAGAGTCCATCGATAATCAGATAAAACACCTTCAATTGGTGGAAGATTTGATTCAGAATTAGAAGAAGTAGAAGTATTTACAGTCATAATTTTTTTTATTTCATTAAGTAATTATGCGTTTATCAATTTTTTTAGTGATAACAGTACATGAAATTTTTGTGACTTTCATCACGTTATTATTGTTGCCACTTAATTGTATGAGTTGTGATTACAAACGAGAATCGAAAAAATACTGATTTTTTTTATTTTTGAGTTTTTTTCTGACAATTACTGACACAAAAAATATTTAATAAATAATACTTAAAATGTTTTTTAAAATCAATAAATACAAGATAAATACGGATTTTTTAGAAACCTATAAACTTGAATTATAATTTTTTAAATTAAACAAGAGAGTTTTTACATAAGTACAATTGTGGAGTTAAGATTATTGACTAACATTGACAATTTTGTAGAATTTTTACAAAACTAAAATGAGGTCACAATTTATACTGATAGCTTGCTGCAGTTCAAAAGAAGTTAAGAAAAATAACTTTCATGTTCTATAGCCATTAGGTTTCCGTATTGAGAAAAAGAGAGGTAGGATTTAAAAGTATTAATCCCTAAGATGGTACTTGTAGGGACATAAGATTATTATGTTCTCAGGGTTTCTTCTTTCTCACATATAGCGTTTCTCACTCTCATGAGTTACACTGATGCCAAATCCGCCTTAGAAAGTAGATAATCATATTCAGAAGGCAGGGAGAGAAAGAATATTACTCTACGATAATAAGCGGAGCTTGTATGATATCTTCTTCCCAAACTCCGAACTCCCAAAGCTCAAAAATTTTGTACCTCACAACTATGGGAAATGCTATATCATTGCTGATTGCTAGATATCTTCAACTGGATATTGTTGCAAGACTTCTTTTAAATATGTTCCCGTATAAGAGTGGGGATGTTTAGCAACATCTTCAGGGGTTCCAACTGTAACAATATTGCCCCCTTTATCTCCTCCTTCTGGACCTAAGTCAATAATCCAATCTGAACATCGAATGACATCTAAATTATGTTCAATCACCAGAATAGAATTTCCTTTCTCTACTAATCTTTGTAGCACATTTAATAGGTGATGAACGTCATAAAATGATAGTCCCGTGGTGGGCTCATCAATCAAGTATAAGGTTTTTCCTGTTGCTCGACGAGATAATTCTGATGCGAGTTTAACCCGTTGTGCTTCTCCTCCTGATAAAGTAGGAGCAGACTGTCCTAATTTAATATAACCTAAGCCAACATCTACTAAGGTTTGTAATCTTTTGACTGCTTTAGGTATATTTTCAAATACCTTTAATGCTTCCTCTACCGTCATGTTTAAAACGTCAGCAATTGAGTGTCCCTTATATTTAACTTGTAGGGTTTCTCGATTATATCTTGCCCCCTTACAAACCTCACACTGAACATAGACATCGGGTAAAAAATTCATCTCAATAACATTAACCCCTTGTCCCGCACAATTTTCACATCTTCCACCTTTAACATTAAAAGAAAATCGCCCTGGTTTATACCCCCTTGCTTTGGCTTCTACTGTCTGGGAAAATAACCCTCTTATCCCATCAAAAATGCCTGTATAAGTTGCAGGGTTAGAGCGGGGTGTTCTCCCAATAGGAGATTGATCAATAACAATCACCTTATCAATAGCTTCCAATCCCTTTGCTTCATTAAAAAACCTAGGTAAAGGAACTTTTTTAGTTAAATGATGTTGTAGGGAAGGATAGAGTAATTCATTGACTAATGTAGATTTTCCTGAGCCTGAAACTCCTGTAATAGCGACCAACTTTCCCAGTGGTACTTCCACATTAATATACTTTAAATTATTAGCATGGCAATTTTTTAAGGATAGTATTTTTCCATTACCTTTACGACGTTTTCCTGGAGTTTTGATTACTTTTTTTCCTGATAGATAGTCAGCAGTTAGAGACTTTTTGGCTTCTAGTAGGGTGTTAAAATCGCCTTGAGAAACAATTTGCCCTCCATGAATTCCTGCTAATGGGCCAATATCAACCAAGTGATCGGCTGTTCTTATGGTTTCTTCATCGTGTTCAACAACAATTAAAGTATTGCCTAAATCTCGTAGTTTTTTTAGGGTATTAAGTAAACGTCCATTATCCCGTTGATGTAAGCCAATACTGGGTTCATCCAAGACATATAATACTCCTGTTAGCCCTGAGCCGATTTGGGTTGCCAAACGAATTCTTTGAGCTTCTCCTCCTGATAAGGTTGCCGTTCCTCGGTTTAAAGTTAAATAATCCAGTCCTACATCGAGTAAAAATTGTAATCTGCTGATTACTTCTTTTAATGCCAATTCTCCAATTATTTTTTGTTTTGGAGTTAACTCTAAGTTATGGATTTTATCTAAGCATTTATCAATAGAAACACTTGTTAATTCATCAATGCTGCATTGACCCAAACGCACCGATAAAGCTTCTGGTTTTAGTCTCTTTCCTTGACAAACTTCACAAGTTTCATAAACGATATATTTCTCCATTTTTTGTTTAATGATTTCTGAGCTAGTTTCTTGATAGTTTTTTTCTAACATAGCCAGAATTCCTTTGAATTTTTTATAATATCCTTGCTCATTTTTAAACCGAGAATCTTGCTCAAACAAGATAGGTTCATCACTTCCATATAACAAAATATCTTGTTGTTCTTGGGTTAATTGATTCCAGGGAGTTTGAATATCAAAACCATTATTTTGTCCAATACTGTAGAGTAAAGATAAATAATAAGCGTTATCTTTTTCTGACCAAGGGGCAATGGCTGCATATAAAGGAGCCGTAGGATCAGGAATAACTAACTCAGGAGAAAATTGTCGTAAACTTCCTAATCCATGACAATGAGGACAAGCTCCATAAGGTGAATTAAAGGAGAACAAACGAGGGGATAATTCTTCCATAACAGCCCCATGTTCTGGACAAGCAAAGTTTTCAGAAAACATGATTTCTGAATGTCCATTGTTCTCTTCTTCTCCAATAATATCGATAACAGCTAAACCTTCTGCATGGGTTAAACAAGTGCTTAAAGAATCTGCTAATCTTTCCTCAATGCCTTCTTTTTTAATAAGACGATCAACAACAATGGAAATGTTATGATAGTGATTCTTTTTCAACTCGATATTATCCGCAAGTTCCCTAACCTCTCCATTCACCCGCACCCGTACAAAACCTTGAGATGCTAGACTGGAGAGCAACTGTTTATGGGTTCCTTTTTTCCCTCGAACCACAGGGGCTAAAATTTGGAACTTGGTACGTTCGGGAAGTTCCATCACCCGATCGCACATTTGATCGATGGTTTGAGGGGTAATCAGGCGATCGCAGTGGGGACAATGGGGTTCCCCTGCACGGCCAAATAATAACCGCAAATAGTCATAGATTTCTGTTACCGTTCCCACCGTTGAACGAGGGTTATGGGAGGTGGATTTTTGGTCGATGGAAATAGCCGGACTCAACCCTTCGATCGCGTCCACATCGGGTTTATCTAACTGTCCTAAAAATTGTCTCGCATAAGCACTTAAGGACTCTACATAACGTCGTTGTCCCTCAGCGAAAATGGTATCAAACGCTAAAGAAGACTTCCCCGAACCGGAAACCCCTGTAAACACAATCAAGCGATCGCGAGGAAGTTCAAGATCAATATTTTTGAGATTATGTTGTCTGGCACCTCGAATACGAATAGTATTTTCGTCCGTCATATCTCCACATCACTTAACACTCCTTAACATTATTTATCATAACGCTTTTTTTATAGTTTTAAGGGAGCTAGTCCTAAATAACGAATCCCTTCAGGTGTAATTTCAAAGCGACAAGGTAAAACATTTACGCCTTTATCCATCGCTTCTCGAAACAATTTACCATAGTTAGGATCATAATCATCTGCAGGAGAAAATATCTCACAATCCCCCCGATTTATGAAATATAACATCACTGGTTCAGCATTAGGTAATAAGTCCATTAATTCTTGTAAATGTTTTTGACCACGACTGGTAACTGTATCAGGAAATAAAGCGAGATTGTCTTTTGCTAAAGTGGTATTTTTTACTTCTAAATAAATAGTTTTTTCTCCAGTATCATCTGTCAAGAGAAAATCAATGCGACTTTTTTTATCTTTTCCATAGGGAACTTCTGGACGCACTTTGCTATATTTTCCTTGGAGGGTTGGCAATTTTTCTTGTTCTAACATCTGCTTAATGACTCGATTTGGCAAAGCAGTATTAATGCCAACCCATGTGTTATTAACTTCAATTAATTCCCAACTATAAGCCAACTTTCGCTTAGGATTATTACTTTGAGAAACATAAACCCTACTACCACTATCACATACCCCAATCATGGGACCCGTATTCGCACAATGTGCCGTAATTATTTCCCCTGATTCTAACTCAATGTCAGCCAAAAAACGCTTATAGCGTTGTTTCAAAATCCCAGGAAGTAACGGAGGATAAGTATAAATAAAACTACTGTCCATAAGATTAGATGAAATCCTTTTGAATACTATAAAAAAGGAACGTGGAATCTAGAATTTAATTTCTCCCACATTCCCCATTCTCCATTCCCCATTCCCCATTCTCCATTCTCCATTCTCCATTCCCCATTACTTTTATTCTGATTTCCCTAACTCTTGCGATCGCTGATAAGCTGTTTTCACAGCTTCAATAACTGCAGAACGAAAGCCATTTTCTTCCAACTTAGCCACCCCTGCAATGGTGGTTCCGCCCGGACTGGTAACATTATCTTTTAATTGCCCTGGATGTAAGCCCGTCTCTTTGATTAAAGTTGAGGTTCCTAACACCGTTTGTATAGCGAGTTTTGTGGCGATCGCTCTAGGTAAACCTGAAGCTACCCCACCATCAGATAAAGCTTCGATCATCAAAGCTACAAACGCAGGACCAGAGCCCGATAAGCCCGTTACACCATCCATTAAAGACTCTGAAACCTCAACCACTTCCCCCACTGCTTCAAAGATAGACCTAGCCAGGGTTAAATGGGGGGATGTCACCTGGGTTCCTGCTGCGATCGCCGTCATACCTTGCCCTACGGTAGCTGGGGTATTGGGCATCACTCGGATCACAGGAAATTGAGAAAACCCTGTTTCCAGACGCTCTAAGGTTACTCCCGCTAAAATCGAAAGAATGAGAGGGTAACTATCCAGTGCATCAAACCTAAGTTGAGAGATCACCTTACCGAAGATTTGGGGTTTAACGGCTAATAAAACCGCCTCTGTCCCCTGTAACGTTTCCTGGTTATCACTTGTTACCGCCACCTGATAAGTTTGAGCTAAAAATGCTCTTCTTTGAGCCTGGGGTTCACTGACTAATAGGGTGTCAGGTTGGTATAGTTGCGATGCTAAAAGACGGGTCATAATTGCTTCTGCCATCACCCCGCCTCCTATGATACCTAGTCTAATGGACACAAGTTTTCAAGGATGAAAGACAATAAATATTAGTTTAAACAAGAAGTTAAGCTCCCCTTAATGGCTAGAAAAACTAAGGGTTTCAAGCCTCGCCATTTTAAGACGTGTTAACGAGAAGCTAGAACATCTCACTATTGAACAAGACGGTTAACCTCTGAACCCCAGTTATTATTCATTTGAAAAGGAGGACGAGAAGGAGTATTATTCACTTCTGGTACATCATGAACCGTACCTGATAAGTTGCTAACCTTTACGCAGTTGGGGGTGAATAAGAAAATGCTCTCACCAATGCGTTCTTGATGACCGTCAATAGCATAGGTTCCCCCGGCAACAAAATCAACTGCCCGTTGAGCCTCTTCTGGTTCCATCACATTGAGGTTGAGAACTACAGACTTACGCTCGCGAAGGGTTTGAATTACTTGAGGCATTTCGTCAAAGGAATGAGGTTCTACCACCACCACTTCGGCAATACTGTTACTATTAGTTCCAGGCATAAAGGGGACGACATTACTATTGTTTCTGAGGTTAGATTCTGCGTTAAAGGTTGGAGTGTCTCGTCTTACGACTTGACGGGTTCCACTTTCTTGGGTAACAGGCGCAGGAGCGGGTTCTTCGAGATCAAGGTCTTGGTTAGAACTTAGTTCTTCATAGATGGAATCATCGTAATCAGAATCATCTTCAATAGGATCGTTAATTGCCCAGCGTTTTAATTTTTCTATAATCATCTTGACATCTCATTGATTTACAAAGCGTTTTCTTAAAGAAGAGGTGGCTTAATGCCTAATAGCTTGTTTAGCTTCCTATTCTAGTAAATTTATGGGAAAAATACATCCCATCCCTGGCTACTTTTTCCAAATCTTGCGTTTATTTGGGCTTTTGGTTCCTTTAAGATAAGATTAACCTATCCCATTCTTGGATTTTTGCAGCTTTCTCCCATTGTCGTTACTGGCTGAGGATATGTTCCCTAAAAAAAATACCTATTTTGTCTGGGTTGAGGATAAAAGACGTAAGTAGAAATTTTTTGAGAAAACCCTTGACAGATTATTTCCTATCTTGTTATATTGGTAATCGGCTTGAAAAACAAGGGACTGTAGTTCAACTGGTTAGAGCACCGCCCTGTCACGGCGGAAGTTGCGGGTTCGAGCCCCGTCAGTCCCGTAGGTTAGTAAATTTTAGCAGCCTAAAAGGACTAAGGTTAGATTGTTTGCGATCGCCGAAGTTTTCGAGGTCGCCATTGGGAGGGTTTGCTGTCTAAAGCTAACACGAATCTTTCAGACAGCAATATTCTCCCCGCATCTCTAGCCGATAGTGAAAGCGTAATGTCTTGAGTGAGGGGCAAGGGAAACAGGGGGAGCTTGAAACAAGGCATCCTACTGTCTTGTTGTGGGAACTGAATTTTTATGCCTCAGCTTCGGCTCTTTCTAATTCCTTGATGAGTCTGGGAATATAGCTTTCGTCATCTGCGGCAAGCCGATGATTATCACCTACATCCAAAAGATTTGCCGTACTCTGAACGAATTTTTTCAAGGCATCAAACCGTTGCTCCATCCAAGAATCATCCTTGTCAGTTCTATGCCCCTCTTTCAAAATTATTCTCTTTCCTGAATGACTATAAAAAGGTTCAGGAGGCACATGGGGGACAACATCACCAGCATTAACAACTCGGTAATGAGGTCCAATAACGCGATCATTTAATTTACTTGCAAAGGCTCCATTTCCAGGACGTGGACTAGCATAAGTGTAAATTCCATAGACCTCATATCCATGCTCAATCAGCATTCCTGCATATAGAGAACACAGAGCCCCCCCCAAGCTATGCCCAGTCAACCAAATGCGTTTATCTTTCGGCTGTGCTGAATCAATTAAATTGGTTATCCCTATTACAGAAGGAAAAAGTGCGTCTTGGAATCCTTCATGAACCTTTGTTTCCTTGAATGGCCCAGGATCGTACACGGCTTGAAAGTTGGCCAACCAATCCTTTATATTGTCGCTGCCCCTGAACACAACTACAATGTTAGCGTCTTTAGACATAACAAAACATTGTGTATCAATATCAGGTTTTTTGACTACTTTTTTGAAACCACTAAATTTATAGTCCCAACTCTCAATCACAGAAGATATGGTTTCTTCTTTTTTGTAAGCAAGCTCACACGCTATGGCCAAGGATAAAGCATTTTTCTCATTATAAGAATCAGTTTCGAGAATGCCTTGAAAATGTTTCCAATAGTTCATTTTTCTTCTAAAAATCTCAACAACGGGATAGATTGGCAATTGCTTGCCTAGGCGAAATTTTTCGATAACAAGCTTTCATTAAGGTTTCTCGGACCGAAAAAAACGGTTTCAAGCCTCCAACTTGAGGGGGAGGTAATTCTAAATTCGCGCATTCTACATTCTGATTGACACTCATCCAGCTTTGTAAAGTGCTGGCCCCCTACCTCGCCATAGGACGTGAGCAAACCCTAATAACATGATAAGGTGAACAGTGGAGTTTTAACCCGAAATTTGAGATGAAAAGTTTGTGGAATGACCAAGACGCAGCTAAATATAAAACAGATTTAGCCCTCAGAGTTTACACATCCCGATTATTAGGGCAAAATCCTTCCCTAGTCTTACATGGTGGGGGCAATACCTCGGTCAAAATCAGTCAAAAAAATCTGGTTGGCGAAACAGAAGACATTCTTTATGTTAAAGGCAGTGGTTGGGACTTAGCAACTATCGAAGAAGGGGGGTTTTCTGGGGTAAGAATGCCCCATCTGTTGAAGTTAGCCCAACTACAAAGCTTATCAGACTCCCAGATGGTTAATGAGTTGAAAACTCAGATGATTCGCTCTAATGCTCCCTCCCCTTCAGTAGAGACAATTCTCCACGCCATTTTGCCCTACAAATATGTGGACCATACCCATGCTGATGCGGTTGTTACCATCACTAACACTCCAGAGGGAAGAAAACGCATCGAAGAAATCTACGGCGATCGCATGGTTATTATTCCCTACATTATGCCAGGATTCGATTTAGCCCGTCTATGCTCCCAAGAATTTGAGAAACAAAAAGGGGAGCATACGGTAGGGATGGTGTTGATGAATCATGGAATCTTTTCCTTTGCTGAAACCGCAAAAGAATCGTATCAACGGATGATCGCTTTAGTTAGTGAAGCAGAAGACTATCTACAACATCGTCAAGCCTGGCAGATTCCTCAAACTGCTGTCAATGCCCCTGAAACCTCTTTAGGTCAAAGTTTAGCCCAACTCCGTCATCAAGTCTCTGTTGCTGCTGGTTTCCCGGTTATTCTTTCGCTACAACAAACAGAAAAAACCCTCAGCTTTGCCCAACGAGAAGACATTACCACTATTTCTCAACAGGGACCGGCTACTCCCGATCATGTGATTCGTACCAAAAGAATACCCCAACTAGGAAGGGATGTACAGGGATATGTAGAAGCCTATGAAAGCTACTTTAAAGCCCATTTACCCCATGCAAACGGTCATAAAACTATGCTTGATCCTGCTCCTAGGGTGATTTTAGATCCAGAACTAGGATTATGTGCCATTGGGAAAAATGCTAAAGCAGCAGCCATTGTTGCTGATATTTATGACCATACCATCGATATTATTCAACGAGGAGCCCTTTTAGGGGGTTATCAAGCCTTACCGCCCCAAGATATCTTTGATGTGGAATACTGGGAACTCGAACAAGCTAAACTGGCTAAAGGGGGACAGCCTCCTGTGTTTACCGGTGAAGTAGCTATTGTTACGGGGGCCGCTTCAGGGATTGGGAAAGCTTGTGTGGATTCTCTACTAAAACGAGGAGCCGCCGTGGTGGGGTTGGATATCAATGAGGCGATCGCAGACTTATATAAAGGACCCGATTTTTATGGTCTAGTTTGTGATCTCACCGATGAAACCGCTATCAAACAAGCCTTAGAGAATGCTGTAAAAAGGTTTGGCGGCATTGACATGGTAATTCTTAATGCAGGTATTTTCCCTGCTAGTAGCCCCATTGCCGCCCTATCTACTGAACAATGGCGACGTATTATGAGTATTAATCTCGATGCGAATTTAGTGTTCATGCGGGAAGTTCACCCCTTCCTAAAATTGGCTCCTAAAGGGGGAAAAATGGTGGTTATTGGTTCAAAAAATGTACCGGCACCGGGGCCTGGGGCCGCCGCCTATTCTGCTTCAAAAGCTGCCTTAAATCAGTTAACCCGTGTCGCTGCTTTAGAATGGGGCAAAGATAAGATTCGCATTAATTCTATTCATCCTAATGGGGTTTTTGATACAGGTATTTGGACAGAAGATGTGTTACAAGCTAGGGCGAAAAATTATGGATTAAGCGTAGAAGAATATAAGACCAATAATGTCTTAAAAGTAGAAGTAACAAGTCATGATGTGGCAGAGTTAGCTGCGAGTATGTGCGATAGTTTATTTGAGAAAACTACAGCAGCACAAGTTCCTTTAGATGGGGGGAATGAAAGGGTTATTTAGGTAGTTTTGAATAAAGATAGACTACCTTAACCTTTTATTGAGTACCCTTGAGGTTGAGTTATCATAATTATGATCTATTCTTGAGACTGTCATAGGAGTCAAAGTTATGTCTCGATTTATCAAGCGTTTAGAAGCCATTGGAATACATGGAAGATTTGATATCAAGCTTGATTTTGAAGATGGGATTAATATTATTCATGGGACTAACGGTACAGGAAAAACTACTTTATTACATATTCTTGCTAATGCAGTTAATGAAGATTTTAGACGTTTTGTGTATTTAGACTTTCAACAGTTAACCATTACATTAGATGATGACACAGAAATAAGAATAAAACAGGAACAGGCGTTCAGCTTGACTGATGATACTTTAACTAGGATTTATATTAACAATGAAGACGTAGATGCTTACCATTTTTCAAAATTATTAGAACAAGAACATAAAGAGGGAGATGGAATAATAACAGTTTCAAAAATTCCTAAACATCGTAAGCAAACATCTAAAGATATTGATTTAAAAGCTACTTATTTTCCTGCTTTTAGAACAATGATTGAAGCATGGGCTACATTAGATCAAAATGAAATCAGACATTTCGCCCGAAGATCACCTAACTTTAGAAGAGTTCTAAAAAGTTCAAAAAAATCAACAGAATTAGCTCGTATTCTATTTGGAAAATTCGTCCCTAGACTTAAGTATCCTTCTCCCTTAGAAATAGAAGAACATATTAATTCAGAATTAACAGAAGCTCAGTTAAAAATTGCAAGTATTGATAGAAATTTACTTTCACAAGCATTTATTAAATTTTCAAAAGCTATTTCTCAATCATCTGATACAGATGATAACGAAAAAGATCCAGAAGAGGTTATTACAGAAATAACAGAACTTTCAGAAAAATTGAAAAATTCACCTTTTCAAGTTAGTCTTGATAACTCAGATAATGTCTATGATAAATTAATAAAACAATTAAAATCCTTTGAATCAGAGCCTCAATACAAAACGATTGCTAGTAGAGTTTTATCAGTTTATAAAGATTCTCTTCAAGAAAGACTATATGAACAAACAAAAGCCTATTCTAGTATTGAAACTTATCTTGAATCTGTTAACGAATTTTTAGATAGAAAACAACTAAAAATAGGTTCTACAAGTTTACCTCAAAGTAGATCCAAATTAGGGGTTAAAATAGGTGATGAAGAAGCTCTTAATAGCCTACAAATCTTATCATCTGGAGAAAGACAAGTAGTAGGTTTAATTTATGCAGCTAGTCACATGACAGATGGGAGGGTTGTTTTAATTGATGAACCAGAAATTTCACTTCATATTGATTGGCAACGTAAATTATTACCAGAAATGGTTAAACAACTTGGTGAAAAACAACTAATTATTTGTACTCATTCTCCTGTGATTGCATCTAGATATCAAGATAAAAGGTTCTACAGTACATACTATGCTAAGCTATCAGCTAGATGCCAAAACAATAAAGCTCTATTTTTGAAGTTATTTACATTCCTAAAACCAAAACCGCAACGTTTTAAAACT
>JAAUYJ010136023.1_pt1 | contig 13500 bp, 12 predicted proteins | sample 7278031 | NCBI WGS metagenome assembly JAAUYJ01 (sample SAMN14350222, study PRJNA611818) | marine sediment metagenome | isolation source: surface marine sediment (1.8m) | place: French Polynesia: Moorea | collected 2018-08 | reverse complement strand
CAACTAGGAGAAGTTGTAGTCGTTGCAGGTTTCCAAGGTATTAGTCAGACTCGCCATCAGGAAATCACAACATTAGGTAGAGGTGGTTCGGATACTTCCGCAGTCGCTTTAGCAGCAGCACTCCAAGCAGAAAGATGTGAAATATATACAGACGTACCAGGAATTCTCACAACTGACCCCCGTATAGTACCCGAAGCGCAGTTAATGTCAGAAATTACCTGTGATGAAATGTTGGAGTTGGCAAGTCTAGGTGCAAAAGTGCTACATCCGAGAGCAGTTGAAATTGCTCGAAATTATGGAATGCCATTAGTAGTCTTATCCAGTTGGAGCGATGAACCTGGTACTCGCGTCATTTCAGCAATACCCAAACGTCGCGCTCTCCAAGATTTAGAATTAACCAAACCTGTAGACGCCATAGAATATGACACCAACCAAGCTGCAATTTCCATGTTACACCTTCCCGATCACCCTGGTGTAGCAGGCAAATTATTTTCTGGTATTGCGGTACAAAATATAGATGTAGATTTAATTATTCAATCTATTCACGAAAGCAATACTAATGATATCGCCTTTACCGTCGGGAAAGATACTTTGAAACAAGCAGCAGCAGTAGCGGATGCAATACTACCAGCTTTAGGAAAAAATTCTGACCCCAGTCTGGGAGAACCGGAAGTGAAAACGGAAGAGCGACCTATTGCCAAAGTCAGTCTGGTGGGTGCGGGAATGATCGGACGACCACGAGTAGCAGCTAAAATGTTTGAAACTTTAGCAGCAGCAGGAGTAAATATAGTAATGATTTCTACTTCGGAAGTTAAGGTTAGTTGTGTGGTTGATGCAGAAGACTGTGAAAAAGCAGTTAATTCTTTATGTCAAGAATTTGAGGTCGATGTTGCAGATATTTCTAGTAGTGGCGATTTCCTGCGGAATGCTACGCAAACGCGAATCGCCACTACTGAGTCGTCGGAAGAAGTTCCTCCACCAGTACGAGCGGTTGCTTTAGATATGAAGCAAGCAAGACTAGCAGTACGTCACATTCCCGATCGCCCAGGAATGGCAGCCAAAATATTTGGGTTGTTAGCGGAGCAGAATATTAGTGTGGATATGATTATTCAATCCCAACGGTGTCATCATCTGGATGGAGTTTTGACCCGCGATCTTGCTTTTACTGTCTCCCAACCAGAAGGGGAAACCGCATATCAAATTTTGTCAAATGCAGCAGTAGAGTTTGGTTGGGGAGAAGTGGTATTAGAGAATGGTATTGCGAAAGTGAGTGTAGTTGGTTCTGGAATGATTGCACATCCAGGGGTAGCAGCACAGATGTTTGAAGCATTGTCAGCAAGTCAAGTCAATATTTTGATGATTGCCACTTCGGAAATTAAAATTAGTTGTGTAGTAGAAGAGGAGGATGGAGTCAAAGCATTGCAAGCTATTCACAAAGCTTTTGGTTTGTCTGGGAATCAGGTGGTTAAAGTTCCAGTTTGAGGTTGCATAAGTAGGGGAGTGGGGGAGTGGGGAAGTAGGGAAGTATAGGGACGTTGTATACAATGTCCCGACGGATTAGGAGCATAAGGAAGAGGCATAGATAGTAGTGGGAGCATCTTCCTCCCGTACTAGGTATTGCTCATATCATGTCCGGTAGCATCGGTATTGCAAGTGAGAAGGTAAGGAAGAAGGAAGAAGAAAGAAGTAGGGGCAATTCGCGAATCGCCCCTACAAGAAAAGGAAAAACCTTATAGAACTCATTTGGTATCTTGGCAAAGTTGCGAGTTTTTGGCTCAGGAGTCAGGAGTAGGGGTGATTTCCTGCGGAATGCTGCACAAACGCGAATCACCCGTACAGAAGTCAGTAAATTAAGAAATACTCAGAGGGGAAAAAGGTAGAATCTAGGCTCCCATCTCCCCACCCTTCCCACACTCCCCACCCCAATCATGTATAAAAAAATAAATACCTTCAGGGGTTCTATATGGTGGTAGATGTTTCCCCAACTTTTACACAAACGATATCAACGGACATGATATCATTTCTCTTTATCATTAGACATCTCCAGAAGAGAGGAAATAGGTTCAATAATTAATAATTGTTAATTATTAATTACTTCTTCTTTTCAATAAGAGGATTGGTTAAAAGGGAAATTTTGTTCTTTTTTATCCTTTAAAGGAGAGGTTTTAAACCCTTATTTTTCGGTAAATAAGTAACGGTATAACATACTTAGCCTATAGCCTGCTTTTTTTCATTAAACCATTGATTTGAATATTTATCATTTGAAGATATAACGTTTCTAACGCTTATCTTATTCACTACTATATTAAAATGGTTTTATTTGACGCGACTTGAAAGTTTACCAACAAAAGCAACTTTTGGGAAAAAAATAATGGGAATTGTCGTCACAGACTTAAATGGAAATCCCATATCATTTGGTCGTGCTAATGGGAGGTATTTCGCCAAAACCATTTCGTTAATAACTCTTTTAATTGGATCGATCGTGGCAGCTTTTACCAAAAAAAGCAAGCATTACATGACATTATAGATGGTACTTTAGTTGTTAAAAAAAAGCCCTAGTTAAAAGTTAAACGTTAAAAGTTAAAAGTAAGATTTTATATATAGTAATACGTGCAGGATTTGTGAGAGTAAGCTGTAGAGGTTTGCTTGACAAATCCCATTAATGCTTGGGTTTGGAGACCAAACCCCTACGATAAAATATTACCGAATAGCTGGTAGTTTATTTGTTGAAAAAAGCCATAATTAAAAGTTAAAAGTTAAAAGTAAGATTTTATTCAGATTAGATCAAAATCAGGTTCAGATAAGACTAAAATTCATAAAGTAAATCTATAGACTCATGTACTTTCCTTCTTCCTTCTTCCTTCTTCCTTCTTCCTTCTTCCTTCCTTAAAAAACACTACCTAATAATGCGTGCTTAAACTCTTTAGCCGTTTTAAAATAAATTTCTGGCTCATCAATTAATGCTAAATCAATTACTTCTGCCAATGATTGAGGAACAGCAATATTTCTCTTTCTAATCGGTACAGGTTTAGTTTGCAATACAGTTAAAATTGGGTCTTTACCAACAAAATCACGGGGATATGCACCAGTTAACATATTATATAAAGTTGCTGCCATTGCCCAAACATCTACTTCGGGTTTTACATATTTAAAATCAATTATTTGTTGTCTTGGCATAAACGGAAAAGTTCCCCCTTTATTTCCCGTCATTGTTTGCCCACTTAAACCAGCTAAATCAAAAGCTTTTGCTAACCCATAATCTCCTATTTTTACCACTGTTGAACTATTTATATTACTCAGAAAAATATTAGCTGGTTTAATATCTCGGTGAACTAAACCCTTCCCTTCACCAAAACTACCATCTGCTTTTTTAACATAAGGAATTTCTGCATTATGAGCATAATCTAAACCATCTAAAGCTTGTATAATAATTGGCACTGCCATATTAATAGATAATTGATAACCACAACGCTCCAACAAATTCCAAATACTACCACCATTGCAATATTCTAAAGTAAAAAAAAATTGGTTATCGCTATAACTATAATCTTTCAATTTGACAACATTCTTATGATTTAAAGCCTTAGTATTTTCTATCTCTCTTAAGAAACGATTTATCCCTTGAGGATGAGTGGCAAACTCTGGCAACATTGTTTTTAAAGCGATTAATTTTTGAGTGGAATTATTTCTGGCTAAATAAACTTCTCCACAACCACCTTTACCTAATGATTTAATAGTTCTATAGCCAGGAATTGTCATTAGATTATTACTTCCTAATCTTGGGGTATTAACGGATAATTCGACAGTTTCTACCGGAGCTTTTTTGGGTAGAGAAACCATCTCTGGAGGCATCTCTGTTTCAGCTTCAATACTTAGTTGAAAAACAGTTGTACCCAATTTAATTTTGTCTCCTGATTTTAAATCATATTCAGGAAATTGAATTTTTGCTGCTGCTTCAGGGGTATGGTTTGGCTGACGTTGCCCAATTTTTTTACCATTAACATAAGTGCCATTTCTACTGCCAAAATCACGGACTCGCACATCTGGAGGATTAATATCAAGTATGCAATGATAACGAGAAATAGTTAGATGTTCTTGATCATTTGGTAGTTCGATATTACAGTCTGGATGACGACCCATAAGACAGATAGTTCTTTGTTCAAATATAAATTCTTTGCCGTTAGGACTTCCTTGAATAATAGTCAGTTTGACTTGAGCAGACATAAGATAATGACAACTTTGATATTTGATGAATTGCTTATATTTATTATCTTACTTTTGGGGAGTAGGAAGTAGGGAATAGAAAGTAGGGGAGTAGAAAATAAGAAAAATAACTTTATCTAAGTAACTTGATAAATGCTATAATTAAAGTTTTTATCAGTTATTCATTTGACAAAGTTACAGAAGAATATTAATGTAAGTTTTATTAATCAGGACTTACACAAAGAAACCGGGTTTCTATGGTAAATTATTGTTTTTAACAATAAACATCTAGGAAAAACCGGGTTTCTGGGTTTGCCTGCATAAGTCCTGTTAATTGAATAATATGTTGATCTTTTCCAAGTACAATTTATAGTAAAATTGCTCTGAAAAGAATTTTATGATGACAAATTTTTTGTCCAAAATTTGTTAATACAAAAGTCTTAACTGTCCACCCTTGTGCAGGAATAAAATTAATGTCCCCACAACTTGTAAAAGTTCTCAATGACAGCTATCAAGCTGTTAAAAACGATGGAGAAGATGTGATTGCTGGACTAACTAAAAATCCTAAGATTTTACCTCCAAAATATTTTTATGATGATTATGGTTCTGAATTATTTGAAAAAATTTGCGATTTACCTGAATATTATCCGACTCGTACAGAAACTTCTATTTTGGAACAATATGCTGATGAAATTGCTCAAATAACTAATAGTCAAGAATTAGTGGAATTAGGTAGTGGCAGTTCTACTAAAACTCGTTTGTTATTAGATGCTTATCAAAAAATAGATAATTCATTTACATATATACCGACTGATGTGAGTGGAGGAATACTCAAAACTAGCGTATTAGAGCTACAAGAAAAATATCCAGATTTCTCTATTCAGGGATTACTGGGAACTTACCAACAAACTTTAGATTACCTAGAATCGAATCCTCAAGAATCAAGAACTATTTGTTTTTTAGGAAGTTCTGCTGGCAATTTTGCTCCCAAAGAATTTGATAATTTATTGACTCAAATAAAGAGAAGTTTACAGCCAGGAAATTGTTTTTTACTTGGTGTTGACTTAGACAAATCCAAAGAAATTTTGGAACCTGCTTATAATGATAGTCAAGGAGTTACTTCTGCTTTTGATTTGAATATTTTATCTCATTTAAATTGGCGTTTTCAAGGAAATTTTGACCTCGATTTATTCAGTCATAAAGCAATTTATAATCAAGCCGAAACTCAAATAGAAATGTATCTATATTGCCAAGAAAATGTTACTTTTTCTTTGGAAACTCTAGATTTAAAAGTTAATTTTCAGGCAGGGGAAAGTATTTTAACTGAAATTTCTCGCAAATTCGATTTAGGAATTTTGACAACAGAACTTGAGGCTAAAGGGTTGAAAGTTAAGAAAGTATTGACAGACCCTAAAAAGTGGTTTGGATTAATTCTTTGCCAAGCTTAAATTCAAGGAAGAAGAAAGAAGGAAGAAGAAAGAAGGAAGAAGGAAGAAGGAAGAAGGAAGAAGGAGGAAGGAAGAAGGAATAAGAAGGAAGAAGGAGGAAGGAAGAAAAAAATATGGTAAATATTTCTAGAATGCTGCTCAAATAGCGATCTGGTCGTAAGCATTCAGTTATTAGCTGTCAGCTAGCCTCCTGCGGAGGAACTTTGTTAACAGCAATAAAAACCTCAACCTTAAGGAGGAGATTTAAACTAATATAGACTTGAAAACTGGCTTTTGTAGTAAGATTTAATTCTGAATAATAAAGCTTTGATCAAAAACTAAAAGCAATAGCTGATGGCTGATGGCTGACGGCTTAATTCTTACGTCAGGTATTATATCAAGTCTCATTAATTAGCCATAATAAAAGCTTTCTTCTTTCAAGTGCGAGAATATTTTTTAAATTTTTCCCTGCTCCCTACTCCCTGCTCCCTAAATTTTTTCTTTATTAAAGCTCAATGCTAAATCTTAAACACCTTGCAAAAGTAACCAACTAAAATTATTTTCCTGTTTCTCACAATATGAACCAGATTAAATCTACTACCCCACCAAAACTTAATAGTTCCCAAACTAACAGTAATCTCCGCCAAGATATCCTAGAATATTTTCAAAATGGTTGGGAAATTGAAGATATTTTGATGAATAGTTTAGTGGGAGAAGAAACATTTTATTTCAATCCCGATCCTTTGAGAAATCCACTAATTTTTTATCTCGGACATTCAGCGGTTTTCTACATCAATAAATTAATTCGAGTAGAATTATTAGAAAAACGCCTTAATCCTAACTACGAAATATTATTTGAATTGGGAGTAGACCCAGAAAAACCAGAAGAGTTAGACCAGGCGATCGCTCACATTAATTGGCCTAAAATCGAAGATGTTTGGCAGTATCGAGAAAAAGTCTATCAAATCATTTTAGACCTGATTGAAAAAACTCCTCTCGATCTTCCTATTCATCAAAATCATCCTCTTTGGGCGTTAATGATGAGCATTGAACATCAACGTATTCATATAGAAACTTCTTCAATGTTGTTTCGGCAATTATCTGTAGAAAAACTAAAACATCCTAATAATTGGGAATATGCTCCTACTAATAACGAGATAATTAATAATGAAATGATAGAAGTTTCTGGAGGAGTTGTAAAACTAGGAAAATCAGAAGATTATCCTACTTTTGGTTGGGATATAGAATATGGCGATCGCCAAGTTGAAGTAGCACCTTTTGTTGCTAGTAAATATTTAATTACTAATGCAGAATTTCTAGAATTTGTCAAGGCTGGTGGCTATGAAAATCAAGATTATTGGACTCAAGAAAGTTGGCTTTGGAAAACTGAAAATAATATCAAACATCCTAAATTTTGGATAGTTGAAAATGGTACATCTATATATAGATATCGAGCCATGTTTGATGAAATGGAATTACCTTTAGATTGGCCTGTGGAAGTTAATAATTATGAAGCAATGGCTTATTGTAATTGGAAAGGTGAAAATACTCGGTTAATGACAGAAGCAGAATATAATTTAGCAACTTATAAAAATGGTAAAGAAGGAGAGGTAGATAATTACAATCTGAATTTTAAATTTGGTTCTCCAAGTCCGGTTGGTTTATTAGAAACTGCCAAAAATGAATCGGGATTATATGATTTGCGGGGTAATGTTTGGGAATGGTTAAGTGATAAATTTAATCCTCTGTCAGGATTTAAAACTCATCAACTTTATGAAGATTATTCAGCTCCATTTTTTGATAACAGACATAATATGATGTTAGGAGGATGTTGGATAACTAATGGTACAGAAGCATTAAAATATTATCGGAATTGGTTCCGTCCGAACTTTTATCAACACGCTGGTTTTAGAATAGTTCAGGGATAGAATTATTAACATCAGGACTTACACAGAAAATAGCTCGTTTTGAATTAATTGAGAATGGATAATGGATAATTGATAATTACCTTTGGTTAAAACCATTCTTGATTAAAGATAGGGAAATATTATTTCTTTTTTTTCCCTATCCAAGGGGAGGCTTCAAGGCGCGAATTATTTAATAATTAATAATTAATAATTTGGTAAAGACAATAATCAGAGCAATAAACCTGGTTTATTAATTTGTTTGTGTAAGTCATGAAAATATTACTTGAATTTATCAAACTGGAATTTTTATTACCAGGCTATTTTGGAGATTGTTTAATTAAAGTAGTATATATGCAGTTCAAGAGAATTGAATAATGCTTGACTTAACAAAAAATATGAGCGACACAATCAAAGAAAATAATGTTTGTTTTGAACAGTATTCCACCAAAGTTGATGTGGTGAAAGATAGTATTCAACTCATCCTAAATGACATAAAAAAAATAGATGTTTTTGGTACAAATAAAATTCACTTTATAGAACCTTCTTGTGGAGAAGGAATTTTTATCAAAGAGTTGAAAATCATTGATAAAAATATCAAAGTAACTGGTGTAGATATAGACCCTATTTATCGAAAAGCAATCGTATTTTATTTTTTAGAAGCTGACAAAAATGTGTTAAATATCAAAGAAGATGAAATTACTATATTTTTTGCTTCCCCACCATCCTATTTGACAAAAAAATTTATGCAACACTGCAAAACTATTGATATAAATTCAATCGTATATTTTATTTTAGAAGAAAAACAACTTCGAGAATGTGTTAAAAGTAAATTAATTGTGTTCAAGAAAATATTTAAAAATTGCGGACATAATGCTTTTTTATTTAGAAATATAAACTATACAACCCAAGGTGCATATTTTTTCACAAGGATAACATTTACACCTGATAGATAAAATAATTTTTCATAATTACTCCAAAAATTTTCTGACAATTAATGCAATTCTATAAAATGGAAGAATTGCTAGATCAATTAAAATGAAATACTCTCAAATTATATCCGGAGAATAATTTCAAAGAGCAGGATACTTTTTGCAAGAAAATTTTCTTTATCAGACAGAATGTGATTCCTTATTACAACTAATTTCCGATTATCGCCAGATAAATTCTATTCCTAAAATTTATCGGAATATTAAACCTATACCCTTAAGTCGTTCTGTCATAAATGGAACAATAATTCAGTCTCAGATTCCAGAAATTCAACAATTATACGAAACTGTGAATCAAGTTATTAACAATCTAACAAATAAACAACTTTTTCCTTTACAAGATATTCAAGTAGGTTGCAATATTAACATTACTGAAAAAGGAGGTACATATCAGTGGCATTATGACCGAAATGGTATTACAGCTCTTTTATATTTAAACAAAGTTGATTGAGGAGAAATTGAATTTTATCCCAACTATAGAATTACCTTACCCAGTGCTAAATTTTCTAGATTTAAAAGAGTGATAGATCGGGTGCAACAATTGAGTTTTTTCGTCACACCTTTGGCAAACAAATTATTATTAAACCTCAACCTGGTTTACTGTTAGTTATGGCGGGGGATAAATGTCTACATAGCCTTCGTCCAGTAACAGAAGCAAAGGAGCGAATTAATATTGTTATGGCTTACGATTTACCTAATGCTAGTTTGGTAATTAAAGAAAAATTGAATACTTATTTATATAGTTCAGAAGAGGTTTTAAATACAGACCCAAGTTACTCTTAAATCTACCAATGCAAAACCAAAGTTAAAATAGATAAATAGAGAGAAAATTATCATCATGTGATTTTGTTTCTGATTCTCTACTGAGTAACAAATATAAATCAAAATAATGTTGGCTACAAAGTCTAAGATTTTGATTATACTAATAACTGATAACTAATAACTGAAATGACAATGCAACCTAATCCAATTCCACCCAAACCCGGTCAAGAATCAGTCTGGGATTATCCACGTCCAGCTATTTTACAAGACACAGATAAACATTTGAAGGTGATTTTTAATAACATAGTTTTGGCAGAAACAAATCAAGCAAAAAGAGTTTTAGAAACAAGCCACCCTCCTTGTTATTACATTCCACCAGAAGATGTTAAAATAGAATATTTAATCGAAAATTCTAGGAAAACTTTCTGTGAGTGGAAAGGTTCGGCTTCCTATTATGATGTATCGGTTGGTGACAAATATGTAAGTAATGCAGTGTGGCGATATTTGAATCCTACTTCTAGTTTTATTTCTATGGAAGGATACTATAGTTTTTATGCTAGTTTGATGGATGCTTGCTATGTGAATGATGAGTTAGTGAAAGCTCAAGCAGGAGATTTTTATGGAGGATGGATTACTTCTGATATTGTCGGACCATTTAAAGGTGAGCCTGGTACAAGATGGTGGTAAATAATTGAGAATTGATAATGGATAATGGATAATTAGAGATAGTTTTGATTATTCATTATTCATTATTAATTGAGGATAAAAAACTTTTACAGTTAGAAAATTGACTAGGATTTTTATTTCTGTTTTCAATAGAAATGGTACAACAAATGTTGCCTTCTTATATTCCTGGTAATTATTTTTTCTATAATACTTATCATTACTTATTTACCACTACAAAATGAAAAATAATATTCACTCAATCACTGATAATTCTGAACTTTCAAAATCTTAATTATAAAGCAGAAAAGATAGACCTAGATTCATGGTTTCAGGTAGCTCATATAGATTACGAAAAATTAATAGAAGAATATTCATTTAATAATCTATTTAAAGGATTTGCTAAAAATCAACTCAAACTTCTAGATATAGGGTGTGGCACTGCTAAATTTCCTGGATTATTAGACAAAAAAATTGATGGGGATATTCATTTATTAGCAGATTTACTCGATATTTCAGAATATAGTCTACAGGTGGCACAAAAAAGATTTGATAGTTGTCAGAATTTCAGTACAAATAAAACCTACTTATCTACTATAGAAAATATTCAGCAATTAGTTGAAAAAAATAATAGCTACTATATTATATGGGCAATTCATTCTTTTTATACTGTTGATAAAAATAGAATGGTAGATGTCTATCTTTATTGTTTAGATTTATTAGCTGATAATGGTAAATTTTTAATTTATCAACCTGCTGAAAAATCTTCTTACGACAAGTTATATTATTTTTATCTTAGTAATTATCCAGAAGGAAAAAAATCTACATATTTTCTCAAATCTGAAGAACACAAACAAATTTTGGAGAGATTAGGAATAAATTATGAAAATCTTAGATTGCATTTTCCTCACAGCATAAATTTTGAAAGTAAAAATGTACTTAAAAAATATTTAAAACAATGTGTTTTTGATGATGAATTAGATGTCTTAAATTTCTTTAAACCTATATTACAAGAGTGTTTTGATAGAGAAACTAATCAATACAAATTTGAGCAGATAGTTGATTTAGTTATTATTGAAAAAGCAAGTAATATTTAGCAAGACAAGGAAGATCAGAAACCATGATAGATAATTTACAAAAAGTCGCTATCGCTAACTTTTTATCAGACCCAAAACTCAAGCTTGTTAAACTTAATGAGCAAGAATATATGGAAGGACTAATTGCCTATTATAGTCAGGATAACGAAAAATAAATAATCCTTGAAGCTACATTTAAGGCTATAGAAAAAAAGATTTGTTCACAAGACAGCTACGTTATCTTGAGTGTAGGTTGCGGTACAGGAATTTTTGAAGAACCTTTTTTAGAAAACCTTCTTGCTCGAAAAAAGCATATTAATTTTGTTGGTATAGAGCCAAATGAAAAAGAATGTTTAATAACACAAGAATGGTGCCAAAAATTTAGTAAATTAAAACCAACGAGCTTTGATTTTAAAATTCATCCAGTTTGTTTTGAAAACTTTGAGTCACACCAAAATTTTGACATCATCCTCTTAATTCATTCATTTGACAATTTTTCGGAAATTGAAACTTCAATTAGGAAAATTTACAAACTTCTCAAGAAGGAAGGTATAGCGATTATAGCAATAGAGCAAAAAAGACAATTGCTTAATGAACCTGTCTATCATGTGTCTCAACGACTGTACAAAAAAATATCCTATTATAGCGAGGATTTAGAGAAAGTTCTGACTCAATGCAATTTTCCATTCTATTTAGAAACGATTAATTGTTCAGTAAATATTACTGAATGTTTTAAGAAAGGGTCTCAATTGGGAAAATTATTGCTAGATTTTATTATTTATGCCAATACAGCCTATTTCTCACCGTTACAATTACAATTTCTCTTAAATTATTTTAGTACAAGTTCGCAAAGGATAGAAAATGGACAAATCATGCTTCCATTTTTAACCAATTTAATTTACCTTGAAAAAAGAAACTTAGATGAAGTGAATAAATAATATTGTCTTGAAGATTTACTAAATTAATGGCAATAGGGAACAAGAAAATGGAAAAAATGATGATTCCAAATTCTATAGGTTTTTATTATTTCCAAAAGAGTAAAGAACAAGAAATAAAAAAAGGGAACTAAGCAAACTTAAAATAAATATAGAAGCCTAAATTATTGTTAATGTTCAATATTTTGTAAGTAATTTTCAAGATAAATGGAGTAAATTTATGTTTGTCAAAGGAATCAAAAAAGGTAAAATTATTGAGTTATTGGAGGAGGTAGATTTTCCTGATAATCAAGAGGTTTTAGTAGAAATTAAAAAGGTAGATGATTTTTGGTCAGCTTTACAAGATTTTAGGGCAAGGGTAGATTTAGAAAGTATTGATGATGATTCTTTTGAGAATTTACGGGATAAGTCACCGGGGAGAATGGTTGATTTATGACACTAAAATATTTATTAGATACAAATGTTTTATCTGAAGTGAAATGTCCTCAACCTAATCAGAAAGTAATGGAACAGCTCAGGTTATGTCAACTGGAAATAGCAACCGCTACTGTAGTTATCCATGAATTATTTTATGGATGTTTTCGACTCAGGAAGTCGAAAAAACGCCAAGATTTAGAAGATTATATAAATAATGTGATTCTAGCACAGTTACCTTTATTTAATTATGATTTAAAATCCGCCCAATATCATGCACAGGAAAGAGCAAGGTTATCTAAATTGGGGAAAACTCTTGCTTTTGCTGATGGTCAAGTTGCTTCTATTGCTTTTACTAATAACTTAGTTTTAGTGACTAATAATGTTTCTGATTTTCAAGATTTTGACGGTCTAAAAATAGAAAATTGGTTTAATTAATTTTGAAAGTAGAAGTAAGTATAAGGAGGCGAAAATAGGATTGATATAGAATCCGGATAATTGCTATAGCCTGGGTCATTGCGACTGGAACGGAGTGGAAGGAAGCAATCTCAGGGGTGGGCGGAGATTGCTTCCTATTGTCGCTGCTTTTGACTGTTCAACCAGATTCTATATGATTCAAGAAATTAGTAATTAACAAGAGATTCTCAATTTAGAAGCAGATTTTAATGAGAGAAAATTAAAGCTATTAGTCATTAATTTATTAATCTATGAATCAAACTATGCCAAATTAAACCAACAATAATTAACCCTAAACCGACTAACCAAATTTGCTGCTCTACCCAAAAAGCTAAAAATAAATAAGCAGCTAAACCTATCCCCAAAAATTGTGAGTCTAATCAGTAATCAATCTATGAATCAAACTATGGCAAATTAAACCAACAATAATTAACCCTAAACCGACTAACCAAATTTCCTGCTCTACCCAATAAGTTATCAGTTATCAGTTATCAGTTATCAGTTAGTGGAAGGAGACAAAAATAGGATTGATTCCAGAAATTAATAATTGAGAAGCAGATTTTAATCAGGTAAAATTAAACCTATTCGTCATTAATTTATTAATCTATGAATCAAACTATGGCAAATTAAACCAACAATAATTAACCCTAAACCGACTAACCAAATTTCCT
>JAAUYJ010175426.1_pt1 | contig 13503 bp, 18 predicted proteins | sample 7278031 | NCBI WGS metagenome assembly JAAUYJ01 (sample SAMN14350222, study PRJNA611818) | marine sediment metagenome | isolation source: surface marine sediment (1.8m) | place: French Polynesia: Moorea | collected 2018-08 | reverse complement strand
GAGGATTCCCTCCTGATTCACTGAGGGGTTTTCCCCTCTCTTTGCTCGAGCAAGGCAGCAAAGCCTCACCCTCAATTTGAGCGGACGATTAATCATAAGGAGAAGGGGAGGAAAAGGGTGACAACGAATACGAAAGTCATGAAAACCTCAGCGAGTCGCATCGCAATTAGCTTTATCATGCAGCATTTTATTTCCCCAATAGTGGGAGTCACCCTGTTCATACATACTCTGCCGACGTCCGAGTGAAAAGGTTAGCAGCCACCGGCGGCGGCAGACAGACTCGACGCATACTGTACATTCAGTAACACGGGCGAGATTCCTCTCCCGCGTCCACTCTACTCTTTTTCCCACTGCATGCGCGGCAGACCGGCAGTGAGTGCCGTGTGGAGAGCCGGGAAAGGGATATGAATTACGGTCATTCCAGGTGTCATGGAGATGGAGGCTGAGGCAAAAGTCAAGCTGAGCAGCTTTTGTGCATTGACTCAAACAACTGTCGCTGCCCTCTACGGTAGTCGCTAAGCTTTAGAGGTATGGTTGCACAGGTTGAAAGAATAGCATAAAGGGTAAAGTATCTTTTGCTGTCACCATTTTGTCATACATACATACATACATACTACTACTTCATAGTTCAATGGCAAAAACTCCCATTGCCAACAACTGAAAGGGCAATCAAGAATGCAATGCAATGTCCACCCTTCCCCCTTATACACTTGGAGTACTATCCGGTACCCAACCCCAAAATCCCCTCTACCCTGTCACGCCAACAACAAAGGTGGGTCTCAAATTCCTTCCCTTCTCCCTCCTACACCGAATGTTGTGATGTTTGGGGATGGAGGCGGCCGAGGAAAATCGGACAAAATTCCGCCACCCGCGACAAGAAGAAAAAAAAAGGAAAATGCTGGAGGAGGAGGAGTCACAACACGCATCATCGTCGTCGTCGTCTTTGGGCACCTCTTCCTTAGGTAGCTCGACAACAACTTCTTGGGGATTACCTCTCTCATGCTTGGATGGAGGAGGAGGATGTTGTAAACAACTTGGAGATGGAGTGGGTGACAAAACACCCAAAGGAGTGAATTTGCATGACACACTTTGCCCTCCACAGGTGATCTCTCTCGGGCCCGTTTCGAGGGGAGGAACTGGCGTTTTTTGACATAGGCGCTCCTCCTCCGCCCCTGATTGCCATCTATGTACGTTTGACAATTGGGCACGCCTAAACGAAGCAGAGTATGAGGTGCCATGGTACATATTTTCATGCGCTGACCTAACGAACGACCCTCCAAGGCCTTTCCAGTGCCCAAAAAAGTATTCGCGCAAGTCATCGTTCCTGTCAAGCAAGTCAGGCATTGTTGTGTCCTGTGCGGAGGAAGGCAGGAACTCCTTTGTCAAAAAAATGTTCTTGGGATTTTTCTTCCCCCCTTCGCGCCCAGACCTGACAGCTCTGCTGCCCATTTTCGGGCATTCTCCCTCAAAAGGATGAAAAATCTTTTTCTTCTCCTCTCTATCTATCTCTTGCCCCTTCTTTGTCATGCAAAACTGAAAGTTCCTTCTCTCAGTGAGTGAGGGAGAGATTATTGGATGCCCCCCGAGAAAGGTGGACGTCTTTCAAAAATTTTTGAGTTTCCCTCCCCCAGAAAAATGTGTTTTGGGGCGTCACGCGAGGGGTGTCAAAAGCGTCGCACTTTTTTGCCACCCCTCACCTTCTCACCAGAGAAGCCAAATGCAATGAAACGTGTTGCTGGCGGCGATTTTTACGAACCGTATCTCGTAGCACCTCAGGGAAGCACTTCTGAGAAATCGGAGGTTTTCGTTGCTACCGCCAAGGCAAGCATTGGGAGAGAGTTGGTGCAGAAACTATAGACTTAGCACATCACTCAATGTGGAAACAGGCAAGGCACAGAGACGAACAAGTAAACACTACATTGTAAATGAAGTTTCTACCACGTATTTCTTCTTCCCTTTTCTCCCATTCACGAAAAAGGTAACTACAATTCTCGCCTGACAACCACCAAGTACTACCGCTCTTTAGCCGGGGCAGTAAAGATGCCTCCCTCCCTCGGTGTCGAAACAACCGTCATAACCATAACTACATTGCCTCCCCCCCTCCTCTCCTTGATGACTTCTTTTTCGGCGCCTTGCATTGACAGCTCTCCCTCCCTGCTCCCTCCCTTCCCCACTTTTCCTAGCCCTGCGGCTGTGTAGAAAAACTCTCTTTTTCCCCCATCTTCCTCCCGCCGCGACCCTCCCTCAGAAAAACCCGCCCCCTTCAACTCCCCATGCAATTAAGGTTCTTTTGGTCGCCTCCTCCTCTCCTCCCTCCTTCCTTGGCCGCCGCCTCCAGAGTCAAAACCCAGAGGAGGAGGAGGCAACGAAAGAAACGAACGAAATTCCGCCCTCCTTTTTCGCCCCAGCCCGGAACATGTAAAAGGGGGGGAAAAGAAGTTGTTAGCGCCCATAACTACATCATTTACTCTCTCCTCGATTCTCGCCTCTCTCGCCCTCACGGAAGAATCCCCCGGACAGAGTGCGTCCCCTTCCTAGCGAAAGGACCCCCCTCTCTTCCTTTCGAACGGCTGACTGCGCCGCGATTCGCCGTTGGAGGAGGGGGCGAGTCAGAACACCTCGGACGCTCGGACCACAAGAGCAGCAGCGCTCTGCAGCTTTTTGGGCAGACCCAAAAAGAATCCTTCCCCCCTTTCCTCCGCCGGGCGACGCCAGTTCCCTTCGGCCAGCAGTCGGAGACAGAGTGGAAATAAGTGGAGGAGAGAAAGAGACAGTGAAGCGGAGAAGAAGTCAACTCAGATTGCGATAACAATTTTTTGCCCCTTTCCTCCCCCGGCCCTTCCTCGTTTAGTGGAGAAGAAGCGAGAGAGGAGTCGTTTTAAAAGTGGCCGGTGGCGTCGGCGGGGGCAGAGTGGTTGATCAGCCGAGATTTATAGCCATAATCAGCGGCGGGAGGTCTCCTCCGCTCTTACTACGGGACACACGGCACTTACTGATTGTCCGCCGGTGGCGAGACCCAGTCTGGAAGAGAGAGAGAGAGTCCCGTCTGAGTCTAGAAGAGAGAGAGGGGGATCCATCCCCCAATTGGTGTTTTGTTGTGACGAACGGGGCGACGCAAAATTGTAGCGGGGAGCCAAGGCAAGACAGAAAAATCAAAAAACTGTGGAGGAATCGGGGGATCAGATCTCTAGATCTCTCGTCACTCCCCTCCCCTCCGGTGTTTTCCTCCCCTAAAGCCATTCCCCAATTGCTTATCTGGGGCATTGGCAGAAAAACTTTCGCCTCGGTTCGCTCTGTATCACGGGCGGGCCGCCCACCTGTCTCCACAATCACGAAAACAAGATTCCTTCACGGGGAGAAAAGAGGAGGAAAAGGGTCTTCGTCAGCTCCGTCATTCAAAGCCTCAGACGACGACGATTCTTCCTGACAGCCCAGAAGCCGTTCTCGTGGTCTCCTCAGTCTGTGGACTAACGTGTGTGTGAAAATAAGAAGTGAGAAGTGGTGGAGGAGTAGGAAGAAAAAAAACCTCCTCTGCTACGAGAGCCACGGTGCTGACAGCTCAGTTTAGTTATAGTTGGCAGTGGTGGCTTGTGTTTGTTTGTCACCCCCACCACTGCTGTGTGTGAGAGTGGTGGCTTTGGCCCACAATTTTTTCCCCCGTCTTCACGAAGAGGAGAGTGTTGACAGCACGAGAAAAAAAATCCTCTTCCGCGCTGTCAAACTCCGGTTATCATCGTTTTCGGACCGAGGCGAGTGTCTTTCGCATTTGCATAAGGAGATACGAGAGAGAGAGGCGGCCATGGGCGGAGGCGGCGCGTGCAGACATGAAGGGGGTTAGTTTGGGAAGACAAGTGAGCGAAGCGTCTTGCTGAACTTGTTTTTCGAACAGTGAAAGAAGCGAATCCCCTCGATACCAATTCCTCGCTCATAAAAATAGGAGATTGGAGCCACTTCCGAGAAGAGAAGGACTGAAGAAGACGGTTTCGATTTTCCGCGCACACATTGCGGCACCGACCAACATGACTGTGCGGGACGAGGAGAGGAGGAGGAGGAGGTCCAACAGCTCAGACGGAGCAGGAGCAGGAGGAGGAGGAGGCGACCGGAGGAGGAGGAGGACGATGGCGGAGGAAGTCGAGAACCCTTCCTCGTCGTCGGACTCGTCACCAACGGCGTCGTCGCCGTCCCTCCCCTTCCCCTCGCTATCGCTGCCGACTTCGCCGTCCAGGACGATGGCGTCTTCTTCCCAGGCGCGCCTCCACAGTGCAACAGAGTCCTTATCGGATAAACTCCCTGGGAGGAGGATGGAAGATGATTCTGCCTCCTCCGACACGCCCCCTTCAGCCGACGGGGCGAATCCCTCTCTTCCTCCCCCTTCCTCTGTGAAGCAGTCCCGATGCATACAGACCTCCCCCGCGCTCCCCCCTCCTCCGCAGAAGCCGGAGAAGGGGCGGAGGGTGGCAAAAGGGAGCGGCAGCAGCAGGTTGTTCGGCTGGGACAAGATCCTGCTCCTCACGGTGTGCTTGGTATGGGAATTGACAATAAGCCAACAAAAATCATAAGTTGCAAGCGTTAATATTTTTATTTCTCCAGCTCTGCACTGGCTTCAGCCTGATGCTTTCCCGTCGCCAGACAGCGCTGGAGGAGGAGGTGCACCTGCTGAGGGCGCAGGTGAGGAGGCACCTTCTCGATAGCAACAGAGCGGAGCAGCATCGAGACTCCGAGGAGTTTGGAGAGAGATTCAAGAGAGAGGCGGAGAAGGGCTACGATGAAGACGGCGACTGCCACTGCACGGGATTGCCCGGTCCCCCCGGGCCGCCGGGCAAGGACGGATATCCAGGGTTCCCGGGACCAGTAGGACCAACTGGTGAGCAAATTTGTTTGCATGAGTTACCGACAATATTACAAAAAAGAATGTTTATTTTGCAGGTCCTATTGGCCCCCGCGGACCTCCCGGCCCCAAGGGTGAAGGCATCGACCGTCCGACCGCCTCCTACCAGCGCCAGCGCCGACGACTGGACAGGGCGGACAGAGGGGAGAGGGGAGGAGACGGGAGGAGGTCGAGGAGGAGGTCCTCGCTCACGAAACTGGCTGGAGGGTACGGGTACGCGGAGGTCATCGCCCTCAAGGGCGAGCCTGGGAGGCCCGGTCCGCCGGGTCCGCCCGGGCCGCAGGGGCCGCTAGGGCTGCCAGGGTTTGACGGATCTCCTGGCCAGCAGGTCGGACTTTTGGGATAGCTCCTAGAATTTCAAAAGTCAAATCGATGCATTCAATTATTTCAGGGAGCACGAGGAGACAAGGGCTCCGTTGGTCTGACTGGTGAGATGGGCGTCCCCGGTCCTCCGGGTCCGCCCGGGCTTCACGGCCTCGACGGGCGGCCGGGCATCAAGGGGGAGAAGGGAGACGGGTTCAACGGAAACATTCAGAGCGACGCAAGCTCAACGTCTAAGATTTTCACCTTCGAGGCAGCAAAGCCATTCCATGGGCCTCCAGGACCTCCTGGGCCACCAGGTAACTTAAACAATCGAAGTCGATAATAAACCAATGATACTCATTCCAATACTGTTTCCGCCGCAAATTTGGTTTTTACAGCACCCCCGCATTATGTTCATGATGATGCTGTTGTTGTTGCTCGGTTGATTGTTGTTGTTGTTGTTGTTGTTGTTTCTGCTTCTGCTTCTACTGCTGCTGCTGCTGCTGCTGTTGCTTGATTAAATTTAGTTATTGCAGTTTTTCTGTTGCTGGTTGCTGTTGTGGATGTTGTTGCTGCAGCTGTGGCTGGTTCTACTTCTGCTGATTATGATGACGTTGTTTTTGCCGTTGCTGCTAATGAAGTAGTTGTTGCTCTGCTGATTGCTGTAGCTGTAGCTGTTGCTCTCTTGCTTACTGGTATGATTCTGCAGCAAAAACTGATCATTAATTTTATTTAGGCAAGCCGGGTGAGAAGGGCTCAATGGTCCTCCTGGACGACTCCAACGACGTTGCCATCATGGAGGGCCCTCCCGGTCCCCCAGGCCTCCCGGGTCCTTCTGGCCCCACGGGAAAGAAGGGAAAGAGAGGGAAGCGGGGCAAGTCCGGTCGTGCCGCCGCCGTGGGCAAGCCTGGCCCGCACGGGCCCAAGGGGGAGGTGGGCCAGATGGGGCCCATGGGCGTGAAGGGGGAGAAGGGAAGCATGGGCAAGGAGGGGAGGAACGGACAGCCCGGACCGAGGGGACCGATAGGGCCACCGGGGACAGAGGGGGAGCCAGGAACTCAGGTAGGGAATTCATCAAACATAGCAATCAAGTCTGCTCTTTTAGCTTGTGTTGTAGCCTGGGGGAGAAAGAGAAGACTTCTAGGTGAAATTATTCCCGACAGTGTACGACGGACATTCAACACTAATTTTCGTTCCATCTTATTTTCAGGGACCGCCTGGACTTCCCGGACAAGCAGGAACGAAGGGAGCGAAGGGAGAATACGGAGACATGGGTCCTCCTGGCCTGATGGGACCCCCGGGTCTGCCCGGGCCGCCGGGATACCCGGGTATGAAGGGGGACAAGGGAGACAAGGGGGAGTCCAAGATATCCAAGAAGAAGAGGCGGAGGCAGCAGCAGTACGGCACCATGGACGACGCTGGGTACAGCCTCCCGGGTCCGCCGGGTCCGCCGGGTCTCCCGGGCAACGACGGCCCGCCCGGACAGAAGGGAGACCGGGGCACGGACGGATTCAAAGGAGACAGAGGATCTAGGGGCGAGAAGGGATCGTTCGGTCCCATGGGACTGCCAGGTCCGGTGGGAGAGCCCGGACCCACTGGGACGGACGGACCCCCCGGTCTGCCTGGACAGGCAGGCCCGGTGGGGCCAATGGGTCAGAAGGGCGAGCGAGGGGACCTGGGCCCGGTGGGTATGAGCGGACCGAAGGGGGCCAAGGGGGACCGCGGCGACAGGGGGCGGAGGGGCAGGCACGGGGCGCCGGGGGAGGACGGGAGGGACGGGATGCCGGGGCTGGACGCGCCTTGCCCGGTGGGGCCGGACGGGCTCCCGGTGCCCGGGTGCGGATGGGCAAGGAGGGAGAAGGAGAAGAAGGAGCTGGAGGAGCTGGAGAAGATGCTGAAGGAGGGCGGAGGGGGGGAAGAATAATGAGAGGCATTGTTGTTGTTCCGAGATCGCGCGACTTGACAGCGTGAAATTGGGGTCGCGCTTTAACGAACGAAGGATCGGGCACTTGAAAAAAAAGAAGGAACAAACACACATTCACGCGCGTTCAAGTGGCCGCAAAGGAATAAAAAAGTGAAGGAGGGGGGCGGGAAAGTGGGGCGAACGAGGGAGGGGAAAAGACGAGAAATGAAGAAATGCTCGACTCGTTACAGTGCCATAATAAGCGAACAAAAAAGTTGTGCTACATGTGTAAGAAGTCGACGGGCAAGGACGTTTTTTTTTCCCTCTGGTGACTCGTGGCCCTCTTATACCATGTGGACACAGACACACAAGAAAAAACTGCGATTAGAATCAGGCCCTCGCTCGCTCCGTCAATGTGCCAATATTGGCACTGACGCGCTTCCCCATTCTCGGACGCGAACCCAGCGAAAAGATAAGGACCTCCTCCGCCTCCGCCTACTCCTCACGAGCCTCGCGTGGTTGAGAATCTCCTGGAAGCTGAAAGAAACACACACAAAATCTTTTATTGCGTACTCGCATAGCTGCTGAGCCGCCACAATAAGGAGGAAAAATATGTTGAGGTACAAGTTTAAGAGAATAAACGAGCAGACGATCTCTGAGAATTTGCTTTTGTATTGGCGAATCCGGCGCCTCTCGTCTTTTGACCGCCGCCTTTGTCTTCGAGGGAGAGAGGATGACAGGGGGGACGGCTAATGAACGGATGGATCCGCTTTGTTCTCCTTCTACTTACAGCACAGAGGACGCTCTTAATTTATCCTCTACTGTACTCCCTCTCTCTTGTCTTTCTTTTCCCTCCTCCTCTATTTTCACGGCTCCTTTCAGCGCAAGCATTAGATCACAGGGCGGGAAAAGGGGGGAAGGAAAAAGTCTCTCCGAGTTTGTTCACCTCCTGATGTGGAGATTGCAGCAAAATGTTACTCAAATGTCACAGTGTTGGAAATGGCTTCCTCGATTACTTTGCTCATTCGATTCATCCGCCGCAACATTTATCCATCTTCCTCTCTCGTTCCCTTGGGCAGTTAACCGTATGCGCCCCCAATGTTGAAAGACATCAAAGGCCACTTTTGGAGCTCGCCCGCTGAGAAAAGGGCGGGCACCGAGGCTATGAAAGTAAAAACTCAAAGGAAATTCCCTATCCAACCTGAATATAGGCGCTCCAGGGGAAGAGAGAGAGAGCGTCCTGTATCGCGGTTGCTTCCGTGCTAACTGTGCCGGAAAGGACCTTTGATACTCAAAGTGCCGCCCATAAAAAATTCTGCTCACATCTAGACAAGTACCTACCTAATATATGCTTCGGTTTCCATTTCGGTCTCCTCTGACTCTGTTTCTTGCTTTCTCCTTTCGAGATTCTTGAAGATGTTTTCCTTTGCAAATGGCGAGGAACGAAAGGACTGACGAAGGCCAAGTGCCAAGAGGAAGGAGGAAGGCAAGGTCTTCCGCTCCCAAAACATATCAATTTTTCGCGCAGCCTCACTTTCGGTTGGAATGAAGGCTTAAAAAAAGTCTGCACTCATCTTTTTCTTCTTCCCCCTATATGCGGTAAAGCGAGGACACCAAAAGCAGAAAAAACTCCTAGGCGAAGAAAAGAGGTTTATGACGCTAATGGGTCTCCCTCCCCTCGAAAGAAGGGAGGGATGGGGACACCCATTCGAGCTGTCGGAAACAGCCGACGGGGGAATGAAAGTGGGGAAGAGGAAGGGGGGAAAGCCTTTCTGTGGTTTGCTTGGTTGCTTCGGCGCCAAAAAAGAAAGAGATGATGACAACGATTGGTGCGGGAAGGGGGGAGAAAGAAAGAGGAGACAGGAAGGAGGTCGAGGGACAGACCGCCAATATTGCGCTGGAGATAGAGCGCCATTGGCATCTGATTCTGGGCAAAGTATGGCACGTAACTTTATTTTTTTAAAAAAAATTAAAGGGTTCTTTCTGGACTTGCAAACTGCGTGAAAGGACCGTGTGACTGTCTGAAAGAGAGAAGTGACAATGAGAGAGATTTTTTTGTCTCCTCCTTAGCGGCAAACTTTTTTGGGTCTTTTTACCCATCCCACCCTCCTTGTCCAGTGGCAACGGCTGAAAGAGAGAAATACAGAAGAAAGGCTTTCAGAGATATTGGCAGAAAGTGAGGAGGAGGAAAAGGAGAGCGACAAAAGTTTTTTCCCCCCAAGTGGGTCATCATAACCGTTTGGCAAGAGGATATATTTTTTCTCCTCCAAACCCATCCTTGAAGGGAGCGAAAAGCGGGCAAAACCTGGAAGGCTATTCCTCCACTGGATGATTGACCGTGCTGAAGTTCCTTTTTTTAAATCGGAAGATCCCCAAAGTCCAAACAAATCTCGCCGTTTCTTATGCACCGACTCACTCGGTGTATGGATCGATCGGCGCGTGGGAAAAATCCGGCTCAGGAACTGCACCGCGTTTAGTCTCTCTTGGGATAGGTGGGGCGGAATTCGCCAAAAACCCCATTTCTGGACAAAAAAAAAGTTCGACAGCTTGAAAAAGTATCGGCGAATTTCTTCATTCTGCGTTACGAAGTGCTCTCCTTCTTTTCCTGCCGCCCGATTCGATCCATGCATGAACCGGAAATGTAAATAAACTCTCCGCTCTCTCCGCGGGGGAAACCGAAAGCCGCGCTGGATATCATCGCCCGTCCGAGAAAAAGTTACAAATTCAACACCTTTTGCGCTAATCCCATTCTTTCGGGGTGGCTGTCAAGAGCCTCGGACACGGGTGAATCGCGCCCCTCGCCCCTCAGCACGGACCGGGTAGGTCGAAAGAAACAAATTCATGTAGGAATTAAAGGGAAGGAAGGCTATGACACCGCCTTTTCTCTTTGGTGTCCGCGGGAAGCCCGATAATTGTTTGCCCCAGTGCCCAGTGCTTGCTTTCCCTCCCCCCTTTTTCCTCCGCCGTCGGAGAAGTAAATTTTTGTCGGAAACAAGACAAGAATCATGAATGCGAATTTTTCCCACCCTACCCATGCAGTCTCGAAAACGGCAAAAATAACGGAGGCAGAGGCTCCTTTGCATTTATAATGAGATGATATATTTTATGCTATTGGAAACAAGGAGAGGTACGAATTAACGCCTTTTTTCTTTCTTCATTCCTTCATGTTGAGATTTTTTTTCAGGGGGAAAGCCGTCACCGCTCGGCGTTTTGGGCTTCTTTCCAAGTTGTTCTTCTTGACGGCCATGCGTGGTTGTTGGTGTGTCTGTGTGTGTAGGTGCACACGCGTGGTTATAAATGTTGGGGAACGATTTTGGGGAGCGGGAACAAAGCGAAAATTCATGTTTTCTTATCGTCTCTTGAGAGAGAATGGGGAACCTGTTTATTTTCTTGCTTTTTCGGGTTTTTTTTCTCAGTCTTCGGGTTTTGCTTTGCAAATTTTTCTTCCTTTACCGGTGTCTTCGATTTCTTTCTATTACAATTGATTCTGAGGTGGAAACGGGGGAAGGATGTAAACTAGACTCAACTGTCTTCTATGGCTTTAAAAAAACATTCTCGCGCAGTGCGAGGGCATGTGGACTTTTTTTGAAGGAATTTTTAATGCTTGAACGTTCACGTTGTTTGCCTTGCTACATGTTAATTTCTCCACGCCATATCTATACGTACGACATCTCCAATTATTTTGATTTTCAAGATTTCGCAGCTACGGAACGCACGTAAAGGAAAAAGAGGGGTTCTGAAAAGTCTGAAATTAATTTCGAAGGGTCTTTTTCAAGAGGTGTGGGGGATGGGAGGCAGAACACAAAAAAGGGGGTTCTATTTTGCCACGGAAAACACACCAAACACTCACTCTAGGTATTTTTAACTCAAATAATCATGCTCGTTTTGCTGGGAAGGGGTGGGCGAGTGCGGCACTTTAAAGATTGTAAATTCAGGACAAAAGAAGTGGGAAATAGCTTGTTGCAACGACCACCGCGCTCAGGTATCGCTTTTTCCCGCGGGCTCTGGAGCCATTCATAATGGACAAACTCTCTCCTGGAGCCCGGGGCACATGACAAAGAGAGGCGGCGGAGCTGCAACAATATACATTAGCATAAAAGCCACGGTCTGGGACCAAGGAGGCCGGATTCTTTAATTTTTTTCCTACTTTCAAAAAAGTTTTTTTTTGGGAAAGTCAAATGGAAGGTTCGTGGTTTTCTTTTAGTCCATCCGTCCATCTATCCCTCTACTTAGCACCTGATTCCAATTGCCAAGTTTCGAACTCAAGACGTGTAAGAGACGGAGGAGGGGGGACCGACATACAAAACTTCTAGTTTTGCTGTTTTTTTTTAATCTAGATAATGTCACCGGGGTGCGATTCGTCGTATTAAGTGGCCAAATTGTTTCGGTCGCAATTGAGCAGCAGCGTATGGGTTTTCTCAAGCAGAAAAAGAGGGGAGGAAAAGGGCTAAAAATGGTGGCGGGGTGATTAGTATATTGGCCGAATTCGTGTTTTCTCCCAAACAAGAGCCGTCGTCTTAAAAACCTTTCTTTGAGCAGATTTGATCTGGCATCTGAAAACAGTTTCTTTTTTTTCGCCTCTAAAAAAGCATTATATGTACACTCTTCAGTTTGTTTTTTCCAAAAATCCTCAAGCATTCTGCACAACCATTTTTTTGCTTCTGCTGCTGGGCGCTGGGCTCTGGAGGTCAAACCAAATTCCAGATAACCTCTCTTGTGACGCTGCTGCGATGTTTTAAGGAGTGCAGTAGGAAACAGTTTTTTCCAACCAGGATCTGGCTGCTTTTTCGCGGCTTGAAGAAAGGGGGGGATAGCTGTGAGGGTTGGGGAATTACTACATCTGACAAAGACTTTTAACACGAGGGGGTGGCTCTGGGGGTGAAGGGGAACATTCTGCGTTCTCGTCATCAGCGGTGCATCGTATATAGCAGGATTCAAAATTCGTCGGCGCAATGTGGCAGGAAGAGGGGGGGGGGGCATTTGTACAAGTGGTGGTGGGGGATGTTGGCAGAGTTGGGGGGGTCATTTAGCTTTTTCCTCTTTGAGAGGGCCCCTCCCCGCGGTGGCGGGGGAGGACAGGGGGGGGGATGGGGTAGGGGCATATAAATCGACATTTTTACTCTTCTCTCTTTCATAGACGGCGTTTTCCTCTTTCACTTTTCTATAGAGATTTTTTCAATTCAATTCTGGAGCTGAATCGACTTTCTTCTTTATAGCATAACCGGGACGTTTTTTAGGGGAATTTTTTGTTTAGAAAGCGAGGGGTGACCCCACTTTTTTCTCATCTTAAGCACTCGGCGTTTCTTTCGATCGAATTGCGGCTTTTTTTAACCAATTAGATCCATCTTGTTAGTTTCTTTCTTCTTTTTCTTTTTTGGGGGGAGGGCAGGTTGTAGGCTCCTGTCGCAAATGTTTTTTCACCGTTTTGACCTCTCTTTCGAACAAGACTCGTACGCACGCTATAAATGGGGTTTTTGGGATTGATTTTTTGGGAGGTTGGCAGTTGTTGAGGATTGGAACAACGTAAAGAGGGGGGGGGGGGTGTGGTGAGGAAGATGCTATTGGGGCAGGTTGTGTTTTACAGAGTTTAGGCTCGCGGTAGTTTTAAAATATTGCACTGGCAGCAGCTGTTGTCAATTTCTCCAAAAAGTTGTTTTTACTTTGGGCAGCTTCGGAATTTTTTTTTTTTTTTTGCTTTGGGGTGCATGTTGATACTATTTCAAAGGTCTGGCAGGGTGTCATTCATACATCTTTAGACTATTGCTACTAAGAAGAAAAGGGGGATGGGTTAGGAGGAAATAGTTTTTGGAAAACTCGAAAGAGAAGGTGAATTTTGAAAAGCTTTACTAATTGGATGTTTTCCTATAGAAGGTTGAAGTATTTTCCTGTGATGTCCAAAAGTAGTAGTTTCATAGCAGTGGTACAAAAAACTCCGTTTGTTCCGTATTTTTTCTCCCAAAAATATCTTCCTCTGTTTTTTCTTCTTCAACTTCGAAGCCCAGTCTTTTTGGTAGTGTGGTCGGTAAGAGATTTTTTCTTCTTTCCTTTTTTTCCAAACTGCTAAGGGAATATCTTGGTCACCCCCGGGACTCTCTCCTCTCTCTTTTAGGGAAAAGAAAAAAAATGCCTTATAAACATAGGTTTTCCTGTGTGTTTGTGGACCATATTGGCATAGAAATGAAGTTGGCAGGGTAAAGACGCCGAAAATTACTTTTTCCTTCAAAAATGTTATGGGGGGGGACTCTTTTTTCAGTTCTGCTATGAGGTATTACGGCGGCGGCGGCGGCTATGAGGTGAAGGGGGGGAAATAGTGTGGTTGCTGTGCATTATTTCTCTGCTCTGAAGAGGTATTTCATTGGTGGTTCCTTCCAAATGGGCTGTGGAGCACTTGGTTCGTAGGTTTACCCAG
>JAAUYJ010072112.1_pt1 | contig 13505 bp, 13 predicted proteins | sample 7278031 | NCBI WGS metagenome assembly JAAUYJ01 (sample SAMN14350222, study PRJNA611818) | marine sediment metagenome | isolation source: surface marine sediment (1.8m) | place: French Polynesia: Moorea | collected 2018-08 | reverse complement strand
GCTGCTACTGCTGTTGTTGCTGCTGCTGCTGCTGTTGTTGTGGTGGTGGTGGTGGTGGTTGCTGCTGTTTTTGTTGCTGTTGCTGCTCATGCTCCCTTTGCCTGTTGTTGTTGTTGCTGCTGCTGCTGTTGTTGTTACTGCTGCTGCTGCCATTGCTGCCGTTGTTGTTGCTGCTGCTGATGTTGATGTAGCTGCTGTTCCTTACGTTGCTCATTCTGTTGCTGCTGCTGCTATTATAATTTTTTTTGCTGTCTTTGTTGCTTCAATTGTTGTTGCTACTTCAGCTGCATGCTTTTGTTCTTGCTACTTTTACTTCAGCCTAGTAGACATCGTTGCTCTGTTTCGGCAGGGTGTTTTAGTTTTGGCACAAGGTATTATCCCCAACTCTCACATATTTCCAGGGCGGCGGCGGCCTCGTGCACCAGCTTAAGAAGAGCTACAGCCTGACCGACCTCTCCCTGGTCACCCAGGAGGAGGAGGAGGCCGCCGGGGAAGCCGCCGCCAGACGCGGCAGCCGCACCAGGGCCATCAGCTACAACGACACCGCGGCCGAAGAGGAGGACGAGGGCGATTCCTCCGACTACGGAGCGAGCGTCGCCGTCGGTGGCGCCAGGATGAGGCGGAACAGGTCGGTGGAGGTGCCGGACGTAGCGGTGATGTCCCCTCAACAGCAGCAGCAGGCGAGGAAGAGGCAGACTCAGCGCTACGGAGGAGAAAGGTGAGTTTTTAAAAAAACACATTTTCCTTTCTTTCCTTGGCGCCACTCCTCCAATTCGATTATATATAATTGCACCACGATATCACCCCTCCTCCCCCCTCCAGCGCCTATTCCTCCCCCGCCGCCCTCCCGCACCTCCGCAGCCCCCCCCAGCCCCCTCCCCCTTCCTCCGGCTACTCCTCCTCCTCCTCGGAGATGTTCTTCCCGGTGTCGGAGGGAGAGGACATGGAGACGGGCGACTACGAGCTGTACGACCCCAGGGCCAGGGCAATCGTCGGAAACAGCAACAGGAGGCAGCAGCAGCAACAACAACAGCAGATCAGGAGGCAGAGGCAGAAGGAGGTAGCTGTCACAGATCGAAGAGTGGAATTCGTTTTTAGGAGAAGAAGCTTGGTTTCCACATCGCCTCCGAGTTCTGCTAACCCAACTTTGTCAATAATAAAGTCATACGTAGTTGCCGGTTGCAATTAAGGATTAATCAGCCTAGCCTCACTAATGAAATGCCGCCGCGCTAACAACTATCTCGTCCAGATGGGTACATTCCGATCGATCACTTTTCGGGACTGTCGTTGTTACTGCATTAACGAAAAGACATTGTTTCTCATCCTTGTCTTGCATGTGTGTGATAACATTGAGTGCAAGTACTTTTCTGTTCATTGGAGAAATGTCACTGACGCCGAAATTGTTTTCCGCCTTCAACAAAAAAGCATCGGCCTCCTCCTCAACCCGCTGCCGCCGCCTCCTACTACGGCGAAGAACAATTTCAACAACAGCCTCCGAATCCCGCTCCCGCCGGCAGAAGAGGAACCAAGCTTCCTCCTCCTCTACAACCAACCTGGGAGTCCTTCTCCCGCTCCTCCTCCGTGTCCACCATCGGCGATTCCTACTACCCCTCAGAGGCGGAGACGGAGGAGTCAGAACTGCGCGACGAGGAAGAAGACGAAGATGCCTGGTCAGACAGCGTCCAGGAACAGCAGCAGCAGCAGGCGGCGACAATCACCGAGATCTACAGCGACGAGGACGAAGAGGAGGAGGATGGTGAGAAGACCCCGGTGGAGGAGAATCCAGCCCCTCAGATCAGGGCGGAGGAGGTGTACTCCAAGCTGAACAGGAGCTCCAGCCTGGACATGGCGAAGAAGAACGAGGTGCCCATGCCTGAGGTGCCCGTCCGCGACGCTGTATCCCCTACTTCGCTGTCTCAGCAGCGCCCTCGCAGCGTATGCACGGGAGGGGGAATCTCCAAGATGGCATTGGCACCCACCCCGAGGAAGAACAGGGCCGCACCCAAGCCGCCGCCGCCCCCCGTATTCAGGCAAATCAGCACCCCTGCTGCAACCTCTCCTGCTCCGACCAAGACTGTTTCCCGCCCAACTTCTCCCTCTCCAGCTTCTTCTAGCTCTTCCTCCTCTTTCCCTCCTCGCCCCCCTTCCAGGGGACAGACACTCTTCGACCTGGACGACGACGGTGACAGCCTCCCTTCCTCCTCCTTCCCCTCCGCCGCATCCAGCAGGGAGCCCTCCGTGACCAGAGAACAAGAGACCAAGACAAAGTCCTCTTCGGGCAAGAGGAGGAGCAAGACCCCGACCAGACCTGGTTCCAGGCTGGGCGGCATCATCATCCGGGAGAACGACGACCGCCCCACCTCCCCCGTCCTGTCCACGTCCCCCTCCCGCTGCCCGCACTGCACCATCCACTCCTGGCTGCCTCATTCCCACAACTGCCCCAGGTGGGGAGGAGGGGGAGGAGGTTCAGCTTCAGCGGCGAGGAAATAAGAAGATTGCAAGAAGTGAAGATACTTTTTAAGGCAAGCAGTGGGTGGTGGTGCTCATATCGCTAACCTGGATCAGTCTGCAAGAAGCTGCAAAGGACACAAAATCACAAAATAACATTTTCTTCACAACAGTAGAACGTAGGGCCTGTTTTAAAATCAAAATCACATAATGAGTGCGTGGAGAGCGGATACGAGACATTCGAGTGGAGTTTTTTTTGTTCCAGCGCCAAGTCAGTTACTTCGATAAATCGAGCAGCAGTGTTCGCAGCTCCTCTTTGTCCAATCGGTCGGGACGGATTTGACACCCGATAAAAGAGGAGCTTCTTTTTAATCGATAGTGTCGATATTAATTGTTTTCCCGTAACGAGTTTGCTAATCTTTTTCCTCATTACCTGTAATTAAACAGAAATCTTTCTATTTGCAGGTCTCCCTCTACGGAACTCTACCCAGGAGCTACGGCAAGAAGATCGCAGCCAACCGGGCTGCATCACCGCCCACAGGTTTGATATTCAAACTTAGAAAGTTTGACGAAACTCATTCTATATTGGAAACGACTAGGACTTTAATCAAAAAAAATATTTCTGAAATATATTCAAAAAAAACTATTATTCTAAATTGTTTGATTAAAATGTTAATTTAAAAATTGAAATTTATTTCAGAGCCTGTCGGTGTCAAGCTCGTTCGGCGCGGCGGCTCCAGCCTCGTCTCCAAATCGCCCACGCCCCCACCAGTCGACCCCCCACCTCGGAGGGGTGGCGCTGGGAGACAGTAGCAGAAGGAGGGTCAGGCAGATGCGGATGAGAAGACAGCAGCAAGAGGACTCCGAGTCGGTCAGCGGTCGCCTCAGGAGGCCAAAGTCCAGCATCGCCTTTGTGGACGTGGACGAGGAGGGCGAGGAGGCGGCGCTGTGGCACAGATCGGGAGGAGACCTCTCGTCGCCGTCGGCGGGAGAGAACAGCTCAAGTCCGAGGAAGATACATAGGACAATATCACAGGGAGCGGTGGCCACTGCCACAACAACAACACCGACAAGGCCTGTCAGGATGCAGCAGCAGCAACAGCAGCAGCAGATATACGCCCGCCGCACCTCCACCGGCGCCTCATCCTCTTCCATTTCCTCTGCAGTCCACCTCAACTCCGGAGGCGGTCGCCGCCGCCAGCTCCGGAGACTCGCCTCCTCCGAAGAGTTCTTCTTCGTCTTGGGCGGAAGCCACGCGAACCTACTGGACATCGACGACGCGGCGCATTCGGACATCTCGGACTGAAAAAAGTGTCAAAAGTGATCCAACCAGCAAAAGATTTTAGAAGCAAGAAAAAAAGACAATCATTCGTTCCTTTCTCTAGAAATGCGATACAATCATCATCGGTGCTACATGTACGACGTCCATCACATCGCATAGATACCGTTCGTTTTGAAATAAGTCAGAGGCAACCATACCATGCATGTGTACATACAGAAGCCAACTCCCCCTTTTTTAGCATATTCATTCTGTCCGTTTATACTAAGTCTTCCACTTTTTCTGTCCAAGCAAGACAGACAGACAATTTTTTTCGCAAGTAAATAAAGGTGTAAGCAAAATAAATCTGCTGTCATCATCGTCGCGAGCCACCTTCCTTCCTTTTCGGACAATTGTCGATTTCACCTCGAGAAGGAAGGGCGAAGTCGTGAGTCGAGCCAAAAAGGAAAAAAAAGGTCTGAAACTGCAGCCGAAAAAAAAGAGGGAGGAGTGCTAGAGTCATTGCTGGAAGTACCGCAAGGGAAAAAACTATCCTTTTTTTTCTGGCGGACGCCGCGAGGTGGGGGGGGGGGATTGAAAGGAGGGTGGAGCCTTCCCCTCTGTACGCAAGTGAGCGCTAGGGAGGGGCTCCTATACGCACTCAGTACAGACTTGGACGCCTACTGTATAGCGGGAGGAGGGCGGGAGAAATCGAAGCTAACAATGGCTTTTAGGTGCCTCCCTCGATACACGTACCTACACGAGGGGGGGGATAAGTTGCATGCACGCATAAAAAAGAAACATTAGATATTTTTTTTCGTTCACCCCCTGCATAGTACCTGATGAAAAGGTCGCCAAGATGTGGTCTCCTTACGCAACACCCCGTCGCCCGTCTTGTCTTCCTCTTCTTCTTTAACCGCAGCATCAATTACGTGGCGCCTCGCCTTCACTCTCAGCCTGTGCTGTGCCCATGCCTACCTGGAACTTTGTACAGTTCTTGTCGCACTGTGCACTTCTTCTCCCACGATCTCTCCCACAGCATCATCATTATTTTTTGCAAAAGGAACTCAGAGAGAAAATCGCCGTAAAGCTATGAGTATCCCTTCCCCTCATCCCCTCATCCGCTTCCCTTTATGCGATTTTCGTCCGAAAAATACTTTAGGTGGCGGCGTATTTTTTTCGCTGTACATAAAACAGAATGGGGGAAGGAAAAGGAATTCCAAAGAAAAGGGCCCCAACAACAATGGAGTGACGTGGATCATGCGTTCGGCGAATTTTTTTTCTCTTCTTCATCTAGGAGAGAGACAACAGCCCATCGCTGCAAGCTAGCCCCTCCATTCCAGTGCGCGGGCCCTCCTCTCCTTTCCTTTTTGTGCCAAGAGGCATCTTCTCTCCTCTCTCCCTCACAAATGGGAGAGTTTGGAGCAGCAGAAGACCACCAGTCCTCGCAACATATTGGAAGGGGGGAGACCCCTCAAGGAAGGATAGAGAGGAGAAAATAACGGGAAAGAGAGAACAGACCTGTTGCTGCTCTTTCTACATCCGTATCGCAAAACAGATTACAGAGTGCCCGAGTAAAATTTAGACTAAAAGTGGTGGTCAATTATATCGATTTGCGATAAGGGGAGAGACCGCAGACGGACAGAGCATGGAGCATCACCACCACAATCACAACATGGATAACCACCACCAGGCTCCCATGCACCATCCGACTCCCTTTCCCGATAGCCACCACCACAACCACCAGCAGCATCAGCACGACCAGCACTCTCCCACTGCCATGGATACCGCCGCCGACTATGAAGACGCGGTGGCAGAGCCCGAGCACATGGGCCACGCCGGACACGGTGGTGGAGGAGGAGGAGGACACTCCATGACGTTTCACGGAGGCTTCACAGAGGTATATTTACTTTTCCTCTTTTGGCCTTGTACACAGTAGGTTCATACTAGCATGCAGTGTAGTTAATGTGTGAGAAATACTGGTTTGGGTGAACATTTCTGCTGTACCCGTCAACTTCTTTAGCCAGGCGAACATAAAACCACGGAGAGCGACCAATAATGAGAAGAAAATCTCTTAATTGGAAGTCAGAGAGAAAATTTTTTGCTCCGCGCTTTCTTATCCCATCCATTATCATTTTCCCCCTCATCAGGTGATCCTGTTCAGCTTCTGGCGGATCGACTCGACGGGGGGGCTGATCGGATCGATGGCGGCCTGCATGGTCCTGGGAGTGCTCTTCGAGGGGATCAAGTCGCTGAGGGACTTCCTCAATGCGAAAGAGTGGGAAAAGAAGGTGGAGGAAGGGGGAGACGAGGAGGAGGAGGAGGAGATGCCGGAGAGAGATAGTGGAGGAGGAGGCAGGCGGAGACACAGGCGCGAACAACAACAGTGAGCTTGCAGGAAAAACAACTTTGAGATTGTGGATTTGATAATTTCTCTCTTCCTTGCAGACAAAGGGGTTGGCACTCTGACACGGAGAATGACGGGAGGAGGAGCAATGGGAGCAAGAAGACCTCGTCGCCGCTGGACAAGAAGAAGAGGGACAAGAGGAGGCTGTCCTCCTTCAAGAGGAGCGCGCGCCTCCTGCTCCGCCCCGCCGGGGGAGGCACCATGTGGTCCAGGTCGCACCTGCTGCAGACACTCCTGCACCTGCTGCAGGTGACACTCTCCTACACGCTCATGCTCGTCTTCATGACCTTCAACTCTTGGCTGTGCGCTGCCACCGTGTGCGGGATGGCGCTGGGATACTTCCTCTTCGGCTGGCGGAGGAGGGCGGCGGTGCTGGAGCAGGCGGCGGGGGGGAGGCCGCAGGACGAGGGGGAGTGCTGCGCATGAGGATCATTATTTCCCAACCAATACAAATGATGTTGTGTACAATAAATACAGTAACACCACCTAGAAATAAATGACACCCAGAGCTGTCCATCGGAAAAAGTTCATTTTCGTGTGTATATTCGGGATCCTCAAGCCACATCAGTTTCTCTCTCCAAAAAACCTTGATGATAAATAGTACAGATATTATGCAGGGGAAAAAACACTTCTGGCGATTGGAGCAGCAAGGAGGAGGAGGGGGATAGGTGTGACAATTTGCTAAGAATCAACAGGGCTGGGGCAGGGCAAGGAGAGGAAAGAGATAGGAAAGGAGTCCCACTGCCGGAGGAGGGAAAAGGATCAAATTTTGCAAGTCTTTTTTAATAATAGAAAAGCATCACTGCATCACTCACGTAGCAATAGTATTGTTCTTTCGCGTAAGCGCGGACTGAACCATAACCAACGACACTAGAATATGGTGGTGCCTGACTCCGGGCTGTGTATGGTGATGGTCTCCGCCGGCAGCTTCTTCTGCTGTATTAAGGCCTCCACCTGCTCCAGGGACTCAATGGCGGCGCTGCCCGTTTCCGAAGGGGCTTCGGAGGACTTGACGCCGAGGGAGGAGGGCGAAGGGGCGGCTGCCACGGCGTCGTCGTCAGCCGCCGCCGGAAGGGAGATGTTCTTTAGGAGGGGCTGCTGTTGTTGTTGTTGCTGTTGCAGGCCGCCGTTCTGCTGCTGCTGCTGCTGGGCGAGTAGCGCGCTGCCGCTGTCGGTGCTGCTGCTGTCGTCGTTGTTGGAGGCCGCTGCCGCCGCCGCCGCCGCGGGGGAGGAGAGGGCGAAGCCAGAGGAGGCCTTGGAGGAGGAAACGGAGGAGGTTTTCTCCTTGGACTTCTTAGCCGCCGCCTTTCCGAACTCGAGCGCCTTTGCCAGCGGCTTCATCTCTATTCCTCCCCCTCCCCCTCCGTCCGAGTCTTTGTCCTTCTTCTTATCCGACTTCCTCTCCTTCTCCGACCCCGACCCGCCTCCCCCTCCTCGTTCGCTCTCGCTCTCGGAAAGCCGCTTCTTGAATCCCGTCACCGGCAGGTTGTGCAGCTTGGCCTTGAGCTTGTCCTTAGAGGTCTTGGATCCCTCCCTGCCTTCCTTGTGGTGGTGATGGTGCCCGGCCTTGACGGGAGTCCGGTCGCCGCTGCTCCCGCCCCCTCCTCCTCCGCCGCCGAGGATATCCTCTACGACCTCCTCGCTAATGGCCGTCATGTTGGCCAGGGCTTTGAGGTTGCTGGCAATGGGGTCCTTGGCCTTGGACCCCCCGCCGGAGGAGGACCCGCCCTGTGCCTCCTGCTCGTCCTTGTCGCTCTGCACCTTGGCGATGTCATCGCTGATCTTCTTGGCGCGGAAGGAGGCGTTGGTGATGAGGTTCTTGGCGATCTGGTTGGGGGTGGAGATGGAGGCGGCGGGGAGGTGGCTAGGGCCGGATGTCAGCACCAGGGTACGCACAGCGTTGGCGGCCACCAGCACCTGGGGCGACCCGAGCGCCGACCCGCGATGCCGGATCAGCTCCACCATCTGGGATCCGGCCATCTGGAAGCCGTTGTAGATGGAGAAGTAGGCTGCGTGGAGGAGCTCGACCAGGACGCCAGCGGGGAGGTGGACGCGGTGGTGGCTCAGGCCGGACTTGGCGCTGCCCTGGCCGCCGCGCTGGAGCATCCGCTGGGTGCACCGGACAAAGTGCTCCATGGCCAGCTTGGAGTAGTCGCCCAGGCCAGAGTTGAAGGTCCTGTAGAGCGACTCCACCACCAGCATCCTGCCCTGCGCTCCCGAGCCCATCATGGGGTTCCGCTTGGCGTGGGCAGGGGCGGAGGAGAGCGGGCTGGTGCCGCCCACGCCGGACCCACCAAGGCGGAACTGGGGCAGGCGGACCAGGATCCTCTCTTGCTCGATGGCAGACGCGCTGGTGCCCACGCCCTCGATCACCTTGTTGCCGTCATGGTACACTGGAATGAAAGTTCTTTGTATACAAGTAATTTGTTTTGGCTTTGGGCTTTATAGGACATACCGGAGCTCTGTGCTAGGGGTTGCACTGAGAAGACTTGCTGCGACACAGCATTTGCCGTCGCCGTTGCCGCCCCCGGCACCGCCACCGTGGTGACTGTGTTGGCCGCCACGGCCGCCTCCTGGTTGTGAAGCGCCATGAGGAAGGCCTCCAGCTCCTGTATGCGCCGCCGGTCCGCGCCGCGAGTCCGGCGCAGCGTCAACGTGAGGGCCAGCACGCTCGGAACGAACTGGAGGATGAGGTGCGGCTTCCTCTCGGTGGCCGAGGACCCGGCGACGACGTTCTGCCTGACGTGCCTGGACCAGTGCAGCAGCAGGCTCAGCACCTTGGACAGGGCGGCCGACTCCTCGCCAGAGGATCCTCCCGATGTCGATCCGGCCCCAGAGGACGAAGAAGACTTTGAAGAGGCTCCCTTGTCGACCGCCGAGTTGATCCCGGCGAATATGGCGGACTGAAGCTCCTGGTTGTGCGCCAAGGTGGCGAAGAAGGTATCTCTCTCCGAGGGGTCTGCGTCGGCGCCGCAGCAGGAAGAGAAGTCCGACAGGAGGCCCGGCAGGTCCATGGTGGAGGACGTGGGAGGTGGGGCCCTGACTCAGCACAGGAGTGGAGAATGGGAATAAGATGAGGTGGAGGCGGATCAAATGGGCGCCTCTCTCAATGGAGAGATGGGCGGTGGGTGGGTAGGCCTCACTCAGCTGCCCCGGGTGGAGGCGAGGCCCAAAGTGAGCGAGTGTCTCTGAATCGTTGCTGCTGCTGCGAAGGGGCGGAGGCGATGAGGTCACGTGTGACAGCGGGACACACACTTAGCAAAGAAGTATGTGCAGGGGTCTCCCGCTCCGAAGTTGCGATGGATGTGTCTGAGTGCGCCTCCTTGAGGTCCGGCGACACCTGACAAGATGGGAGGGAGGCCGTACAAGTGCCTGGTCCTCCTGCACCGACGGCCAGCCAGGTGGAGAGAGATCCTCTGCCAAGACCAGCCCAGGAGGTGCACTTCACTCTTCCAAGTTCCCTAAGCTCTTTGACTTGGAGCCGCTGCTTTCTCTTCCTTGTCCGCCTGCCAGGAAGAGCAGCCTCGACAGCCTCGGACGAGGACAGAGGACACACACACACACACACCGACCGGCGGAGCCTCGAACGCCCTAGGAATAAGGAAGAGCGACGAACGCCAAACCAAACCAAAGAAAAAAGGAAATGAAAACTGAAGAGTTGCCAGATCCGTACAAGAAATTCTTCTTTAAAAACGTTGACCTATTCAGGGTTAAAATTATCCGAGACAGCCAGTGTTATCTATTTTTACAGTACCATTCATCTGTTAAAAACAAATATCTTTGGTTTTTTAAAACCCCGCCCTAGCAGACCTGATTTCCCGTCTGTCAGGCCAGTCCGCCTGTCTCACAGGCAGTCACAGCTTTCAGTGCGTCATCGGCGGAGGGAGCTGAGATGAAAAGATTGTTGATATGCCATCGGCGCAACCTCTCTACAGACACAATATTTTACTTTAAATGTTTTGCCACATTGAAGCAAAGCTAGGCACGTTCCAGTACAGTACACTGTAATTTATTTATCATCCTCGTCCGCGTTGTTGTAGGTCTTGAGATTGAACATTTTTTTTCCTCCGTCACATATCTTGTCCTCTGGTGAGAGAACCGACAGTTATCATCATCATAGTATACATCAGCAGGTAATAATCTCTCGGGGGGAAAATAGCAAGAGAGAGGAGGTACATGGCCATAACACAGTTGTTGAACATTTATATAAATATATACCGTAATAGTCTTAGTCACATTATAGAGCTTCTCTTCCTCCCCCCGGTTTCCTTCTTTGTGCACTTGGGATAGAGTCTTATAGTCCGGTTAAAATTTAAGATGGGGGGTTTCAGTAGGCTTGTCATTTTACACAGCGACGCATTGTTCCTTCCGATGGATGAATTCCCATACAGGTACGTGGAAGAACAGACAGACAACCACTTTTTCCGAAGCTATTCAGCGCCCTTGGCAGATGCCGCGGCAGCAGCCTCCTCTTGCTCCATCGGGGCTGGAGAAGTTGGGGCCTTCTCGTCGCCCTGCTGCTGCTGCGAGGAGGACGAAGGGTGCTTCTTCTTCTGCTTCTTGTCCAGCACGGCCCTTAGGTCTTCCGGAAGCGTGGACAAGATTGTGTCGACGTGTGCCTGGAGCCGCTCTGCCACCACGTCCGGCACCTCCTCCCTGGACTCCCCGTCCAGCTTGCCGCGTATCCGCAGCACCATGTCCACCAGCTGGACCTCCTCCTTGTCGCGCATCCAGTACTCGATCTTGGCCTCCGCCAGGGACTCCAGGTGAAGCAGGCGGAGCTTTTGAGACACCTCACGGTGGCGCTAAAAAAATAAAGGGAAATTTCAACAACAGTTCCTTTTATAGTTTTCCTCTCGTGAATGCACACCTGATTGTACCACCCGACAAAGTTTGGACTACGGAAAAACCTTCGGTACAGCCCTTGCCAGTCGCCTTTTAGCGTCGAAGTCAACTGCAACGATACAAAAACTGATGAATTAATCAAGGAATACACTAAATGTCAAAATAGGCCTCACTTGTGGGCCACAGTTGTCCAGCGATGCTAGGAACTCTTCGGCGTTGAAAGGCTTGACCTTGGGCACCGCCCTGTAGGGGCTGACATTCTTTGCCAGCGGCATGAGGCTGGCCAGGTATCGCTCCAGGGGGATCATGAAGGTCTGTGTCAGCTCCAGGAAGTGCCTCCGGATGAGTGCGGACTGCACCTCGGCCGGCCGCTTGAGTTGGACTCCCTTGAGGATCCGCTTGACGATGGCCTTGTCCCGCTCCAGGAAGGGCTTGGTCTGAGAGTAGACGCCGGGCTTCCCGTCCAGCTTGAACTTGGTGGAGGCCTTGACCTTGTTGTTTGCCTGTCGGTGGGAGGGGGATCGCGGCACCTGGTGCTGGGACTGGTCGCCCAGCCGGACGATGTGCGGCCAGCCGTCCAGGGCCTTGCCGAAGAAGGGGTTGGTGACGCCCAGCATGATGGCCGGGAGCGCTCCCGTGTTGCTGCCGGTGATTTCCTTGAAGTCGGAGTCGTGTATGGTGGCGTAGGGACGGTAGTCGGCGCAGTAGCTGAGAGGGTAGATGATGCCGGTGAGGAACTGCACGGTGGAGGAGCTGAGGGCCGGCGTGGAGGCCATAACCACCACGGGCTCGGCCGAAAGCACCAGCTCCCACAGGGCGTGGATGTGCTCCACCACCGGAAGAAGGCAAGTGAAGAGGTCCGTCTCGTACACCGAGGGGAGCAGCTCGCCCGCCGTCAGCGGAGAGAAGGTGACGGTCTCTGTGCCGGACTCGACCGAGCGGGTGGAGTGCGAGGGCAGGTGCACCTGGAAGAGGCTCCCCAGCAGGGGCAGCTCCAGGCTGTGTCCGGGAAGGGGCAGGCTCCACCGGTCCACGTCGGAGCAGGCCACCTCCAGCGCCACCTCGCCCTGGTCGAAGAACTTACGGGCGATGACGCAGACGGCGCTGCCGAAGAGTGTCACCAGCGGAAGCTTGGTCAGCAGGATGACCGACTTCTGGTAGTAGCCTCTTCGGATGGATGGGTCTCGCACCTGTCGGAAGTAGGCGAAGCCGAAGAGGAAGTCCGGGTCGAACTGGAGGGCGGTCGGGCAGCGCCGGTTGTACTCGGCGTGGATGCGGGACTGGGCCAGGTGGCCGGAGGCGGCACGCTTCTTGGTCGTGCGGACGGTGGCGGAGGCAGAGGCGGAGGAGGAAGGGTCGCCCCCGCCGGAGGAGGAGGTGGAAGAGGCGGAGGAGGGGGCACCAGAGGAAGAGGCGTTTTTTCCGCTCAGCCTGACCCTGAAGTGGAACTGGGAGTCTCCCATGACCCCAGAGTTCGAATCCGGAAAGGCCAGGTAGCAGATGTTTGTCTTGTCCGCTTCGGTGAGCTGAACCGACCCAGGGTAGAGCGTCTCCATGGCCTGGCCAAGCTCCAGGTCGAAGGTGACCACGCAAACGCCGTGCACCCAGGAGGAGAACCGATCCCAAGGCAGCAGGCGCTCGGCCAGCCGCTTCTCCAGGTTGCCCAGGTCCTCCATTTTGGTCGTCGTCGACTTGACAAAACTGGTTATTCGTCCTTTTTGCTGCTTCGCTTATTCTTTGGGAACTTCATCTTCCTGAGCAGCTCTGCGTTCTCGTCCTCTCCCCACGACCAGAAGTCTCCCGCGGTGATGGCCGGCACCAGCAGGGTGGACAGCAAGGCCACCGTCAGCGACACCAGCGGGAATATGAGTGCTTGGTCTAAGGCGACGGTGCCGAAGACGAGGGCGTGCGAGAGGAGGAAGGCCAGGCGGAGGCAGAGCGCGGAGGCGGAGAGGGACACCAGAGGGCGGTAGTGCGGGCACACGGCGAGGTGGGTCAAGACCAGCGCGGTCTGCAGGCAGAGGAAGCCGTAGCAGTGCGAGAGGGCCAGGGAGTCCTCCCTGAGTGTGAATAGCGCCGATTGCCTCCCTGCGACGCCCTCGTGGAGACTCCTGACGCAGGCCGTCAGCTCCGTGAAGGCGACGAAGGCCAGGACGCCGCGGACGGCGAACAGCGGGTCAAGCGAGGACGACGAGGCCATCAAGGGGCATCCTAAAGAGGGAATGAAAAGAGAGAGAGAGAGCAATCTTTATTCGATGTCCAGTCCAGGAGAGGCTGACGACGAACAGAGAAAGAGTTCGAGAACAAGGATGAGAGAGAAAGGCCGTGAGAGAGATGCTGAGGATGGAAAGCGAGGAGGAGGCCAACACAGAGCAAAATCACAGTGGAGATATTTACAGATGGGGTTTTGCTGTCCTCACCTTTCTAAGATCTTCTGGCCGACTTGGTTGCAATTTCCTCGAAGATTTTGATAACTTTCCACAGATCCGAATTAGCCGTGTACTTTATGTACCTGGATGTCGTGCACCTGTAACGAGGAGTAATTAG
>JAAUYJ010132776.1_pt1 | contig 13507 bp, 14 predicted proteins | sample 7278031 | NCBI WGS metagenome assembly JAAUYJ01 (sample SAMN14350222, study PRJNA611818) | marine sediment metagenome | isolation source: surface marine sediment (1.8m) | place: French Polynesia: Moorea | collected 2018-08 | reverse complement strand
TGTCCTAAACAAAAACCGCCATCTAAAAATTGAATTGCCCCTACTTCCATGACATGGTGAATAATTTCATGACTGGGATGATTCCATAAATTTTGTAAGCTAGACTCTCCTGATTTTTCTTCCATATTAAGACGGTTTAAAATTGCTGGCATCACTAAACTTTTTAACTTAATCTCTACTGGAGGCGTTATGATTAATTGAGAATGAGTAAAATATATATTCAAGGCAATATCCATCTTGTTTAATAAGAAACGACTTAATCCTCCTGCACAAATTACTGTATTTTTAGCATAATATTTGTTTTGATTGGTTTGAACTCCTATTATGGTTTGATTTTTACCTAATAATGTAGTTACTTCTTCATATTTTCTGGTTCCACCTAATCTTAAAAATCCTTGTTGATAAGCATCATTGGTTTTTTGGGGATGGAGATTGCCATGAGGTAATTTGAGAACCCCTGAAATAGCATTTTGATTTAAGAGAGGTTCAATTTCCAAGGCTTCTTTGGGAGTTAATAAGTTAGGTGTTATGGCAAATTTATCATAATTTTTGGCGATTAATTGAGGATCTTTTTCTACTGGTATAGTTAACATCAAATCAAGTTCTCGAAACTCAATATCTTGTTCTAACTCCTCTGATAAATGCTCATAATTTTTTTTGCTTTCTTGACATAAATTGAGAGAAAATTCATCAGTTCCAGACCAATAAGCAACACCTCCATAACTGTAACGAGTTGCATTATGGTAGTTGGGATTTTTTTCTAAGAGTAAAACATTTAATCCCTTTTTAGCTAATTCATAACTTAGGATTGAACCCGTAATCCCACCACCAATAACAATCCAATCAAAATTATTCATAGTCTTATCATATAGTTTATCTTTATTGTATCATAAGTATTTTACAAAATTTTAAAATAAAAAAGACAATATCATGATAAAATGATGTAAATATGAGTGAAAATTGATTCATATTTACTCCTAAATTATATCGAAATAATAAAGGATAAAAACTAGCTTTAAAAAGTGATTTTTTTTTGAAGCAAGACATCAATCTTCGTTAGAAAAATAACTGCTAACTTCATGAATGTGCTTCCCAGACGCTATCATCGTATCAAACAAGTTCTTGAAAAACGACAACCCGATTTAACTGTATTAACGGAAGATGTTCACAAACCCCATAACTTATCAGCTATTATTCGGACTTGTGATGCTGTTGGCATCTTAGAGGTTCATACTATCAACACAACCGATGAATTTCCAACCTTTTCTCAAGTTGCTCAGGGTAGTGATAAATGGGTATTTCTTCATACCCATGCTAATACAGAAACAGCCATAACTCATCTAAAAAGTAAGGATTTTAAGATATATGCAGCCCATTTTACCGAGAAATCGTTTGACTACCGAGAAATAGATTATACTCAACCAACGGCTATATTATTAGGAGCAGAAAAATGGGGAGTTAGCGAAAAAGCAGCCAATTTAGTCGACGGACATATTATCATTCCCATGTTAGGAATGGTGCAATCTTTAAACGTTTCCGTTGCTGCTGCCGTTATTTTATTTGAGGCACAACGTCAACGGTTAGCAAAAAAAATGTATGATACAACTCGATTAGATGTTCAAAGATATAATCAAATCCTGTTTGAATGGACTTATCCAGAAATAGCCAAACGATCTCAAGAAAAAGGAGAAAGTTACCCCCTTCTAGGAGAAAATGGGGAAATTTTAGGGGCTAACTAAATGGGTTTGATAAATTTTATGATAGGGGGATGACGATCGGTATTTACTTAGGTTAGATTGTTGTCTAGTCAAATCTACTTAAATTTATCTGATAGTTTGCCATGAAGTCTTACGTACCTAAAGTTCTATTAATGACTGCTATTGTCCTTGGTGGCGTGATTGGGGAGATTAATCCATCTTCTGCTCAAAATATAAGCTATAACCTCAACTTTTTCGATAACTCAGGTGTAAAAATTGGTGATGGTGGATTTAGTTACGATCTCAGTACCAGTACCTGTATTCAAGAAATTCCATTCGGGAATTCGTGCAATGAAATGAATGGCTTTTTTGTGGAGACTGAATTGACTGATTTTTCAGCTAATATATTGGGAACGATATGGGGATTGAATGACCGAGCGGGACAACTGTGGTGGCATGAGGAGGATGAGAATCAACCCGGTACCGTCATGGGAGCGATCGCAGGTCGATCGGGAATATTTATAGGAGACCAATGGTTTTTTGGCGATCAATTTTTTAATGAGAATTTTCTAGCTATCAATGGAGAAAATGGGGGAGGGTGGAAACAAGTCTTAGATACTAATAATTTTTTGGCAGGAACATGGACGGCGGTACTAGATGATGATTTATCACCCAATTCTCATACTATACCAGAACCTTTAACCGTACTTGGTGTCGCAACAGCCCTAGGATTTGGAACGTTTTTCAAACTCAAACTTAAGTAGTTGTGGAATAGGAAAAGTTCAGTATTCGTCTTATCTACCACCTGTTTTGTAGCAATAATGTTAAGCTTAACTTTAAGCTTGTCTGAAGATTTACGTCTATGAATCCTGAGTCAACCACGTCTCCCCTCAACCTTAACCCCAATGCCTCCAAACCCTATTCCCAAGTACATCTCAAACGGGCGGGCAAAAAACTGTTACTGATCTTGCCAGACAGCGAAGCTAAAGACGCAAACAAAGACTGGGTAGAACTCCTACAGGATTTAAAATACTGTCTTAATCATCATAAAGGAACTTGGACACCAGGAACCCCTGTTCATTTGTTAGTAGAAAACCGTCTCCTAGATAGTCGCCAGTTCCACCATATCGGGGAAACCTTAGAGGCGGCAGACTTAAAACTGACTCGCGTCTTTACCACTCGCCGTCAAACTGCCATCACCGCAGCCACCGCAGGCTATTCCGTCGAACAAGAAACCCAAAAACGGGAACTCTTCCCCACTGATACCCCAAGCCCTAACAACCTCACCGAACCCCTCTATCTCAAAACTACTGTGCGATCAGGTGTGGCTATTCGTCACCCAGGAACCGTTATCATTCAAGGAGATGTGAATCCAGGAGGAGAAGTGATTGCAGATGGAGATATTATCGTTTGGGGACATTTACGAGGGATTGCTCATGCAGGAGCAAAAGGGAACCCAGAATGTTGTATTATGGCGTTGCGGATGCAGCCCACCCAGTTAAGGATTGGGGAAGCGGTAGCTCGCCCGCCTGAGAACAGTCCAGAGGTATTTGAGTCGGAAGTGGCCTATTTAACCACGGAAGGAATTCGTCTTAAGTCTGCTCTCAATTTTAATAAAACCCATACATTCGCTGCTAAGGATAAGGGATGGAGTGAAAAAATAACCCCTAATCCTGCATAATAGTTAACTTGCGATCTATTTGGATAATTGAGTTTTAAATTATGAGTCGTGTTATTGTAATTACCTCTGGAAAAGGGGGCGTGGGCAAAACTACCATTACAGCCAATCTGGGATCTGCTATCGCCCGTTTAGGGTTTAAAATTGCTTTGGTGGATGCTGATTTTGGCTTAAGGAACTTAGATTTACTCTTGGGACTCGAACAAAGGGTCGTTTATACTGCCATTGATGTGTTATCTGGGGAATGTTCTATTGATAAGGCTTTGGTTAAAGATAAACGTCAGCCCAATTTAATGCTATTACCAGCAGCCCAAAACCGCACCAAGGAAGCCATTAGCCCTGATGATATGAAAAAGCTAGTGACTGAGTTGGATAAACAGTTTGACTTTATCTTTATTGATAGTCCGGCTGGGATCGAAATGGGTTTTCGTAATGCTATTTGTCCCGCCCAAGAGGCGATTATTGTCACCACCCCAGAAATGGCTGCTGTAAGGGATGCTGACAGAGTGGTAGGTTTATTAGAAAGTGAAGATATCAAAAAAATTCATCTCATTGTTAACCGTATTAAACCAAAAATGATTCAACTCAATCAAATGATTGGGGTGGAGGATATTTTAGATTTATTGGTAGTTCCTTTGTTGGGTATTGTTCCTGATGATGAACGTATCATTATCTCTACGAACAAAGGGGAACCTTTAGTGTTAGAAGAAACCCCTTCCTTGCCAGGAATGTCCTTTACCAATATTGCCCAAAGATTAAACGGCCAAGATATTCCATTCCTCGATTTTATGGCGGCTGATGATAACCTGATTACTCGTCTTCTCAGTATTTTCAAAAAGTAAACCTTTTATTCATACTCTAAACCCATGATTCTTGATCTTCTTGAAAAATTGTTTCCTTGGAAAACCCCTACGAAAAGCGGTGAAGCAGCTAAACATCGTCTTAAATTTATTATTGCCCACGATCGCGCTGGTTTAAACCCTGAGATGATTGAAGAAATGCGCAAAGAGATCCTAACAGTAGTTAACCGTTATGTGGATATTGATCCTGAGGAAATGGAATTTTCCCTCGAAAGCGATCAACGAATGACAGCTTTAATTGCTAATTTACCCATTCGTCGGGTAAAGCGGGAAAAAGAAACAGCCGCCGCCTCTGAATCCTAACTTAAGACACGACTTTTGCTCAAGTTATGAGATGTTTCAAGTAACGCCTCGGCTTCCCTTGTTTTCGATACATGAACTATAATGGACATAGAAAGCAGAAAAAAGTCATAAATCGACTTCAAGCCTTCCCTGTTAATTAATATGTCATGAAGGGGGTTTGTTATGAGTTTAGTTATTGAACAAGTTTTCGCCACGTTCTTGATAATAACGGGTTTGTCCTATCTATTTCAGAGTGCGGTTTGGAGAGATTTAATTCAAGAACTTCTAAGTAATAAAAGTTGGTTGATGATGTGGTCACTTTTATTTCTTCCTTGGGGGTTAATTGTTGTTTTTATACATAATATTTGGGTTGCCAACTGGACGGTTGTCATTACTGTTTTAGGATGGTTAATCACTGTTAAATGCGTTTTATATCTTCTGTTTCCTGACTGGGCCAATTTTGTTAAACATTGGTCTGATGACTTTCTACAACGCTATATTAAAATAGCAGGTGCATTGGATGCTCTTTTAGGTGTAATTCTTCTCTTTTTGAGTTTTGGTGTTGCTACATCAAGATTTCTTTGACACCCAAAATCAGAACAATTATGAACTCTATCAGATAGATTCTTTTTGCCTGTTTGGGTATTACAATTAGGGCAAGTTTGAGATTATTTTTCAACAATCCGATTAAAAATTTTTTGCTGTGTGATTGCTAGTATCAAATTTCCATCGTTGTTTATAATTCGTTTCGCCATAAATATTAAAACTAATAACAGGTTCTTCTCCTAGGACTTCAATGGAGTGAATAGCTGAATTTGTAAAACTAATGATATCCCCAGAACAAATCGTTTTTTCCCCTACCTTATGAATACGATCAGACGTTATGGGATCTCTTTGCCAAAACGTATTTTTTTCTTTCCCATCGATTACCGCAACAATCCCCCAAGTTCCATGATTATGAATTTTAGAAACTTGTCCGGGTAACCAAACAACCATTTGAATCGTTAAGGGAAAATTCATTTCATCATATAAATTTAAAACTGACCATCCTTGTTGAGAATCGGGCCATGTATATTCCCCCTGTATCCAATAAGAGCTGGTTAATAAACGACGGACTAAAGGACGAATTTTGAGGAGAATTTGCTCCTCATCTTGGTTTTGAGCCAAAATATCCTCTATATCTGTTAAAAATCGATAAAGACGGTAGGTTTTATCTGTCCATTCCCAGTCCTGAGCTAAGGAACATGGCTCACAGACACCTTCATTTGTTACTAACCAATCTTGGCAATTCATAGACACTTATAATTCTTCAGGAATTTTCAAGCTATTTTTGAGAAGTTCTCTTATAATTATTACCGAAGATTTCGTACAGATTACGGGCTATTTAACATGAAACTAAAATATTTAACCATGTTGGCAACAACTTCCGTACTCAGTTTGGGTTTAGTAGTGGGTTGTGGCAACCCCTGTGCAGGCCAAACTGATCCTTGTGCCGGCAAGAGTGGAGTTGTTGATGGTGATCCTTGTGCTGGGAAAGCCGATCCTTGCGCTAGTAAAGCTGATCCTTGTGCTGGGAAAGTCGATCCTTGCGCCGGGAAGGCTGATCCTTGTGCCGGGAATTAGGTAAGGTTGATGAAACTTCTGACTTCTGTTAAGAAGGAGTCGGAAGACTTTCTAAATAGCGAAGAAATTCCAATAACTCTTCATCAGAAAGGACTTGACGCGATCGCTTACCATAAGTTTTGATCAAGTATTGTCTTCCTTGTTCCGTTGTCCATTGTAACCTTTTTAGTTCAGCATTGGAACGGGCAATAATTTCAGAAAAGTCAAGCAATTCCTCTTCTTCTGGTGCTTGGGGAGTTTCGGTAATGGGAAGAGGTTTCTCTTCTGTTTCTAGTGCTTGGGGAGTTTCAGGAATGGGAAGAGGTTTCTCTTCTATTTCTGGTGCTTGAGGAGTTTCAGGAATGGGAAGAGGTTTCTCTTCTATTTCTAGTGCTTGGGGAGTTTCAGGAATGGGAAGAGGTTTCTCTTCTATTTCTAGTGCTTGGGGAGTTTCAGGAATGGGAAGAGGTTTCTCTTCTATTTCTGGTTCTATAGACTTTGCTTTTTTGGTATTCGTTGATGTTTTGACTCGTTTTTGAGATGATTGATTAGACGTTTCAGACGCTATTTCGGCAACAGGCAAGGGATCTATTTCCGGCTCTTTTAGTATTTCTTTTGTAGCAACGGGTTTGACGTTTTTGGCAGCAGGAGAAGCCGTTACTTTTTTGGTTTTCATAGGGTGAGTTACTTCTTGACTATGAGGAGGAGATTGAGAAACACTTTTGGGGGAAAATTCAAGGGAATGACTGTCTAGTTGAAGATGGTTTAATGCTCTTTCTATGGCACGATCTTCTGCTATTTCAATTTTATAATCTGCCGCTAATCCTGTCCCTAATGTTACCCCATTGTTTTCTAATAATACTCTAACTATATACTTACCATGATCGATGGTTAATAACTCACTAATCAAACTACCTTTTGGATAATGTTTTCGGAATTGGGTTAACATAATCTCTACCTGTTCTTGACCACTTTTTATTATAAGTTATCTTGTACTATCATGACAATAAAACTGATTATTTTTGTTTTCTAAATTATCAATTTGCCGATTATAACTTTGCTCCATAAGATCAATTTTAGTCAAACCCTAAGCAATATAGACCGAGGCCGTAGCCTCGGAAGAAAAAATGCTTGAGTAGGACTGATAATTTAGACTTTAAGCATTAAGTAGTTTTTGCAAAGTTTCCGTTTCTAAACGAGGTCCATAAGAGGTAACAATACGAGAAGAAGCACGGGAAGCTAAATCTCCAGCTTTCGCATAACTCATGCCATGAGTTATGCCATACAAAAAAGCTCCAGCAAACATATCTCCTGCACCTACAGTATCAACAGCTTCCACAGGATAGGGAGTAATTTGAATTAATTCTTGACCATCATAGATAACGGAACCCTGTGATCCTCTAGTAATAGCGAACCCGTTAGATAGGGTTTTGAAGTGAGCGATCGCATCAGAAAAATCTTCAGTTTCCGCCATTTTCAAAGCTTCTGATTCGTTAGCAAAAAGAAAATCAATGTTAGAGCCAATAATATCTAATAATCCCTCTTTAAAAAATTCAACCATATTGGGATCAGATAGAGAAAACGTCGTTTTCACTCCTGCATTCTCAGCCATTTCTCTTGCTTTAATAGCTGCTGCTTTAGCAGTAGGAGACGTTACTAAATAGCCTTCCATATAGAGGTATTCAGAATCTGCGATCGCTTCAGGAACCAACTCAGCTTCTGATAAACCGCCACTAATACCCAGAAATGTATTCATAGTCCGATCTGCATCGGGGGTAACCATAACCAAACACTTTCCTGTAGTTCCTTCAACCTCTTTTTCATCATGAACATTAGTATCTAAACCACAGTTTTGTAAATCCTCCAAATAGAAAAACCCAGCCTCATCCTTAGCCACTTTACAAGAATAAAAACCCTTAGCTCCAAACTGACTTAAAGCCACCATTGTATTAGCAGCAGAACCGCCGCCACTTTGCTTACAAAGGTTGCCGTTAAATTTAGCAATAATTTCCCCTTGACGAACTTCATCTACTAGAGTCATCACCCCTTTATCGATGTTTAAGTCTTGTAGTAACTCAGGGGTAACTTGAAACTCCATATCAACTAACGCATTACCGACACCGTAAACATGATACTTTCTAGCCATGAAAATTCCCAAATTGTTGTTTTAATCTCCCAGATAATATAACAATTAATAGGTTAGAATGTAATCACACTCCTAATGGATTCTCCTTGGTGCATCAAATCAAAAGCATCATTAATTTTTTCCAAGGGCATGACATGGGTAATTAAGTCGTCAATATTAATTTTCCCCTCCATATACCAGTCCACAATTTTTGGTACATCAGTGCGACCTTTAGCTCCACCAAAAGCTGTTCCTTTCCACACTCGTCCGGTAACTAACTGAAAAGGGCGGGTCCTAATCTCTTCACCAGATCCGGCCACGCCGATAATCACAGAAACGCCCCAGCCCTTATGACAACATTCTAAGGCTTGTCGCATCACCTTAACATTGCCAATACATTCAAAACTATAGTCAGCCCCACCTTTAGTCAAATCAACCAAACAAGCCAGTAGATCCCCTTCTACCTCTTCAGGGTTAACAAAATGGGTCATGCCAAACTTCTCAGCTAGGGTGCGTTTTTTGGGGTTAATATCCACCCCGACGATCATATCAGCCCCAACCATTCTTGCCCCTTGAATAACGTTTAGGCCAATACCTCCCAAGCCAAAAACCACAACCTTAGATCCAGGTTCCACTTTAGCTGTATTAATTACAGCCCCAATCCCAGTTGTCACACCACAGCCAATATAACAAACCTTATCAAAGGGGGCATCTTCTCTTATTTTAGCGAGGGCAATTTCAGGAACAACGGTATAACTAGCAAAGGTAGAAGTTCCCATGTAGTGGAAAAGTTCACGGCCCCCCAAAGAAAAGCGACTGGTTCCGTCTGGCATTAAACCTCGTCCCTGAGTTGCTCGTACTGCTTGGCAAAGATTAGTTTTAAAACTCAAACAATATTCACATTGACGACATTCGGGAATGTAGAGAGGAATGACATGATCCCCTTTTTTTAGACTTTTAACCCCCTCCCCCACTTCTACCACAACACCAGCCCCTTCATGGCCTAAAATCGCTGGAAACAAACCTTCTGGATCTTTTCCTGAGAGGGTATAAGCATCGGTGTGACAAATCCCTGTTGCTTTAATTTCTACTAAGACCTCTCCTTCTTGAGGTCCTTGGAGTTGTACGGTTTCTATACTAAGAGGTTTTTTGGCTTCTAAGGCAACGGCAGCTTTAACATCCATAGGGAGCAACATCAAGTGAATGGCACTAGAGGCATTGTAAGGCAAATGTGGAATCTAAAATTTAATTCTTTCTTTATTCCTAATTCTAAATTTGTCCTACCCCTAGACTTAAAGTCGGTAGGGGGTTTACTATTAAGGGGAATGATTGAACCATAAGTAAAATTCAATCCCTTAATATTTCTTAAACTCTTATTTAGTTCTGTTCTAAAACCCCTTTGATGGAAACCCAAACAATTGTTGAGCTATTTCCCCTATTTAGTGTAGCTAATCCGGAAACCCTAGAATGGATATTATCTATTATCGACGAAGAAAATTATGCTCAAAATGAAGAAATTATCAAAGAAAATGACTGGGGAAAGGGGGTTTACTTTATCGCATCTGGTTGGGTTAAAGTCCGTTCTCGCTATGGTCATCATGAAAGCGTACTAGAAATTCTGGGGAAAGGGGATTTTTTCGGAGAAATGGAGGTGCTCGACGAATCCCTTAAATATATAGACGTTCTGGCCCTTTCTGATGTTCAATTGCTAACTATCTCGGCCCAGCGTTTCTTACAAATGCTCTTTAAAGATCCTCAAGTTCACCACAAAATGTTACAGCTAAGTGTCAGGCGAGTGCGTCATCTCTATCGTCGCTTTCAACTACACCAACAAACCCCAAAAATCAAGCTTATTAAAACGTTAATAAAGTTAGCTGAATCTTATGGTAAATTGACAGAAGAAGGGGCAGAAATTTTGCTTATCCCTAATCAATACTTGGCCGATATTGCTGACATTTCTTGTGAGGAATGTCAGGAGATAGTAGTTCAATTACAAAATCAAAGTTGTCTAGAAGTGGATACTTCTCGCCAAAGTTTATTGTTAACAAATCTCAAACAACTTAATCATTTCGCCAAACAACTTTAAAACATGACTCAAGCAACTCTTAGTAATTTAAAATCTTTGACAGCAGGTCAACCAAATTTAACTTACTATGTGAAGATGACTCAAGCAAATTGTCATCTTTTTGAGATTACTTTACATATCGAGAATTGGTCAGAACCCACTCTAAATCTCAAAATGCCAGTATGGACACCTGGTTCTTATTTAATTAGAGAATATTCCAGACATATACAGGATTTTAAAGCCCTTTCCAAAGATAAACAACAAAAACTGCTCAGCAAAAAAGTTAATAAGAATCATTGGAGGGTAGAAACGAAAGAAGTTGAGGATATACTGATTAATTATCGTGTATTTGCCCATGAATTAACGGTCAGAACTAACCATTTAGATAATAGTCATGGTTACTTTAACGGGGCTGCTTTATTTTATTATATTCCTGGACTAGAAATTTGTCCTATTACTATTGAAATTGTTCTCCCCAATTCTGGTTGGAAAATCAGTACCGCTTTACCGGCAGTTGAAGAAAGCGTAAATCAATTCTATGCTCAAGATTTTGATACGTTAGTCGACAGTCCTTTTGAGATTGGAACCCAGGCAATCTATTCCTTTGAAGTATTAGGAAAACCACATAAATATGCTATTTGGGGAACTGGTAATATTAATCCGAATAAGCTGATTGAAGATACAAAAAAAATTATTGAAACAGAGGCCAAACTATTTGGTGGATTACCTTACGATAATTATTTGTTTATACTCCATCTGACTCATAATAGTTTTGGTGGTTTAGAACATAAAAATTCTTGTTCTTTAATTTATTCTCGTTTTAATTTTAGAGATACCGATAAATATAATCGTTTTCTACAACTGGTTGCCCATGAATTTTTTCATCTTTGGAATGTGAAAAGAATTAGACCAAAAGCATTAGAAAAGTTTGATTATGACAACGAAAATTATACTCCTTCTTTATGGTTTTCTGAAGGAACCACTAGCTATTATGACATGGTGATACCTTTGAGAGCAGGTATTTACGATCTCCAAAAATTCTTGAAAATTCTAAGCAAAGAAATCACTCGTTTTCTTAACACCCCAGGGCGAAAAGTACAGCCCCTAAGCGAATCTAGTTTTGATGCTTGGATAAAATTATATCGACGGGATAATAATAGCGATAATAGCCAAATTTCCTATTATTTAAAAGGTGAATTAGTCTCCCTTCTTTTGGATTTATTAATCCGGGCTAAATACCAGAATAAACGTTCATTAGATAATGTTATGGTACAAATGTGGGAACAGTTTGGAAAAACAGAAACTGGTTTCACTTCTCATCAATTGCAAAGAGTGATCGAATCCGTTGCTGATATGGATTTACAAAGCTTTTTTAATCTTTATATTGATAGCATAGAGGAATTGCCTTTTAACAAATATTTAGAGCCCTTTGGCTTAAAAGTTAAGCCCGTTTTAGAAGAGATTCCCTATTTAGGGATTAGAGTTCAGTCAGAAAATAATAAGGAAATAATTAAATTTGTTGAGAAAGGCTCCCCTGCTTCTTTGGAAGGAATTGATCCAGAAGATGAATTATTAGCCATTAATGGGATTCGAGTTACCGCAGAGCAATTAAATGAACGTCTCAAAGAATATCAAACAGGAGAGATTATCTCCTTAACCCTGTTTCACCAAGACGAATTAAGAAACTTTTCTGTGACATTAGGAAAGCCCCAACCAACTCGTTATGAAGTTATTCCCATAGAAAACCCTTCAACCCTTCAACAAGAAAATTTAACAGGTTGGTTAGGAAAGTTTTAAGGAAATGATAGGTCAATTTGAGGTTATAATAAACATCTTGGATAGAGAACTATCTCTCACAATGTAAGGATAACTCGCTCACGGAATAAACGATGCACACTTTTCTGCCAATTGCTTACTTTGAAAACCAATTTGTTCCCTTTGAAAATGCTAAAGTTTCTATAGCAACCCATGCCCTACATTATGGAACGGCGGCCTTTGGCGGAATGCGTGGAATTCCTGATCCTCAAAATCCAAGGCAAATTTTATTATTCCGTTTAGATCGTCATTGTCAGCGTTTATCTCAAAGTGCCAAGTTTCTGAAATATGAGTTATCCCCAGAAAAACTGCAAGAAATAATTATTGATTTTGTCAAAAAAAATCAACCCAATCAATCATTTTATATACGCCCTTTGGTTTATAGTTCTGGGCTAGGAGTTGCCCCAAGACTGCATCAGATTGAAAAAGATTTCTTTGTTTATGGATTAGAAATGGGGGACTATCTTTCCCCTGATGGGATTAGCTGTCGTATCAGTTCTTGGAGTCGTCAAGAAGATAGAAGTTTTCCCTTAAGAGGTAAAATTAGTGCAGCTTATATTACCTCCGCTTTAGCCAAAACAGAAGCGGTGGAATCGGGTTTTGATGAAGCTATTTTAATGAATTCTCAAGGGAAAGTTTGTGAAGCAACGGGGATGAATATTTTTATTATTAGAAATGGTAACTTAATCACCCCTGGGTTTGAACAGGATATCTTAGAAGGAATCACAAGAGATAGTGTTTTGACCTTGGCTAAAAATCTAGGAATTCCTGTTGTTGAACGTCCAATTGATAAATCAGAATTATTCATCGCTGATGAGGTGTTTTTATGTGGAACTGCAGCCAAAATAGCCCCTGTTAAGCGAATTGAAAACTTCGAGCTTCCTTTAGCTCGTCCTATTACAAAGAAACTGCAAGAGAAATTATCAGCCATTACACAGAATATGGATTCAGACTATAGAGATTGGGTCTTTTCTGTTAGCTTAGACTAATAATTTAGTTATGGGTTACTACTCTATTTTTGAGGTTTTCTTATGGATAAACTCACTCATTATTAACTAAGTTATCATTTGTTTATCTAACAGGGCTTTATTCTCCACTCCAAAAACTAAGTAAGTTCTTAAAAGGCAGGGTTTAAGAACCCATAATATTAATAATATTACCAAAAATTTTGATGAAATGGGGTTGTTTAAACAACCCTATTTCGTATTCAAATAAGTGCTTTAATTAATCATATTCTACAATTTCTTGGCATTCTATGCTAAACTGGCTGTAATCTTAACATATATTATTATTCAGTCAGCTATTTAATGAAAAGACCTAAAGGTTATGTTATTTAATTCCTATGAATTTATCTTTTTATTTTTACCCATAGTTGTCTTAGGG
>JAAUYJ010000885.1_pt1 | contig 13510 bp, 11 predicted proteins | sample 7278031 | NCBI WGS metagenome assembly JAAUYJ01 (sample SAMN14350222, study PRJNA611818) | marine sediment metagenome | isolation source: surface marine sediment (1.8m) | place: French Polynesia: Moorea | collected 2018-08 | reverse complement strand
CGCAGGCGCGTCGGCCGAGGATTGGCGCATGACGTCTCCGGTCGGGTTGCTGCTCGCCTGGGCGCTGGTGGTCCTCGCCGCCGCCTGGGCGCCCGAGGCGGCCCATGCCCAGGCCTTCATCGGCCAGACCGCAAGCGAAGATGAGCCCGCCTCAGCCGAGGTTGCTTTGCCGGCGGAGCTGACGCCGGCGCAGGTCCGAGGGCTGGTCGCCGGGCTCTCCGACGAGCAGGTCCGCGCGATCCTCATCGAGCAACTCGACAAGGCTGCCACGCCCGAAGCCGCCGAAGCCGACGCGGGATCCCTCGGCATGCTGATGGGCATGGAAGACGTGGGCGGTTCCTTGAGGACCAACCTTGCAGCGGTTCTTGCCCAGGCGCCGAATGCTCCCTCGATGTTCACCCTTGTCGCTGACCGGCTGGAGGACAGCGGCGGTGTCCTGCTGACCCTTCTGGGGCTGATCGTCGTCATCGCAGTCGGGTTCGCCGCGCGTTTCTTTTGGCGCCGCTTCGTCGGCAAGCATCAGGAACGGATCGCGGCCCGCAGTGCCAGTGCCGGCGCCTACGCCTCCCTGACCGTCCTCGGCGATGCCATCGTCTGGCTGCTGCTGGAACTTTCCGGCGTGGTGATCTTCTACCTGGCGGCGATCGTCGTCGTTTTCCTCTTCTGGCACAGCGCCGAGGCGGCCCGCTTCTTCCTCGGCACCTTCGTCTCGGCGACCGCCGGCACCTTGTTCGTCATGGCATTCACGGAGTTCTTTCTGCCGCGAAAATGGCGGGTCTACCGGCTGATACCGCTCGAAGACGCCCCGACATATCGCGTTCGCCACTTCATGCTGGCGCTGGCGATCATCTACCAGTTCGGTTTTCTCACCTGCGCTCTGTTGCTGATCTACGGCGCGGAGCCTCTGATGCACCAGTTCCTGGTGACCATGGTCGCCTCGGTCTTCATCCTCGTTCTCATCGTAAGCCTGTGGAGCATCCGCAAGGAGATCTCGGTCCTGATCCGTGGCGACTCCGAGGACACCGGCGGCTGGAGCTACCTACGCCGCCTCTTGGCCGACAGCTGGCACTACCTGGCCAGCGCCTACATGCTTTTGATCTTCGGACTATCCATCGGGAAACTCCTGCTGCAGGGCGAGCAGACGGAAGACACCAACACCGGCCTCTTCAGCCTGCTGCTCTTCGTCGCGGCACCGGCGCTCGACATCATGATCGGTCGCTTCCTGACCGCGCGCTATGGCGCCGACAGCGCCGTCTGCGGCGCCCTCCGGCGCGCGATACGCGTCCTGATCGTCGTAGGCGCCGCGGCGATCTTCCTGTCGCTCTGGGGCTTTCACCTCGAGGCGCTGGAGGGCGTCGGGATCGGCGGCTGGCTGGTCGCGGCCTCGATCAACGTCGGCGTCACCGCCCTGGTCGGCTACGTCGCCTGGCAGCTGGTCCGCGCCATGATCGACAGTCGGCTGGAAGCCGAAGGCGGCGGCGAGGAGGCCCAGCCCCAAGAAGTCGGCGGCGAGGGCGGCGGTGCCGGGGCGACCCGGGCGGCCACCTTGCTGCCGCTCCTGCGCTCCTTCGCCTTCGTGACCATCGTCGTCATGGCTGTGATGACCGCGCTTTCGAGCCTCGGCGTCAATATCGGCCCGTTGCTGGCCGGTGCCGGCGTGGTCGGCATCGCCATCGGCTTCGGCGCCCAGACCCTGGTACGCGACATCGTGTCGGGGGCGTTCTTCCTGATCGACGACGCCTTTCGCATGGGCGAGTACATCGACATCGGGTCCGTGAAGGGCACCGTCGAGAAGATCTCGATCCGCAGCCTGCGCCTGCGCCATCACCGCGGCGCGCTGAACACCATTCCCTTCGGCGAGATCAAGACCCTGACCAACTATTCCCGCGACTGGGCGATCATGAAGCTGCCGATGCGGCTGACCTATGACACCGATCCGCAGAAGGTGAAGAATATCGTCAAGCAGATCGGCCTGGAGATGGCCGAGGATCCCGATCTTGGCCCGATGCTGCTCGAGCCGCCGAAGTCGCAAGGCGTGCTGCAGATGGAGGACTCCGCCATGATCCTGCGGGTCAAGTTCATGGCCAAGCCCGGCGAGCAGTTCGTGCTGCGGCGCGAGCTGCTGCACCGCATCCGTGCCGCCTTCGAGCGGGAGGGCATCACCTTCGCCAGCCGCGAGGTCACCGTCCACGTGTCGGATGACGCCGACAAGGACGGCCGGACCAAGGAGGCCGCCGCGGCCGCCGCCCGCCGCATCCTGGACGACGAGGCCGAGCGCCAGCAGGCCGCCGCGGCCGCCGGAGCCGGGGATACCCGCTAGCGGACGGTCTCGCCCGCGATTGGCGCCCGCGGCCTCGGTTTCCGCTTGGCCGAAGGCCGGCGGGCACCAAATGGATGACGAGCACCCCGGCAGAGGTTTGACCGGGAGATATCGACAGGTGGACCGGCATGGCAGGTGACAAGAAAGCCCGCGCGATCGGCTTCAACCACGTGGCGCTGGAGGTCGGCGACATCGGCGAGGCGCTCGACTTCTACGGCCGCTTCCTGGACTTCGAGCTGCAGAGCCAGAGCGAGACCATGGCCTTCATCTACTTCGGCGACCAGTTCGTGAACTTCTCGAAGGGTCGCCGCCAGGCCCCGGACGACGCCCGCCACCTCGGCCTGGTGGTCGACGACAAGGAGGCGGTGCGGGCGAAGCTCGATGAGATGGGGGTGGAGATCCTGCCCGGCCCCTTCCTCGACTTCCTCGATCCCTGGGGCAACCGCATCGAGATCGTCGGCTACGGCAACATCCAGTTCACCAAAGCCCCGCACGTCCTGCGCGGCATGGGGGTCGGAAACCTGGAGAAATCCCAGAAAGCCCTCGACGAGCTGGCCGCAAAGGGTATGGCGCCGGACTAATTCTCCGCGCCGGCACACGCATCCGCGGAGCAAAGCCATATTGAGAGGTGAAGCCATAGTGGCGGAGACCGTGCAAGCCGAGCCGATCACGCCCAACTTGGGCGCGGTGCTCTCCGGGCTTCGCTTGAGCGGCAAGCCGTCGCAAGCGACGGTGGCGGCGGTCAAGGCGGCGATCGCCGAGCACCTGGTCCTGGTGCTCGAGGATCAAGACCTCTCGCCCGCCGCCTTGCGCGATTGCGTGTCCCATTTCGGCCCGCTCTTCCTGCACCACGACGACGAGGGCGTGCTGCGCGCCGACGGCGTGGCGGAGGTCCTGGAGATGCGGAAGGAAGCGGACGGCCTCCGCCTGTTCGGCGGCAGCGATTGGCACGCCGATGTCACCTTCCGAAAGCCCGGCGGCCACCTGTCCTTCCTTCAGGCGATCACGCTGCCCCCGGTCGGCGGCGATACCGCCTATGCCAGCACGATCGCCGCCTTCGAGTCGCTCAGCGCGGGCTTCCAAGAGTTCCTGCGCGGCCTCTCGGCAGTCCACAGCTACGACGGCCCCGGCCGCCCGGATCATCCGACGGAGACCGCGGTTCATGCGGTGGTCCGCCGCCACCCCGTGACCGGCCGGGAGGGACTTTTCATCAATCGAATGTTCGCGACCCGCTTCGTCGACATGACGGAAGCGGAGAGCCGGCCGCTCATCGATTTCCTCGATCGGCACATGACCCGTCCGGAATTCACCTGCCGGATTCGCTGGAAGCCGGGACAGCTTCTGATCTGGGATAACCGCTTCACACTGCACTACCCGATCAACGACTTCACCGGGCACAAGCGCCTGCTGCTCCGCTGCTCGACCTTGGAAACGGACTGAGGCGTGGGTCGCTAGCTGCGCCCGATCTCGCTTCGCAGCACCTTCAGCGAGTTCGAGCGGAACTCGCGCCGATGCAGCACGTAGATCACGTAGACGATCATGGCGATGAACAGCACCGGATGCAGGAACCAGGCGAGCGCGGCCAGGGCGAAAAAATAGGCGCGCAGGCCGCGGTTGAAGTGACGCGCCGCCAAGGCGTTGATCTTGGCGGCGCGTATCGCCGTGTCCGGGTCTTCTGAACCGGGCGCCGCCTCAACCGGAGTCGCGCCCAGCAGGATCGCACAGTAGTTTTGCAGGCGGAAAGTCCAGGCGAATTTGAAGAAGGCGTAGGCCATGATGACGATCAGCAGCAACGCCTTGATCCGCCATGTCGCTGCCGTCCCGGGTTCGGCCATGGGCAGGCTGGCGAGAATGCCGATGGCCTGTTCGCTCGCGCCCAGGGCGGCGAGCAGGCCGCCCAGCGCGAAAATCGTGGTCGAGGCGAAGAAGGCGGCACCGTTCTGCAGGCTGCCGATGATGGCGGAGTCGACGATGCGGTTGTCCCGGCGCAGCATCTGCAGCATCCATCGCTCGCGGTAGTCGTCCATCAGTTTCATGATGCTGCGCTGGTGCCAGCGGCTGTAGTCGGCGAACAAGGCGTAGCCGAACCAGCTCGCGACGAAGAGACCGAAGGCCGCATAGTCCAGGAGGGAGATGTCGGGCAAGTCGAGGTACCTGCTTCGATCCGCAATCCGACGAGCTTATCTCTCGACGCTCGGGCGGCAAGGGGCCATCGCAGCGAAATCCGCTTCACTGCCCGCAGCTAGGCTTCGGGACTCCTCATCGCCCTCGCCGCTCTCATGTTCCGCCGTTCCTGGCGAAAGAACCGACCGGAGGGCCCGGCCTCACCCGCCGCCGAGCGCGCTTTGGAACAGGAACGCGAGCGCGCCGGGCAGCAGCGGGGCGGCAATGCCGGTGACCTGTGGCCATGCGCCGCGCCCCATCAGGGTGACGCCCTGCTCGCGCTCCCAGGTCTCCAGCGACGGGAGCGAAGCGCCCTGGTTGTGGGCTTCGGCCAAGACCCGGGCCTGCCGCGCCAGCAGGCTGCCCAGGGGCACGAAGACCAGCAGCAAGAGCGCCGAGTTGCACAGGCCCCAGTAGAGCGCGCTGCCGGCCTGCAGGCTGCGGAGCTTCAGGGCGTGGTCCCAGTCGGCGGCGATCTCCGCGAGCCAACCCCAGAGGGTCAGCTCCATGATGCCGGTCAGTGTCAGCATGGCGGAGGCGAAGACCAGGAGGAGACGGAAGGCGGCATTGCGCTGCCTCATCTCGGCGGTCGTGGCGGGCCCGGCCGAGCGCGGGCTGAGAACCAGCGAGACGGCGGCCGCATAGATGAGCAACGTGACAGCGATCTGCACCGGACCGGCCAGGCTGAAGAAACCGAGGAAGAAGCTGACGAAGGACTCGGCGTAGATGCCGCAAAAGACGCCCGCCATGTAGGGGATGATGAGAAAGAGCTCGCCGGTGCTCCGCGTGACGCAGCCGCTGCCGCAAGGATCGATAAGACAGCTCGAGAGTTGTCGGGGCCCCAGGAACCAGGCGACGGCCGCGACCGCCAGGGCAAGGATCACGAAGGCGCCGACCGCCGCCGTCCGGAAACGCGCGGCCTGGCGGGCGATGACGAGCAGCGCGAAGCCGCCCGCCGATACCATGATCAAGGGAAACAACACGGCCAGGCCGGACCAGACGAATCGGCTGTGGGCGCCGAGCAGGCCCAAGGTGTCGCGATCCAGAGTTTGCAGATGTTCGGTCATGAGCGCGGCCCAACGGCCGTCGGTGATGTCGGCGGTCGCATAGGAGAAGGCGACAAAGGCCGTGATGTAGGCGAGCGGCACCAGGACCAGGATCGTGGCCAAACGGAGGGCGACCGTCGGCTCGGCCGCGGCCGCCATGATCGACCGCGTGTCTTCGCCGTGGGCCGGCTTGGACAAGGGATCAGGAATCGCCCGGCTCATCTAAAGTATCCCGCAAAGCCCGGCCGTCCCCGCCCAGCCATTCATCGACGAAGTCGATGAAACGGCGCGTCACGGGTGATATCTCCGCCGACTTCCAGGCTGCGACCGTAGGCACGCGATGGTCGGTGCCGCGCAGCGGCCGGATGGCGAGGCCCTTGCGGAAATAGTTGCGCGCGCATTCGACGTGCAGGGTCAGCCCCATGTTGGCGGCGACCAGTCCGAAGATGCCTTCGCTGTTGTAGGCCTCCTGCACGACCCGCGGCGTGAAGCCGGCGGTCTGGCAGACGGCGGTCACGTGACTCAGATAGTGGCTCCAGTGCGCCGCCTGCCCGGTCACGAAGGGCTCGCCGGCGAGCCGCGCCAGCGGGATCGCGTTGAGCCGCGCCAGGGGATGGGTTTCGGGCAGGATCACGACCAGGCGCTCGTCTTGCACCGTCACATGCCCCAGGCCCGGCTCGGCGACGGGCCCGGTCATGAAGCCGACCTGGATGTCGCCGCGCCTCAGGGCCTCCAGCTGCACCGCGGTCACCATGTGCAGCAGGTCGACCGTCACGTCCGGGTAGCGCGAGCGGAAATCCTGCATGATCTCCGGCAAGGCCCCGGAGATGGCGAAATCGGTGTAGCCGATGGCCAGATGGCCGATCTCGCCTTGGCAGGCCCGCCGCGTGTCCTCGACCAGCTTTTCCACGTCGCTCAGGGTGCGCCGGCAGCCCTCCAGGAACACCCGCCCCGGCTCGGTCAGCGCGACCCGCCGGTTGCTGCGTTCCAGCAGACGCGCGCCGATGCTGTCCTCGAGCTGGCGGATCGCCCGGCTGAGCGCGGGTTGGGCCAGGTTCAGGCGCTCCGCGGCGCCGCGGAAGCTGAGCTCCTCGGCGACGGCCTGGAAGTAGCGCATGTGCCGGATCTCGCAGCCCGAGGCCATCGGCCAGCCCTGATAACCTATGGGTATCAATCGGTTCCTGATTGATATTACGGGCACCCCGACTTCTCGCCTAAGCTTTTTCTTCCGGCGCCTTCGGGGCGGCCGCAGAACCGGCGATCCCGCAAACGCCGGCCAAAATGGGAGGCTGATATGAAACGCTCGTTGCTGACGAAGGGGATGGCGCTTGGCCTTTTGGCCACGGTCGCGGCGCTCGGCTCGACCGTGCCGGCGCAGGCCGCCGACAAGGTGGTCATGAATTTGGGCTGGGCCACGCCGCTCGATTCCGACTACGGCGTGCTGGCCAAGAAGTTCCAGGAGCTGGCGGCGAAGTACAGCGGCGGCTCGGTCGAGGTGAAGCTGCGCTGCTGCGCGCAGATCGCGACCGAGGACGACGCCTTCAAGGCGCTGCAGCTGGGCACGGTCGACGGCTACTTCATCACCCAGAACAACGTCTCGCCGCATTGGCCGCTGATGAACGTTTTCGTGCTGCCCTACATCTTCCAGAACAAGGAGCACCTGCAGAAGGTGACCCAGGGCCCGGTCGGCGACGAGATCCGCAAGCAGATCCACGCCGACACCGGCGTCCACCTGCTGACCTTCGGCGCTCCCGCCTATCGCGACATGTTCAACTCGCAACGCCCCGTGAACTCCATGGCGGACATGGCCGGGCTCAAGCTCCGGGTGCCGAAGAACCAGGTCATGATCGCGACCTTCGACGCCTTCGGCGCCGAGCCGGTGCCCCTCGCCTGGTCCGACACGCCGACGGCGCTGCAGACCGGCACGATCGACGGCGGCGACAACGGCACCACCGTGATCAAGGACATGAAGTTCTACGAGTTCGCCGAGCACCTGATCATCCTCGAGCACTTCACCAGCGTCTCGCCGGTCTTCGTGAGCGACCGCTTCATGAAGAAGCTGAGCGACGAGCAGCGCGCCGCCGTGGAGAGGGCCGCCAAGGAAGCCGGCGAGCACCAGACCGCGGTCGTGACCAAGCGCATCGACGAGGTGCGCAGCTGGCTGACAAAGGACGGCGGCATGACGGCCACGAACCCTGACCGCGGCCCCTTCATCGAGGCGGCCAAGTCGGTCCAGGCGAAGTTCGCCGCCGAGGGCGGGCCGAAGTTCACCGAGCTGCTGACCATGATCCAGGCCGCGGCCGAGTAAGCGAAGGGGGGCGCGGTCGACCGGCGGTCGCGCCCCGGCCATGGCCGAGCCCAAGCCCAGCCTGCCACGCCTCCTCGAGCGCCACTTCGAGGAGTCGATCGCGAGCTTTGCCCTCGCGGCCATCGCCCTCTGCGTAATCCTGCAGGTCGTGCTGCGCTACGGCTTTGACACCGCGCTCACCTGGACCGAGGAGCTGGCCGGCTTCTGCATGGCCTGGGCGGTCTACATGGGCGCCGCGCTGGGCGTGCGCGAACGCTTCCACATCCGAATTTTGGTCGGCATCTTCGCTCTGCCCTCGATCCTGCAGCTGCCGCTGGTCCTGCTGTCCGACCTCATGTGGCTGCTGTTCAACCTGCTGATGATCTGGTTCGGCTTCGAGTACGTCGGCGTGCTGTGGAAGCACACCTCGATCTCGCCGGCCCTCGGGATCGACCAGACCTGGCCGCAGTCGATCATCGTCATCGGCTACCTCTTGATCACCGCCCGCCTGGTGCAGATCTACGTCCTCTGGTGGATGGCAGGCCGCAAGGGCCTGCCCGGCATGCCGCCCGAGTTCCAGGAGGAGGAGCCCTTGGAGCTCGAGCGGCCGTGAGCGACATCACCATCGTCATCATCGTCTTCGTCGTGCTGACCGCGATCGGCGTGCCGCTGTTCGCCGCCGTCGGCCTGTCGACGGCGCTCGCGCTCTACCTGATCGACATCCCCTTCACGTTGCTGTCGCAGACCGCCTTCACCTCGCTACAACCCTTCCCGCTCTTGACCATTCCGCTCTTCGTGCTGGCCGGCCGGCTGATGGAGGTGGGCGGCATGGCCAACCGCCTGATCGACGTCGCGCGCAGCCTGGTCGGCAGCTACCGCGGCAGCCTCGGTCTGGTCACGGTGGTCGCCTGCATGCTCTTCGCCGCGCTGTCAGGCTCCGGGCCGGCCACGACGGCGGCGATCGGCAGCGTCACCATCCCGGCGATGCGCGACGAGGGCTATTCGCCCCGCTTCGCGGCCGCCGTCGCGGCCTCCGGCGGCGCGCTGGGCAGCGTCATCCCGCCCAGCAACCTGCTGATCATCTACGGTCTGGTCTCGGAGACCTCGATCCCCCGGCTGTTCCTCGCCGGCATCGTGCCGGGGCTCTTCGTCTCGCTGGTCCTGGTGCTGGTCGCCTACGCCGTGGCCCGGCGCAAAGGCTTCGGCGGCGGCGGCGCGGCCTTCAACTGGCGCGCCTTCGGCACGGCGGTCTGGGAGGGCAAATGGTCCCTGGGCGCGCCGATCCTGATCCTGGGCGGGATCTACGGCGGCGCCTTCACGCCGACCGAGGCTGCGGGCGTCGCGGTTTTCTACGCGCTGATCGTGGGGCTGTTCCTCTACCGGGAACTGACCCTGGCGAAGATCCTGGAGGCGCTGCGCTTCACCGCGCTGATCAGCGGCCTGCTGATCCTGCTGACGCCGACCCTCGCCTTCGGTCAGCTCACCGCCTTCTACGACGTGCCGAGCGAGATCGAGCGCACGATCACCGCGTTCACCGACAACCCGATCCTGGTGATGATGCTGATCGGCGTCTTCTACATCTTCGTCGGCACCTTCATGGAGTCCCTGGCGCAGATCATCCTCTTCACCGCCGTCTTCCTGCCGGTGGTCGTGCACCTGGGCGTCGACCCGGTGCTGTTCGGCGTCTTCACCGTGATGACCTGCGAGATCGGCTTCCTGACGCCGCCGCTCGGCGCCAACCTGAACATCGCCGCGCGCATCACCGGAATCAGCATCGAGGATGTCTCGATCGGCGCCGTGCCCTTCATCATGGCCTACATCGTCGGCCTGCTGTTCTTGATCTTCTTTCCCGAGGCGACGCTGTTCCTGCCCAACTGGTTCTACGGCGTGAGTCTCTCCTGAATTCCTGACGCGGAGTCTTTGGCGACATGCTGGATATCGTGCTCGAAGGCGGAACGCTCTACGACGGCAGCGGCGCCGCGCCCTTCGTCGCCGACATCGGCCTCGGCGACGGCAAGATCCGGGAGATCGGCGACCTGAGCGAAGCCGCGGCGGCGGAACGCCTACCGGTGCAGGGCCTGGCCGTCGCGCCGGGCTTCATCGACCTGCACACCCATTCCGACTTCACGCTCCTGGTCAACGGCCGCGCCGAGAGCCAGGTGCACCAGGGCGTCACCACCGAGGTCGTCGGCCAATGCGGCTTCAGCTGCGCGCCGGTCACCTGCGACGCCGCGATCGAACGCTTGGGCATCGGTTATGTGGAGGGCTGCGTCGACCTGGGCTGGCGCAGCTTCGGCGACTATCTAGAACGGTTGGAGGCGACGCCGCTCGGCGTCAACGTGGCCGCCTGCGTCGGCCACGGCACGATCCACCGCGCGGTGCTCGGCGACGTCCGGCGCGCGCCCACGCCCGAGGAGGTCGACCGCATGGCGGCGCTCGCCGACGACGCCTTCCAGCAAGGCGCGGTCGGCATCTCCACCGGTTTGGAATACTGGCCCGGCAGCCTGTCCGCGATCGAGCACCTGGTACCCGTCTGCGAAATCGCCGCGCGGCACGACCGCCTCTACGCGACCCACGTGCGCAACCGCGACATCTACTACGATCTCGGCTTCGGCGAGGCCCTGGCGACCGCCCGGGCCGCCGGCGCGCGCCTGCAGATCTCACACATCCAGCCGAAGTTCGGCGCGCCGGCCAGCGCCATGGATCACACCCTGGAGCTGGTCGAGGCGGCCAAGCGCCAGGGCGTCGACGTGGCTTTCGACGTCATTCCGCACGACTGGTCGCACACCCTGGTCTCGGCCATCCTGCCGCAGTGGGCCCAGGACGGCGGCACTTCGGCGCTGCTCGACCGCCTGGCCGACCCGGCGCAACGCGCGCGCATCAAGCGCAATCCCAACCCCATGTGGCGCCTGGTGAGCGCCGGCCATTGGGACGAGATCCGCCTGCTGCGCTCGGACCAGAACCCCGATCTGGTCGGCGCCACCATGGCCGAGATCGGCCGCAGCCGCTGCGTCGATCCCTACGACGCGGTCCTCGACCTGCTGCGCGAGGAGGGCGAGGGCCTGCACAATCTGCTCTGGACCTCGCGCAGCTTCTCCGACACCGACATCGAGCTCTGCCTGCAGCAGGACGACTGCGCGGTGATCTCCGACACCCTGGCGCTCGCCCCCTACGGCGCCCTCGAGGAGCAGATCGGGTCCCTGAGCGGCTACGGCTGGGTTGCGCGTTTCCTCGGCACCTACGTGCGCGACCGGGGCGTCCTGCCGCTCGCCGATGCCGTGCGGAAGGTGACGCGGCTGCCGGCCCAAAGGCTGGGACTCTCCGACCGGGGCATCCTCGAAGAAGGCGCCAAGGCCGACATCGTCGTCTTCGACGCCGAACGCATCGCCAGCCGCTGTTCGCTCGAGCGGCCGCGTCTCTATGCCACCGGCATCGCCCACGTGCTGGTCAACGGGCGACCGGTCATGCGCGATGGCGAGCGTATGGACGAGAACCCCGGCAGGGTCCTGCGCCGCACCTGAGCACCCATCGATTGCCGTCTCCCGTGAACGTGGCAAAATAACGTCGTTCCGGGGGACCCGCACGTGAACATCCTTCTCGGCTGCATCGCCGACGACTTCACAGGCGCGACCGATCTCGCCGGCACGCTGGTGCGCGAGGGTATGCGCAGCGTGCAGACCATCGGCGTGCCCGACCTGCCGGCCGAGTCGGTCGACGCCGACGCCGTCGTGGTCGCGCTCAAGTCGCGCACCATCGCCCCGGCGGAGGCCGTGGAGCAGTCCCTGGAGGCCCTGAAATGGCTGCAGTCGGGCGGCTGCGAGCGCTTCTTCTTCAAGATCTGCTCGACCTTCGATTCGACCGACAAGGGCAACATCGGCCCGGTGGCCGAGGCCCTGCTCGGCGCCCTGGGGGCCGACTTCGCCATCGCTTCGCCGTCCTTCCCGCGCAACGGGCGCACGGTCTTCAAGGGCCATCTCTTCGTCGGCGACGGGCTGCTCAACGAATCCGGGATGCAGGACCATCCGCTGACGCCGATGACCGATGCCAACCTGGTGCGCGTGCTGCAGCGCCAGTGCCGGGGCGAGGTCGGGCTAATCGCCTACGACACGGTCAACAAGGGCGCGGCCGAGATCATGGCCGCCTGCCGGGCGCTCCGGGGCGCGGGCAAACGCTTCGCCATCGTCGACGCCCTGGACGACGACGACCTGCGCGCCATCGGCGCCGCCTCCGCAGACCTGCCGCTGATCGTCGGCGGCTCCGGCGTCGCGATCGGCTTGCCCGACAACTTCCGCCGCCAAGGCCGGCTGCCCGATTTCGGCGCGGCCGACGCGCTGCCGGCCGTGCAGGGGCACTGCGCGGTCGTGGCCGGGAGCTGCTCGCGCATGACCCGGCAGCAGGTGGCCCTCGCGAAGGAGGCCTGGCCCCACTATCGCGTCGATCCTCTGGCGCTGGCCAAGGGCCACGATGCGGCGGGCGCGGCGCTGGCCGAGTTGACGCCGCGCCTCGCCGATGGGCCGGTGCTGGCCTACGCCACCGCTCAACCCGAGGAAGTGCGCGCCGTGCAAGACGAGCTGGGCAGCGAGGAAGCCGGCGGCCTGGTCGAGGACGCGCTGGCCGGCATCGCCCGCGGGCTGGTCGAGGCCGGGGTGCGCAAGCTGATCGTCGCCGGCGGCGAGACCGCCGGCGCCGTGGTGCGCGAGCTCGGCGTCGCCGGCCTGCGCATCGGCCCGGAGATCGACCCGGGCGTGCCCTGGTGCGTCACCCTGGGCGAGCCGCGTATCGCGCTCGCCCTCAAGTCGGGCAACTTCGGCACCCCGGACTTCTTCATCAAAGCCCTCGGACGCCTGCCATGAGCGAAAGCAAAATCCGCGAGGACATCGCCCTGCTCGGCAAGTCGATGTTCGACCGCGGCCTGACCGCCGGCAGCTCCGGCAACATCAGCGTGCGGCTGGACGACGGCTGGCTGCTGACGCCGACCAATTCCTGCCTCGGCCGCCTCGACCCGGCGCGCATCGCCAAGCTCGGCCATGACGGCGCGCACGTCTCAGGTGACCCGCCCTCCAAGGAGCTCTTCCTGCACCAGGCCATGTACCAGGAGCGCCCCGGCGACGGCGCGATCGTGCACCTGCACTCGACCCATTCGGTCGCGGTCTCCTGCCTGCCCGACGTCGATCCGGAGAATGCGCTGCCGCCGCTCACTGCCTACTACGTCATGAAGATCGGCCGCCTGCCGCTGATCCCCTACTACCGGCCCGGCGACAAGGGCCTGGGCGATGCGATCCGCGGCCTCGCGGGCAAGCACCACGCCGTGCTGCTGGCCAACCACGGCCCGATCGTGGCCGGCAAGTCGCTCGAGGCCGCCGTCTACGCCACGGAGGAGCTGGAGGAGACGGCCAAGCTCCACCTCCTGCTGCACGCCCACAACCCGCGCTGCCTGACCGAAGCTCAGATCGAGGAGCTGCACCGCGTGTTCGGATCGTCCTGACCGAGCCACGGGAAAGCGCAAAGCTTGATTTACGCGCGCGCGTTCCCAGGTTCGCGCTAGAAAGGCGGACATGAACGACTTGTCAGACCCCATGGGCCAGAGCAAGCCGCGCAGGCGGCTGGACAACGAGGCCTGGGCGACGAAGCTGGAAGAGATCCGGGACTGGCTGACCGACGAGGGCGCCTTCGCGCCCGACGTGGGCGCGCTGG
>JAAUYJ010000145.1_pt1 | contig 13514 bp, 13 predicted proteins | sample 7278031 | NCBI WGS metagenome assembly JAAUYJ01 (sample SAMN14350222, study PRJNA611818) | marine sediment metagenome | isolation source: surface marine sediment (1.8m) | place: French Polynesia: Moorea | collected 2018-08 | reverse complement strand
GATCTCCAAAACCGGGCGCTTGCTGAGTGACCTTAAAAAGAAAAAAAACCGGAGGCGATTCAAATTTGTCGTTTCCGCTCTCACACAAGTTCCGCTAAACTATTGTAAAAAAACTACATTTTTTATATAAAATTAAAATTGTTTTTCCCCGATAAGGGAAACCCATTTCTGAGTGACTGTGCATTTTCCTCTCTGCCGGAATTCCTCTCTGGTTTTGACCACCATCCAGCCAAGTGCCAAAAGAGGCCAATCTACATGCAAGAAGGAGGGAGGAACATTGGAATATGCATGGAAGGGGGGAATTTGGAGCTGCCGTAAAATCCGACGTTTTACGGCCTCTTTTATTTTTCCGGAGCGGTGTCGGTGGGTCGTCGTGGTCAGCGAACGGAAAAGTGTGCAGGTTTTGACGCAAGAATCGCGGTCTTGGAATTCTTAAGGTTTCGTAGGAGGCCATTTTGAAATCATAACACATTTCCCCTCCAAAATATAAGTAGTTTTCTGTCCAACGCGATATTTCAAGCTCCTATGTCCAGTTTCGCCGTAAGGTCTAAAATTACCCGTTTTTGTTTCCTCCCAACCGCCTCCGCCTCCGACACTTTTAAGCCACAGCGGGAGTGACTGAGCTCGTGGAATAATTGGGAATCGCTTTGCTGACACTCGATGGAGCGTACTTGCAGCAATTCATGGCATTTGCAAAAGCAGCAAACAAACAACAACTAATACGGGAATACAACACTGAAAGGGTATAATTTGGTCAAAATAATATCCACAACGTAATTTGGTGGAGGGAAACAGGCATTTGCTTTACGGGTACGACAGCAACAGCCTCTGTTGCTGCTGCTGCTGCTGCTGCTGCTTGTTTCCTCCGATGAAAGTGCAAAATTTGCCACTTCTACGGCGCTGGACCGGTTACTTTCGGAAATACCTGGTAGACAGAATCATCAAAGAAGCAAACAAAAACATTTCTCCCTTAAATTTATTAAGAAAAACTTGAATACATTTAGTATCCTACTACGTACACCAATTCTACTGGTCTATTTGTCTCATTCGGATTCGGACGAGGACTTAAAAAAGCGAGCTGATCAAACAAACTCCCTCAGTTATTCATCTTTTGATTGCTAATTAAATAGAAAGAAATGGAAGAAATTCCAAATACTGTACCTCATTTTTGCTCTTTCCCGGATTTTTATCTACACCACAATGATGTACTGTAGAGACGGTCAAACTCATGCTCAAAGTTCGTAAGTAGTGTGTAACGATTTGCATACGTAACTACATTATGATTTCGCATTTTGCATTCACCCAAGTTTTTTTTTGCTTGACGGGTACTTTTTGTAACCTGGGTGTGCAGGAGAACTTAAACAACTTATCCTTCCCAAAAAAAAAACCCTTTTTCAGTTCGTACAACAGTTACAACGAAAGAGAAAAGTTACTCTCCAGATCCCGAACAAAATGTTTAGTGTCTGGAGATATGCTGCTATTTTTGTGCTTTTGTTCTGGCTTCACTGATTCTTTGTAGAAAAGAGACACCCAAAGAATTTCCCACCAAGGAAACAATTCGTTTGTTTAAGGTTTCTTCTGGTGTGCGTTAAAGTTTAAAAAGTTGTCTGGCTGTTTGTTGTCGAGTACAGTCAAGCCGAAACAGTTGAGAACACCTCTTATTGGAACAGATATATGCTAGAGCAGAGGCCACACAATCCCTCCCCACAAGAACGCAAACCTTGTGCTAATACTTGACAGTGTCCGTACTTGCAAAAATAATTATTAAATGTTTTTTTTGTTTTTGTGAATTACTTCCAGAGCCATACTCAGCCAGCTCAAACGAGGTTGATCACTACCCTACACACTACCGTACGTACATGTTGAACAGTACAGTAATTTTCATGCTATGCCAAGACATGCGTGTCCATGAAAGACATGCGTGTCCATGATATCCTCTGTAACTTTTTATTCCCCCTTGTCCAGGAGCAGTCCTTCGACTGAAATGCCATCACATTCTCCTTCATCCATTAGTAGACCTCGTCAATCTTCATATCGTCCGACGGACTGGGCCAGCAGCGGGAATGAGGACTAGACACTTATTTTTTTTTAAAAAAAACATGTTCGTTCAATACTTACTCATTTCACTTTTTCTCATGCAGGGAAAACACGTGCACACATGCGAGACATGCGATCGCTTATAAAGCAGACGAAAAACATCATTTGACTGACTAGACCAGTTGCGAGGTCTGCCGGAGAAGTGGCGGCAAAAGATGTCTGAGAGTAGGAAATATTGTAGGCTTATAACAATCAACTAAGTTAAACACAATTTAATATCCTGTCATTTCAATTTTTTAATGTTCCAAATCAAGTATCGTGAAAGCTATTTCAGAATGGAGATCATTCTTTTCTGTCTCGTTGTTCTCTTTCCGTGTAGCCAAGATCCTCGCGCTCTGATTGGTGTTCGCACATGAGAAGGGACCAATGGGGAGACAGAATCAAAGGGGGATTCAGCGCAGACAAGAAAACGCCCTCACTCCAAAACCTGAGGGTAGACGCAATACTCAGATTATGATATCAGTTCAAGACATAACATCGAAGCTGTTAGAAACTCAGTTTGTGAAGCTATTTTTACCTTTTTGGCAAATGAAATATACATGCACAAAAAATTCCGAAGTACCCTAGACAGTTTTTTTCTTAACTAAGGGACAAAGTTTCGAGCTCAAACGATGTAGGCGTCTATTCCTATTTTGCAGTGCACAGGAAGAGAAAGCGAAGCCGAAAAAGAGAAAGAAGGGAAAAAGTGTTGGCACGGGATCCCGGCACAGGGAGTGTTCCACGCGCCTCCACCTCGACCCCGTGCTCCTCAACAGCCTCGTCAGCCTCGTCTGAACCTCCAGTAAGGGTCGCAGCCAACATGGCCCAGTTCGGGGGCAACAAGAACCCTCCTTGGGCCCGCGGCGGCCCCCCCGGCGGGCCCCCGGGAGCGCCGGGCATGGAGATGGCCCCCGGCCTCATGGGCTTCGGCGGGCAGGCCGGGCCGCCCGTCTTCCAGGCGCAGGGGCCCGCCGGGATGCCTCCGGGCCTTGCGCAGGCCCTGGGCGGGCCCGGCGGGCCGCACAACCCGGCCGTCACCCTGGGCGCCGCCATGGCCGCCGGCCAGCAGGTGGGAGACCGTGCTCAGACATTCATTCCTCCCTCATACTGATTCATGTTCCTCGACCCTTGTCCTTTCCCCAGGCGTTCCCCCGGCCCCTTGGTCCTCCGTTCGGCGGCCCCAGCCCTGCCCAGCAGATTCTTCAGCAGCAACAGGCCGCGGCCGCCGTAGTGGGAGCGTCGCTGCAGCAGCACCAACAGCAGCAGCAACAGCAGCAGCAACAACATGGGCCTCCCGTGAGTGCATCCTTCCCACCCCCTCGGAGTAGCTACCAAACACTCCCCAAAGAAAAAATACCCTTCAAATCAAACTTTTCTTTAATAAAATCAATGGGGGACGGGGCCACCAACACAACTTTTTCAAGGGTTAATATTTTCATGTCTGGGAAATTTGGTTTCTTGTGCCCATGTTCCACCCAATCCCCACTATCCCAACCTCCTCCGCCTCTTTCCCTCGTCCTCCACCACCACCACCACCACCGTCGAGCGAGGCTCTAAAATCGGGACCTCCCTCGCCTCCATCTCATCTCCGCCTATTCCAGGGCCCCGGGCAGCCGAGCCAGCGCGTGTTCACGGGCACCGTCACCAAGTTGCACGACAATTTCGGATTTGTCGACGAGGACGTTTTCTTTCAGACCACCGTTGTCAAGGGACAGGCGCCGCGCGTCAACGTACGTAACAACCACTACTTTTTTGAGGAGGTTCTATATTTTTTGCCGTACTATTGCCCGCTTCTTTCTTAAGTTTTTACATAAATCGTTACTGTGTTGTTGCTGTATACTACAACCGTTTCTGTCTTAAATGGCGCCTCCTGAGGCCGCAGCTGCCGCGCCCGAGGCCACCGAGGCCGATTGTTTCTTGTCGATGGCTCCTTCCCCCTCCCCCTCTTTCACTTCGGCGTTCGTTCGGCCCGCTGCATATCGCTCTCTTCTCTCTCTTACCCACAAACCTTAGGACCGCGTTCTGGTGGAGGCGGGTTTCAACCCCAACATGCCCTTCAAGTGGAACGCCACCAGAATTCAGGTGCTGCCAAACCAGCGCGGCGGAGCGCCGGGCGGCGGCGGCGGCCCGCCCGTCTCGGCGCCGCCGCCAACCACCGGCAACATCAACCCGACGGCCACGCCCAACAACATGGCCTTCTCCAACGCCTCCGGTGGCGGGGGAGGAGGGCCGGGGGGAGGAGGGCCAGGAGGCCCGCCCAAGATTCAGGGGCCGGGCGGAGGAGGTGGCGGCGGCCACATGGGCCGCGGCGGCGACGGGGGAAGCTTCGGTGGTGGCGGCGGCGGCCGTGACCACGGCGGCCACAGGGGTGACCACTCCAGGGGCGACCGCGGCCTGGGTGGCGGCGGGCGGCAGAACAACTCTCCCATGCGCGGCGGCGGCGGCCACAAGGCCGACCGCCCGCCAGACCCCCCTCTCATAAGAGACAGGTCCGACCGGAGGGGCGGCCGCGGCGACGACGGCGGCGGACGCGACGGCGGCGGCAGAGGAGGAGGAAGCGGCAACCGGTAAATTCCCGGCCCAACATCAAATCTCTCTCTCTCGAGTTGAGCGTGGGCAGCCTCTCACTCTATTGGTCTACAGGTTTTTTTCTCTTCGACCTCCTTCTATCCTATCTTACATTTTTCCATTGTTACTTCTGTATCGCGCGCCTGTTTCTAGTTTCTACGGGATTCCTTGGCTCTCCGACTTAGGTCTTAAATTAAAAAAGCCTACCACCAACACCCTCCTCTCAAACTATGAACACCCCTCACACTTCCCTCCCCATACCCGCCCTTATCCACATCAAGTTGATTTAGAATTATGAGCGAAAAACGTTTGATGGGGTTAAAAGAATCGGCACCCTGCTTCTACCTGACGTTCGTACTTTCGAGACGGGCAAACTGCCGACGCCCGGCTCCTCCAGGCACCCCCACTCACGCATTTCCCCAAATGTCCTTTGCAGTGATCGTGACCGCGAGAGGAGCCGCGACAAGGACCGTAGCTCCGGCGGCGGCGGCGGCCGCGGCGGCGGCGGAGGGGGCACGTCCTCTCCGCCCACCTCCCGCAAGCGCTCCCGCTCCCCGCGCCGCACAAGGTCAAGGTCCCGCTCCCGAAGCCCGCCGCGGAGGAGGCAGCGAACCACGCACAGATACAACGTCTCAGTGCCCAGGGTATGAGGAAAATGATATGAATACACAAGATCCACTGCTTGAGATGCCTTTTTGTCATCTCTTAGGTTTCCCTGAACTTCCCCGCTGGCAACGTGATGGAGCTGAAGAAGCGCTACGGCAGCATGTACGTGCCCTCCGACTTCTTCTTGGCCGACCACGTCTGGAACACCTCCTTCCCGATCCACCGCCCGTTCCGCATCCAGTACGCCACCGCCTACCACGTCTTCAACAAGGAGCTAGTGGAGCCCCCGCGCGGGCTGGGCGGCGCCGTGTTCGACCCGCCAGACGCCGACTACACCTACAGCGTCAAGGTCATGCTCATGGCCACGCCATCCATGGAGGAGCTCTTCGACAAGACATGCGCAATGGCGGACACCAGCAGTGAGTGACTGAGTGTGAATACTTGGAAAGTGTCTTTAGACACTTGGATCATTGTTTTTTTTCCTTTGCGTCTTTTCAGGCCATGCCCGCGAGCATTTGACGCACCCTACTCGCGCCATCCAATTCTTGGTTGGCATGCGCGGCAAGAACGAGACTATGGCTATCGGCGGCCCCTGGTCTCCTTCCCTGGACGGGCCCAACCCCGACAAGGACCCCTCCGTTCTCGTACGCACCGCCATCCGCGCCTGCCGCGCGCTCACCGGGATCGACCTCAGCGGGTGCACACAGTGGAAGAGGTTCCTGGAGATCCACTACAGACGCCAGGAGACCAGGTAGGCAAAGAACAAGCCATTGGATGAATTTTTTCCAGCTTATCAATTGTGATTGTCCTCCCTGCAGTTCCAAGCCCGCGCGCACAGAGACGACCGTCATCTTCCTGCCAGACGTCTGGTCCGTGATGCCGACGGCGTCTGAGTTCCCCGGCGTCGAGAAGGAGTATGCGGAGGGGCTGGAGGTCAAGCTCCATCCGGAGCTGCAGAAGCCCAAGGAGGAGGAGAAGGCGGAGGATAAGGAGAAAGAGAAAGAGGGCGCTGTTGAGGAGAAGATGGAGACGGACAAGCCGGAGGAGGCTAAGGATGAGACCGCTACGGAGGAATCCAAGGAAGAAGGAGGCGAGGAAACCGCCTCTGCCTCCGCCGAGGAGGGTTCAAGCAGCAAGGCTACCCCTTGGCAGGAGTTGGACGTCAAGTCCATGAAGGTGAACGAGCTGAGGGAGGAGCTGGAGGCCAGGGGACTCAACTCTAAGGGACTCAAGTCCCAGCTGGCGGGCAGGCTGCAAAAGGCCGTCAAGGAGGAGCAGGAGGCGGAGGCGGAGGCCGCAGCAAACAAGGAGGAAAGCGAGGGAGCCGAGAAGAAGGAAGGGGAGGAAGAGGCCAAACCCGAGGGAGAGGGAGAGGAGAAGAAGCCAGAGGAGGAGGCGGAAAAGAAGGACGAGGAGATGGAGGTGGTGGTGGAGGGAGAGGACGCCGCCGCCGCCGCTGCCAAGAAGGCCGAGGAAGAGGCCGCCAAGAAGGCTGAGGAGGAGGCCGCCAAGCAACCCAAGCCCCTGGACGAAAAGCAGAAGGCGGCCCTCACCGCCGCCTACAAATTCCCCAGTCTGGATTCGCCTTGCATCCTGGTGCACCCTAGCCCCAAGGCCAAGTCGGGCAAGTTCGACTGCTCCGTGGTGTCGCTCTCCGTCCTCCTGGACTACCGCACAGACGACAACAAGGAGGGCACCTTCGAGGTATCGCTCTTCGCCGAGCTCTTCAACGAGATGCTGGTGAGGGACTCTGGCTTCAGGATCTACCGCGCAGTCGTCGACGCCCCTGCCGAGAAGGCCAAGGAGGAGAAGAAGGAAAAGAAAGAGGTGAGTGTCTCTCGTGTCCAATTGTACGTAAGGTTTTAATGAGTTTGCATGCAGAAGGAAGAGAAGGAAAAGGAGAAAGAGGGCGAGGAAGGTACCGCCGCCTCTGAGGCTGGTGCCAAGGAGGAGACTTCCGCCGCCAGCGCTGCCGGCGCCAACGTTGCTGCCCCTTCCAAGAAGGAGGAGGAGAAGCCGAAGAAGATGGTGACGGTGGACAAGGACTTGCTGCTGGCATGTTCCTACTTTGACCTTGGCCACTCGGGTTACTTCGAGACCAAGGATCTGGAGGACATAATCTCCACCGTAAACCTTAACCTCTCCAGAGCGCAGATCAAGAAGCTGGTCTCAAAGGTGAGATTGCTTTGGACGCCAATGTTGGGATCTTTAATTCACTGTGATTTCGTTTTGTAGGCGGCAACCAGCAAGGATCAGGTCAACTACCGGACCTTCACGGACAAGGCGGAAGACGCCGCTGCTGCCGCCGACAAGGAAGGCGCCGACATGGGCGCGGAAGAGGAAGAAGAAGAGGTAGAGGAGCTTCTGCAGGACAGGATCGAGCAACTGGGCAAGGGATTCAAGGCCTTCTTGCCAGGCTCACAGAAGGGGTCCCAGAAGCGGTCTTCTTCCTCAGAGGCCGGCGCCGCAGCACTGTCCGAGGGGATGTGCACTTTCGAAGGTAAGGCCGGTAAAATTTCGATAGGATTTGTAAACTAGCAGCAGTGCCAATACTGCCAATTAGATAATTATGTGTTACTTGTGGCTGCATCAGCACATCATCAGCGTTGCATGCCTTGGACAGCCCCCCCCCTTACTTACTGCTGCTATTAGACTTGGACCCAAATGCCGTTTCGTGGGAGTGGCGAACATTGTTGTTTCGGTTTCACAAAATTACGACTTTTCCCAGCTATTTCTGCATAGAGCAAAAAAGCCAATTTTCTCGTTTGCTTTCACTTTAGAAATCACGGTTTCCCGCAAACGTGTTGAGAAAATACAAAGTTTAATAGAAAAATCAAGTTTTAAAATTTACAAACTGCAGTCTCCAAAACAAGAATCAGGGAGTATACCGTAAGTAAAAAATTAATGTCTTTCAACTTCCACAGGAAGCGTTGTGGACGTCAAGAAGCTGGTGAGCCAGCTCCGCCGCAGCGAGACCGCACGCAGCGAGACCGAGGCTCGCCTGAACGACTCTACCCGGCAGCTGACGGAGCTGCGGGAGGCGGCTGAGCGGCACACTGCCACCAGGGACAAGCTGCAGGGCGAGGTCAGGGACCTCAAGAAGCGCCTGCGCTCATCGGAGGACGAGCACAAGCGCTCGCAGCAGGTAAAAAACTTGAAGCTAAACCTTACCTTTTTGCATCTTTTCATTCGGGGTTCCAAATTTTGCGAATTTTTTCCCCGACGTTTTACCCTAGTGATGTGCAAAGTCCTAATCCTTGGTTCGCACTTTTGTCCAGGATTCCAACAAGTACTTCGCCACGTTGAAGGAGGTCTTCAACCGCGTCAACCCCCACATCCAGCGGGAGAGGGAGGAGAAGGAAAAGGAGAAGGCGGCCGCAGCTGCCGCGGCGGCGGCGGCCGCTGAGAAGGTCAAGAAGGAGAAGGAGGAGGCCGAGGCTAAGGCAAAGGCGGAGTTGGCCGCAAAGGCGGAGCCCAAGGCGGAGCCGAAATCTGAGCCGGCAGAAGAGACTGCCGCCGCCGCAACCGCACCAGCCGCCGCGGTCGTCAACGGCGCGGCCGCCAAGGGCGAAGCGCACGACTGATGAGAAAAGTCGGAAAGAAAACGGGAAAAAGAGATCAGAAGAAGCGTGTAGAGGAGAGATATGATTGAGTGAAGATACGGAAAAGCCACCATTTTGGATGGCGGCGACAGGCCGAGCGGACACTCGGCATAACAAGAGAGAAGATCATAACTCTAGAAATCACCAGTGTGGACGATGAAATATGGCTGCTGCAAGACGAAGTGCCGATGTTATTCGGCGAATTCCTCCCCCTCCCTGCTATTTTGTTTTCTGCCCGGACTGCCAGCTCTTTTGTTCTTCGTCTTGTACGTAGGGGGGAAAAGGATAGCTTTTTAAGCGAAGACTTTCTTTCCCCATTTTGCGAGGCCGGATCACAGACATTCTTTTTTCTTACGTCTTGCGTTTTTGCCGTGGAAGTACGTAGTTACTTTTGTGAATAAAAGAATTGTACCCTCTCCATTCGGCCCTGTCGTTTTCATTTACCGTTACTCTCAGATCGGCGAATGAGTCAGTTGGATACGGCGGCGGCCACGGCATCATTCGTTCGTAGAGTTTATCAAGGTTTCGTGACACGGCATTGCTCTTCGTCCAGTTTCACCTGAGTGAGCTCACTGCATTGCGGCGGGAGCGGACCCGGACCTAACATAACCGGTGAATCTCATTCCATGGTTTCTTTTGGTGTGGTCGGCCCATCGTTTGAAATGGCGGAGTTGTGCCTGGACAGCCTGTTGGACCTGGCGCCCCTGGCCATGCAGCAGGTGTTCTCCCTCCTGCCGGTGGAGGACCTCTGCACCTGCTATGGCGCAGTATCACAGCGGTGGACGAGATTCATTCGCAGCAACGTCCTGAGCAGCAGGCGCGGTCTCGTCAGGGACAGTACCAGGCACCAGTGGTAAGATATGAAGAATATCTCAGCAGAAGCATCAGTATCATTTGTACTTTTGCAACAGCGACAGCTACAACTGCCAGCAGGAGCTGTAGCATCTGCTGCTGTTACAGCAACAAATGTGGTGGCAGCTGTAGCAACAAATGCAGCAACAGCAGCAGCAACTAAAACCGCAGCAGCATTTATAATTGTAGAAAAACTGGCAGCTGCAGGAGCTGCAACAACAGCAACAACAAATTTGAGCAGTAGCAACAACGTCTACACCAACTTTAGCAGCAACATCTTCTGCAGAAACGGTGGTTGTGGGGGCGTTGGAATACGCTGCATAAGCAGCAGCAGCAGCAACAGAAAGAGGTGCTTATTCACTTCATCTCTGTCTCTCTTTCATGCAGGCTGAAGGGCGCCTGCACTGAGCGCCGCCTGGACTGCCGCCTGGAGATGAGGACGGACGACGCGCAGGAGGTGCAGGCGTTCTGGGCGGACAGGGGGCAGATATTCGCAGCGCTCAACGTCAGGGACAGATTCAGGAGCGGCGGAGTGGACAGGTTCCTCTTCGTCTTTGACGCCTGTGATGATGAAGAGGATCCCTCGCCTCTGCAGCAGATCTCCTTATCCGGCGGCGTCTCAGAGATCGCCTTCACCAGCAAAAGGCTCGCCGTCCGATACTACTCGGGAGACTACGACGCCAAATTGGAAGTGTTCGACAGGAAGGACGACTTTGACAAGGTGGAGCTGGCGGAACTGCCCGAGATGCACCTCCCAGTGGCGTTGCTTTCGCGGGGAGACTCCCTTTACCTGGTGTTCCAGGAGGGGGCCGGCGACGACTTCCTCATGGTACACGAGTTGGTCGACGGAGAGGACAGTTTCGAGGAGCACTGTCTAATTGAGGGTGTGCCCTCCGCCGTCGGGGTTAGATGCTTCGCCGACGAAAACATGCTCTTCATCTGGTCTTCCGAGGGGGACTTTGTCGCCTGCCACGATCTAAGCTCCGGGGACAAGGTCTGGCGGCAGGACTTCACCAACCCGGACCGGAGGATCGTGTGCGAGGAGAAGATGGCTTCCCGCTCCGGCAGCGCCGCCGCATGCTTCGTGCCAAAAAACTCGTCCGATGCCAACTCGCTGGTGGTGCTGTACAACGGCGAATCGGGCGGGAAGGAGGAGTACAGCGTGGAGTGCCCGGCGGACCTACAGCTCAGCTCTTGGCAGAGCGCCCTCTCCGACAGGTTGCTACTGGTGGCTCATAAAGACGAGTTCTCAGGGGACGCCGTCGTCAAGATCTTCCAAAGACAGGACAAGATCCTGCTGACGTTGGAGCACGACTCCTCCTTCCTGCTGTCCTCCATGTCTCTGGCGCCGGGCCCGTCCGACGTGGCAATCGTCACCCTGGGCGAGGGGCAGAACAGCGGCCTCCTTTCTATTCTTGACTTGAGCAAGGCTACCTCAGGTAAGGAGCTCTTTGAGAGCAGGAGGGACCTTGGCACGGTGCTGGTAAAGGCAAACGCGGCGGGGAGATCGCAAAAGTACGCGGTATCGCTAATCGAAGGAGGAGACTCCACGAGCCGCCTGGTCAGCCAGAGGAAGACCAGGAGGGGCAGGGACAACGAGGAGGACGCCGCAGTGACCATGGTGGATTTCGAGGCGCTGCGTTTCTCCTCTCCCCTTTCAGGCGAAGAGGAATAAGTTATTTATTTTCAATGAAACATGTCCAAAGACCGACAGTGATATTTTTGTATTCAGTTTGTGAACACTTTGATACCTCATTTATCACCAGTTTGCATTTACATGAAGTGAAAGAACATGTATCCTTTTTGTAACGCGAAAAATATATAATTTTGTTACTGAGTCAGGTCCTCATTTCTTCGGCTGCTCCTGTGGCGGCACCTGCTGCGGCTGTAAGTCCAGGTTCCTGACCGTCATTTGCCCCCTCTCTACGGCCCTCCTGAGCAGCGGCATCCCTGCCGCCACGTACTCCGGCACCTGGAAGTCGGCATCGCCCAGCAGCATTCTGGCGCGTGTGGTCAGGATCCCCACCTCTGCCCTGCCGGCCAGCACGCTCCGAACAAGCGCGGTCATCTCGGGGAGGGCGGCGGGGGCGGCCTCACGGGTCAGGGCCAGGAGGTTCTCCAGGAAGAGCTTGCACTTGAGGCTTCCTGGGCCGGCTAGGATTAGTCTTGGCCTGTCTGAGGATGAGGATGAGACGAGGGCTCTGCTAGTGCCGCTGGTACTGGGGTCCGCTGAGGAGGATTCTCCTGATGCTATTGTCCTGCTTGGACTAGGGCGGACCCTGAAGGATTCTCCGTCGATGGGGCTGATGATGTAGTCCCCAGACACGTACATGGGGGACTGAGATCCAGGTAGCCTCGCAGGTTGTTGCTGCTGCTGTTGAGCTCCTTCCTGCTGTTGCTGTTGCAGCTGCCTCTGCTGTGTCTGCTGCGAGTGATAGGGAGAAGGCAGCTGCGGCCGCCTGAACACCTGCTCCTGCCCCGAGCGGTATCTGACGGTGACATCCTCCTGCTGCCGACCTGCTTCTCCTCCTTCCCCCTCCTGCTGCTGCCTGGAGGATGACGAGGCGATGACCTGCGCAGGCTCTCTGCTCCTGCTCCTCACCCTCTCCAGGGTGACCGTCATGGGCGCCTCCTCGTTGGAGCTGGGCGGGGGGAGGCGACGGAAGATCAGCTTGGGGAGGCGCGGTCTCTGCTGTGCGGTGTCGCTGTCACCCTGGGCAGGAGGTTGCTGATCGCTTCCTCTCTGTTGCTGCTGCTCTCCCAAGCGGAGGACAAGGCGGCGCGGCGTTTGTTGCTGCTCCTGGGAAGCCTGCGGCGTTTGTTGTTGTTGCTGCTGAGGCGGAGGCTGCTCAGTTTGCTGCAGTCTTCCCCCCGCGCCACCGCCCTCCTTTGCCGACTGCAGTGCGTCTTGGAGAACATCCCTCTGCTGTCGAGTGAGGTCCTCCCACTTTTGCACCTTCCTCCTCTGCAGCTCCATGAACCGCTGCCGATGTCCCCTCCTCGCCGCCGTCGCCGCCCTCAGCAGGCGGGACAGCTTCTCCCTGTCGACGTGAGAGATCGCCGCCGCAGGAGCCTGCGGAAGCTTCCGAATGTCTCCCGGGGCTTGCCGCCGACGGAGGAGAGATTTGCGTAACTCCTGCGCCAGCAACCACCTCCTTCGCTTCGCCCGATCTTCGGCACTGGGAAGACTATCTCCTTCAGACCTGCTCCTGTTCTCCGTAGCTCTCTTTTGCTCTTGTGACGCCCCGGACGGGCCGGGGATGGGATCCTGCTCCATCGGTGACTCCTGCTTGACTGTAGAAGCAGGAGCCTCTTTAGCTGTTGAAGAACCTGCCGCTGTTGTCTGCTCGTCTGAGGCGGAGTCTCTCGGCTCCGTCTTGATTTCTGCGTTGGAGAGGAGCCTGGTGTCGGTGCTGGCCGCTCCCTTTGGCCGGGCAGCTCCGGGCTGCTGATCGTCCCCCCCTCCGTTGTCATCGTCGTCAGGAGTGGGAGGAGGAGGAGGAGGAGACCCCGGATGGAAGCCGCCGCCGCCGCCGCCGCCGCCGCCGCCGCCAGTGCGATCGCCACCGCCGCGGCCGTTGTCGTCAACAATGCGGCAAGTGACAAATCCGTCAGCCCAAGGAACCTAATTTTGGGAAGAAGCGACATTTGTGAAATATGGTGGCGGTGCAAAATCGCCCACTCTAAAATCGCCCACTCTAAAATCGCCCACTCTAAAATCGCCCACTCCAAAATCGCCCACTCCAAAATCGCCCACTCCAAAATCGCCCACTCCAAAATTGCCCACTCCAAAATCGCCCACTCCAAATT
>JAAUYJ010215501.1_pt1 | contig 13530 bp, 9 predicted proteins | sample 7278031 | NCBI WGS metagenome assembly JAAUYJ01 (sample SAMN14350222, study PRJNA611818) | marine sediment metagenome | isolation source: surface marine sediment (1.8m) | place: French Polynesia: Moorea | collected 2018-08 | reverse complement strand
GCTCATCCAAGACCAAAGCCCAAACTTCATTCGTAATTTAACAGGGGTGGTTTTTTGTCCTCAAATGAACGCAAATAATCGCGAATGTTTTTGTTGTTAGTGCACGTTTTGACGCTTTTCGTGTTGGCTGAAATACTTCGTGTTTACACACATCTGGTTGCGCCGGATGGCGAAACCAACTGCGTAAAGACTCGAAATCATTCACGCGAATTGAAAGGCATACAAATGGGCACAAAACAAATAACACTAAAACCATTTGCGTTTATTTGCGTTCATTTGCGGACTACAAATAGAACCAGTCGCGTTTATTTGCGGATTCACCCCGCCGCCTTGCGTTTGCTCAAGGGCTTCAGCATGCGTTTCAGATAGTGCCCGGTAAACGAGTCGGGATTCTCGGCAACCTGTTCGGGGGTGCCAGTGGCGATCAGTTGACCGCCCTTGTAGCCGCCTTCAGGACCCAGGTCGATGATCCAGTCCGCGGTTTTGATGATATCGAGGTTGTGTTCGATGACGATGACGGTGTTGCCGTGATCGCGCAGGCGGTGCAACACGTCCAGCAGCTGCTGTACATCATGAAAGTGCAGCCCGGTCGTGGGTTCATCGAGGATATAGGCGGTGCGGCCGGTATCGCGTTTGGATAATTCACGCGAGAGCTTGATGCGTTGTGCTTCTCCACCGGACAATGTGGTTGCGCGTTGACCCAGGGTGATATAGGACAGACCCACGTCCATCAGGGTCTGCAGTTTTCGCTTGAGGACCGGAATGGCGTCGAAGAAAACCAGGGCGTCCTCCACGGTCATTTCCAGTACCTCATGGATGTTCTTGCCTTTGTACTTTACTTCCAGTGTTTCGCGGTTGTAGCGTTTGCCCTGGCAGACATCGCAAGGTACGTAAACATCAGGCAGAAAATGCATTTCCACCTTGATCACGCCATCGCCCTGGCAGGCTTCGCAACGTCCACCTTTAACATTGAAGCTAAAGCGCCCTGGCTTGTATCCACGTGATCGCGCTTCCTGCGTTGCCGAGAACAATTCGCGTATCGGGGTAAACAAGCCGGTGTACGTGGCCGGGTTTGAACGCGGTGTCCTGCCGATCGGGGCCTGGTTGATTTCAACGACTTTATCGAAATGCTCGATGCCTTGATGGCTATCGTGGGCAGCAACCGACATTGAATTACCATTGATCTCGCGCGCCAGGATTGCGTACAGCGTGTCATTCACCAGGGTCGATTTGCCGGAGCCTGAGACGCCGGTGATACAGGTAAACAGCCCCACCGGGAAATCCACATCCAGTTGCTGCAGATTGTTGCCGCTGGCACCTTTGATGCTGAAAACGTCAGCGCTGACGGCTGTGCGTTTGCCGGGTACCTCGATTTGCCTGATGCCGGCGAGGTACTGCCCGGTGATCGAGTGCTTGTTGGCCATGATCGTTCGCGGCGCACCTGCGGCGATGATTTCGCCACCGTGGACACCTGCACCCGGTCCGATATCGATCACGTGGTCTGCACTGAGGATTGCGTCCTCGTCGTGTTCGACCACGATCACCGTGTTGCCGATGTTGCGCAAATGCGTCAGTGTGTTCAGCAGGCGGTCATTATCACGCTGGTGCAGCCCAATCGAAGGCTCGTCGAGGATGTACATGACGCCAACCAGGCCGGCGCCAATCTGGCTGGCCAGGCGTATACGCTGCGATTCACCGCCGGACAGCGTGTCCGAGCTGCGCTCCAGTGTCAGATAATCCAGACCGACGTTGACCAGGAACTGCAGCCGGGCCGATATTTCATTGTTGATTTTGGCAGCGATTTCTCCGCGCTTGCCACTGAGCTTGAGGCTCGAGAAAAACTCATGCGCCACGAGAATCGGCATCGCGGTGATTTCGGGCAGGCTCTTGTCATTGATGAAAACGTGTCGTGCAGCCTGATTCAGCCGACTGCCCTCACAGGCCGGGCATGCCTGCTGGGACAGGTACTTTGCCAATTCATCGCGCACCACGTTGGATTCCGTTTCACGGTAGCGGCGCGCCATGTTGTGCAATACCCCTTCAAACGCGTGGGTACGTTTGCGGCCGCGTCGACCGCGGTGCCCGGGCATGGTGAACTCGATCTTTTCTTTCCCGCTGCCGTATAGCAATAGCTGCTTGATGCTGTCGTCCAGGTCCTCGTACGGTATCTCGATGTCGAAGTCGTAGTGATCAGCGAGTGCACTGATAATACTGAAATAATAGGCATTACGTCGATCCCAGCCACGGATCGCGCCGCCAGCCAGACTCAGGTGGGGGTTGGCAATGACACGATCCGGGTCGAAAAATTGCTGGTGACCGATGCCGTCACATTCGGGGCAGGCGCCAGCCGGATTATTGAACGAAAACAGCCTGGGTTCGAGTTCCTGCAGGCTATAACCACAGCTGGGGCAGGCAAAACGGGCCGAGAACACCAGATCGGCCGGTCCATCCGCATCCATCCAGGCGATGATGGCGACGTCGTCAGCGAGGTGTAAGGTGGTCTCGAAAGATTCGGCCAGTCTCAGCTTGATATCATCCCGAACCTTGAAGCGATCAACGACAACTTCGATGGTATGCTTTGTGTTGGCCTCGAGTTGCGGAACATCATCGAGTTCATAAACCGTGCCATCGATACGCGCGCGCAGAAATCCTTGCTGTTTCAAGTCAGCGATCAGGGCCTGATATTCGCCTTTGCGTTCCCTGATCACCGGCGCCAGCAGCATCAAGCGAGTGTCTGCGGACAAGGCCAGAACCTGATCGACCATCTGGCTGACCGTTTGTGCCTCCAGCGTAGTATTGTGCGTCGGGCAACGCGGTGTGCCAGCACGGGCAAACAACAATCTCAGGTAATCGTGGATTTCGGTAACGGTGCCCACGGTAGAGCGCGGATTGTGCGATGTGGTTTTTTGTTCGATGGATATCGCAGGCGACAGACCTTCGATGTGGTCGACATCAGGTTTTTCCATCATCGACAGGAACTGGCGGGCGTAGGCCGATAAGGATTCCACGTAACGGCGCTGACCTTCGGCGAAAATCGTGTCAAAAGCCAGCGAGGATTTGCCTGATCCCGACAGGCCGGTGATGACGATGAGCTTGTCGCGCGGAATATCGAGATCGATATTCTTCAGATTGTGGGTGCGGGCACCGCGGATCTGGATGGTATCCATATAACTGCATATCAGGGTGTAAGGCCAATCTGCTAGAATGCCGTGCTTTCATCAGTCGGGTCAAGTACCGTGTCCGTATTTCAGGAAAATCTGGGTAAGATCGAACGCCGTGCGGGTGTTTCGCTCGCCATGATTTATGCCTTTCGTATGCTCGGGCTGTTCATGATCATGCCGGTGTGGGCGCTGTACGCCGAGCAACTCCCTGATGCGACACCGCTGCTGGCCGGTCTGGCACTGGGGATCTATGGCCTGACGCAGGCGATACTGCAGATCCCGTTTGGCATGCTGTCCGACCGTATCGGGCGCAAACCGGTGATCCTGGCGGGTCTGCTTATTTTTGCGCTGGGCAGCCTGGTGGCGGCGTTTGCCGACAACATCTATGGCATCATCCTCGGTCGCGCGCTGCAGGGCGCTGGCGCCATTGCAGCGGCACTGATGGCGCTGGCGGCCGATCTGTCGCGCGAAGAGCATCGCACCAAGATGATGGCCCTGATCGGGGCCAGTATCGGCATGGCCTTTGCGGCATCGATGGTGCTCGGGCCGCTGGTCAACGAGTGGATCGGTGTTTCCGGGATTTTTGCGGGCACGGCGGTGCTCGCGCTGATCGGTGTCGCTATCCTCTACCTGGTCGTGCCGGATCCGGTGCATCCCCATTTTCACAGCGATGCGGAGGTCCAGTCGGGCGCACTGGCGGACGTGCTCAGGGACAGTCAGCTGGTGCGGTTGGATTTCGGTATTTTTACGCTGCATTTCGCATTGATGTGCGTATTTCTGGTGATTCCGCTCGAGCTGCGCGATACGGCGGGTCTTGCTGCCGCTGATCACTGGAAGTTGTACATACCGGTATTCGTACTTTCGTTGGCCATCATGCTACCGTTCGTCATTGTCGCCGAGCGTAACCGCAAGATGAAACAGGTGTTCGTCGGCGCAATTGCGACGATGTCGCTGGCCGTCGCCGGTTTCATCGTAGCCAGCGATCTGATATCGCTGACGCTGGCGCTGGTACTGTTTCTGGCGGGTTTCAATCTGCTCGAAGCCTCGCTGCCGTCGCTGATCTCAAAAACGGCAAAAGCGACACAAAAGGGTACAGCGATGGGTGTATATTCCAGCAGCCAGTTTATGGGTGCTTTCGCTGGCGGGGTAGCCGGTGGCGCGGCCCATGGGTGGTGGGGCATCGATGGTCTGTACATGACCGTGGTCACGGTGCTGCTGTTCTGGCTGCTGCTGGCAGCGAGCATGCACCAGCCGCGCTATTTGAGCACCTATTTGCTCAATGTAGGCGTACGCGAAGAGTCAGATATCGCCGGGTTGACACGTCAGTTGGCAGCGGTCACCGGTGTCGCCGAGGTCTCGGTTATCGCAGACGAAGGTGTGGCTTATCTGAAGGTTGAAAGGCATGTTCTTGACGACGAAAAACTGTTATCGTTCAGGGTTACTGACAACTGATCTGTGAACGATGGAGAATTACAATAATGGCACGTGGTATCAACAAAGTTATCCTGATTGGAAACTGTGGCAAGGATCCGGAAACCCGGTATATGCCAAGTGGCGGGGCAGTCACCAAGATCTCGGTAGCGACAAGCGAAAGCTGGAAAGATAAACAAACCGGTGAAACCAAGGACCGCACCGAATGGCATAACGTGGTATTTTTCGGCCGACTTGGGGAGATCGCCGGCGAATATCTGCGTAAGGGCTCTCAGGTCTATATCGAAGGCAGTCTGCGGACCAACAAGTGGCAGGATAAGAGCGGTAATGACCGCTATACCACCGAAATCGTTGCCAACGAAATGCAAATGCTGGGCGGTCGTCCGGCGGGCGATAGCTATGCCCCTGCGCAAAATACCGCCTCCAGCAGACCAGAACCGGCCACGGCGATGGCCGATGACGCTTTTGACGATGATATTCCGTTCTAACGGACTAGATTTGCCGCAAATAACGCAAAAAGCGCGAAGCCAGGACTGTTGCATTGCCGTGCGCAGCATAAACGGCGTTCAAGATTATTCAGGGCCTGTCAACAGGCCCTGAACACATTTGTGTCGTTTGCGTGTTTTACGGCTAATTTTTATTAATAATCATTCTGGTATTCTGCCCACCCGCGAGAAATACAGGCAAGCTGCCTGTTGCTGCTGGCCGAACGAACTAATCTGTCGTTTGCGGCAGTTATTTGATTGATATTTTTGGCGGATTTAACTATCATGTAGGCCCTGAAATATAGAGGTGGCGCGCGGTTTGTGGGCATCTCTTCACTGCCCCGTGTACTGCTACGTTTTACACCGCGACAGTCCAGGGCGTATACGAGGAATTTTATCAAGGCTCCGTTTACGGGGCCTTTTTGTTAGGGCCTGTTAACGCTTAGTGTTAACAGGCCCTAATGTCGGTATGTAGAAGGCCGTGGGCGCCAGAGGGTGAACTTTGATGCAGCAGAACCTGACTCGTTTATGGCAGCTACTCGAACCGATTGTGACGGGTATGGGGTATGAGCTGGTCGAGATTGAATACAATCCGAGTAGCAGGCACGGTCTATTGCGGCTCTATATCGATCACGAAGACGGTATTCAATTGGATGATTGTACCGATGTGAGTAACCAGGTTAGTGCCTTGCTCGATGTGGAAGATCCGATCCCGGGACACTATAACCTGGAGGTGTCCTCACCGGGTTTGGACCGTCCGTTGCGCAGTATCACGGATTTTGAACGATTTACTGGGGAAATCGTCAAGCTAAAAACCGCGATTGCTATCGATGGACGGCGGAACTACAAAGGCCGGCTGCGAGGGGTCGACGGTGATGAGGTTCAAATTGAATGTGATGGCCAGCAGTTCTATTTGCCGCTGGCATCGATAGAAAAAGCGCGACTAGTGCCCGATTTTGGCAAATAAGTTGCACACGATATTATGGGAGTAACCGCATAATGAACAAAGATATTCTTTATGTAGCTGACGCTGTTTCTAACGAAAAGGGCGTGGATAAAGAGATTATCTTCGAGGCAATCGAAGCTGCATTGGCGACTGCTACGCGCAAGAAGAACGCCAAGGATATTGATGTGCGTGTCGACATCGATCGCGAGACCGGTGATTATGAAACTTTTCGCCGCTGGTTGGTGGTTGAGGACAACGGTGAAGGCCTGGAAAGTCCATTGACAGAGGTCACGCTGGAAGCGGCTCGAATCGACGAGCCAGATCTTCAGCCTGGCGATTATGTCGAAGAGCAGATTGAATCGGTCGAGTTCGGACGTATTGCGGCGCAAACGGCGAAGCAAGTCATCGTACAGAAGGTACGAGAGGCGGAACGGGCACGTGTCATCGAGGCCTATCGGGGTCGAGAAGGCGAACTGGTCATGGGAACGGTAAAACGTGTCGAACGTGGCAATGTTTATCTTGACCTTGGTGAAAACGTCGAAGCATTCATCCCTCGTGAAGAGATGATACCCAGAGAGGCTGTGCGCACTGGCGATCGTATTCGCGGATACCTGAAAGAAGTGCGCGCAGAAACCCGCGGACCGCAATTGTTCGTCAGTCGGACCGCGCCAGAGTTTCTGGTCGAGCTATTCAAGCTCGAAGTTCCTGAAGTCGACCAGGGGCTGTTGCAAATTCTTGGCGGTGCGCGTGATCCTGGCTCGAGGTCAAAAATATCGGTGCAATCACTCGATCCGCGCCTTGATCCAGTGGGTGCCTGTGTGGGCATGCGCGGTTCTCGCGTTCAGTCGGTTTCGAATGAATTGGCTGGCGAGCGTGTCGATATCATCTTGTGGGATGAAAACCCGGCCCAGTTTGTGATCAATGCGATGTCGCCGGCCGAGGTCACCTCGATTGTTGTCGACGAGGATACGCATGCAATGAACATTGCTGTCGAAGAAGACAAACTTGCGATGGCGATTGGTCGGGGTGGACAAAATGTTCGACTGGCATCGGAACTCACCGGATGGGAGCTGAATGTGATGACCGAGAAAGAGGCCGAAGAACGCAGTGACGAGGAAAACCAGCGGCTGTTGGCCGAATTCAAGAAGATACTGGATGTGGATGATGAAGTGGCCGGGATTTTGGTGGCGGAGGGCTTCTCTACCATCGAAGAGGTTGCCTATGTGCCGGAAGCTGAGCTGGATTCAATCGAAGAGTTCGATGCGGAAATCGTTACCGAATTGCGCAACCGTGCACGCGATTATCTGCTGACACAGGCAATCATGCAGGAAGAGGTGTTCGAAAGCAGTCAACCAGCGGAAGACCTGTTGCAAATGGAGGGCATGGACGATGAGACCGCGATGCAACTGGCCGCCAAAGGAATCTGTACGATGGAAGACCTGGCAGAACAATCTGTTGATGAACTGATGGTGATAGACGGTATGGACGAGCAACGCGCATCGGTGTTAATCATGACCGCACGTGAGCCCTGGTTTGCGGCGGAAGAACAATAAGGCGGGAATGAGTAGAGAATAATGGCAGAAGTTACGGTAAAACAACTGGCTGAAGTCGTCGGTACGCCGGTTGAACGATTGCTTGAACAAATCAAGGATGCGGGCCTGTCGGCTGATACAGCTGATGCGCGTATATCCGATCAGGATAAGATGCAGTTACTGAGCTATCTGCGTGATCAGCATGGAAAACGCAAATCCACCATGACCGCTGCTGATAAACCAGCTGGCAAAATAACCCTCAAGCGCAGATCTGTCAGCGAGCTCAAGGTTGGCGGTGGCACTGGCGGCAGAGGTGGCAAAACTGTCGCTATCGAAGTCAGAAAAAAGCGTAGTCTGAGCAGGCAGCCGCTAACACCGCCGCATGCAGAGGAAAGCAAACCCGAGGCACTGGAAGAACTCGAAAAACTGCGTGCCGATCAGCAGCGAAGGGAAATAGAACGCGAACGTGAACTTCAACAGCGTCGCGAACGCGCCGAACAACGCGAGTTGGAACGCAAGCAGGAAGAAGAGCGCAAGCAGGCAGCCCTGGCAAAAAAACAGGCTGAACAAGAAGCCGTCAAGCAAAAACAGCAGGCCAAGCCTGCGCCAAAAGAAAAGCCGGCTTCCCGAGAACAGATTGAATTGGCCGAGGCACGCGCGGATAAAGTCGGCGGTAAGCGCGTCAAGCACGGCAAGCACAAGCACGACAAGGATAAGACCTTGTATGGTCGTGAAGAGCTGCACGTTGCCACTGAGAAAAGCGGCAAGCGTAAGAAGGGTAAGGATAGAGTTGAAGCCCCGGTGGTTGCAGAAACTAAACATGGCTTCGAGAAACCGGTGGCGCCGATTAAACACGATGTGGTCATTCCGGAAACCATTAGCGTTGATGAGTTGGCCAAGCGTATGACGATGAAAGCCGCCGAACTCATCAAGGAATTAATGAAAATGGGCGTCATGGCGACCATCAACCAGGTGATCGACCAGGATACGGCCACATTGGTGGTTGAAGAACTGGGGCATAATCCGATTACCGTTGGTGCTGACGACCTGGAAAAATCGTTACTGTCTGGCAGCGAAGAGGAATTCGAGAAGAGCATTCGCCCGCCTGTAGTCACCATTATGGGGCACGTTGATCACGGTAAAACGTCATTGCTGGATCACATCCGGCGTTCGAAAATAACGTCAGGTGAAGCTGGGGGAATTACGCAACACATTGGGGCTTACCACGTAGAATCCGACAAGGGAGTGATCACCTTCGTCGATACACCTGGCCACGCGGCTTTTACCAGTATGCGTGAACGTGGCGCCATGGCAACAGACATCGTCATCCTGGTCGTTGCTGCCGATGATGGTGTGATGCCACAAACGGTTGAGGCAATACAGCATGCAAAGGCTGCAGGTGTTCCCATCATCGTCGCGGTGAACAAGATCGACAAGGAAGAAGCTGATCCAGATCGTGTCAAGAACGAATTGGGTGCGCACGAGGTCATTCCTGAGGAGTGGGGCGGTGAAAACATGTTCGTCAATGTCTCTGCCATCACGGGGCAGGGCATTGATGATTTGCTGGACGCCATCCTGTTGCAGTCCGAGCTGTTAGAACTGAAAGCGGCTTCAGAGGGAAGAGCGCAGGGTATTGTGCTGGAGTCATCACTGGACAAAGGGCGTGGTGTTACGACCACAGTGCTCGTACAGGAAGGTGTCCTTCGCAAGGGGGATATCCTGCTCGCTGGCGAAGAATTCGGCCGCGTGCGCGCCATGTTCGATGAATCCGGCATGGCTGCCGAGCAAGCCGGTCCTTCAATTCCGGTCGCTGTGATTGGTCTGTCAGGAACACCGAGTGCGGGTGACAAAGTGCAGGTCGTCGAGGACGAACGTACTGCGCGCGAGGTTGCCCAGGACCGTCGTAACAAGCAACGGGACAAGCGTCTCGCCAGCCAGCAGCAGGCCAAGCTCGATTCATTGTTTGACCAGATGAAATCAGGTGAAGTCAACACATTGAATATATTGCTCAAGGCTGATGTCCAGGGTACGCTTGAAGCCATTCGTGACGCCTTGACCAAGCTGGCGGCAGATAACGAGGAAGTCGACGTGAATATTGTTGGTTCCGGTGTCGGTGGTATCAACGAAACCGATATCAGTCTTGCCGCAGCATCCAATGCGATCGTTATTGGCTTTAATGTACGTGCTGATGCTTCTGCGCGGCGCGCGGCCTCCGAGCGTGGTGTTGAGCTTAACTATTACAGCATCATTTATGAGCTTATCGATGAGGTCAAGTCTGCCCTGGTCGGTATGTTGGCGCCGGAATACCGCGAACAGATCATTGGTATGGCGGAAGTCAAGGATGTCTTCAAGTCGCCACAGTTTGGTGCCGTTGCCGGTTCGATTGTGACCGAAGGTGTGATCAAACGTAACCAGCCAATTCGAGTGTTACGTGACAACGTCGTGATATACGAAGGTGAGCTCGAATCGCTGCGACGGTTCAAGGATGATGTTCAGGAAGTCAAGAGTGGTACGGAGTGCGGCATCGCAGTAAAGAACTACAACGATGTCAGAGTCGGTGATCAGATCGAGGTGTATGAACGCGTCCAGCAAGAACGCACCTTATAGTCGGAAATGAGCCCAGCGCCCTCAGGCGGCGTTAAAAATTTTTTCGGAATGCTCATGTATTTTGTATACACTCCGCTTCCTTAAAAATTTTTGCCTTGCCTGAGAACACTGGGCTCATTTCTTGAACAGTGTGCAGTAACGAAACCGTTCTTTTTAACTTTTTTATCTTTTATGCCCAGAGAGTTTTCTCGTAGTCAGCGTATGGCGGAGCAGATCCGTCGTGAGCTATCGGACATCGTGCGCGATGAGCTCAAGGACCCGCGGATGGGACTGTGTTCATTTACAGCAGTCAAACTAAGCCGTGATCTGAGCCACGCTGTGGTGTTTTGTTCAGTGCTGGATCAGGCGCACCGCGAAGAGACCATTGGGACACTGAATCGCGCGGCTGGCTTTCTGCGCAGCCAGATTGCGTCGCGCATTCGTGCACGCACCGTTCCAGTGCTGAAGTTCATCAATGATGACAGTGTCGAACGAGGCGAAGCCATGGAAGAATTGATCAATAAAGCCATCGAATTCGATGAACAACATCACGGTAAAAACGAGGATCGATCGCGTGGCTAAGCGTAGAAGAAAGGGCCGTGACATCAACGGTGTGCTGTTGCTGGATAAACCTGCGGGCATAACATCCAACAAAGCGCTTCAGGAAGTCAAGCACCTGTATAACGCGGCCAAGGCTGGACACACCGGCAGTCTGGATCCATTGGCAACCGGCATGCTGCCGATATGTCTGGGAGAAGCCACGAAAATATCCGCTTTTCTGTTGGATGCCGACAAACGCTATCGAGTCCGTTGCCGTCTCGGTGTCACTACCAGTACGGGTGACGCCGATGGTGATACGATGCAGACCCGGGACTGTGCGCACGTGAGGCTGCGCGATGTTGAAAAATTGAAGCCGCGTTTCAGTGGTACGATTGCACAAATCCCACCGATGTATTCCGCTGTCAAGCACCAGGGTAAGCGCTTGTATGCGCTTGCCCGGGAAGGTATTGAGGTTGAACGCAAGCCCCGCTTCGTACAAATTCACCAGCTGCTGTTTCACTCTTTGCATGACTGTATACTCGAGCTCGAGGTCGCCTGCTCCAAAGGTACCTATATTCGGACGCTGGTCGAAGACATTGGGGAGGCGCTTGGTTGTGGCGCCCACGTTATTCAGTTGCGTCGGTTGAGCGTCGGCCCATTTGAGGGCGGGATGGTGGCCTTGGCCGATCTCAAAGCGGCGGCATCCCGCGATGCCGAAGAGGGGATGGCGTCACTTGACGGCTACCTGCTCCCCATTGACAGCGGTATCGCGCACTGGCCGGACATCCATCTCGATCCCGACGCGGCGTTTTACATGAAGCAGGGTCAGCCTGTGTTGGTGCCGCATGCGCCTAGCGAAGGCTGGGTGCGTATTTACGACCAATCACGTTTCCTCGGTGTCGGTGAAATTCAGGACGATGGTAAGGTTGCGCCGCGCCGGATGATACGGGCAAGTGTCTGAAGAAATAAGATGATTTACTTTTGCCGCTCGGTCATTACGTGATAAAATCGCGAACCTTTTTTATTGAGTGTAAGCACAGATTTCGGAGACTCTATGTCGCTATCGACCACAGAAAAAGCTGGCATTATCGAAAAATATCAGCGTGAACAAGGAGATACAGGTTCGCCTGAGGTGCAGGTCGCACTGCTAACCGCAAGAATTACCCAGCTGACAGACCATTTTCAAACGCACAAACACGACCACCATTCACGTCGTGGCCTGTTACGTCTGGTAAATCAGCGGCGTAAATTGCTGGATTACCTCAAGGCCAAGAACCAGGATCGATATAAAGAGCTGATCTCGAGCCTTGGCTTGCGTCGGTAAACCATTCCAACAATCAGACAGACAAAGATCGGGTATCGGGAAACAAAAACGTGACTCCAACAGCAATCAAAAAAACATTTCAGTACGGTGGACATACTGTAACCATTGAAACCGGTGAGATCGCTCGCCAGGCGACCGGTGCAGTAATGATCAGCATTGCAGATACGGTTGTCTTTGTGACAGCAGTAGCTATGAAAGACTCGGAACCAGGCAAGGATTTCTTCCCGATGACGGTCAACTACCAGGAGCGTACCTATGCCGCGGGTAAAATTCCGGGTGGATTTTTCCGTCGCGAAGGTCGCCCGTCAGAGGCCGAAACGCTGACTTCAAGGCTGATCGATCGGCCCATCCGGCCGCTGTTTCCCAAAGGCTTTACTAACGATACCCAGATTGTCGCAACCGTTCTCTCGGTCTGTGACGAAATCGATCCCGAAATTCCGGCGATTATCGGTGCATCAGCGGCCCTGGCTATCTCCGGCACGCCGTTCAATGGTCCCCTGGGTGCAGCCCGCGTCGGCTACAAAGATGGTGAATACTTACTCAATCCGTCGAAAGCCGCTCTCGAGACCTCAGATCTCGACCTGGTCGTTGCCGGCACCGAGCACGCCGTGCTGATGGTTGAGTCTGAAGCCGATATGTTATCCGAGGACGTGATGCTGGGTGCCGTGCTGTTCGGACACGAGCAGATGCAAGTCGTCATCAGCGCGATCAAAGATTTCGCCGCCGAGGTCGGTACGCAGCCGTGGGCATGGGCGCCGCCTGAAATGGATGAGAGCCTTGCTGAGAAGATGGCTGAAGCTAACACGACCGCGTTGACAGAGGCATACCAGATCGCCGACAAAATCGCTCGCCAGGATGCGGTCAAAGCGGCGCGTAATGCAGCGGTTGAAGCTCTCGCAGCAAGCGAGGGCGAAGAAGGCTGGAGTGACATGGCCGTGCTCGATGCGTTCGGCAAGTTGGAAAAGAAAATCGTCCGTGGCCGCATTATTGCGGGCGAGAAGCGTATCGATGGGCGCGGCAACAGCGATGTTCGCCAGATAACAGTTCGCACCGGTGTTCTTCCGAGAACGCACGGTTCGGCCTTGTTTACACGTGGGGAAACCCAGGCGCTTGTGGTCACAACGCTGGGAACTTCGCGCGATGCACAAATTATCGATGCGCTTGAGGGTTCCTATCGCGAAGCTTTCATGCTGCACTATAACTTCCCGCCTTACTGCGTCGGTGAGACCGGCATGGTAGGCAGCCCAAAACGTCGAGAAATCGGCCACGGCCGCCTGGCCAAACGCGGTGTACTCGGGGTGATGCCGACGGAAGAGGAGTTCCCGTACACCATCCGTGTGGTTTCAGAAATAACCGAATCGAATGGTTCGAGCTCGATGGCATCGGTTTGTGGCACCAGCCTTTCTTTGATGGATGCTGGTGTGCCGTTGAAAGCGCCCGTCGCCGGTATTGCGATGGGCCTGATCAAGGACGGTGATGATTTTGCGGTCCTGAGTGATATTCTGGGCGACGAAGATCATCTGGG
>JAAUYJ010060702.1_pt1 | contig 13530 bp, 13 predicted proteins | sample 7278031 | NCBI WGS metagenome assembly JAAUYJ01 (sample SAMN14350222, study PRJNA611818) | marine sediment metagenome | isolation source: surface marine sediment (1.8m) | place: French Polynesia: Moorea | collected 2018-08 | reverse complement strand
GGGTCACTCAGGACACATCCTCCCCTTGGCGACGGGGTCGACTCAGGAGGGGGGGAGGTCGTGAGGGAGGAAGTGGATGGAAGGTGCGGAATTTGCCGTAGTTGTGTTGATACCTTTTTTGTGCTTTTTGTTGATGCAAAGTGGCGAATAAGAGCCCTGCTTGCTCCCATCACTAGTAAGGTCAAGTTCCAATCGTTGGTGAACGAGCGATCTCTCCCGGTGCAGCGTCGCTTGTGGTGGCCTGGGGAGGAGAGGAGGGGAAGTGTGAGAGAATGGAGGATGCATGATGGATGGATGAGCAGTCGGCGAAGGAGGGGAGATTTGAATAAGTAGGAATTGGGGAAGTCATAGAAAGAGTGGCCGGAAAGACCCATGACAGTGTCCAAAAATAAGATAGAAAGGCCTCTTTTTCGTCCACATAGGAAACAAAGGCCTGCCTGGCAACGCATGGAAGAAGGAAAAGTGAAAGAATAAGTTGCTCACAGTTCTTAATTCCCCCTTTTTCTCCCTCTCCCCTCGGCCGTCGATCCCAGAGGAGCCCTCTCTTCTTCCCCGTCCTTCTGTAGCCCTCATGCCAGCTCGGTCGGTCTGTCGGTCGCTCGGTGCTAAGTCGAACAGTCACGGGAAAAAACCGTCTTCTCCTCTTCCCTCCGGGGAAAAGGCTGGTTTTCCAGGTAAGGGGGGAGAGGGCCGAAAATAGAGTTCTTCTTCTTTTCCTCTCCCTCAGGAGGGCTTGCAGGGGAGGGAGGAGCAGGACAGACGTCGTGGCGGAAAACTCTCTTTTTCCGGTACCGCCGCCGACTGTTGATGGTCCCTCTTTGGTCGAATCCCTGTCGCGGCCGGGGGGTCGGGATTCAACCTTTTTTCCCTCTCGAGTGCAATTTTCTGCCGAGGGGCTTTTACCTCCAGCGAGTAATCTCGGGGCGTAATGCTGGTGGAAAAGCCCCTTTCCCCGCCATCCCTCCCCCCATGGCTTTTTACCTCAGTCGTCGTCGGCTGGGGGTCCATTTTGCCGAATGTACCACAGAGTGGAGAGAGGGGTGGAAAAAGGGGAGTGGAGTGGTTTAGAAGAGGCCGTTCGTTGACTACCACCACCAGACTCGAAGGTTGCGCTCCTCCGCAGTCCCTTCCTTCATCGGTCTGTAAATCATGGGTCTGTGGGAGGGTGGGTTCAGCGAAAAGAGCGTCCGCGAAAAATCACCCTCACACATCGCGTTTTGGTAGCAGGTTTCACCAAAGTTTGTTCTGACTGTATCGATTGTCAAGACGTCTTTTCGTTTTTCTCGTGGCTGAATGTTGAAAAGGTTTGACTTCATCTTGAGTTTGGCGACTCCCTCCCCTTTTTCGCTCCCCTCTCCTGCGTTCATTAACAGAGATTGCAAAAAAGGGGGGACTACGACGGCGCGGCGCCCACCTCGAGGGTGACCGAAAGAGGAAGAAAGTCGATTTTTTTGCACAAACTCTTACGGAAAAAGCGACTATTTCTGGGAAGGGCTCTTGGCGAGCTATTTTCGCACTCAGAGTGGCTTGGTCGGCATGCCTGCTGTTTCCTCCTTTAAGCGTCTTGAGTAGTACTACAACTCAGCCCGTGCGCTTGGGGCCGGAGGAGGCGGAGAAGAACACAATTACACTCTCCAAACTCGAGCGAAGGAGGTCTGGGAAAGAAGGCGGATGAGAAGGCGAGCCACCGTGCGTTTGATGTAACCGTGGTGAGGAATTTTCCACCAATTTTTCTTTTGCGTTGGATGCACTTTCTGCGTAAAAGCAGAACAAGCCGGAAAATGATTGACATCATGATGTGTTGGGGAAATCCCATACCTTGATTTTTCCCCCTCCTCCCCCGTCTCACGTCGGGTTCTTCCTCCTTTCCCTCCCTCCCTCGGGCTTGCATGTCAAGCCCCCTTCTTTCACTTTGTCAGGAGAAATTGGGACTAATAATAGCAACCGGCTAAAAGGGGCGTCGTCGTCAGCACAGCAGCAGCCTGTAGCTGTGGCCACACTGCAAGAAAAAGAGAAGGGAACGGAAAAAGAAAGGGACCTCTCATTTTTCTTTTTTGGGCGCGGTCTCTGATTCTTCCTAAACGATGATCGGTCTTCAGCTCGGGTGTGAATTTGACAAAAAAAGAACTGATTGACAGATTGTCGACGATTTGAAGGGGGCTCCTTGTCTTAGGGATCATGAGGGTGTGTGTGTGTGTGTGTCCCTATTTGTACCTTATGGAGCAAGGGCGATAAAACCGACACACTCATCCTTTTCCCAGATTCCGTGTAGACTGTCGATCCTATGGTCTTTCCCACCTCTTTTCCCGCGGAAATAACAATAGAAAGCAGAGCCGAAAACACAAAAAATCTGACGTTGAGGAGGAGAGAGGAGGGGAGCGTCCAGGTCTTGTCTTCTCCTCAGCGGAGCAGTTTATGTAAGTAGGAGAGGGAAGAGGAACGGTCTGGCTGGTCCAAGTCAGGCTCTTCCGAAATCCCTCGATCCCCCTCCTCCTCCACTTCTCGTTCGATTCAGGCAAAGGAAAAAGTCAGGTCACGGCAGAAAAAGGAAGAAAGGACAGAAAAGAAAAAGAAAAGAAAAGGCAGATGCAAGACGTTTGTCCCCTCTCCTCCCTATTTCTCCTCCGGCCGTGCCGTGCCATATAGCTCTTTCTGTCTCCTGACAGAAAAAAATTTCACGGAAATGTAAGAATTCTCCCTATCCTTCTTTTCTTCTTCCTCCCGCGACCCCTCCTGCGTCTGACTGCCGGGGGAAAGAGGACAGGTCGACCTCCTCCCCCCTATTTGCCACACGCAGTTTACCCCGCCTCCTCCTCCTCCTGCACATATTGCTTGCCCCAGCGTCTTTCTGTTTCCCCTCTGTTTTTTCTCGACGTTTTTTCTTCGTCTTGCGGCGGAAATGTAAATGTCACAGAGGGCAAAAAAGGGGAAGCGAAGGCAACAGGCGGAAAGGGGAAGTCTTTTCCCTCTAGTCTCTCGTCATTTTGCGTCCCTTGCAGCCGCTGCAGGTTGGGGGCGGGCGGAGCTGGAGATATTGACATTTTTTCCCTCCGATGAGGAATGCGATATGTCCGCCCAACAGTCGGTCGGGTGTACGTATGAGTGCATTTTTCTTTCTGGCCAAAGCATCGCATTCGTTCTCCATAGATCTGCTCTCCCTTTAGTGATAGTTCGGCGAATTCCTATCCCCTTCTTCCCTCCCTGCGCTGCAACAAAGTCTGCCTCCCTCCCCTTGTGTGGGCCCAGTCCCTTCCCCCCCGTTCCAGTCAGTGCCCGGCCAAAAACTAGCAAAGAAAAGACAGAGGAAGAGAATTCGCATGCCGGGCGTTCCAGGATTGCAAAATATCGCCGCCGCGCCCTCCCTCTTCTTTCCCTTGTGTGAGTGTTTTCCTCGAGCCCATAATTTTCTTATCGAGGTCAGAAAAAAGTCTCTTTATGTCCTAACTCCTAGAAACGGTGCGGGCTAAGGGACAGAGGAGGGGGCGACAAAAGTTTTTCTTTTCCTTCTCCCCTTGCGATGCGATGGAAACGGGCGATAGAAGCTGGAGCAAATGATCCCGCCCTCCACTGCAGAAAAAATGCCCCAAAAAAGTATTTCGGATGAAAAACTGCCTAAAACATTTGGGATAATTGCCGTCGCTGAGTCACTTTCTTAACTGTGGAATGACGGAGAATGTGAAAAAATGCACATACATGCCAGTATTTCCTTCGAATCGATTCCTGTACAAAATTTCCTTTTCCACAGAATTTAGTTTTGTTTGTCTACTTAATGCCTATCAAGGAGCTGACGGGAAGAAGGACTTAAAAGAGGAGGGGAAAGGCATGCTGTACTACCCTTCTTCATCCCTTTGTTGATAATGTACAGGAGACAGGGGAACGTGGAAGTGGGATCAGGAGATTGATCGGGGGAGAACAGAACAGACCTTTCACAACACAACACTGTGAGGGGAGAGCTTAAAATCCCCCCATTAATTCAAGTGGCTTCTTGCTGGACTGTCCATTCTCTTCCATTAGGGGGCGGCGGCTCCCCCCCCCCCATTCACGTCCGTCAAAATCTGGCACCGCTCTCTTCCCCCTCAATCCCACCGTAGGACGGCAGCCAAGCGCCCTTCATATGGCATGGCGGGCGGGGGCGGACTTTTTAAGGAGAGGGAGGCAGCAGTTGGGCTGAACCGCTGCCGCCCGCCCCTTCTTCCTTCCTCCTCCTCCAAGGGTCTTATCCCCTTCTCCATCCATATTGACAGACATAATAAGTGAGCCAGGGGGGGAAGGGGAGAATCCCAGCCAAAGTCCCTTGGGAGGGGAGATCCCTTCCGTCCGTCCGTCCGAGCTGTGTGCATAGGGAAAAAAGCTCCCCTTCCCTCCTTCAACCCCTTTCTGGCCCGTCTATTAGCGGTTGGGCAGCAAGCCAGCGATGGGGGGAGACCGTAGGGCATGGAAGCACAGCCGCAGCATGGAAAAGAGGAGCTTTTAGTGATGGGGAGGAGGACAGAGAAGAATCCCTCCTCCGTCTTCCGCCTAAGTGACAATCTGTGTCTGCGCCGCCGCCAGAGCATAGGCTACATCGCACTGGGTGGGGAGAAAAGGATTGGTTGGAAAAGGGGAAATCATGAGAGTACAGAAGTAGAAAGTGGAGAGGTGCTTTTTTTGACTCATCCGTCTTATAATTTCTCTCTCTCTTTCCCACATTTTTTGCGCAGGTGAGTCCTCCTCCTCCACACAAGGAAGAAGAAGGGAAGGAAAATAAAAAAAGGAAGAAGTAATAGGAGGAAGAGGAGGTAGATGAAACCTGCGGGCGAGATGTAATCCTCTTCCTCTTCCCCTGCCCCCCTCCTTCCCTCCACAGTGGTACTTGGAAGAAGAGGAGGAGGAAAGAGCCAAGCAGGACTTCTTGCTGGAGGGAGGAGAGGCTTTCCAGAAGATTGAGGGAGAAAATTGAAGAGTCTCTCTCTCTTCTAGCTCCTTCCTCTCCTCCTCGTCCTCCTCCTCCAAGACCAGGAGAGAGAGAAGCGGCTCAGGAGCCACATTAAATTACCAGACGGACCAAAAAAGGACAGAAAGGAGCAAAAAATAAGAGGGAGGAGAGGGGGAAAAGGCTCTCATCTCTGGATTTCGCATTGCCGCCGTGTCGCCGCAACAGCCGCCGCCGCCGCCGTGACGGCCGCGATGCGATGACCCTGCAGGGAGGCCCACCCGCCGCCGCCGCAACAGCATCCGACAACAACAGCAGCAGCAACAGCAACCACAACATCCAAGATGGAGCCGGACTCGACCTCCATCGACCTGGGCTTCGACATCCAGGTATGTTCTTGCAGTTAGTTTATGCGCCCAATTCCAAACTGAATTTTCCCGCTTTGGAGCGAGGGGCGTGCCTGCTAATCTGTTAAAGATACGAGCAAAAAAAAATGACACTCGGGGAATTTTCCTATCTGCGGCGTTTTGTGAACGTGGGGGATCGACGGAGGCAAAAGAAGTCGACAGCCCCTCACAGGGGTGCTGCATCGGTTTTTTTACATGGCGAAATAAATAATAATGCTTCATTGTTTATATTTTTGCAGGAGATGGTCGCCCAGCGTCTGGCGTCCCAGAACAAGCGCACTGTTCAGCTGGACCAGCTGCTCCGGGAGACAAAGTTCACCAAGGAGGAGATCCGAACGATGTACAGGGGATTCAAGCAGGTGAGAAGAAAGAAAAAGGAAATGCCGTTTTACGAAGTGATGCACTTAATTTTTTGCTCGAGGGTGTCCGTCGGGGTCATGTGGGCCATCCATGAGAGTTTCCTTCTTATTCTCCGTCCCCTGTCTTTTTTTGTCCCCCCCTCCCTCCGAATTTTTCCGAGCCGAGTCTTCTTCTACACGGAAGATTAAGAGCGAAACTCCATCCCTTCCCCCGCTTTTAAAAAACTTTCCCTTCTCCCCCTGATCCGGCCTAGACCGTAGGGGAGGAAGGGATATAAAAATCTTTCCTTACTTTTTCTCTTTTTCCTCTCACACATCCTAGGGCCTAGGCCTTCGCTGTACAGTACGTGTATAGTTAGCGCTATAGAACAATTTAAATCGCCCCCCTCCCCCTCCTCGATCCCTTCCCGCCCGCGCTGCGCCAAAAAATTCCTCGGCCGATCTGCACAGAAACGTACAGTGTCCAGTAAAAAGTTACGAGGAGGGAACCGACATTAACTTAATGTTGCTTCGGACGCAACACGAAATTCATTCATCGGTTGAAAGCGCCACAGTCACTGAAGAGTACTCCAATGGAGACGGGACGGGAGGACAAGGAGCAGCTAGCCGCCCTCCTTTACCATCGAGATAGGTTTATCCCCTGGAATAATGGATGCTTTGCCTACGGTTCGGTCGAAATTTAATGCTCTGCAATTTCGTCGCTTTTCACTTCTCATGTTTTATGTTCTTCCTAAACTCAGAGGCCGCATGCGTGTTTTTTTCTTTCTTTGGACTTTTTAGCAACAGTCTGCTATGAGAGTTATTCTGCTTTTGCGTTTTGTGAACGTGGGGGACTTCAAGCCATGCATTGGAGGGACCGAGATGGGGGAACTACCACTACTGCAGAAGGGATGAGATATTCGAGCGAGCATCCAAAGCGTACAAATTCTCCCACGGCTTCTTGGTGGAAGGAGGAGGAGAGTACCGTACTCCAAGGGGGAAGTGGAAAAGGGAGAGATCGTCCTACCCCTCCTCATCCAACACCACACTGATTCATTCATTCGCGTCTTCTGCTTCTCACGGCAAAAAAGTATCTTTGATTCTTTGAACCAGTGGTTTTACTTTCCTCTTGCCAGACTTTTCCTGCATGCAAATACGTCGCGAGTACTCAGAAAGAGATCGAGTATAAAAATCATTTTTCCTATTTTCTTCCCCGCCAATATGGATGTAAATACGTCGTCAAGGCATGCGGAAGCCTCCATGAGTGAAATTAGATTAGGTTAGGTTGAACTAATGTTGCAGCAATAGTCACTTGAGAGAAATTCTCACCCTTTGCTAATTCAGAGCTTTGGAAGCAAAATGTTGGAAAAGCGTCGCAATGAAGGCAAAGTCGCCAACGATGGCCAGCCAGCATCACCACAAGATGCGCGAGCGAGCATCTCATCTCAGGCGAAGCGGTAGGACGAGGAGAGTACTCCAGAGGGGAATTGGGAAAGGAGAGAGGGAGACAGGAGCTACCCTGACTCTCTGACCCTCTCCTCGAGCTGCATCCAAAATTCCAAGCTCCAAAAAAGTATTGTCTTCTCCAACCCACGCCGAAGTGAAATGGAAGGAGATCTTCCGCCATGAACATGAACATTGTTTTTTCTGCACTTCAAATCGAGATTGGTCGGAAGACTCCACCACTCCTCCCCAGCCCAACCCTTCTTCTATGTCCACCGGAAAACTTTCGATTTATCCTCAAGAAAGTTCTTTCTTTCGAGAGAGTCTAGCAGCAGTAAAGGTAGTAGGCCGCCGAAAAAAAAACCGTGAGTACAAAGTAAAGTAGGGGGCGTGTTTCCACTCTCGCTCCCATTTTTCTTCCTCCTCCCCTTTTCCTCCTGTGTGCTCTTATTAGTCAGGATGCCGCTTTTCCTTCTCGAGAGACGAACGAGGGGGAGGGCCACGTCTCCGTTGCAAATTGCCCCTTCCTCCTGCCGTAATCAAAACAGGCGGTTCATTCACAGTTTGTGATTTTTCTTATTTCCCTCCTATAGCTCTGTTGTAGTGTCTCGAACGCCGCTCCGGCCTCGATAGCAGCCTCGGCCTTGACTTGTGACGTCATTTTATATTCGTTGTTGTCTCGAAATCCAACTTTTCTGCGACAGGTGCAGACGAAATGTGATGCGAAATATACTACTACTATTCTTTTTTGAAAATCTCGAAATTGGCGAAAGTTGGGCCAGATGAGAAACAAGTAGAATAGGAAATTATTCTCCTTTTCTGGCAGAGAGCCGGCGACGACCGAGGGAAAAAGAATAGACAGAGAGAAAAAGAGAAGAAAAGAGTTTTCGTGCTTTTTCCTCCCCTCCTCTTCTTCTGTCGAACTTGTCTTGGTGTTGCACCCCTCCTCCGACCAACCGACCGCCGTCGCCTCCTCCTCCTCTTTCCCTCCACAATGCCGATAAAATGGCCTGACTCGGACGGACGGACGGGGCGGGATTCAAAAAAGTTGAGAAAAACTAAAATATAAAAAAGAAGTAACCAGCCAGTACCACTGTGGGTCAGATTTCGGTGGGAAAATGTTGGTGAATCTGACACCTCCTTGCCCGCTGTCTCCCCGGGCCTTTTTCCGCTGCTGCTGCCGGGCAAAAGGATCGCATCGAGTAATTCTGAATGACCTGAAAAAGAGGAAGGACGGGGGAAATACAGTAAAATAGACCACGGAATTATGTTTATAGACTTGCAGAGAGGACAAAAGATTTTTTTCGAAACAAATACCATATACCGTATACTGTATAAGCCGTATTTATATATATGACCAGGAGCTTTATGTTTGGTGTTCCGTGTTTTTTTCTCATGACGTCCTTTTGGAAATGCCAACATATTCAGGCGACGAGGAGAGGGACCATTCCTTGACCCATCATAGCAGTTTTATAAAGCCTCGACTTGGACAAAGGCTCTCCAGAATCGGCATACGATCCATCTGGCCACAGAGCCACCGTTTTTAAGGCGGTTGTGGAAACTCCCCTCGTTGAGGGGCGGAGAAGACTCTTGGGAATAGAAACGCGAATTTTTTCGGTCATAGAAAGGCTACTTTTCTCCGGCAGTTTTCAACGCGGAGTGGGTTTGCCGCCGTACTTTCCCTCGCAGTCGCCGCCGCCGTATTGTTGTACGGTTTATTTCTCCTGTAAAACTACCACAGAGTAATCAAAAATCGAGGCCGAAACTTTTTTCCCGTCCTCCCTACCCTGCAGCAGGGGGAAAGAGAAAAAGTTGGTCTTGGTCGCCCGTCGCCGATAGAAAACAAGGGCTGTGTACAGCAGTTTCAGTCTACGACAGTGGCGGCGGCGGCGGCGGCGGCGGAAGCGGCGGATCCAAAGTTTTCTACTTTCTTTCTCCTTCTCAGGAAGGAATGGAAACAACATCTCGATCACGGAATAGGCAAAAGGAGAATGAAAAGGGAAAGAAAGAAAAGGCCCTTTTTCCTGAGAAACGAGAGGGATTTGGAAGAGAGAGAGAGGAAAACGCAATACTACCACGGCAGCTAATGCAAAGAGCTGTGGTGGAAAAAGAGAGACGTTACAAGCGGAAATAAAGGCTCTCCTCTCATTGTATTCTTTGCCTGTACGCGAAGCTGTGTTCACTCATGGGCACAGAGGTTGAATGTACAGTCGGAAATGCCCAGGACAAGCATGGGTCTCCGTTCCTCCCGGCCCGTGCCCACGTATGACTGCTACACCTATAATCCCATGATGCCCTAAGGAGGCCCTGCGGCGAAAGAAGCCCGCGCAACAATCGCCCCTCCTGCGATGACCTCATCTCTCCTCCTCCGCTTGATTAAGCCATTATCACTCTCTCTCTCTGCTCTCTCTCTCCTCTTTCGCCTATAGGAGAAAGCGGCGAAACGATTGATGATCGCATTCCCCCCTCGCTCGTTCGCCAGTCTCCCAGGAGATGGAAGGAGGAGAGGCTATACGAGGGCCCTCCTCGGGGGGATTTTCGCGCCTACCCCTCCTCTTTTCCCATTCGTCTTTTTCTCTCTCCGTTTCTCTTCTTTGCGTCGGTTTCTGGTGGCGGCCGTGGTGCCTGGAAACGGCAAAAAAGAACCCTCCGCCGCTGAAGAGTATCGGGTCGTGTGAACGAAAAGAGTTTAGGGAGAGGAGAGGAAACAACTCATGCGCTATTTTTAACGCAAGGGAGGACTCTCTCTTTAATATTTGAGGGAGATTATTCTTGTTTCGGCTGTGGGCTCATAGCCTGATGCTTTGTATTTATGCTCACACTGCATGTTTTCCCATTGAAAGACAAACTTTTCGCGCGCTAGGAAAGAAAATATCTCTCTATCCCGAATTGAGGGGAAAAGGAGACAAAAGATGGGGCGAGAGAGAGGGGGAGAAAAGAGGAAGATTTGTGGGGATCCTAAGGGAGAGAAACATTGCAAGGGGAAGGGAGATCCCGCCGCCTCCACCCAAATAAATAGCCCGCGAAGGGAGGAAGGGAAACGAGTTGGGCAATAAAAGAGATCGATCAAGATTCGCTCGCTCTCCTTTAAAGATGGGCCCTTTAGGGCGCCATGTGGCCCAAAAGTCGGCGAATCCCTCTCTCCAACTCCGGGCTTTTGGGGATTGCATGCCCCATCGGATCGGGCGCCCACCCAGCAGCGACGGCGCCTCACTCACACTTCGTTCGCTCAGTCAAAGCATCGGCCATTTTTCACCTCAGCCGCGCTTTTGTTGAGGGAGGTGAGATCGAGGCATCCGCGAAGGCAGCAGCCATCATCATCCATTTGCATTGCCGTGCGCAAGAGAGTGTTGGAGACCAATGTTGCCAGTATTCTCAGAATAGCAGCGAAGAACAGAAAGCACATAGCAAAAGTTCACACAGAGACACATTCTAGGCCTCAAGTTTTTAGTGTAAAAAACAGCAATAAAGGTGAGTTCTTGTTGAGGTAACAGCGAAGTCAAAGTTTGTGATTCCTAAAAATCCTCGGAAAAATCTCGCTGCCTCGGCTGGGATCGAGAGGAACCAACATTCCCTCTCTGGCTCTCTCGGCTTTGTCGCCCTCCTCCTCCTCCTCTCCCCTCGATGGCTGTGGCGTCGGCGGCCACAGTGAGTGATGTTGATTCATTACAAGGGCGAGAGAAGAAAAGGGGCATTCCATTAATCAAGCTCCTCTTTCGTCTCTCTCCTCCTCGTTTCCCTTCTCCCTCCGCTTACTATACACACCTCTATTCTTCTTCTCTCTTTTTCCCATGCAGGGTCTAAAAATGGTGCCCGCGGGGGGAGCAAGAGGAGGAGAGGAAATAGGCGAGCGAGCGAGAGCGCATGGATGGGACAAAGAGGGTGCATTAAGGTGGGGAGGAAGGAGGGGGGACGTTTAGCCGGAAGAGGATTCACCAAGGATCCAGAGATGTACCTACATGTCTTTAAAATAGTCCAGTTCCACCACAACCTTTCAATTCCATGGTATATCTGCTACATATATCTAATTGCAAACTGTCTTGGCGAATCCCATTCCAAGGAAAGAGAGAAAGGGACGGGAAATTGGTTGCCCCCGCGGCCGCCGCAGGTACAAACACACACATACTAAGAGCTGTGGGTCTTATGAGCTCTTAAGGGAGAAAGGAAGGAAGGGGGAAATGGAAGGAAAGGTCCCCCCTTTACGACGACACTTGCTCAGTTCAAGTCGTTTGCTAGGTTTGGGAGAGATTTTCGGGCGTTTCGAGGTCGAGGGAAGAGAGCGGAGCCGAGAGGGAGATTCCATCATTAATAACAGAAAACTTTTCTCACTTTCTCACTACTCTTTTCTTTTCTCCTGCTCGGTTGGTTGGGTCGGTCCTCGCCCTCCAGGGACTAATGGGGCGAACCCACCCGACCTCTCTTTCCCCCCTTTTCCAAAATTAGAAAGTCGAGAAGGGAGGAAAGGAAAGGAAAAAGAAAGGGAAATCCACTTCCGCTCTTTTCCCTTTTTTGTTGGCAAAAAAAGGCGAAGTCGGTGCAAACTGCCTTGACTTGCATTTCTTGTTTTTTTGTGTCTTTTCTCGTCTTTTTTCGCCGTTCATTCTTCGGTCGGCAGTGACACAAAAGACGATAATAATGATCCCTCCTCCTCGTCTGTTTCTCCCTCCTCCTGCAATTACGCACTCACATAATAGCTCCGCCGCCTTGGAATACGAAGAGGGGAAGGTGAAAGGCTATGATACTTTTTGCCCTTATATCAAGATGGAAAGTTCTTGTTAAACAAAAGTATCATTTGAAGGTATGCAACAAGGGAATCGTGTTTCAAGCGAATTCTTCGTCGAATTCCGCACATTGAAGGGGAACTCGATAGGCGTGGCATTGGCTTGTTTCCCCTTTCCATGCTACATTTCTTTTTCCGACGACGAAGCGGTGGGGCGGCCTTCACACAGATGGTTAGAGAGGGTTTCCGTGTCATGAGGTGTGGTTTGGGGGTGGGGTGGGGGGCTCGCTCCTCGTGGAGAATACAGGCAGCGGCGGAATTATTAGGGGGCGGGGACGGAAATAAAGAGGAGGAGGAGAAGGTGTACATGCCAAGCAAGGTGAAGGGCGTCAGACTTTTTTTGTAACCCATCACCACACCCTTGTCTGCCAAAAAAGGCGGACCAAAACTTCCGATTTACACGAAATGCAGAAGGACAAAAAACCCAAAATCTTTGCACCACTCATTCGGGAAACTTTGAGTTTTTAAAGGCAAAAATGTCATTTCTTCTTTTCGCGTGTTTCAGGAGTGCCCCGGCGGCATCGTGCAGGAGGACACCTTCAAGGAGATATACGCCAAGTTCTTCCCGCACGGAAGTAGGAGACATAAAAGTATTCGTGAAACAACGGTGGCGTTCAATAAATATTTTCGTCATTTTCCAGATTCCTCCCTGTACGCGCACCACGTCTTCAAGGCCTTCGACGCAAACAGGAACGGCTCAATCAGCTTCAGGGTAAGTTTAACAATATTTTTCGAAGCGAACAGCGCTTTTTTATGTCTTTAGTGGACTGGGGAAAATCTTTGATATTGCGCGCTCGAAGAAAGTCATGCTAATCTTCCCCCTCATTCCACCACTGCTGCGTGATTGCTAATGTTCCATTCGGAAGTGAGCAACAATGCCTTCCTCCTCCGCAGTCCTTCGTCAGAGGGCTGTCGCAGAAAACCCCAACCATGCAGGCTTTCTTGCAAGGCTGGCGGTCGTGTCAACCAACCCCGCGTTACATATTCTCGCGAACGAAACTAGGTCTCCACTCTCCCTCCTTGCACTAGTGCTACTAACATGAGGGAGAGAAGGAAGGGGAAGAAGGAGGAAATGGTGTGATTTCGGCGAAGGGAGGAGAACAAGGAAAGTGAAAGCGAGGAAAGCAAACTGCCAAAGCCTCCCTACGCCTGTTGTAACGAAGGGCTTCTGATCCTGCATGAAGGAAAGAGCGAGATTAAGTATGTTTTTGTTAAAAAGAGAGTTCCAATATTAGAAATATTTCAAAGGAAAGAGAGTAAAAGTGAAGTTAGTCCTCGTTTACCAAGGTTCGTCCAATCCTGCACCCAACCAACCCCCACCTCCGTCTCTGTTGCCGCCAAGGACGAAGGGCAGGATCGGTCCTGCGACGAAGAAGTGGAGGAAGAAAAAGGGGCTTGTTTGCCTACACACAGAGCCTTTCTAGTACTACAACTCTGCCCCCGTGGGACTTTTTTTAACGCGACAAGATCTTGACAGTTGTAGCCCTCACACAATCCCAGATGTCCCTGCGATCGATCGAGAGACAGAAAAATACGCTACGATCGCTCTGGAGGTTCGTTCGTAGCTGCCCTTTTTCCCAGAAGCCCCCCTCCCTTGTCTCTTAGCTTCTCCCACGTGTACCCTTGTCGGTTTGTCTGTTTAGATTGCTC
>JAAUYJ010083604.1_pt1 | contig 13538 bp, 11 predicted proteins | sample 7278031 | NCBI WGS metagenome assembly JAAUYJ01 (sample SAMN14350222, study PRJNA611818) | marine sediment metagenome | isolation source: surface marine sediment (1.8m) | place: French Polynesia: Moorea | collected 2018-08 | reverse complement strand
TATATATTGGGCAGGAGTTTATGTACCTGCCGAAAAGGGTACCGCCACGTGCAACAGCGACAATGGTGCCAATGACTGCGATGGATATTTTGTTTGGGATGACCAGTCTCCTGTCTCATGGACAGAGAGTGACATGCAAAATTGGTGCAGAACAAAATATGACTGCAGAAGAAACCGTTCAATAGGCAACAAACTGTAATTCTGTTTTTCAGGTCTCTAGGACTAAAGCGCAACTATGCCAACCCAGGCGCATATTGTGGCATAATTTGGAATGGGAAACTGGATGATGCAGAATGCTCCGGGTGGGGCAATGCATATCCCATTTGCCAGGTAAAAGTGTTAACCATAAACAAAATCATTTTTTGCTTAAAACACTTTGTTCCCCAAATAAAGATTGATTGCACCGCGATGGGCGCATAAACGGTGAAAATGTGAAGTGTGCTCTTAAAAATGAATTTGTCAACAAAACAACAAAAGGTACTTGTACCACAAGCAAAAGCAAACAATGCGCAAAAATGGGCAAGGTGTACTCATTAACAAAATAGCCAACATAATGTCACCAGCTACTCAGAGTACTTATACATTTTATCAAGCAATGAGGTGAAGCGAGGAATAAACCTGTGACGACGAAGAAAGAAAATCTGCAAATTTCGAGAGATTATGTTTCAGCTTTTCAATTATTCAGTCGGATTTTCTCTTCAGTTCAGGAGGGCATGCAAAGATTATTTTGTGTCGGACCTGCAAATATTTCTTCGTCTTTACGTCAGGGAAAGAACGAACGAACAATACGAAGCAACACCGTGCCCAGTGTCTTTTTTGTCACGACCCTGTTGCCCAAGGCTCCTCAGTCGAAACGCCTCTCAATGACATCTTTTAACAACAGGTCGTCCGAGCAGAGAAACAAGTTCAGACCGTAATTTTTGTATGACCTTCCGGCAATAATGTGAGTAGTAGTAATCAGCGGTTAATATGCAATTGATTTCAGTGCAGTCAGGTGCTCTCCCATTCAAAAACTTTTCGCAGTCCCAAAAGAAAATATACCCTCCACTCCTACCCAATGCGCCCATCCCTAAAAAAATCAGAAGCAGTACATCCTGATACATGTTGTACCAAACCCACATCGTTCGTCTTCAGGGAGTCAAATGAATGATTGGACCTAGCTGGCTGGACAATTGATGACTCTCACTCTTAGCAATTCTGGTTAGATATGCAGCAGTCCCTCCCAAACCTCTGTTGCAACATCCACCCTCATCTGTCTCCTTGGCTGGAGAGCGAAAAATTAATAGTAGGGATATTCCTTTCAATTGGGGGCTGGGACTAACTAATCTTGCACAAGCTCAAGGGTGCGAGCATGAAAGTACCGCAGTACACGTGACACATCGAAGAGAAATTCCAGCGTCACATACTAAAGAGAAGCCGAATTAAAAGCAAACCCACGTCCATAGCGCATATGTGGTATACTCCAAGAAGAAGCAAACATGGTCATCACAGATAAAATCTTCATGTTTTGTTTCGCCCTGTGCGCCCTTCTGGTCACTGACTGCGGCGCCAACGTGGTCAAGTTCAAGAGCAACCAGGTTGACCCCGCAAAGTGGAGCGCAAACAGCACAGAAAAAGCAGAGTAAACATTTACCATAGTGTATTTATAATACTTTCCCTCATAAATGAAAAAAAAGCAGGAGTGTGGCCAACTGCGGCATAAGATGCCGATCTGACGCCGCCTGCCTGGCCTTCAGCTACGACGGTGGCACCGGGGACTGCGAGCTGGGTCCGATGCCAAACCTCCCGGCGGACGCCATGGACCCGGGCGGAAAAGACGTTTTTGCATGTCAGTTAAATTGCCTCTTCTGAACTCCAATTTCTCGGTCGGTTTAAAGGAAAAATGAAGGCGTTTGCTAATAATTTCAATTGCACAGTTGTCGGGGACCAGTGCGGCGCCACGGCCTTGAGTCAGGTGCGAGATATTCGCTACAACAGTGACAATCGAGACAAGAAAATGGAATTTCCCCCTCCTCCAGGGCTACACCGTCAGCATTAACAGCAAGCACTTTATGGTGGAGGGCACCGCCACCTACACCAAGCCCGAGGCGAGGGCGGCCTGCCAGGCAAAGGGAGGGGACCTCGCGATATTCAAGACGGCGGAGGAGTTCCTGGCGGTGAAGCCCATCATGCCACGTAGGTGAACTTTCGGCAAAAGAACTTTTCCTTCCTATCAAACTGATTTTTTTTCTTCTCACGCAGCCACAAGTGTCGCGCTGTGGATTGGATTCGACGTCAACCCCGCGGTGGCCAGCTCGCAAGTAAGATTCGCCCTAGAAAAGCAGAACCTATTTTTTCACGTCCGAATTACGTTCCCCCCTTCTTTTTTAAGGAGTGCGACACCAACTCCGATCCCGCTTCCGCCTGCGACGGCGTCTTCCTCTGGGACGACGGGACCGCCGCGCACTGGACAGAACAGGACATGACGGACTGGTACTTGAAAATGATAACTTTAATATGCAATGTCGCACCTTGTTATTCACTCTTCTCCCCCTCCTTCTTGCCTTTCGCAAATTTGCAACCAGAGTGCAAATATTGTGTAAGAAATGTGCAAACCGTGTCTATAGCTCATCGCCTTCGCGGGGCGATGACTCCTGGAGTCACATCGGTTGGTCAAGATGTTGAAAAATCGTCCCCCACTCCCGCAGGACCATCGACCGCGTCTGGCGCGGCCCCGGCTTCGGCGAGTCGTGCGGCGCCTGGAAGTACGGCCGGATGGAGGACGCCCCCTGCGACTCGTGGTACGAGGGATACGCAGCGTGCTACATCGACTGCAACTGAGAAACTCCACATCAGGAACGCACTTATTTTTGCGTTTTTCTTCTTATTTAATGCATCCTGTGTTGCTTTGTCTGTCCTTCCTACGCGTAGTAAGAAAATGAAGCTTAATGAGCGATTTTTGTCCACTTGTTGACCAATTATTGGCATTGCTCGAATACAAAATAGGAATTTGGAGAGCGGCCAACGTGGCGTACATGGGCAGACAGCAAGGCAATGGCCACAATAGGCAATTTGTCCATTTTTTCTGGCTACTTCTTCTGTACTGTTTCACGTGCAATAGCGCGTGATTGACGGATTGTCCAGGACATCTGACGTCTGATCGGCTCTTGCCTCCAATATTTTGCCAAGCGGCAGCAATTGGGTGTGAGTACGTCAATCTTGACGTGATAGGGTAATTTGGCCAAAATTCGGCGGACAAGATAATGATTTCTTAAACTCGCTATGTAATGGAAGTATTGACAACTGGGTTCAGGCAAAAATAAAGTGCCAATATACACAGAGGAATTTTTTTTAAAAAGGGTGCATTTGGTATAGTTTTTTAAGCTCTTGGCATTGAGGAGCTAGCTATTCCAGTTCGGTACTCCTTTATTTTCGTAATCAGTGCGGAAGCCACGGCCGAATCATATCCAATCGGCGCCTTGTCACGCGTGCTGAGTGTTTCCTAATGTCCAATTTCTTCGATCGCTCTATGCCCAACGACACACCGGCAAATTGTCATCCAGAGTACTCTACGACCAGACAGGTCAGCTAGCATTCCCCCATAATTATTGGCAATCTACTCGGAAAGACACTTGACGTATAGAAAAAACTACACAGGCTCTCGCCACCAACTTTGTCCTGTCGCCCGCATACGTAAGGCGCAATGACAGGATCGACGCCATTTCTAGGCTTTGTTTCAATTATTTTCTACCTGGCGGCTGCACCTGCATTTTGCGGAGAATTAGAGACGCTCGAGTACAGAGCGAACCTTGTCAACCCGGCATCTTGGGTAGCGGATTCCACAGTGAGCGTTAAGTAAGTTGCCTACATTTTCCACACAATTCACTTCACTTTATGAAAACTTTTATTTCTTATACAATTCAGGACATTGGCCGAGTGCTCCCAAAAGTGCCTGGAGTCCTCTACATGCCAGGCCTTTGCCCACGATTCCAGCACTGGTAGCTGCGAGCTGGGCGAGAGACCCAACATGCCCGCAGATGAGATGAACCCTGGCGGGAAGGCCATGTTCTTGCGTATTTTTTTACGTCAATTATAAGTATATCAGTTGAAAAATTAAAAGCTTTGTTTGGTTCCATGCAGAGGAGCTCCCGGCCGACTGCCGCTCTCCCTCAGCGGTCAGCGCCGGCTACCAGCTGGTCGGCGGCCGATGGTACCTGGCCCGCACCAGCACCTACCTAAACTTTTCCGATGCCCGCTCTGCCTGCCAGGCGGACGGGGCAGATCTGGCCGACTTTAGAAAGAGGGAGGACTGGGAGGCAATGGTGGCGCTAGCAGGTGTAGACAAGAGCAGGAGATATAAAGACCTGCTGCATTAAAAGAGCCCTTCTGCTAAGTTTTGCAATGCTTCAATACCGGTCATATTTTTGCGAACCACAGCTGGCATCGAGTGGCCCTTCATGTGGGTCGGGGTGTCTGTCAACTTGGGCATCGTGGACTACTGCGACACTCTGACTGCGGGCTACTCAGACTGCGACGGACACTTCAAGTGGATGGACAACGGGGAGGACGTGCACTTCACGGACGCGGAGCTGGACGACTGGGCGCCAAGGTAACACACGTATTATTAGCAAAATTCAGGTTCTGAAATTCAGTGCTTTGTTGTACCAAGCCAATTGCGGTTATTTTGTCGACTATGTAATGGAACAGTTTGTGAAACAAATATGGGCATTTAGCAACATTAGTTGTGCTAGACTTGGAAGCAGAACCGAGTTTTGTCCTTTTACTTGCTAGCTGCTGTCTTTTTGGCCACTGACTTATTTTTTTTATCTGGCCAATCTTTTTGCCCAGGCTTTACCGCAGCGTGACCAGCCTGGAGTGCGGCTACGTGATGGCTGCGACCGGCGGCCAGGGCAACGACGGGTCGCTCCACGACGGGGACTGCGGAAGGGAGAGGATGTCAGTTTGCGTCATTGAATGCTCGCAATAAATGGAGGACATGGCATTGGTTTTGCCAGATCCAACGTCTCGGGAACATTAATTGTATCCTAAAAGTTTTTCTTTTCCTTTTTATATCTTTTTCTGAATGCTGCAAATTTGATCAAAAGCTGGTGGCAGGAAGGAACGTCGCCTACGTTGAGCTTGACAAATAAAGTTGGGGGTGGTCACAGGTCAAAAAAATATTTCTTGCAACTCAACACCTTTAAAAAGGTCTCAAAGGGCGAAGTCTCTCTGACGGTAAGTTTTTTTTGGCAATGTGACATTGATAAAATAATTTGGCTATGTGGCATCTTTAGAGGTGATGTGACACAAAATGCACTTGAAAATTTTTTTTGCCGATTTTTCCTTTTGACAGACCGATTTCTCCTTCATTGAAAATATATTATATTTCTGTGAGCTACTTTTTGCGGACTGCAATGAGATCTTGACTTTTGAATTCATAATTCGCTTTTTTCGCTATTTTCTTTAATTTAGGGACAACAGGTGCATTTGCAAATGAATGTGCCAGAACAAGAGTAAAATCCTAACTACGTACTTGAAAAACTTTCTTGATGGTTAGCAAGAGGTTGTCTGCAAATAATCTGTCAGAAATTCGTCTGACGTACCGAAATAACTTGCTGAAATCGCCGTCTTTTGGGGAAAATCTTGCTACATGTTTTGCTTCAATGAGATATAAAACAAGAACAGACTTTGTTTGCGGTGATTAAGTAATAGTGACAAAGTTGTCAGGAAAATATTCTTTTTATCTCAAAGATTGGGTAACAACTCAATCATGAGTGCTGGATCGCACCTCAAAGAGAATTCATAGAACCAAAGTCAAGCAGAAGTAAACTGGTTTAGTTGCGTTGAGGATCCCACCCCGAAGTGAATTTATGAAGCCTAGATACTGTACATTAGAAAAACAAACTGGTCCCCCCACCAAAAGAACAACAACAACTCTCACAGTTCTAGGACCTGACGGCTTCGCCGCAGGAAAAAATGACAGTCTAATCTAGACTCAACTGACTTCTCTGAAGTGATCATAATATCGTCTCTTTTCTTGTGTGCCCGCAAAGGGCTTTTCTTCAAGTCTCGCGTCACCACGACACGGAAAAAAAACCACCTTGCGAAACTCTTGGGGTGTTCTCTTCTTTCATTAGGCGGCGGACCATCCCTTCATCGCGGGTATCGATTTGCCCACAGTACTTTGAACAGTACTAAACTCTGCGAGTCAGACATAAAGAATCAGTCTTTTTCTCAGCAGGGGTTTATAGCAGCCAACATGGAATTTCACGGAATGTTAAGGGTTCCCCTAGTGATCATGATGGCATATGCTATTGAGGGCAGGAACCTCCCCACTGCCAAGTACAACCAGGTCATGGTAAATCCAAGCAGCTGGACGGCGGCAACGACAATCATGATAAAGTAATTTGCAGACCATTTATAAGTTTCCAAAGCACATGCATTCATTTCTACATACTCTCCCTTCAGCAACATGGGCGAATGTGGGAGGCACTGTGATGAGACCTATGGCTGCAAGGCATTTGCCTATGACTCCATTTCCAAGTCATGTGAGCTAGGTCCACTTCCGAATCTCCCTGCTGATGCTGACCCCAGTGGCAAAGCCATCCTCATGTGTAAGTAACAATTTGCTCCTAAAAGAAATGCCAAAAGCTACAAAAGGTTTTTTTTGCATTTTTGTTCTGAAGATGAAGCTCCTAGTGACTGTAGGTCAGCTCAGGCAATATCTGAGGGATATCAGCTCCAGGGAATGAAGTACTACAAGGTTGGATCAACTGCTGTTGATCATTCCTCTGCAGTTACTGAGTGTCAGGCTGCTGGAGGTAGGCTGGTAGGTTTTGCCAGGCCAGGCCAGACATTTGATGAGACAGTCATTATGGCTCTTTTGCTACAGGCTATATTCAATGCCAGGGAAGACTTCGAGGCTGTCCACTCAATACCAAGTAATGAGTGATGACAAAACCCTGGAAAATAAGAGTTTTAATATCTTTCTTGTTCTTTCATTTTGCAGATGTACCTACCACTTACACATTTTACTGGGTGGGTGCCACTGTCCCAGCGGAAAAAGGGGCCACCACCTGTGATACGGTTTTAAGAAAAAAACCAATTAAAATAGTCTAATTTTGAAAATACATGCGATCTTTTAGTGTCAACACGTTTCCTAAAAAATATAGGCTGCAAACACAGGGGACGTCTGTGCTGGGTTCTTCGAGTGGGATGATGGGACACCCCTTACTTGGACGGACACCGACATTCAGGACTGGTATGATAACAGTCTGTCATTTAAGCTTGGCGTTTCGGCACTGTTTAGTTTTTCTGAACATTTAGTACGCCTGTACCTCAAGTTACTTTTGCTTCATTCATTACGTAGGGCCACTCACATCCAGAGAAAGCAGGCACACGAGTTCTGCGCCATGCTGTTCAACGGCAAGTTTGATGATGGGCCTTGCTCTGGGTGGTCCTATGCCAGACCTATCTGTGAGGTGGGTAACATAAGTAGTACAGAGATGTCCAAGAGAATTTGAGCACTTAAAGAGATTGGGAGATTGCGCCTATTATAGGCGAATTATGCGCCGGCGCATAAAATAGTAAATAAACAACAATACCAAACCAAAATCAAAGGAAAAAAGGAGTCTAGGCCATTTTTTAACCTCTTTTTGGGCAACCAAAATGGGCACCCTGAAGACGATCCGCGCGCTTGGTGACTCCTTTGCGCAAATATACTTGCCGCAAATTGTGCAAATTGTGCGAGCCTGGCTGGCGCAGAACCCGGCGTTCATCCGGTGCCTGGAGCAGGCGCAGGGCGGCCGCATCAAATTGTATAAGGTAGGGCCAAAGTCTGGCGCATTTTTATTGTATGCCCCACTGGCATTTCGTATGTCTTGCGCCGCCCGCGCCATTTGAAGGGGGTGCTCAGATTCTTTTGGTCGGCCCTGTAGTAATACCGTTCAAAGACATGAGCAAAATAATAATATGCCCTACTTTGATTCACCCACAGATTGACTGCAGTCTCCAGTGAGGAACAAAAAGGACGGAAGAAGAAACGTTACGCCACACCGCTGCTTGTGGTGCGTGAGCACAAGAATTATCACCCAGCTTTCTGAGTCACGTGGCGACTTGCATGAGACCTTGTGTCTTGTTTCAATTCTGCAATAAATTTCGGAAAGCGACACTCTGCATTAGACATTGCGAAACTCTGCTGCTATGTGGTCTCTCATATCGTCTCCCGCCGCCGCCGCCAATTATTGGGCATCGCTTTGAAAACGAACCTAAAGAACGAAGCACTTTTGTGCACCGTCTGAAAATTGGGCAGCAAAACTGCATTTTCCTCATTGTCTTTGGTCAGTAAAGATCTTTGCTAGCTATATGACTTGACCAATATTTGTATCATGGGCATCGCCGCTGCTGCCGTAGTGCTTGCAACTGCACTTGTATTTGTGGATGGAACAGGGGTTGCAACGTACAAGCACTCCCTGGTTCGAGTCAAACCCAGCAGCTGGACAGCAACGTCTACATCTGTAAAAAGGTTGCCTATGCTTTACCGATTGTGATTTGCTAAAGTTCCAAACCGTTATTTTCGTCTTTTAGTTCAATGGGGGAATGCAGCAGAGTCTGCTCTGTGACTTATGGTTGCAAGGCCTTTGCCTACGACTCTGTTTCAAAGTCATGTGAGCTCGGGAAACTTCCCAATCTCCCATCAGATGCTGATCCAGGCGGCAAGGCCATCCTTGTTTGTAAGGCATAGAGAAAATGCAATGAATTATTATTTTGTTCTTCCCCAACACTCTTGAGTCCTTATCCTTCCCCCTTTTACAGTCCAGCCCTCGCCTGACTGCCGCTCAGCACAAGCAGTTCTTGAGGGCTACCAGCCCATCGGGAGGAAGTACTACAAGAGGGGGAACAAGACTTTGGTGCACTCCGCTGCCGTGGAAGAATGTGAGGCTGTCGGTGGCAGGCTGGTGAGTTTCACAAAGTATAGAAGAAAAGAAAACTATAGTTCTTTAATAGAGCTTGACCAAAACAATTTTCCAGATTTTGTTTTCTTCCATTGAACAGTACCTTATCTCTTTTGCTATACGATTCAGGCCATCTTTAGCCACAGAGAAGACTTTGAAGCCGTGCATGCTATACCAGGTGGGAAATGATCTTTTTTATTTCGTTGTTTTGCAATTTGCAAGGCTGTAAATACGCGCTCTACGCAGGAGGCCCTCCCACTTTCACCCACTACTGGGTGGGCGCCACCGTCCCAGCCGAAAAGGGCTCAGCCACGTGCAACACTGTCGGCAACTCGGTGGAGGCATGCTCCGGATTCTACGTGTGGGACGATGGGAAGCCTCTGGAATGGTCAGACCAAGATGTACAGGAATGGTAAAAAATAAATTCTACACGGCGAATTACGGTGTCCCCTATCATTTAAACACACCGACTGTTTGGACAAGCTCTCGTTGCTTCCAACGTAAAATGGCGGGGTTCTAATTTCATGACTTTTGGGCTTAGGCCCCCCCAGAAAAAAATCAAACAAAGCTGCCTAAATTACCCAGCAAAGCATGATCTCTCCGCATGTACAGTAAAATAGAAAATATTCGATGTCCAGTAATTTTGAACAAAGCAATAAAAACGAAAAGAGAATTATGATGAAGATTGAATGTCAGGATAAATCTTTCTTGCGAAGCATATCATTAAAGTGTGCGTGCGTGTCCTCCTCCCCCAGGGCCGCTGAGATCCAGCGAGACCAAGCCAACGAGTTCTGCGGCATGCTGACCTATGACAAGTTCGACGACGGACCCTGCTCAGGGTGGGCAGGAGCCTTCCCGCTCTGCGAGGTACGGACTTTTGTGCAGTGAAAGGAAGCCGCAAAAAACAATTATGCTCATATTCTCACAATTAATTCAGATCGACTGTCACCTCCATGAAGTTTGAACAATCGTCCGGAACAGGAAAAGAAGCAGAGCGATTTATGATGTATTTTTTCTGTGCTGTAGTATGTGCTGCTTATTGTATGCCATTCATAAGCCAAAAATGACAAATCTCTTTCTTTAAAATATCGGCAAGTTCCTATATTTTTGTGGATGCCCTTCCGAATTCAGACGAATAAAAAGGGTCGGTATTCACTCTTCGATGGGTGGGTCAATCCATAAATTTTATTGACTGACGCTCACAGGTTTTGCAATCGCATTCAGTCACCTCGTTCAATCTGACAAGGAATGCCGCCTATATTCGCTGCACGTAAAACGGCTCTTCTTCGAGCAGTACCTTCAAAATATATTTCGACACGTTGTCACATTGCGAAACTCTCTTGGTCACTTGTTTTCTCAAGCAGGGGCTAGTCAACTTTGGCGGCGGAGATCCTTTATCGATCTTTTTTGTGCAGTACGCAGTTAAAAAAGTCAGATCAAAAGGTACTGTACACTCATCTCATTCACTGGCAGCCTTTTGGCTTACAAAAAATATGGTATCCCACGACATAGTAGGACTTTTGATAATGGCCTTGCTGTCTTCTGCTGCCGAGGGAAAGATCCTGGCCATGACAAAGTACGACCAAGTGAAGGTCAACCCCAGCAGTTGGACTGCGGCTGCCACTATTGTGAAGAAGTAAGTGTCAGTGAAGTTAATTGTTGCATGATAATTTTGCATTACTTGCATTTCAGCAACATGGGAGAATGTGGCAGTTTGTGTTCTGAAACATATGGGTGCAAAGCTCTTGCCTACGACTCTGGTTCTAAGACTTGTGAGTTGGGCCCCCTACCCAACCTTCCAGCAGATGCAGACCCAAGTGGCAAAGTGATCCTTATGTGTAAGTAGAAACCTGTACAGAAAAGGTGTAACAGTAATTGACGTTGACATTTCCACGTACGCCATTCAGACGAAGCTCCCAGCGACTGTAGGTCAGCGCAGGCCATAACTGAGGGATATCAGCTGTATGGTAGAAAGTACTACAAGGTTGGATCAAACAACATGGATCACTCCTCTGCAGTGACTGAGTGTCAGGCAGCCGGTGGCAGACTAGTAGGTTTCATGACAACAATGCCTGCTGGCTAAAAATAGTCTTGCTATATGCAATGTTTCTTTCATTCAGGCAATATTTAACACCAGGGAAGACTTTGAAACCGTCTACGCACTTCCAAGTAAATTTAAATTTAATTGCAACATTTTGAACTGTGTTAACGGTGTAATTTTGTCCCTAAAGGCGGACCTCCCACCCACTCTTTTTATTGGGTTGGCGCCACCGTCCCGGCGGCAAAAGGGTCCGCCACTTGCGACACGGTGACATTTTCCTATATACTTATACGGCAAACGACAAACAATACGCCTTTTAAACGAGAAAGGCCACGGCCGCCGGAGATGTCTGTGCTGGTTTCTACGTGTGGGATGACGGGACGCCTCTGGACTGGACAGACCAGGACATACTAGACTGGTATTCCAATGGTGGGCTGGCACCCATCGATTGCCTTGTTTTTCTCCGTTCAGGACAGTTAAAGTTTCTTCGCGTGAAATCTTGTTTGTGAAAAACAAATTTAAGAGAAGACATTCAAGTATCATTCGGTAGACTGCTTACGTGCCGTACTTGTGCTGTACTGTAGTGTTTTGTTTCGTCTGCATTTTGACGATTGAACACATGTTCTCCTGGAATTTAAAACGGCATTGTGTAGAAAGGGATCATCTTTTTTTAAGGGCCACCCACATCCAGCGGAATGTAGCCAGCGAGTTCTGCGCCATCCTTTTCAACGGCAAGTTTGACGACGGGCCCTGCTCTGGGTGGGGGGCAGCCAGGCCCATCTGCGAGGTGAGGAGGGTCTCCTTGTCCAAAGCCAGATTACACACTCACACAGTTTCTCCCGATTCCCCGCGCAGATCGACTGCAGCCTACAGTGATTAAAGAGGGAAGGGACGAAACTTCAAACTTTACGGCCGAGAAAAAGGACTATTGTTGTTATTAGTCAACTCAACAATTATATACATTTAAGGTAATAGTGGTGTTTGTGCTCCTTCATGTTTTCTCAGAATACAATGACGGACAAAAACATGCCTTTTGTTAAGTATGGACCATTTATTTGGCAGCAAAAAACTGCCTTTGCAGACGAACAGTGTGACTCGCTTGGCCTTTTTATAAGAGAGAGCAAAACAGTGTCGAGTATGTCGAAATCAAGAAACACGAATGTTGGCTTCTCCTATTGATCGGACACCAGAGAAGAGGACCAATCAATCTGCACTCAGATTGAGCAACCAGCCTCGGCCCTAATCGGTGACCAGAAGAAGAAGGGTCTAGAGAGACTCTGGCAAATTTGCACGCACGCACCTTATTTCCCTTTTTTTCTCGCGAAAAAAATAAGGGAAATTCGTGATCTGCCGGCACGAATTTCTCTCCTTCTTTTCCTTGTGTGTCGCCGCGCCGCCGCCGCTTGAAAAGGGGGGGGAGGAAAAAAGGGGCGTCTCACGCTTCCACAGAAAGAAGAGGGAAAAGTTTTTTGGTTTCCCAAAAGGAGTGGAGGAAAAATAGGAGCCAAACAAATGCAAACGAACCTCAAAAGTCAGGCCGAGGAAGAGGAAATGGAAGTTCCGACGAAATCGCTCTCCTCCATTTTCCACCACCTCGTCTTGGGATTACGATTCCGCCCACATCTTTTGGGAGAGGAGTGAGCTTTATTTTTTTTCCTGACGGGGGTGGGTAGAGGGTGCGGCGACGACTTTTTGATTTCGCGCATTTTTATATTTCGGCGGAAACACCCTCGTTTCCCATCTCGAAATCGGAAATCACGATTTCGCTGTCACACGACGAGGGAGCGACGGTTGAGGCGCAACCTGTCTTTTCCCACCTGAACTTTGTGCGAAAAACAAACACTGGATCCTCCTTGTTCTTCCTTTATGCAAATGCGAAGGTCCTCTTCTTCACGCTCGTGTCTTTCGCCTCCTCCACAGCTTAATTATCCACATCGCCTGTCTAATCCCCCTGATGTGCCACTTTTTGGAGCACGCGCGTGTGTGGGAACTCAATGTCGGTCGGGGACAATTTTGCCAAAAATCCCCCGAATTAAACCATGAGAAAAGCCAAACAACTACAGCGCCTTGATTGAAGGCTAAGCCGAGACGGATAACACGAGTGTCCCATATCCTAAAAAATCTTCTTCTTTTCTTTGTCCCTCTCCATCCAGGGTTGCATAACTCACGTCTTCTTCTTTTTGCCTCTTCTCCATAAAAAATGAAACAGAGAGAGCTAGCTTCCAAAAAGACGAACCCTCCCTCCTTTTCCCACCGTTGTTTCATGCACAGCACATCAAGAAAAAAAGCGAAGGAAAGGGTGAGGTGAGGTGTGCTTTGGCGTTTGGATTAACGGTTTTTTTCTTTCTCTCTCCTCTCACCCTTTAAGACAGGTAGGTAGGGGGTCGGAGGCGCTGTGAGCCATTCATTTAAGGTTTTTCTCCTTTTTCCAGTCGTCTTGGCCAACACCTCTTTTTTGCACAGCACGCCGCCGACAGAACAGTGCGCACGCCTGAGGTGAAAAGAAATAATTAGGCACCACTGACTACCACCAACAGAGTTTCGAATTTATTATCATATTCCTC
>JAAUYJ010118072.1_pt1 | contig 13541 bp, 12 predicted proteins | sample 7278031 | NCBI WGS metagenome assembly JAAUYJ01 (sample SAMN14350222, study PRJNA611818) | marine sediment metagenome | isolation source: surface marine sediment (1.8m) | place: French Polynesia: Moorea | collected 2018-08 | reverse complement strand
AGGTTCCCGTTATAGTTTCGGTTATCCCGCTTGTCCGAATATGCAGGATCAGTATAAGCAGTTAGACTTGTTGGATGTGAAAAGGATTGATATGTATATGGATGAGAGCGAACAGTTGTATCCTGAGCAGTCTACCACGGCGATCATTACTTATCATCCTGTGGCGAAGTATTTTAGTGCGTAGGTTGGTATAGTTTAATTTGGGGTGAGCAATACGCTCACCTTAAAACCTATTAATAAGATCGAAAACAATAAATACTTAATATGTTTGAAAAGACACGCAATTTTTTAGAAAGTATCAATTTACCATCAGGAGATCAATATAGCCTTCACAGTTCCGAAAAACGATTTCCTGACGGGTCACATTTTGGTATTGAGGTGCCAACAGTTAATGATATTACAACTGCACAAGCACTTTTAGAAGAATGCACATATTTAGATGTGACTATTAACCGAATCATAGAAACCTATGGTATGTTTCGCCACACTGCTGCTGAAATAAAATCTTTCGTGAAACTATGCCAAGACTATAATTGTGAATTAGTTATGTCAACAGGGCCACGAGCAGTCTATGACACTAGCGCAACGGCTAAGTGTGATGATGGAAAAAGAATTGGGTATCGTTTAAGAGGCCAAGAGCAACTGGTGCGAGCTATTGAAGATATCAAACGAGGAGTTGAATTAGGTGTGGAAAATTTTGTTATTTATGACGAAGGGTTGTTATGGACTCTGGGTAAGATGCGTGCAGCCCAGGAATTACCTGACCACATTAGATTTAAAGTGTCAGCCCACTGTGGCCATGCTAATGCTGCTGCCTTAAAGTTATTAGAAAGCATTGGAGCTGACAGTATTAATCCCGTTCGCGATTTACAACTTCCGATGATTGCTAGCTTACGCAGCGCAGTTAATATTCCCATTGATTGTCACGTTGATTGTCCACCATCTTCCGGTGGGTTTGTTCGCTCCTATGAAGCAGCAGAAATTGTGAGGATAGCTTCCCCAGTATATCTGAAGACAGGTAACTCTGTTCTTTCCCGTCATGGTCAAGGAACTAATGCCCAAGATGGCAAAGCAATGGCCAGACAGGTTGCAATTGTATCCGAAATGATGCAAAGATATTTTCCGGAAGCTATTCAATGCCCAAAAAAGAAAACATCCTAAATTAGGAGTGACGATTATGAATCAGAATTTCATTCTGCCAGTTTATAAAAGGCTCCCTGTTGCTTTTGAGTATGGAAAAGGTGTATGGCTCTGGGATACAGAAGGGAAGCAATATTTGGATGCCATGAGTGGCATTGCCGTGACGATTTTAGGTCATTCTCACCAGGCTGTGATTGAGGCTATAACCACTCAGGCACAGAAACTTCTACATACCTCTAATGGTTATTGTATTCCCTGGCAAGAAAAACTCGCTCAAAAACTAGCTCAACTCAGTGGTATGGAGCAGGCATTCTTCAACCATTCTGGAGCTGAAGCCAATGAGTTAGGACTAAAAATTTCTAGACTTTATGGTCATCAAAAGGGCATTAATAATCCCAAAATCTTGGTAATGGAGGGAGGATTTCATGGCCGTACCCTTGGAGCATTGAGTGCCTCGGCTAATCCCAAAATTAAAGCAGGTTTTGAACCCTTATTACCTGGTTTTGTGCAAGTCCCTTATAATAATGCTCCTGCCATAGAACAGGCGATTCAAGAAAATCCCGATATTGTTGCCGTTCTTCTAGAACCAGTTCAAGGTAATGCTGGTATTATTGTGCCGGATTTTGGCTATCTACAAAAAGTTCGACAAATTTGCGATCGCGCTAGTTGTCTGATGGTACTTGATGAAGTCCAAACTGGAATTGGCCACACTGGTAAAATGTTTGCTTATCAGCATGAGAATATATTGCCGGATATATTGTGTCTGGCAAAAGCACTGGGGAATGGCATTCCCATTGGTGCTTGTTTAGTTAGAGGTCTAGCCAAAGGACTGATAAAAACTAGCCAACATGGTTCAACTTTGGGGGGAAATCCTTTCGCATCTTGTGTTGCTTTTACTGTTTTAGAAACCATAGAAAAGGAAGACCTACTAAATCAAGCTACTGAAGTTGGTGAATATTTATTGAAGAACTTGTATCAAAAGCTTATATCTCACCCAATGGTTACAAGTATTCGCGGAAAAGGTTTGATGATTGGTGTAGAGTTAGACCGTCCTGCTTTAGATATTCGACTCCTTGGACTCGAAGAAGGATTGGTGTTTAATGTGACAGCTCAACGAGTGATTCGCTTACTTCCCCCTTTAGTATTGACTATTGCAGAAGCTGATATATTGATCGGTCGTTTGGTCTCTTGCATTGACAAATTTAGCCAGGTTTAGTCTGATGAACTTAAAAGATCGAGAACTACTGCAAGATTTTTTAGACCTAATAGTTGCTTATATTCAAAATAACCCCCTAGAAAATGATGCGGTTGTTAATTACTACAACTATCAAGCTTTAGAGAAAAAGTTTGATACTAATATTAATGCTCAAGGATTGTCGGAAAAAGATTTATTAGCCACAGTTGAAGCCTATCTTCAGTATGCAGTTAGAACCATACATCCACAGTTTTTTGGTAAATCCTATGGTGCTTATACAGTTCCCAGTTTAATAGGAGAAATCTTATCGGCAGTTACAAATACTTCAATTGCTACCTATGTGGGTGCGCCGTCAGCTACGGTTTTGGAAAATGCCTTAATTCAGAAAATGACTCAATTAGTAGGATTCCATAACGGAGATGGTATTTTTCTGACTGGGGGAACTCAGGCAAATTTGGTAGCTTTACTTTGTGCCAGAAATAAGGTTTTGCCTCTGGTTAAGCAACAGGGATTACAACAAAACAATTTAGTCTTTTTTATTTCGGATCAAGCTCACTATTCATTTATCAGTGCTGCTAATATTTTAGGTATTGGTATTGATAACTTGGTCAGAGTTCCTGCTAATGAGCAAGGACAAATGGATGTTTTAGCATTAGAAGAAGCTATTATTACAGCAATTAACCAGGGTAAAACTCCATTTTTTGTAGCTGCAACTTCCGGAACTACGGTTTTAGGAGCTTTCGATCCGATTGATAAAATTGCTGCTGTCACCTCTAAATATAATCTTTGGCTCCATGTCGATGCAGCTTATGGTGGTTCCTTTATTTTGAGCGATCGCTGTCAGTCTTGGTTCGATGGCTCCGAATTAGCTGACTCATTCGCCTGGGATGCCCATAAATTGATGGGTATTCCCCTACCCTGTTCGGTGATTTTAACTAAGAATAAGGGAGTTTTATATGAAGGATGTACCACCTGTGATGTATCAAAAGCTTCTAGTTACATCTTTCATCAATATGATGAAGCGGCTTATGATTTAGGCAAGAAATCACTCCAATGCACCCGGAAAGTAGATGTTTTGAAACTTTGGCTGGCTTGGAAATACTATGGCGATGGCGGTTATGGCGAACGAATGGATAGATTACTGCAGTTGGCTGAATATACAGAACAAAGAATTCAGGCTTTACCTTTTCTAGAATTGGTATTTCCTCGGATGAGTGTTAATTTATGTTTTCGATATCGCTCGCCGTCAGTGACAAATATTGATGATTTTAACCGTATACTTCGCAATGATCTGATTCAACAGGGCAAACCATTTCTTAACTATTCTACATTTAGAGGTCAGGGATTTTTACGGATTAATATCATTAACCCTGATTGTGAGGAATATGATATCGATGACGCTTTAGAAACCATTGTTACTGAAGCAAAAGCTCAGGATGAATCTCAATAAATATACATTTTGTAGGTGAGTTAAATTAAAATTATGACAGAACTATGGCAATTTATTCCTTCTGAAAATTCCGTTATGGAAGAACCAGTTTACTCAGAACTGACTGCCGAACTTTATGGTTCTAGTTGGTATAGTAGATTATCATCGGCCGAAATTGACTATTATCGCAGTTATATTCAAGATGGCACAACCCTAGAACTGGGGTGTGGTACGGGAAGGCTGTTAATTCCCGTATTCCAAGCAGGTTGCGATATTTATGGTATGGACATATCAGCACCGATGCTAGAGCGACTAAAAGAAAAATTACCTCCCGATCAGCGTCATCGGGTAATTCAATGGAGTATTTTGAAAGTTCCCTATCCCATAGATGATGAAAGTCTAGATTACATTACGGTTCCCTTCTCTTCTTTCAGTTTAATGCACGATGGCTATGTCGAGCGTGTGGATGAGAATACTGCTTTTTCTGAATTTTACCGTATTCTACGTCCGGGAGGTTTACTCATTATCAATGATGCTAGAACCTACGTTCATAATAAAACAGGAGGATCGGCAGCGATCGCCCAACAAGAACTTGATGGCAAAGAAGATAAAGATATGGAAGGGTGTGTGAAAGATAATATGCTGATTCTTACCTTTAAGCAGCAACATCCAAAACATGGTGAAATTAAAGAAGAATGGATCAGTAAGTTCTCTCTTAAAGAAACCCGCATTATTCCGCAGTTAGTCATCCGAGAGAGGGAAATTGTTTTTACGCGCGTTAGTGATGGTAAAGTGTTAGAGCGACAATCGGAAACTATTCCAGTCTGGGATGTTGAAGACTATCCTAAGCTAGGAAAAGATGCCGGGTTTGAATATCTCAAAGGAGAAGAAACCCCAGATTTCCACGTTTCAGCTACTGTCAACCATATTTTTAAGAAACCCTTATGAGTCAATCCCATCCGACAGCAGATCCAGCCTTTCTAGATAGATTAATTGCTGCTTACGAGCATTATAGAGGAGTGCTAAATCCAAGGCAAAAAAAAGGGATTCGGATGATTTTTTCTGACTTATCAGGTGACAACCAAGCGGTTAGTCAGAACTACGATATTGTCGCTCCTTTCTATGACGATCTGCTTAACTTTATGGACTATCAAACACCCACTAAGTTAACTGAGATAGTTAGTAAATTTCTAGATTTAGAGGATACCAATTTATCCATTTTTGATGCAGGAACTGGAACAGGTTTACTGGGGGAATATATCCGTCAAGCTGGTTTTCGAGGCAAATTAGTGGGAGTGGATATTAGTCCGGAAAGTATCCAATATATTCAATCCTACCGTTCCGGAATTTATGATTGGGTTACTGTGGGGGATATCACTAATTTATTAGAAATCCCTGATGCTTCTTTTGATGTGGTGGTTAGTGCTGGTGTTATTGGTTTAGCGCCTCAAGAATCTCTAGATGAAATTCTGAGAGTGACCAAATCCCAAGGTTTAATTGCTTATAGTTTGAATCAAAATCGTTACGATAGTGAGGATTTTTGGGGAACAAAGCATGAATCATTGAGAAACAAAAATCTTTGGCAAAATATAGAGGGTTATCCAGAGAAACATACATATTATGCTAATCAAGATTTAGGTCTATCTTCCTACTTTTACATTTTTTCTTTCCGCAAATGTTAGCTATTTGTAGGTTGTTTGTCAAGGATAGGAGTTATACACCACTTTCCATTGTTATGAGGTACATCCGTCGCGGGCAAGATGCCCGCACTACAAACGGATAAACCTTTCTTTCCCTTCTGACTTCTGCCCTCTGCCTTCCTTTCTCTAAAGTGTAACTATTCAACCGGACATGATATGACTCCTTCTTCCTGGTAATTTTAATCTATTCGCCCAAGTCTCATGTGCAATGGCCATTGAAATAGAATTTTCCTATCGGGATCGCCCCAAGCTTCAGCTAGACACTTAGAGAATTCTAATATTGGCTGCTGGGATTGAACAGCAATAATTTTTTGAATAGCAGACCAACTATTCAAATATTCAAGAAAATCCTTCATGTTCCATTGTAATTCCATTGTGAAAAGAGGTGTTTTTAATTCTGCAAACGGAAAAGGTATGGTTTGATATTTTTGAATAAGTAGCTTGATTTCTTCATCCCAAAAAGGGTCAACCACAGTGGTAAAAAATTCCCGAAAAACTCGATCCAAATGCTCTTCCTCTGAGAGGGAATTAAAATACCAGTAACCCCAGATGGCAATAATTCCTCCAGGTTTAGAAACCCTCCGAACTTCCTGATAAAATTGTTCTAGGTTGAACCAATGAACTGCTTCGGCAACAGTGATTAAATTGACAGAGCGATCTTCTAGCGGAGCTTGTTCGGCAACAGCAACTGAATACTCGATCTTATTATGATGAAATGCATGGTGAATTTGCTCTTCGCTACCATCTGTAGCATAAATTTGCTGGAAGTGAGGGGTTAAGCTCGAAGCCACTTGACCATTACCAGTTGCACAATCCCAAGCCGCTTGATGTTCCTGGACTTGAGTAGCTAAATACTCAAACAAAGCTTCTGGGTAATGAGGTCTATAGTTAGCATAACTATTTGCTGCTTTAGAAAAGTAGTCTTTAAATTGTATGAGCAAAGTCTTTTTCCTTCAATTTCAATTAATTAGGACTTAGGGAGGAACCATATCTATTTTGATTTTCCACTATGATAATACCATGCATCATCATTTTCAGATTATACCCTCTCAACGAAGTGATTTTGAAGGTATGATTCGAGGCGAAATAAAGTTTCTAGATAATTCTGTTTTAATGGTGCGAGAATTTGTAGATGTGGAATTAACAATAGACCGCGATATGTATTCCTATCAATATATGAATGCCTCAAATAATCTGATTTTCCGCTATGATAATACCAGACAGCATCAAAAGCTAAACTTGCCAAATTTTCCCCACCATAAACATGAGGGTAGTCAAGATAATGTTATTTCCTCAAATGCTCCTACTTTAGTAGATGTATTGCAGGAAATTGATAGTCTTGTGAGGTATTTATAGCTTATTGCTTTACTTATATGAGTTGGAGATTATTTTTATGACAGCAATAACAAATAATAATATTGAACAAGAAATTTTAGATAATCTGAAATTATTACTACCTGAAAAACAACAGGAAGTGCTAGACTTTATTCAGTTTATTCAACATAAATTGAAACTATCTGAACTTGATTCTAAAAATCAGTTATCCCTCAAATAAATTGCTCGTTTACCTATAGCAGAGCGTCATAAATTATTAACAGCATCAATAGCTAAAACTGCTGAAGATTTTTTAAATGACCCAGAATTAACAGAGTTTTCTGTATAAACTATCAAAATGATAGCCGTAGGTTGGGTTGAGGAACTGAAACCCAACAATATTAAGGCTTTGTTGGGTTTCACTATCGTTCAACCCAACCTACAATTACTTTTAACCCACATTCCGCACTTCTTAACATTTAATTGATAAATAAATTTTATACTTCGGCTAATATCCTTAGCCAGCAATTGTCTCAGACATTCAGACTCAAATATCCGAGTGTAAACTTTTGTTACTAACATTATCATAAAACAAGGAATATAGGCGATCGCCACTCTTGTAAGTACATTTTATAGTTCAATAAATTTTGGGAATGTAAACAGATATAAAGATATATTGAGAACTGCGGAATGTGGGTTTTAAAGGAGACAATAAATATGGCGGAACTAAAAATTAAATGTCGAGACCCAGAATCATTAAAGAGATTTTTTAAGGATGTGGTAGAAAAAGAATTAAGCTTAATATCTAACAGTATTCAACGTATAGAAAAACGACTCTTAGAATTTGAAGCTAAATATCATTTATCTACAAATGAATTTCTACAAAAATATGAAAATGATGAATTTGAAGAAACTTTAGAATTAGATGAATGGATAGGGGAATCAATAATGTTAGAACGATTACGGAAAGAATTAGAAATATATCAAGGAGTTGATTTTACTGATTGAAGAATATTTTCAGCTACTTAATGAAGCTCTTCAGACATTTTCAATAATTCAAAATTTTACATTTAATTCTCAAAAACAAGGTACTTATCAAGGTTTTATTCATAGTTTGAAAAACATTCAAAGTTTTTTATTTTAACCTACATTCCGCAGGTTAAAATAGTTCGTTCTTTATTTTTCAGATGTAAAAGGTATCTTGATGCAGAACCAATCTCCAGAAAATTCCCAGTTACCTTCCCCTCTCTCGCGGGGACAGCAAGCATTATGGTTCATCTACCAGAAGGCTCCAGAAAGCGTAGCTTACAACATATTTATAACCACTCGTCTGGCTGGAGAGTTAAACCTAGAGGCTTGGCAAATGGCCTGGCAAAAGCTGATTGCACGACATTCGATCCTGCGAACTACCTATAGGAATCAGAACGGTAAACCCGTTGCAGTAGTTAGTCAAGACTGCAAAGTCAAGATTGACGTAACAGACGCTTCTAGGTGGGAGTCCGACGAATTAAAAGCCAAAATTATGGCAGCAGTAGAGCGTCCGTTCAATTTAGAAACGGGTCCGATCATGCGCTTGGATCTGTTTGCCAGATCGCCCCAGGAGTTTGTCCAATTGATAACCATGCACCACATTGCCGGGGATGGCTGGTCATTTGATTTGCTCATCAAAGAATTCCGGGTATTATACGCGGCTTCCGTCGAGAACCTCCCAGAAGCAAAAATAGCTAACTTGCTAGCAGATTCTCTCTGGCAATACGCCGACTATGTGTCCTGGCAGTCCGAGATGCTAGAGTCTCCCCGAGGAGAACAACTGTTTCGCTACTGGGAGAAACAACTGGCTGACTGCTTGCCGATTTTGAATTTGCCAACAGACAAAGCGCGACCAAGGGATTTGAGCGGTCAGAATGAATTCCATATTGTCGAGATCGACCAACGACTCCGAGAGAAACTGCTACAACTAGCTGCCGATCTCGGAGTCAGTCTTTACCGGACTATGCTGGCTGCCTTCTTTGTCCTGCTACATCGCTTGTCGGGTCAAGAAGACATCCTGCTAGGAAGCGCAATGGCTGCAAGGTGGAGCGTTGAGGAGCTTAAAAGCATTGTCGGTTACTTTAACAACGAGGTCGTGTTGCGGGCAACTCTTGCGGATAACCCCACCTTCGTAGAATTTCTCGCCCGCATCCATCGCACGGTAACGGAGGTACAAGCTCATCAAGATTATCCTTTCGACTTATTAGTAAAACGACTCAACCCTCGTCGAGATGCTAGCCGACACCCTCTAATTCAAGTGGATTTCACTTGGCGCAAGCATCGCTGGTACAAACCGGAGAACCCCGAACTTCCAGCAGGTGAGAAAGCACTGTCTATCAAGCCATATTTAGCGGTACATGAACAGGGTTCGGTATTTGATGTGAGTTTGGCAATTGAGGAACTTGACCAATCTCTCCATTTAATATGGGAATATAGTGCCGATCTGTTTGATGCCAACACTATTCATCGCTGGGCGAGACATTTAGAATGTTTGCTAGAGTCGATTGTTGCCAATCCACAACAGCGGGTTGCGTTTTTACCCCTGCTAACGGCAGAGGAACAACATCAAATGTTGGTGTCCTGGAACAATACTCAGACAGATTATCCGCAAAATCAGTGCATTCATCAGTTGTTTGCAGAGCAGGTAGAACGGACGTCAGACAATATCGCAGTAGTCTTTGGGAACGAACAAATTACCTATCGGGATCTGAACGCTAAGGCAAATCAATTAGCGTATTATTTGCAATCTCTGGGAGTAGGTTCAGAGGTAATAGTGGGGATTTGCATAGAGCGCTCGGTTGAAATGCTGGTGGGATTGTTGGGCATTCTCAAAGCGGGTGGGGCGTATTTGCCCTTAGACCCGAGCTATCCGCGCGATCGTCTGGCTTATTTGCTAGAAGATTCGGGAGTGACTTTGCTGTTGGCTTCCGAAAAGTCAGTGGCTCGACTCCCAGAAAGCAAGGGACAGGTTGTTTTCTTGGATAAAGATTGGCCGGTCATTTCTCAGAATAGCGCGGAAAATCTTGCCCTTCGTACCAAACCAGCTTCTTTGGCTTACGTCATCTACACTTCAGGTTCTACCGGAAAGCCAAAAGGGGTGGAAATCGAGCATAAAAGTCTGGTAAATGCCTATCGTTCCTGGGAGCAAGCTTACCAGCTACGTCCCCAGAGCAGCCATCTGCAAATGGCGAGTTTCTCCTTTGATGTCTTTACGGGAGATTGGGTTCGCGCTCTTTGCTCGGGAGCCAAATTAGTTCTATGTCCGAGGGACTTTTTGTTAGAGCCAGAAAAGCTGTATCAATTGATGCTCCGAGAGCAAGTCAATTACGCAGAATTTGTGCCAGCGGTAATGAGAAACTTAATCGAGTATTTGGAGAACACCGAGCAAAACCTAGATTTCATGAAGGTATTGGCGATCGGTTCCGATAGCTGGTCTGTGCAAGAATACCAACGATTTCGCCAATTCTGCGGTTCGGGAACTCGGTTAGTGAATTCTTATGGAGTCAGCGAAGCAACCATTGACAGTTGCTATTTTGAAAACGCCAATATCCAGCGACCCCTTGAATCTCCAGTTCCTATCGGTAAACCCTTTGCCAACACTCTTCTCTATATTCTCGACGCTCATCTCCAACCGGTTCCCATCGGCGTACCAGGAGAACTGCATATCGGTGGCATCGGTTTAGCCAGAGACTATCTCAACCGTCCGGAGTTAAGTGCAAAAAAGTTTATTGCTAATCCTTTTATACCAAATCCGGTAGAATACTTACACTTCGGTGGCAATAAGGCAGAACCCACCCCTAACCCCTCCCAGGAGGGGAACAGGAGGCAGAAGGCAGAAGGGAAGAAAGAAGGTTGCAAGGTAGAAGAATACGATAAGTGTTTAGCCGGATTTGATATTAGCCAAGAAGAGGGAGCGCGTTTGTACAAAACTGGAGATCAGGCACGCTATCTCCCGGACGGCAACATCGAACTTCTCAGTCGCATCGACAACCAGGTAAAAATTCGCGGCTTCCGGATCGAACCAGGAGAAATCGAGGCGCTACTGGCGAAACACCTAGAAGTGCAGCAAGCTGTAGTTATACTTCTCGGAGACCAACCGAGTAACAAGCGCCTGGTGGCTTATGTAGTTCCCAATCAATCTTTTTCTCCATCTTCCCAGAAAAATTGTAGCGACTTTGTCAATAATCCCTTGTATGGGAAGCACATGCAGAAACTAACACCAAAACTGCGTGCTTTTCTCAAGGAAAAGCTGCCGGACTATATGATGCCTTCGGCTTTTGTGATGCTAGACTCCCTACCCCTAACTCCCAACGGCAAAATTGACCGGCGGGCGCACCCCGCACCGGATGGGACTAGCACCGGTAGCGATGCCACTTTTATTGCACCTCGCGATACCCTAGAATTGCAACTGACACAAATCTGGTCTGATGTTTTGGAAGTTTCTCCCATAGGCATCCGAGATAATTTCTTTGACATCGGCGGTCATTCTTTGTTAGCGATTGCCTTAATTGCTCGGGTGCAACAACACTTAGGCAAAAATCTCTCTTTAGCAGCACTTTTGCAAAGTCCGACTATTGAGCAGCTCGCCATTTCTCTGCGCTCCGGCGAAGATTCTGGGTCAACCTCACCCCTAGTTGCGATTCAGCCCGATGGAGATTTACCGCCTCTATTCTTAGTCCCTCCCAGCAGCGGCACAGTCTTATTTTATCTGGATTTAGCCCGCAATTTGGGGAGCCAACAACCGATTTATGGTTTGCAAGCGCCTGGTCTCAATGGAGAGCGATCGCCTTTTACTACTCTCAAGGAACTCGCCACTCACCACCTACAAGCAATTAAAACCATTCAACCTCGCGGTCCTTATTACTTGGTTGGTTTTTGCGTGGGTGGTCACTTAGCCTTAGAAATGGCACAACAGTTACACCAACAAGGGGATACCGTGGCATTGCTAGGACTAATAGAATCTTCTGCTCCAGAACACCACAGACTTTTGATTGATAGCACGCCAGGAAGAATGCTAAGTCCTGATATTTTTTATTCCAGATTATTTGCTGAAGAAATGAGCGCTCCTCGCGGGAAAGAAGTACCCGTATCCTGCGAGCAACTACAACAACTGATGCCAGAGGAGCGATTGGGTTATGTCCTCGAACAAGCTAAGATATTCGAGCTCTTGCCGGAGGAAGTTAGAGTTGAGGATTTGGAAAATTTGTTTGAAGTTTTTCAAGCCACGGCTATTGCGTCTTATAATTATGAAGCGCGACCTTATCCAGGTAATATTGTACTGTTTAATGCTAGCCAGCAGCTAATAGATGTAGGGGGCGATCCCACCTTAGGTTGGCGGGATTTTGTTGCGGGAGAAATTGAAATCCACGAGATTCCCGGAGAACATTTCTCAATTATCCGGGAACCTCAAGTGCGGGTTTTAGCAGAAAGGTTGATGCTTTGTCGCGATCGGGATCTGGCGAATTAATATTGGACCGATGGGCGACAGTCGAGTTGCGTTGTAATAATAAACGCTTTGATCATTGATAGGACTTACGCAGTGAAACAGTCCAGTAGTGTGTATGACAGTTCGTTAACGCACTGCCTAATCTATAATGTTGTCTATAAATGTTTCGTATTTTCCATCATTTTCAGGACTTACGCATAACCACCATATATAGTAGGGGTTAACGGCCGTCAACCCCTACAGATGGCGTATAATTTCATTTTTTGCGTAAGTCCTGATTTTCTTCAAGCTGGATTTCAAATGTTACCATGATAATTGATACTGTTACTAACCCGACTTTTAAAGGAGATAATAAATATCTAAAAATTAAATGCCAGCACCCAGAACAGTTATCAGTTATCAGTTATCAGTACCTCCCTATTAAAAAACGCTCTTGAATTTCTCGTTTTGCTACTTTTTCATTTCTTAAGCGACTGTATTTACTTTTTCCATTCCTAGAACTTTGATAATTTTTATTAACTGCTTTTTTTCTAGCCATTTTTTTCAAATAATTCTGCTAAATCTCCAAGAAAAGGTATAGCTCCATATCTACCTTTGATATAATCACTTTCAAAACTTGCATCATTTCTGACTTTGTATTCAACTAAAGAATATAGAGCAGTTGCCCCTTGCCGATTTTTTTCTGTGAACCATATTTGGTCTCGTCTAAAAATCTTATTACTAAGTAAGTTAGTATCGTGAGTTGTAAAAATTAGTTGAGCGTTTTCAGGATTAGTTTGATTAGAGTTAAATAGAGCGATTATTACACGAGTAATTATGGGGTGTAATATCAAATCCGGTTAAACAGTTATAGATTGATTAAGTCTGTAGGAGTCAGGAGTCATGAGTCATGAGTCAGGAGGGGAGAGAATTACAAAGATTGAGTAGTTATGATGATTGGAGAATTTTTTTATGTCCAATCAAGCGGATTTGATATCACAACCAAAAACCAGTAGGGAGGTTCCATGGAACATCCCTACTGTGATCTACGCAAATGAAAACCGTCGTAATATTATTTTAAGTTGAGATTTTATCCTCTCAAGAAGAAATCATCCTCACTAATAGACGCGGTATTAGTCAGATTAGCAAATTCACCACCACTGCCAAATTCTGCTTCTGTACCATTAACATTGTAGAACAATTTGCCGTTGTTACTGTTGTAAACAATGACTGCTGGAGAGATTTCGGCATCAGCATCACTGGTAACTATGGCAAATTCAGCGTTGACACTGAAACCTGTTCCTGAGT
>JAAUYJ010176921.1_pt1 | contig 13545 bp, 12 predicted proteins | sample 7278031 | NCBI WGS metagenome assembly JAAUYJ01 (sample SAMN14350222, study PRJNA611818) | marine sediment metagenome | isolation source: surface marine sediment (1.8m) | place: French Polynesia: Moorea | collected 2018-08 | reverse complement strand
TAGATAAAAATCGGGATGACTGGATTCGAACCAGCGGCCCCTTCGTCCCGAACGAAGTGCGCTACCAAGCTGCGCTACATCCCGTAAAAAACGGCATTTCAATTCTAACATTGTTTACCAATGGAGTAAGGGAGAATGGACAATTTTGCGATCGCAGAATAATCCATTCTCCTTATGTTTAAAAGTCCTCAAGACTACGCACATTACTCACTTCTACAGCAGGACAAGCGCGCTTAATTAACCCTGCTAAAACCTTTCCTGGCCCCACTTCCAAGACATGAGTTATCTTCTCTTCAGGCAAAGCTAACATAATCTCCTGCCAACGCACAGAGCCCGTCATTTGCTTAATTAAACGGTCTTTGAGGGTAGTTGCTGAAGTGCTGGGGGTGGGATCAACATTAGAAAGAACAGCCATTTTAGCCTCATTAAAATGAGTCTCTTCTAATAACACCTGAAACTGTTGTGCAGCCGTTGCCATCATAGGAGAATGAAAAGCCCCTGATACCTTTAACTCTATAGCACGTTTACTTTTTACCTGAGAACAGAGTTGAGCCACCGCTTCAGGAGTCCCGGAAATAACCACCTGTTGTTCACTATTATCATTCGCTAAAACCACATCTGGAATAGTAGCGATCGCCGTTTCTAACTGGGAGCGATCAAACTTCATCAAAGCCACCATTTTGCCCCCAGCAGCCTCACTCATCAACTCAGCGCGACGTTTAACCAGTGTCAACCCTGTAGCAAAATCAAACACTCCAGCCGCATATAAAGCTGAATATTCCCCTAAACTATGACCTGCCACTAACCCTGGCATTTGACCCTTATCTTTGAGCAAATCGATTAAAATACTTTCAACCACATAAAGACAGGGCTGAGTATATAACGTCTTGGATAACTCTGCTTCATCTCCTTGACATTGATCCAGGACCGACCAACCTAATAGGGTTTGTGCCTCTTCAAAGCGATCTTTTCCCATTGGGGTTGTGGTTAAGTCCACTCCCATACCCACTGCTTGTGATCCTTGTCCTGGAAATACCCATGCTGTTTTCATCATTAATTATCTACCCGTAAAGTTTTAGTCTGTCTTACGCACGAAAGAACCTAAGAATTATACACTTAAGTTGTATTTACAGTGAACTACCACACGCTGACGCAAGCGTACAGCGTGGGATGAATGGCGATTAAGCTAAAGCCCCCAACGAAAAATAGCCGCTCCCCAAGTTAAGCCGGCACCAAAACCAGCAGTAGCGACGATGTCTCCTGGTTTTATTTTGCCGCTTCTTACTGCTTCATCAAGGGCTAGGGGAATCGAGGCTGCCGATGTATTCCCATATTCATCTAGATTACTAATCATTTTCTCTGAGGATATCTTGAGACGTTTCGCCACTGCATCAATAATTCTCTGATTAGCTTGATGAAGAATTACCCAATGGAGATCATCGATAGTTAAGTCAGCTTTAAAAACGGCTTTTTCGATAACTTCTGGCACTTTTTCCACAGCAAAACGATAAATGTCTCGTCCCTGCATAAAAATGGGCTGATAAGTGCCTTGAGCGATGGTTAAATTTTCGGTTAAGCTTTGGGTTTGACCTTGGTAATTAAGGGATAAAGCCTCGTGTTGTTTACCATCGCTATACATGGTAAAACCCAATAAATGATCCTGAGCCTCAATCCCTTGACAGACGACTGCACCCGCCCCATCCCCGAACAAAACGCAGGTGGTGCGATCGGACCAATCAACCCAACGGGAGAGAATATCGGCCCCAATAACCACAACTCTTTTATAAACCCCTGTACGAATAAATTGAGAGGCGGTGATTAAAGCAAAGACAAAACCCGAACAAGCAGCCGTTAAATCAAACGCCACTGCATTATTTGCCCCCAACATGGTTTGTATCTGAGTGGCAGTGCCAAAGAGATCATCTGGGGTGGAAGTAGCTAAAAGAATCAAATCAATATCAGCCGGGGTTAGGCCTGCCATTTCAATGGCTTGGGCGGCAGCTTGAGTGGATAAATCACTTAAAGATAACTCATTTGTCGCTAAATGCCGTTTTCTGATGCCGGTTCTGGTGCGAATCCATTCATCAGAAGTATCCACTAAATGACTTAAATCATCATTGCTCATTACCTGTTGTGGAGTAGCTGAACCGCAGCCTGTAATCCCTATGCCGATCTCTTTCAATGGCCTTTCCCCTAATTTGCTTATTATGGTTAATTTGTATCTGTTTTATTTGTGGTGAACTCCCCGATTCCGAGCCAGTAGGTACGGAGGCGGGCTTCCTACCTAGAGACAAGGGTAGTAGTAGATTTCTTGCGTCCTCCATTACTACGGCCTACAGTCCGACGATAGGCTTCTTGGAGCAGTCGCTCATGGGGGAAACCCCCAAGACCGCGCTGCACCGCTTTATGCCCTGTCCCACAGGTAAAATTTCATCCCGACACTCACCTATGGGTAAAGTGCGGGGCTTCTCCCAAGGAAGCTAAACATTATCAGGGAGATTAAAGAGAGACAACTCTCGACTTCAACTCCCATCTCTTTTTAGTTTTCTAATGAAGCATTAACATTATCTAATTTTAAGTCTTTTCCAGAGGCTCTAATTCTTTCTAAGACCTGATGATCAATAGCTTCTTTGGCTAAGCGAATGGCATTAAAAATGGAAGGAGCTTGAGAGCTACCATGACTGATAATACAAACACCGCCAACCCCTAATAATAAGGCTCCTCCATGTTCAGCGTGATCGATTCGTTGTTTAAGTTTTTTGAGATTCGGTTTTAAGATCGTGGTTCCTAATGCCCCTCGCCACCCTTGGGGTAGTTCCTCGCGCATAATCTGTAGAACGATTTCTCCGACTGCTTCAGCGAACTTGAGCAGCACATTGCCCACAAAACCGTCACAGACAATAACATCAAATTGTCCTGAGAGTACATCTCGCCCTTCAGCATTGCCAATGAAAGGAATAGCTGTATTCTTTTCTAAGAGTTGATAGGTGGCTAAAGCCAGATCATTGCCTTTACTGGATTCTTCCCCAATATTGAGCAGGCCCACTTTAGGTTCTTCTACTCCCATAACATATTGACTGTAGATGGTTCCCATGAGGGCAAATTGTTCTAAATATTTGGGGCGACAATCTACATTGGCCCCCACATCTAGGACAATCACCGATTTTCCTGCTAAGAGGGTGGGAAACACCGTACCAATGGCAGGGCGATCGATGCCTTTGAGACGACCTAACCGAAGGGTTGCCGCCCCCATCGCAGCCCCAGAATGACCGGCTGATACCACGGCATCCGCTCGATTTTTCTTAACTAAGTCCATGGACACATTGATGGAAGCTTTGGGTTTGCGTCGAAGTTCACTGATGCCTTCGTGCATCTCGATCGCCCCTTCTGCTTCTACAATTTCGATGTTAGGGGATTTATGGGGATCTTTTAAGGATGCTTCAATGGAAGAGCGATCGCCCACCAATAAGATTTCCACATCCAATTCTTCAGAGGCGCGGATCGCCCCTGCGACGATTTCGCTGGGGGCATGATCTCCCCCCATAGCGTCTACTGCAATTCTTGCGCGATTTCCTGCCATTGCTCAAACTGATACAAGTCATCAAGATTTTAACAGAAGCCCTGGACAATTCTGAAACCAAAGTTCGGAATTTTTCCGTCAACTCCTAATAAATTAATATAAAAAAGACCGATTAGGGTTATGGTTTGATTATCTCATTATGTGAGGAGGTTGCAAAATGTTGAATACACTAGGGTTTGCTTTGGGGGGTTTATTAGTTAGTTTTTTGGGAGAAAATCCCCCTACTATCGAAACTGTTCCCATTGTTGCTTGGCAGGAAGCGAAGTTGTTTGATGTGCCAACTCAATCTGATCCGGTTGTCGAGTCGATTATAAATGAGTATCTTGATAATTTAGCGTCTCTTGGTTTTTCTCCTGAAAAACAAGGGATTTGGCTGCAATCTGATTGGGCTTATTTAGGGGAACATCAAGCAAAAACCCCTTTATCAGCGGCCTCGTTAACCAAAATTGCTACCTCTTTAGCGGCTTTGGAAACTTGGGGAACTCAACATCGTTTTGAAACAGAACTTTTTAGGGTTGGAGCGGTGGAAAATGGAGTTTTACAAGGGGATTTAGTGGTGAAAGGAAGCGGTGATCCTTTGTTTGTTTGGGAAGAGGCGATCGCTGTGGGCAATAAACTTAATCAATTAGGGATAAAAGAAGTCACGGGCAATCTTATTATTGTGGACAATTTTGCCATGAATTTTAAGTCTAATCCGCAAACTTCTGGGCAATTATTACAGTTAGCTCTGAATTCCCGTCGTTGGACTCCTTTAATCCGTAAACAACATCAAACGTTACCCCCCAATACCCCTAAACCTCAAATTAGCATCCGAGGAAGGGTTAAGGTTGAAAATAATCTCCCTGAGACGGCGCAAGCGTTACTCAAACATCAATCTTTAACTATGGCCGAATTGCTTAAACAAATGAATATCTATAGCAATAATGTCATGTCTGAGATGATTGCTGACTCTGTAGGAGGGGCTGCTGTTGTCTCAGAAATTGCTGCCAAGGCGGCTAAGCTTGATCCTCAAGAAATCCAGTTGATCAATGGATCTGGGTTAGGGGTTGAAAACCGTATTTCTCCGAGGGCTTCTGTGGGAATGTTGATGGCGATGGAAGAAAAATTGCAAGATAATCCCTTGAGTGTGGCTGATTTATTTCCTATGGGGGGACGAGATAAAACGGGAACTGTTCAATGGCGCCGTCTTCCTGATGGGGTGGCGGTTAAAACAGGAACTTTGGCCCAAGTTAGTGCTTTGGCTGGGGTTATTCCCACCAAAGAACGCGGCCCAGTTTGGTTCGCTATTATCAATCATGGCCCCAATATTGATCGCTTTCGAGTGGAGCAGGATCGCTTATTACAAAAGTTGGCTAATCATTGGAACTTAAAGCCTTGGGACATTTGAGATACAGATGAAGCACCCCAACTAAATCCTAGGATTATAGTTGGGGTTTCCAGTCTCATTGGGAGTTACGTCTAACAGACAAGAAATCTTAACTCAAAACTAAGTTTAATCTTGCTTTTTCAACAGTTTAACGATAAATTCCGCTTCTTCAGAGATGGTCTCACTCTTATCCCCTCCATGATAGGGACATTTTTTACTAGTGTATGGATTAAGATAACATGCTGTGCAATATGCCTCTTCTACGTTTAATAAGGTTGCATAGGCATCGGTATGCTGATAGAGTGCCTCTTTGAGGAAGGATGTGAGGTTGTTGAACAGCAATGTCAATGTCTCTTCTGAAGTCACCTTACTCCTTGGGGTATCAAGAAATTCAGGAGATGAACCAACAAGTTTGGCAAGTTTACGCTCTAACTCAGGATCTTCTTGGAACTTGCCTTGCAAAATTGTAACTAACTCAGACAACTCTTCCTCTTTTGATAAAGATTGGGTAACAGGGGCAATTGTGTTGAAGGTTTTTGGAGGTGAACACAGATTTGTCTTAGGTGGTACGATAGCACCTGGTAGTCCAGCCCGATTGTCCTTATCCTTAATGTGAGTGTAATTTTTACCCTGAGCTCCATTTTCTGCACTGGTCACAAGTCGAGAGACAACCCAACCCGGCTCAATGTCCAGTGTCTTATCCTGATCCCTATATAGACTGGGGATTTCTTTGAGCATATTTTCTTCCCAAGCATGAGGAATCATATCAATATCGTTCCAAATTCTGCTGGTTGAAGACCCCAAACGACTGCCATAGTATTGAGAAAATTGTTGATTTCCTGGTGTTGGTCCTGCTGAAGCATAAACAGAAACTTGAACAGGTTTAGGTTTGGAATCCCAACTGGGGTTTTCCTCTAATATAGCTAACGCAAGTGTCGGGGACAAAGCTCCACCTAAACTATGACCAGCAAAAGTAATCTGAAGATTTGGTTGGTTATTATTCTTAACAACCCCTCCCAAATATTTATTCAGGCTATCACCTGTTGTTGGATCTGTCATCTCCAGTAAATGATCTAAACCTATCTTGGTTCCTTGAGAAATTTGGGCTTTTTTTTGATTAGACCAAGTTACCATCTTTTTTACCCATATATCTTCTACCAACCAGTCATAAAAGGAATTCCCATTAGTCCCCGCCACTGCAACAACATATTGGTTATCTTTACGAGCAACATACATGGCATTAGCGGCTCTTAAAGAGAATAAAGGGTTATAAACTGCTGGTCCCCAAACTATTTCCCACTGCCCAATATCGTCCTTAATTTGGGGATTACCTAAAACATTTGTAAGATATGTACTAAGATCTTGCTGAAGCTTTGACTTTGTCCCCTTATCACTGGCAATTCCATTGGAGATAATAGATAGGACAAAGACTTGTTGATCTTGGCTAAGTTCTGGATCAGCCATGGCCACAGGTGATACTATCATTGTCATAAACAAGAGCAATGTTAAACAACATAACAGAAATTTGCTCGCAATCATTTTCATCATTGTGATGTCCTCATAAATAATCTGTTTGTTTCTTCCTTGAAGAATACTGAAATGTCAAATCAACAGCCGATTAACGGGATTAAGAGTTTAATTTTGTTACCCAAGGTGTGTCTTTATTTTTAGTTAATGTAAAGCAGAGTTTTTGGAGGTCATTACGAGTTGCTTTCTTATTAAGCATCCTATAACTAACACATAACCTAAGCATAAACTGAGATTTTCTAATAGCTTAATCTAGTTTCTAGTATTGCTTTGGTGTCCCATTTTTACTTCTACTACTAACATCGAGTAATTTACTACCTTGAATATACCGACTTTAACACAGTTTAAACACAACTAAGTAGTCGGACATAAATAAGCAGCACTGTATTAATTTATGTTACTTATTTAACAACGATTGCTACCAAAAAACATAAGTTTTAGTCTTTAATAAATTCCCCAAAATCACACCATACAGTACAGTATAAACTTTGGCATAGACTCAAAACTATAGATTTAAAAGTAAGCATTTAATTTTTAAATAATCAGATTTCTATTAAATTGTAGACGTATTATGATACGACAGTAGTGTTATTTAAGTAGTGAAAATTGATCTAAGTTGACAGTATTTCCTCATTATAATGATGAATGAAATACGAAACTGCCTCTTCATAATTGAAAAAGTTTTTAGAAAATGCTAGATTTTTTCTAACTAGATGAGAGCAGCGATGTCTTAAGGTATTATTTAATCTTTCAATTCTTGTTGTTTCACCACTCTTGTTTGTACTAGGATAGTGGCGATACCTGGGGATTACATCACAATATGATTCCCACAAGTCTGTGTAAAATTTCTCATTCTCTTGATAATTTTTGCGTAAGGTATTCCAAAATTCTCTGGCACTGTTTCGACTTCGATCGCCTAAATAAAATCCTACAATTCGACGACTTGATAGTAGCGATCGCTAACCAAATATAAACTGGATTTTCCTTGTAATTTAGGTAAGACAACAACTCATCAGATTCAAAATCGATTTCCAAATCTGATGTTTCCTTAACTTATTCTAATATAAACTTAGGCAAAAATTAGACTTTTACTACTTAAATAACACTACCCAAAAAGTTATGTTTGTTGAGGACTGTTGAAGGTTAGACTGTTTTGAGCTAATGTCGCCATTAATACCCAACTTTTAAAAAGATGGGTATTAATGGCAATCTACTGAGACTGGAACATACTATTATGGTTAAACTTTCTCTATATAAATCATCCTAGTTTGTATTGTAATTCCTGTTGTAGGAGAAGTCCAACCTCTAATTAGATAATCTTCTTTAGCATTTAAAATTTTAACTTTTGAATGATTATAAACTGTTACGGGAACATCTCGAATATACTCCTCTGTGAGATTATCAATACTCAGCAAAATTGACTGACGAGCAATTCTATCAATATGCAATAGTATTGAATTAATATCTTCAATACACAGTAAGGAACTCAAAGCAAACACAAAATCATATGATTGGTCTTTAATTTTGGGAAGAGCAACTTCAATGGGTTCGTGAATAGTTTTATAACCCCTAGAGGAAGCATATTGAAGCATTTTTTCAGAAATATCAATACCTGTATAATCAAATTCCCTTTCTTGAAATAAATCTTTTAATAGACCGGTTCCACAGCCTAAATCCAGGAGACTACCATGTATCTCTGTATTGTGTCTCTGGAAAATTTTAGCTGCTTCTTTCACATGACAGGCATTGACTTTGGAATTCTCTAATGTGGCATCGTAAGTTGGTGCAAAATCATTATAAAAATCTTGCGGAGTAATTTTGTTTAGCATCTTTGACACTCCCTTCGACAAAAAATCATTAACAATCCCATTTTAAAACGGTTACATGAAGTCTTTGTTATACTGATTAAAGCTTTTAAGCCGCCTTTTTATGGCCTTTTTTTATTCCCTTGAAAGAAGTGGCTTGAAAACATGAGTTCGATAGCACTACGCATTATGGTTAGGAGGTTTATGAAATTGCAAAACCTTTTAGGGTGTGGGCATTGCCCACCCTACCATAATGTTCTAATCTTTCTTTGTACTGCTATACATCAGGGAACTGGTAGACAATTCACTCAAATCAGCAGTCTCAAACCCTAATTGTCTCGTTTAAAAAATCATAACTTCAAACTCACGTTGAAAACCTTTTTTCGGTCAATCCCCCTTTTTCAACTGCGTTTCAATAGCATTAATGACTGTTTCTAAAACATGAACACGGGCATAATATTTGTCATTCCCAGGTACAATAGACCAAGGGGCTGCTGGGGTACTGGTTCGGGCAATCATTTGATTAACTGCTACATAATATAATGGCCATTGTTCTCGGTTTCGCCAATCTTCATCCGTTAATTTATAACGTTTATAAGGGTTATTTTGCCGTTCTTCAAAGCGTTTTAATTGTTCCTCAAAACTAATATGTAACCAGAATTTAACTAATACATATCCGGCTGTGGTTAACTGCGCTTCAAACTCATTAATTTCCTTATACGACTGTCGCCACTCTAATTCAGAAGCAAACCCTTCTATTCTTTCTACTAAAACCCTTCCATACCAACTGCGATCAAAAATGCCAATGCTTCCCTGTTTAGGAATCTGTCGCCAAAATCGCCATAGATAATGATAGTTTAATTCTTCAGAAGTTGGCGCAGCGAAGGCATTGACTTGATAACTTCTGGGGTCTAACGTATCTGTAAGACGTTTAATTGCTCCCCCCTTACCGGCTGCATCCCATCCTTCAAACAAAACCAACACAGGCATCTTTTTCTGAAAAATTTCTAACTGCAACTGTCGCAACTTAACTTGAGCTTCCCCTAGCCGTTGTTTATAATCCTCCTTGGGTAGATGTAAGCTTAGGTCTACATTGCGCAAAAAATCCGGTTCTGTTGGTTGTAACTCTTTTTGGGGGGGTAAAGGGGGAATATCGGTTTTGGGCAGTTTAAGACGGTCCAAAGCTTGGGTAATGGTAGCTACCACCTGAGAGAGTACCTTAACCCTAGCCCAGCGTTGACAGTCCCCTTCTACCAAGATCCAAGGTGCATGACCGGTACTGGTATAGGTTAACATCTCCTCGGCCAAACCAGCATATTCGTCATAACGTTTAGCCTGTTGCCAGTCTTCAGGGCGCACACGCCATGATTCTAATTGATCGGACTCATATTTTTTAAGTCGCTTTTTAAGTTCTTTTTGAGTTAAATGAATCCAAAATTTGGCTATGGCAACCCTATCGTCCACCAATTGCCGCTCAAAGGCATTAATATCTCGCATTAACAAAGGAATACTACCATCTGTCTCCCGCTTAAACAAACGATCTTCTAAAACATGAGTGTACCAACTATGATAAAAAATCCCCAGACTCCCTTTTGGGGGTAATTTATGCCAAAATCGCCAGATAAAGGGATATTTTGCCTCATCTTCTGTGGCTGCTAAAATAGGATGAACATTAAACCCACGAGGGTCCATATAACCAATGGTTTTCTGCAATAACTTACCCTTTCCCGCCGTAGCCCAACCTTCAAGAACAATGATCACAGGGAGTTTATTATCCCAACACTCTTTTTGTAGCGATCGCAACTGTTGCATTAAGTCTTCTAGTTGCGTTTTATAGGTTTCTTTGTCTAAAGTTACTTTTAAATCTAGGGTATCTAACATCTTCGGAAAATAATCGGTATTGTGTAATACATTAATAGATGTCTCAGTATAGAGGTAATCAACCTGAAAAAAGGATTTTTTTGGCTTTTCTTAATGGAAAAAATGACCTATCCTAGATAGGTAAAACCCAAACAGAGCGATCGCTGTTATGATTGCTTTTAACTTACCCATCAGGAGTGCTTGTGTCTGAGACGAAACCTACTATTTTAGTCACAGGAGGGGCCGGATATATCGGCTCCCATGCTGTTTTATCTTTACAAAAAGCAGGATATGATGTCATTGTTTTTGATAATCTTTCTTATGGCCATCCTGAGATTGTTAAAGATGTTTTGAATGTAGAATTGATTATTGGTGATACTAAGAATCGTTCCCTTTTAGATGAGATATTTTCTAGCAGACAGATTGCTGCGGTGATGCACTTTGCTGCGTTTATTGCCGTGGGTGAGTCAGTGCAAAATCCTACTATTTATTATCAAAATAATGTCCAGGGAACTTTAACATTATTAGAGGCAATGTTAGCAGCCAATATTAATAAGTTGGTTTTCTCTTCAACTTGTGCTATTTATGGGATGCCTCAAGAGATTCCTATGACAGAAAATCATCCCAATAATCCCTTAAGCCCCTATGCTCGTAGTAAGTATATGGTAGAGCAAATCCTCCAAGATTTTGATAAAGCCTATGGATTAAACTCTGTTGTTTTTCGCTATTTTAATGCCTCAGGGGCCGATCCATCTGGCAATTTAGGAGAGGATCATACCCCAGAGACTCATTTAATTCCCTTGGCATTATTAACTGCTTTGAAAAAACGAGATAATCTTTTTATTTTTGGGACAGATTATGACACTCCTGATGGTACTGCCGTTAGAGATTATATCCATGTCAATGATTTAGCTTCAGCCCATGTTTTAGGCTTAAAATATCTTTTAGAAGGTGGAAAAAGTGATATGTTTAATTTGGGAAATGGTAACGGTTTCTCAGTTCGAGAAGTCATTAATACTGCTAAGAAAGTTACTGGTATAGATTTCCTAGTTAAAGAAAGCGATCGTCGTCCAGGTGATCCTTCAATGTTAGTGGGTAGTAGCCAAAAAGCCCAATCTATTTTGGGTTGGCAACCTCAATATTCTGATCTAGAAACTATTGTTAATCATGCTTGGCAATGGCATCAAAAACGTCATAGTCATAGCTAAAATTTTAACAATATAGATAAAAACTATAACAATTAAACGAGTAATGATTCAAAACACACAAACCATAGAAAATATTTTAGAACGTATGGGAGAAACGGTTATTGCTACCACTGAAACTGTGGAAAGTTTAGCCCAAAAAATGGAAAGTCTTGTGGATCAAATTCAACAACAAGAACAGCAAATTCAACAACAAGGATATCAAATTTTTGCCCTCAGTGAATCCATACAAACCTTAGTTGATGCTCAAACAGAGTCTAGGGAACAACTTACTCAATTAACCTATTTAATTCATAATTTGGTTAATACTTTAAGTGTCCAAGATGAGTAACTATTAATATTATAAACTAATTTTTCTTTTGAGGTCTATTAAACGATGAAATTTTACCGACAAAACTATGTTTCTTTTAGCCTATCTATCTTGACAATCTTAACTAATTTTCTTTTGATAAGTTGTGCTGAAAACAGGATATCTCAATGTCAAAAAATTATTCTTTTAACGAAAAAAATGGCAGAAGAAAGTGAAAATTATCGTCAGACAACAGATATCAAAAAAGTTTTACAAGTAGCTGATATTTTTGAAGAAACTTCACAACAAATGAAACAATTAAAAATTGACGATGAAAAATTAATTGATTACCAAATTGGATTTGCTGATATTTATCAAGGTAATGCAGATACAACTCGTCAATTTGTAGCTGCTTTGAATGATAAAGATATTAATACGGCTAAATTGATGCAGCAACAAGTGCAACAAATAGGTCAAAAAGAGCAAGATTTAGGAACCCAAATGAATGATTATTGTCAAGAAGGGTAACGATCTTTATTTTAATACAAGTTGTTATCTAAGCTTTTTTTCTCAATTAAAGAAAGTGAAAAAATAGATATAAAAAATATTAGAAATAAATTTAATAATTTTATTTTACGTTTTTTAGGATTACTAATTCCCACCATGAGTAATATCAGGAGCATAGACTTCATATTCTTCAATCTCGATAGGGAAAATAATGACCTTTAAATGAACAGGTTTGCCTACTTGCTTAGAGAGAAAAGCCTGAGCTTTTTTGAGGTTTTCTCTAGCATTAATTCTATCTACTTCTCCACTCGGTGCAATCACCTCAACAGTAACAAAAAGTTCTTTTCCTTGTAGCTCAACTTCAATTGATTCTAGTAAATGTTGATCAGATTCATGAATATACAGAGAAAGAGCATGACGAATGTGATTTTTTGCTATCATTTCTCTGAAATTAAAATTTAAAGGTAAGGTAATAAGAAAGAGACTCCCTATCAACAAGAATAATCCCCAAATGGCTTTTTTAAGACTCCCATAGGATTCTAAAATAAAAACTAAAGCAGCCGTTAAAATAATACCAACCAAATTAGTTAGAAAAAGTATAAAAGCTCCTGCTGAAAGATTAAAATCACTAACAGCTAGTCCGATTCCAACTACACACAAAGGGGGCACTAAGGCAACAGCGATCGCTACCCCAGGAATAGCATCAGAAACACTAGGACGAACCTTGGCAAATCCTCCCGCTACTCCTGCCGCCACTGCCACCCCTAAATCGAGTAATGTGGGTTCAACACGACCAAGAATTTCTGAACCAGGAATCCTAAAACCAATAATTTCAGTTGTTATAAAAGCAATTAAAATAGTCAAAATTATGCCATAAATTAGTCTTGCAAAAGAGTAGCTGAGGAGTCTAAAATTGAGGATAACTAAGGCATAAGCGAAACTAATAATTGGAATCATTAAAGGGGCAATAATCATGGCCCCAATAATGGTGGCTGTACTATTAGAAATTAAGCCAAAAGTTGCAATGGCTGTGGCGAGAATCAGTAGAATTGAAAAATTATGAGCTAAAACTTCTCGAATCAGATTTTTAGATAACTTATGTTCTGATACCTTCTCTTCTTGAGAACCTGTTCGGAGTAGACTTAACAACTTCCATTCTTTTTGGAGAAAAAACCTGATTTTAGAGAACACGATTGATTCAATTATTCATACACTCTATTATAGTCCAAAAAGAGAATCAGGCTTTGTGTAGCTCATCAATATAATAGAAAAAAGTGATCTCAAATTGTCAAATTTCCTTAATGATATGATAGGATTATAGGGTAAAGGTCATGGAAAATGAAACGGCAAAAAGTGGTAAGAGTCACTAAAAGCGAATTCGAGTTAGACACTGGGGTGATTTATCC
>JAAUYJ010194185.1_pt1 | contig 13546 bp, 12 predicted proteins | sample 7278031 | NCBI WGS metagenome assembly JAAUYJ01 (sample SAMN14350222, study PRJNA611818) | marine sediment metagenome | isolation source: surface marine sediment (1.8m) | place: French Polynesia: Moorea | collected 2018-08 | reverse complement strand
GGCCAGCGGTGGGGTGTGGGTGCTGTTGGTCTTTTACCCTTCCGTCGCGGACTTGTTGGGCGCGGTCGACCCCCCTTGTTGGGTTTCACGGCGAGTCTGGAAAATGCCCTACTGCGGCCACGCCCCTCCTGTCGCAGTACTCCAAACTCCCAGCGATTGATCGCAAGATCTGAGCCGGGAGCTTTCCCGAGATAATTCAGTGGGTTGCTAGCAAATCAGTCGTGATCACTCGATAGAGGGGATGTGAGTGATAGAAGCTTTTCCAGACTGTGCGAGCCATGGATGGCGAGCCCAAGCCCCCATGGATGGGTTCACGGCGGGTCTGGAAAAGCTTCTATCGCTTACAGCCCCGCCACTACGAAGCACCACTTAACTAAGAGTGAGGGTCCCCAGACGTTCACCCATGCGAGTGGGCGATTCAGCGGTGAACTTGGGTTCCCACTCGACGGTGTTTTTGGGGAACAGCAGGATGACCGTCGAGCCGAGCATAAAGCGGCCCATTTCTTCGCCGCGCGTCAGGGCGATACCGCCCGGGGCGTGCTTGTAGTTGACCGTGTGGGGCTCCCGCGGTGGGGGCGCCACCTGACCAGACCAGACCGTCTGGATACCGGCCACGATCATGGCGCCCACCAGCACCATGGCCATGGGGCCATGGTCGGTATCGAAGTAGCAGACCAGGCGCTCGTTACGTGCGAACAGTCGGTCGACGTTGGCGGCGGTGACCTGGTTGACCGAAAACAGGGCGCCGGGAATATAGGTCTGGGCGCTGAGTTCGCCGGCGACCGGCATATGCACGCGGTGGTAATCCCGCGGCGAGAGGTACACGGTGGCAAAGCTGCCGCCGTCAAATTCCTTTGCGCGGTCGCTGTCGCCCAGCAACTCGCTGCAGGTGAAGCTGTGGCCCTTGGCCTGGAAGATGCGGCCGTTGTCGATACTGCCAAGCTGGCTGACGCTGCCATCAGCGGGGCACAGCACAGCGTCTTCACCCGTTGCCAGTGGGCGCGCGCCTTCCGCCAGTGCCCGGGTAAAGAAGGCATTGAAGTTCGCGTAGGCCTCCAGGTCCGGCTCTGCGGCCTCACTCATATTGACCTCGAAGTGACTGGCAAACAGGCGGATGAACGGGCCCTTGATCCAGGAGATTTCCGAACGCGCCAGCCAGCCCACGCAGCGTGACAACAGGTGTTGGGGCGCGAGATGCTGCAGAAGGATGAACAACTGGTCCATGGGCTCAGGCCACCGGCAGGTCGTCGCGGTTGCCCCATTCCCCCCAGGAGCCGTGGTAACCCTTCACCGAGGGATAGCCGAGGATCTTCATCGCCAGCCAGGTGAGGCTGGAGCGGTGGTGGGTCTGGCAGTGGGTGATGATGTCCTTGTCAGGGGTGAGCCCGAGCCCGGCGAGTCTGTCCTTGAGTTGCTCGAGGTTGACAAGGCGCATGGCGTTGCCGCGGTCGATCAGCTCCAGCCAGTCGATGTTGATGGCGCCGGGGATATGCCCCGCCCGCGCCGAGCCGGAACGCAGGCCGTTGTGTTCATCCGCGGAGCGTGCGTCCCAGATGGCGAAATTGGAATCCTCGAGCCGCGGCAGGATGTCATCGACCTCGGCAATCGGCCCGGTGTCCAGCGTTACGGATACCGGCTGTGAATCCGGCTGGGTGATCTCGGTGTCTTCCGGCAGGCCGGCGGCGCGCCAGGCGTGGATGCCGCCGTTCAGGTAGCTGTAGTTGCGGTGGCCGATGGCGTCCAGGGTCCACAGCAAACGGCCGGCCCAACCGCCGCCCTCGTCATCGTAGGCAACGACATGGGTGTCCGGTGTTAGCCCCAGGTAGGAGAAGATCTCATCCAGCCGCGCCTGCTCGGGAATGCGTCCCGGCGCCGGCGGTGCGCCGTGCTGCAGTACCCCTGGCGGCAGGTGGATGGCACCCGGGATGTGGCCGGCCCGATAGGCATCCGGGCTGCTTACGTCAACCAGCAGCAGTGATGCCACGCCGTCGCGTTGGGCGGCGAATTCCTCGGGTTCAATCAGCAGGGGGAGGGCAGCCTCAGTCATTCTTGCTACTCGGCAGTCTCAAGGGGGCGTCAGTGTAGCTCAGGTGCCCGGGTTCTCGTCCAGCGCGTTGACCATGTGGCGGTAGCTCGCCATGCGGCGCTCGCTGATTTCACCGGCCTGCAGCGCCGCCTGCAGCGCACAGCCCGGCTCTTCCCGGTGGCGGCAGTCGCGGAATTTGCACAGCCCCAGCAGTGGCCGGAACTCGCGGAAGCCCTGCTCAATCTGCGCCCGGTCCATGTGCCACAGGCCGAACTCGCGAATCCCCGGCGAGTCGATCAGCGCACCGCCGCTGGGCAGGTGGAACAGCTCCGCCGTGGTGGTGGTGTGGGTACCCTTGTCGCCGGCTTCCGACAGGGCGCCGACGCGTGCGTCCACGTCGGGGAGCAGTGCATTGACCAGGGAAGATTTACCCACGCCGGACTGGCCAACAAACACGCTGGTATGCCCCTCCAGGGCTTTCATCAACGTATTGAGCCCGTCGTGGTTTTTACAGGAGGCGTCGAGCACCCGGTAGCCGAGCAGCGGGTAGGGCGCCAGCAGCTCGGCGATGGCCTCGGTGTCCACCCCGTCTTCTGCCAGCAGGTCTGACTTGTTGAGCAAGATCAGCGGTTCAATATCGACCGCCTCTGCGGCTACCAGGTAGCGGTCCACCAGGTTGGCGTGAGGCTCCGGCAATGGCGCGATTACCACGATAATCTGGTCGACGTTGGCGGCCACCGGCTTGAGCTTGCCGTAGGGGTCGGGACGCAGCAGTTCCGACTCGCGCTCATAGCGCGCCACCACTACGCCCAGCGGTTCGCCCGGGCACCAGGCCACCGTGTCACCGGTCACCAGGCTGTCGAGGTTGGCGCGCAGATGGCAGCGCTGGCGCAGGTCGCCGGCCTCTACCAGCACCTGGGTGCCGTAGTGCGCTATCACCAGCCCGTCACGCTCTGTGCCCAGCTCACCGCTGGTCAGCACTTCCTCGGCGGCCTGGCCGCGGTTTTCGGCGCGCTGGCGGCGCTCATCCTGGATTTTCCTGACTCGCCAGGCCTGGCGGCGGGTCAGCTTGCGCTTACTCATGTCGCCATATTAGCTGCGCCATGGCCTTTTGCTAAACTCTCAGCACAGATCGTGGGATGTAGCCGCTATGTTCAGTGACCAGAACCTGATTTGGGTCGATATGGAAATGACCGGGCTGGACCCGGATAACGATGCGGTCATTGAAATCGCCTCTATCGTCACCGACAGTGAACTCAACACCCTGGCCGAAGGGCCGGTGCTGGCGATTTACCAGCCCGACGAGCGCCTCGATGCGATGGATGAGTGGAACACCTCCCATCACACCCGGTCAGGCCTGGTGAAGCGGGTCAAGGCCAGCGACGAGGACGAGCGCAGCGCCAGCGCCCGCACCATCGATTTTCTCAAGGAGTATGTTCCCGAGGGCGCATCGCCCATGTGTGGCAACAGCATCTGCCAGGACCGGCGCTTCATGGCCCGGCACATGCCCGAGCTGGAGCGCTACTTCCACTACCGCAACCTCGATGTCAGCACCCTGAAGATATTGATGCAGCGCTGGCGGCCCGAGCTGTCGGGTGGCTTCAACAAGGAAAGCACGCACCTGGCGCTGGACGATATCCGCGAGTCCATCGAGGAGCTGCGCTACTACCGCGAGCATTTCCTGAACTGTTGAGCGGCTCGCCGGCTCAGCCGATGTGGCGTGCCAGGGCCCATGCCACGTGTTCGCGCACCATCTCTGACGGGTAAAGCGAGCGCTTCTGCAATGCGCTGATCACGGCTCCGCTGCCGGGCGCGTTGCCCAGCGCCACCGCCAGGTTGCGCAGCCAGCGTTCGTAGCCGATGCGGCGAATCGCCGAGCCCTCGGTGTTTGCCAGCCATTCATCTTCCTCCCAAAGGAACAGCTCCACCAGTTCGCGATCGTCGAGCTGGTGACGCGGGGTGAAGTCGTCCTCCGCGGTATGCTCGGCAAACTTGTTCCAGGGGCAGACCAGCTGGCAGTCGTCGCAGCCGAATACCCGGTTGCCCATCAGCGGCCGCAGTGCCTCGTCGATGCTGCCCGGGTGCTCGATGGTCAGGTAGGAGATGCAGCGCCGGGCGTCCAGTTCGAACGGGCCCACGAAGGCATCGGTGGGGCAGATGTCCAGGCAGGCCCGGCAGCTACCGCAGTGTTTGTCCTGCTGGGGCTCATCGACTGGCAGCGGCAGGTCGGTGTAGATCTCGCCGAGGAAAAACCATGACCCCGCCTGGCTGTTGATCAGCATGGTGTTCTTGGCAATCCAGCCAAGGCCTGCCTGCTCGGCAATGGCTCGCTCCAGCACCGGCGCGCTGTCGACGAAGGCGCGGTGGCTGCCGCCGGCCTCGGCTTCGATGCGCTTTGCCAGCTGCGCCAGCCGCTTGCGAATCAGCTTGTGGTAGTCGCGACCCAGCGTGTAGCGGGAAATATAGGCCTTGTCCGGTGACTCGAGGATTTGCACCGGGTCGGCACCGTCGGTGAGGTAGTCCATGCGCAGGGATAGCACCCGCAGGGTACCCGGCACCAGCGCCTCGGGCTCGGCCCTGAGGTCGCGGTGGCGCTCCATGTAGGCCATCTCACCGTGGTAGCCGGCGTCCAGCCAGCGCTGCAGGTAGGCCGGGTGTTCACCGAGGTCCACATCGGTGATTCCCAGCTGCTGGAAGCCCAGCTCAGCCGCCCATTCACGGATGCGCCCGGCCAGGTCGATGTACTGCTCGCCTGCTGACATGCGTATAATTTGGCGACTATCTTCCCGCGAGTAAAGGAAGATGCCCCCAAGAACCCAGAGGTAAGCCTTCCCTTGCGAGCGCTAGAGCTCTATACCGCCGCCGAGACCCGCGAACTCGATCGGGTCGCCATCGAAGATGTCGGCATTCCCGGCATAACACTGATGTCGCGCGCCGGGCGAGCCGCTTTCGAGCTGATCCAGGACACCTGGCCGGTGGGGTGTCCGCTGGTGATCTTCTGCGGCACGGGTAACAACGGCGGCGACGGTTTCGTGGTAGCGGCGCTGGCGGCTGACCGCGCCATTCCTGTGACGGTCTGCCAGGTGGGCGACGCCGACAAGATCGGCGGCGATGCCGCGACCGCTCGCCAGGCGGCTCTTGATGCCGGCGTTTGCATCACCGCATTCGGCGACGAACTCGCACTGGATGACTCCGTCATCGTTGATGCCCTGCTCGGCACCGGGCTGAGCGGCGAGGTACGCGGCGACTACCGCGATGCTATCGAATCCATCAATGCCTCCGGCATGCCGGTACTGGCGATCGACGTTCCTTCCGGCCTGTGCGGTGACAGCGGCCGAAGGCTGGGGGTTGCCGTGGAAGCGGATGCCACCATCAGTTTTATCGGCCAGAAGCGCGGCCTGCTGACCGGGGACGCGCCGGATTGCTGCGGCGAGCTGCACTTTGCCGACCTGTCGGTGCCCGCTAATGTTTACGAACAACAACCCGCCAGCGCCTTTCGCCTCGACCTGGAGCAGGAACTCGATGCCCTGCCACCGCTCACAGAGACCGCGCATAAGGGTCGCTTCGGGCACGCGCTGGTAATCGGCGGCGACCTGGGTATGGCGGGTGCAGCGCTGATGGCGGCGGAAGCCGCCGGCCGCTGTGGTGCCGGCCTGGTGTCGGCCGCTACCCGGGCGATCCATGTCCCGGCGCTGCTGTCACGCCGTCCGGAAGTCATGGCACACGGTGTCGAGGCCCGCGGTGAACTCGACCCGCTGCTTGAGCGCGCCACCGCGGCGGCGGTGGGTCCGGGCCTGGGCCAGAATGCCTGGTCGGAACAGATGCTGCAGAACGCCCTGGATTCTTCGTTGCCGTTGGTAGTGGATGCCGATGCGCTGAACCTGCTGGCGCGACGCTGTGCCGGCGAGCCGCCCCAGCGCGGCAACTGGATTCTCACGCCCCATCCCGGTGAGGCGGCACGCTTGCTCGACAGCGATACGGCCGCGGTGCAGTCAGACCGCTTCGCTGCAGTCAGCGCGATACAGGCGCGTTACGGCGGCGTGGTCTTGCTGAAGGGCTCCGGCACCCTGGTCTGCGATGGCGAGGCCGTCTATGTCTGTCCCTATGGTAATCCCGGCATGGCCAGCGGCGGCATGGGCGACGTGCTGAGCGGCATCCTGGTAGCCCTTCTGGCCCAGGGCATGAATCTTCGCGACGCGGCCTGTCTCGGTGTCTGCCTGCACGCGGTGGCGGCCGACTTGGCAGCAGAAGCCGGTATGCGCGGCCTGCTGGCCACCGACCTGATGCCGTACCTGCGCGGCCTGATGGATGAGTGAACTCGACAGCAGGGACTGCCTCGCCGCTGACGAGGCGGCCATGGTCGAGCTGGGTGAGTCGCTCGGGCAGGCGCTCGCACCCGGAACCATCGTGTTCCTGGAAGGCCAGTTGGGCATGGGCAAGACCACCCTGGCCCGCGGCGTGTTGCGCGCCTTCGGCCACCGCGGCGCGGTGAAAAGCCCCACCTACACCCTGGTCGAACCCTACCAGCTGGGTGACATCGCACTGTTTCATTTTGACCTGTACCGGCTCGGTGACCCCGAGGAACTCGAGTTCATGGGCATACGCGATTATTTCGACGGTAGCAGCATCGTGCTGCTGGAGTGGCCGGAGCGGGGCAGGGGATTCCTGCCCACCGCTGACCTGGAAATCTGCATCGAACTGGCAGGGAACGGCCGCCATTTGCGCTTTGCTGCATCGACTGAACGCGGTGTAGAATGCCTGAGGCAGTTTCCAACTGAATCTGTAGCAACAGGCGAACCGGGAGCATAATGACGGGCAGGTGGATACCGTACCGGCACCGCAAGGCCGGTATAACCTGCATAGCACTGGCGCTTGTACTCAATGCGCCCGTGGTCCTTGGACTGGACGTACGCGATGTGCGGCTCTGGCGCGCCCCCGACCACACCCGAATCGTTTTCGACCTCAGCGCCCCCGCGTCCCACAAGCTGATCCAACTCAACAATCCCGATCGCATCGTGGTGGATATCAGCGATACCACCCTCAGGGCGAAACTCGCCGACGTGCCGTTGGAAAACACGCCCATCCGCCGCATCCGCAGCGGGGTGCGCGCCGGGGACGACCTGCGCGTGGTGCTGGATATGCAGTCGCCGGTCAAGCCGCGCAGCTTTGTGCTCCGGGCCAACGAGCAGCGCGGCGATCGCCTGGTGCTGGACCTGTACGACAGTGCTCGCGAGGAAGCCGCACCCTCCGTCAAGAAGAGCGTCCAGACCTCCTCGCGCCGGGATATCGTGATCGCCATCGACGCCGGCCACGGTGGAGAAGACCCCGGTGCCCTGGGGCCGGGCGGCCTGCGCGAGAAGCACGTGGTGATGGGCATTTCCAATCGCCTGAAGGCTATGGTCGAGCGCGAGCCGGGCTTCAAGCCGTATATGGTACGTACCGGTGACTACTACCTGGGCCACAAGAAGCGTCGCGACCTCGCCCACGATGCCCAGGCGGACCTGTTCGTCTCCATACACGCCGATGCCTTCACCTCGCCCAAGGCCAAGGGCAGTTCGGTGTATACACTTTCCCAGCGGGGGGCTTCGAGCACCTTTGCGCGCTACCTGGCCAAGCGCGAAAATGCCGCGGACCTGGTGGGCGGCGTCAGTCTCAATGACAAGGACGACCTGCTGGCGCAGGTGCTCTATGACATGTCCATGAGCCACACGCTCGATGCCAGCCTTGGGCTCGGTGCGCGGGTGCTGGACAGGATGGATCGGATCAGCAAGCTGCACAAGCGGCAGGTGGAACAGGCGGCGTTCCTGGTGCTCAAGTCGCCGGATATACCCTCGATCCTGGTGGAAACCGGTTTTATCTCCAACCCGGAAGAGGCGCGCCTGCTGCGCACCGCCGAATACCAGGAAAAGATGGCACGGGCCATCCACGGCGGCATCAAGTCCTGGTTCCTGGATTATCCGCCAGCGGATACGCTGATCGCCTGGCAGAAGCAGAGCGGCCCGCGCGAGTATGTGATCGCCCGCGGCGACACGCTCTCGGAAATCGCCCAGCGTTTCAACGTGACGGTATCCTCCCTGCGCACCCGTAATTCCCTGCCCAGCAATACTATTCGCATTGGCCAGAAACTGATTATCCCCACCAGCTGATGTCAAAAATCGCCCTGCTGAACACGCGCCTGGCCAACCAGATCGCCGCTGGCGAAGTGGTCGAGCGTCCCGCATCCGTGGTTAAGGAACTGCTGGAGAATGCGCTGGACGCCGGCGCCAGCCGCGTCGAGATCGAGGTGGAAACCGGCGGCACGCGTCTCATCCGGGTGCGTGACAATGGCGCCGGCATGGACGCCGAAGACCTGCCGCTGTCGCTGGCGCGGCATGCCACCAGCAAGATACGCTCGCTCGAAGACCTTGAACAGGTGGCCAGCCTCGGCTTTCGCGGTGAGGCGCTCGCCAGTATCAGCTCGGTGTCACGGCTGGGGATTACTTCCAACGCCGATGCCGAAGGCGCCAGTGGTTTGCGGGCCGAATGCGAGGGCAATGGCATGGAAGTGTCGGTCAAGCCGGCGCCGCATCCGCAGGGCACCTCGGTGGAGGTGCGCGACCTGTTCTTCAACACGCCGGCGCGGCGCAAGTTCCTGCGCACCGAGAAAACCGAGTTTTCCCATCTGGAAGAGGTGGTTAAACGCCAGGCCCTGAGTCGCTATGATGTTGCCTTTCACCTGCGCCACAACGGCCGCGCGGTGCACCAGCTGGCAGCCTGCGATTCCGATACGGCGCGCGAACGGCGAGTGGCTGCAGTCTGTGGCCCCGCCTTCATCAACGAATCCCTGTACATCGAGACCGATATCGGCGAACTGAAGCTGTGGGGCTGGGTAGGCCTGCCGACCTTCTCCCGCAGCCAGGCGGACCTGCAGCATTTCTTCGTCAACGGCCGGGTGATTCGCGACCGGCTGGTCAGTCACGCGGTACGCCAGGCCTACCGCGACGTTCTGTATCACGGTCGGCATCCGGCCTTTGTGCTGTACCTGGAACTGGACCCGGCACTGGTGGATGTGAACGTGCATCCCACCAAGCATGAGGTGCGCTTCCGCGACGGCCGCAAGGTGCACGATTTCATTTTCCGCAGCCTGCACCGGGCGCTGGCCGATGTGCGCCCAGCCGACCAGCTGCCGCCGACCGGCGAGCTGGCCCAGCTGTCGGCCCAGCCGGCACTGGAGCAGGAGCCCACCCAGGATTCCCTGGCCTGGGGGCGCCCCGCAGCTGCACCTGCCGGGGGTTTTGGTAGCAGCGTGGCCGCCGGTGCTGTGCGAGAGCAGGTGGCGGGATTGCGCGAGCTGTACAGCAGGTCTGCCATGGAAGAGGTGGCCGAGGAGGCGGTGCCGCCCCTGGGGTACGCCCTGGCCCAGCTGCACGGCATCTATATCCTCTCCCAGAACACCGAGGGCCTGGTGCTCGTGGATATGCATGCCGCCCATGAGCGCATCACCTATGAGCGCATGAAGTCGGCACATGCTGGTGAGGGAGTCAGGTCCCAGCCGCTGCTGGTACCGCAGACAGTGGCCGTGAGCCAGCGTGAGGCCGATTGTGCAGAGGCCGCGGCAGGCCTGTTTGCCGAGCTGGGGCTGGGGGTGCAGCGCGCCGGTGAAGAATCGCTGGTGCTGCGGGAAGTGCCCGTTTCCCTGCGCGACGCCGACGTCGAACAGTTACTGCGCGATGTGCTGTCCGACCTGTTGGAATACGGCACCTCGGATCGCATCGAGTCCCATATCGATGAGCTGCTCTCGACTATGGCCTGTCACGGATCGGTGCGCGCCAACCGGCGGCTCACCGTCCCGGAAATGAACGCGCTGCTGCGCGACATGGAGGCAACCGAGCGCAGTGGCCAGTGCAATCACGGCCGTCCCACCTGGACCCAGTTGTCGCTGGAGGAGCTCGACAAGCTGTTCCTGCGGGGGCGCTGATGGCAGGCAAGCCCGGCCTGGTCTGCCTGATGGGCCCTACCGCCTCGGGCAAGACGGATCTCGCTATTGAGCTTGCCGAGGTCCACAACTGCGAGCTGGTCAGCGTCGACTCCGCGCTGGTCTACCGCGGTCTCGATATCGGCAGCGCCAAGCCCGACTACCCGCACCACCTGGTGGACATTCGCGATCCCACCGAGCCCTATTCGGTGGCGGATTTCTGCGAGGACGCCCGCGCCGCCATTCTCGACATCCTGGCGCGCCGGCGCATACCGCTGCTGGTCGGCGGCACCATGCTCTATTTCAAGGCCCTGCTGGAAGGCATTGCCGATATGCCCGCCGCCGACCCGGAAGTGCGCCAGCACCTCGAGTCCGAGGCCCGCGCCAAGGGCTGGCCCCATCTGCATCGCATGCTCGAAGAGGTGGACCCTGAACTGGCGGCCAGCATCCATCCCAACCATTCACAGCGTATTGGCCGCGCGCTGGAGGTCTACCTTTCATCCGGCGTGACCATGAGTGAGTGGCGCCGCCGGCAGGCGGCCCGCGGTGGCGGCCTGCTGACTGACGCCTACCAGGTTTGCCAGCTGGCGATCTGCCCGGCGGAGCGCTCGGAGTTGCACGCGCGCATCGCCCGCCGGGCCGACCTGATGATCGAGGCCGGTCTGGTCGAGGAAGTGCGGGGCCTCTACCAGCGCGGTGACCTGACCCTGGACCTTCCCGCCATGCGCGCGGTGGGTTATCGCCAGATGTGGGGGCATGTGCGCGGCGAGTACGACCTTGCCCGCGCCCGTGAGCTGTTGATCCAGGCTACCCGGCAACTGGCGAAGCGCCAGCTCACCTGGCTCAGGGGTTGGCCGGACCTGCACTGGATCTACACAGACAGTGCCGGCAGGCCGGTCGATACACCGCAGCAGCGGCCGATTGACCAGGCCTTGAAATATCTAAAGTCCGCCACCATTGACATACCGTAAATGGTTTATACTTGACACAGGTTCCCGCGTGTAAAGCGTACACGGCGAGGCCACCGTAAGTAGAACAAGAGATGCCCGGCGCGGGCGTTAACGGGTAAGTGGGTAATCACTTACCGGGTAACGCTGCGGTTCCGGGTTTGCTTATGACTTTTTTAGGGCTCCACTTGAGCCAACAAGGAGATTTGCCATGTCAAAAGGGCACACCCTACAAGACCCTTACCTGAACATACTTCGTAAGGAACGCGTTCCCGTATCCATTTATCTCGTCAACGGCATCAAGTTGCAGGGCCAGATCGAGTCCTTCGACCAGTTCGTGGTGCTGTTGAAGAACACCGTAAGCCAGATGGTTTACAAGCACGCAATCTCCACGGTGGTACCCTCCCGCGTGGTTCGCATGCCCATGCAGAACCCCCCGGAAGAAGCCGGTGGAGACAGTTAGGTTTCTGATTGTTTTTTGAACGACCCGATTCCGGTGAGCGCGCGCTGCTCGTTCACCTGAACCTCTCCACAGAAGCGGATCGTGAAGATCCGCGCGAATTCGAAGAACTGGTGCTGTCTGCTGGCGGCGACCCGGTGGAGTACGTGTTTGGCCAGCGCGAGGCGCCGCATCCGCGATATTTCGTCGGCACCGGCAAACTCGAGGAAATCACGGCGTTGGTGCAGCAGCACGACATCGAGTTGGTGCTGTTCAACCATGCCCTGTCTCCCAGTCAGGAACGCAACCTGGAGAAGGAATTGAAATGCCGGGTGCTGGACCGCACCGGGCTGATTCTCGATATCTTTGCCCAGCGCGCCCGCACCCACGAGGGTAAATTGCAGGTCGAGCTGGCCCAGCTGCAGCACATGTCCACCCGGCTGGTGCGCGGCTGGACCCACCTCGAGCGACAGAAGGGCGGCATTGGCCTGCGCGGTCCCGGTGAAACCCAGCTTGAGACCGACCGCCGGCTTCTGCGGGCCCGTATCAAGTCGATCACTGGCCGCCTGGAGAAGGTCGGCAAGCAGCGCCACCAGGGGCGCCGCTCACGGCAGCGCGCCGAAATTCCCGCCGTATCCCTGGTCGGTTACACCAACGCCGGCAAGTCCACCCTGTTCAATCGCCTCACCGAGTCGGAGGTCTATGCCGCCGACCAGCTGTTTGCCACCCTGGACCCGACCCTGCGCCGGGTCGAGGTAGACGATTGCGGGCCGGTGGTGCTGGCCGACACCGTGGGCTTCATCAGCCATCTGCCCCACAAGCTGGTAGACGCCTTTCGTGCCACGCTGGAGGAGACGACGAGCGCCAACCTGCTGCTGCATGTGGTCGACGCCGCCAGCGAGGAGCGCGAAGACAATATCGAGCAGGTCGAGTCGGTGCTGGCAGAGATTGGCGCCGGCGACGTACCGCGCCTGGAAGTATTCAACAAGCTGGACCTGCTGGAACAGGCGCCTAGAGTCGATCGTGACACCGACGGCCGCCCCTGCCGGGTCTGGCTGTCAGCCGTGACAGGCGAAGGCTGCGAGCTGCTGTTTGAGTGCCTGGCGGAGTTGCTGGGCGACGACCGGGTCGAGCACCGGCTCAATCTGGCGCCGGAGCAGGGCCGTTTGCGTGCACTTTTGTATAACCGCGGTGCAGTGCTGGGGGAGAACCACAGTGACGACGGCTACGTACAGTTGCATGTTCGCTTGGAGCGGCGACAGTGGCAGCAATTACTGGCCAACGAGTCGATTGACGAGAAATCCCTGGTCATGGACGAGTGGTCCGGCGATGACGCCCACGGACAACACCAGGTGGCGTAACAGAAGAGAACCCAATTCCCGACTTTTCAATATTTGGCGATAAGCTTTGGCAGGCCCGCGTTGCGCCCGGCGTGAATTCCGTTTCGCAATGAGGGTCTATGGTAGACTGAACCGCTGTTTTGCACAGCGACATGAAGTGCAGTGGGGCGCAGGCAGCCCCCAACGAATCCTGACAGGAGATGTATATGGCCTGGAATGAACCGGGTGGCAACGGCAACAAGCCACGCGATCCCTGGGGCGGTGGAGACCAGGGTCCGCCGGATATGGACGAAGCCATGCGCAAGCTCAAGCAGCAGCTCGCCGGCATTTTTGGTGGCGGCGGCAGCGGCGGCGGTGGCGGCGCCCCGGCCAAGGGTGTCTCCGGCGCTCTTTTCCTGACGGTCATCTCGGTCATCGTCGTGGTGTGGGCGCTGATGGGCTTCTACACCGTCGACGAGCAGGAGCGCGGCGTGGTGCTGCGCCTCGGCAAGTACCACAACACGGTTCAGCCGGGCCTGCAGTGGAACCCACCGATCATTGACGACGTCACCGTGGTCAACGTGACCCGCGTCAACAACGCCACTTTTCGCGAGCAGATGCTGACCCAGGACGAGAACATCGTCGAGGTCAACCTGTCTGTGCAGTACATCATCGAGAATGCCGAGGACTATGTGCTGCGGGTGCGCGGCCCCGAGCGCAGCCTCAACAATGCGACCGAGAGCGCGCTGCGCCACGTGGTGGGTGATAACGCCATGGACTACGTGCTGACCGACGGTCGTACACAGCTCGCCATCGATGTGCGCGAGCGCCTGCAGGACTATCTGGATATCTATGAGACCG
>JAAUYJ010026720.1_pt1 | contig 13556 bp, 11 predicted proteins | sample 7278031 | NCBI WGS metagenome assembly JAAUYJ01 (sample SAMN14350222, study PRJNA611818) | marine sediment metagenome | isolation source: surface marine sediment (1.8m) | place: French Polynesia: Moorea | collected 2018-08 | reverse complement strand
GATACGGTGGCACGACTCGGAGGTGACGAATTCGCTATCATCGTGGAGAACATCGACGGTGGTAGTGATGCGGTTTCGGTCGCCGACAACCTGTCAACCATACTCGAACACAATGTGCGTCTGGATGATCAGGAGACGTTCACCGGTGCCAGCATCGGTATCGCGCTGTACCCGGAAGACGGTGAAGATGCGCGCACCCTGTTGAAGAATGCCGATACCGCTTTGTTCCGCGCCAAAGAAAAAGGCCGTCATTGTTTCCAGTTCTACAAACCGGAGATGAGCGTCAATGCGATGGAGCGTCTCGAACTCGAGAACAGTATGCGTAAGGCATTGGACGAGGATCAGTTCGTGCTTCATTACCAGCCGACGATCGATTTGCACAAAAACCAGATCGTCAGTGTCGAGGCGCTGTTGCGTTGGGAACATCCCGACAAGGGTGTTATCAAGCCCAGTGATTTCATACCGCTGGCTGAAGAATGTGGCCTGATTGTCCCGCTTGGTGAGCGATTGATCAGGACCGCGGCCAGACAACTCAGGAACTGGAAAGACGAAGGCATGGAAGGTCAGAACATTTCGATTAACCTCGCCGCCCGCCAGTTCCGTGACCTCGATATCCTGGCGCTGTTCAAAGAAGTCATGCACGAGAACGGCCTTGAGGCCTCGGATTTCACGCTGGAAGTCACTGAGAGCGCGCTAATCGACAATGTTGGCGAAGTCGAGACCGTACTCAATCATCTGCACGGCCTGGGGATGACGATAGCATTGGATGATTTCGGTACCGGTTTTGCGTCGCTGGCGAATCTGAAAGACTTCCCCGTCGATATCGTCAAGATCGACCAGGTGTTCGTCGAGGGTCTACCTGACAGCAGGGAAGATGCTGCCGTCGTTGAAGCGATTGCCGGCCTGACGCGTGGCTTGAGATTACGCTTGCTCGCTGAAGGTATCCAGAATGATCGCCAGTTGAAGATGCTAAAAGGCCTGGGTTGCCAGCTGGGGCAGGGCTTTTACTGGAGCAAGGCATTGCCGGCTGACCAGTACGAGCAGTTCTATCTGAACCGGTTCTACAATATTGGATAGTATTTAACGCAAAGACGCGAAGACGCAGAGAAGAATTGGGTCGTAGGGTGCGCCGTGCGCACCAAGCCTATAGTTCCTATCGGACACGGTGCGCACGGCGCACCCTACCGCAAACGTTCCACCAGCTCTTCAATCAGTCTTATCCAGCGAAACTGGCTTGTAGGGCCGGTGCATTTTCATGCTCTTGAAATCACTGCGCTTCATGGCCTCGATCTGGCTGCGCACGGCTTCTTTCCAGTGGATCTCGGGAATATAACCCAGGCGCTCGCGTGCTTTTTCATTGTTGGCGTCAGTTTCTTCCAATAAATGAATGATGCTGCGTGTTACCAGCGGTTCCCACGGCACAACCCGGTCCATTTGTTCCATTAACCAGGCGAAGCTGTAGGCAGCGGGGAAGGGGACGCTGAACCAGGGTTTGGCATAACCGAATTGGTCACTGATGTAGGTGATCACCTCTCGGGCGGTTGGGACCTCTGGGCCGACGATGTTGAAGGATTCATAGCCGCTTAGACCCGGAGCCACCGCTGCTCGCACAACGGCCTGGCCAATGTCCTTGCCGCTAATGATCGGCATGCTGGTACGCCCGCCGGCCACCCAGGGTACCAGGCGTGTTCGTAGCCGCGGCAGCAGTATTGGCAATACGCCCAGGGCGTAGCGTTCGCCCGCAAACAGACCCAGTCGGAGGTTGACCATCACCGTACCGCGCTGCTGGTTTTCACGCATCGCGTTTTCTATCTTGATCACGTTGCACAGGTGCGGCCAATAACGTCTCGGGATGCCCGGATTGTTGGCATCGGCAGCGTATTTAGGCGAAGATGCGCTGGTCGTACTGATGAAGATAAAACGCTTGGCTTTCCATTCCAATGCCTTGTCGATCAATTTCAGACTGGGATAAAGAAACAGTTCTTCCGATTCTTTAGGTTTGCCCCAGAGCGAGGTCCATGCAGCACAATGCACGACAATGTCGGCACCTGCCAGAACGCGATCGAGATATTCAGCATCACGCAAGTCACCTTCGCGTACTTCACCGTCAAAACCGGCGATCAACTTTCGACGATCTCGGCAGGCTGCGATAATATGGAGGTCTTTGTGACCAATCAGTGACAATTCTTCGAGCACGTGACTGCCTACGAAGCCTGTCGCACCAGTGACAATAATGGAATGGGGCATAATGACGCACAGGAGTTAGACGGTCGTATGACTATTGCACAATCCATGCAGGCATGCAAGTCATGGTTGACAACTTAGAGGCTAGAGATGAACGTATTGATAACCGGTGCTAGCAGGGGCATCGGCCTCGAGATGGTGAAGTATAGTATCGAGCAGAACTGGCGTGTTTTTGCCTGCTGCCGGCACCCGCAGCAGGCCGATCGTTTGTTATCCGTTGCCAAACTGGCAAATGGCCGTGTCAGTGTCCATGTGGTGGATATGGATGAGCTGGCCACGATACAGGCCCTGGCCTATGAACTGCGCAACGAAGCTATCGATATCCTGGTCAACAACGCGGGTATTTACGGCTCCGAGAACAACAAATTCGGTAACGTCGATGTCGCCAGTTGGATCAAAACATTCCAGGTCAACAGCATTGCGCCGCTCAAAGTGGCTGAAGCTTTGTTCGAACACGTCCGCATGGGTGAGCTAAAAATTATCGCGTGCATAACCAGCAAGATGGGCAGCATGGCTGATAACGGTTACGGCAATAGCTACATCTACCGCTCCAGCAAGGCTGCGCTGAATGCGGTGGTAAAAAGTATGTCGATCGATCTCGGGAGTGATGGCATCAAGTGCGTTGCCCTGCATCCCGGCTGGGTCAAGACCGACATGGGCGGGCCAAATGCCGAAATCACCCCACGGGAAAGCGTCGTCTGTCTGTTTGATATTATGCTTGGCCTGGAACAGAAAGATTCAGGCCGGTTCATTGATATCGATGGTTCGGATATTCCCTGGTAGAGGTGGTGAAATGTCTGTAATGGACCAATTACACAGCGCGCGATACACAGTGAGATGGTGTAGTAAATTCAGCGTCACGCCTGCCCAGGCAGGGGTTCGGCGTGCTTTTCTGACCAACGACATAAAATGACACTGCCCGATCTAAAACAACTCGAAGCTATCGTAAAACCCGCGGCACGGGAAATCCTGCTTCCTGGCTTTGGCAAGCTCGCCTATAAGTACAAGGCGGACGGCAGCATTATCACCGCTGCTGATAAGGCGATGCAGAGGCGATTGAGCGAGGAGCTCCGAAATGCGTGGCCCGAATACGCGATACTCGGTGAGGAAATGACAAAAGATCAGCAGCATGCGGCTATGTCAAACGAGGCGGGTTACTGGTGCATCGATCCCCTGGATGGTACCAATAACTACGCGACAGGCATGCCGTTCTTTGCTGTATCGATTGCACTCATCGTGAACCACCAGCAAGCGCTCGGTTTTGTTTATGACCCGATGCGCGATGAAGCGTTTACTGCGATCAAGGGCGAGGGCGCCGCACTCAATGGTGTTCAACTGAAATGTATACCTAATAAAACAGATATCAAACGTGCAATCGCAGAAATCGATATGAAGCGCCTGCCGAAGCGGTTATCGATTCGACTGGTCAACGAAGAACCTTTCAGTTCGCAGCGCAATATCGGCTCCTCCGCGCTCGATTGGTGCTGGCTGGCAGCCTGCCGCTACAACGTTTATTTGCACGGTGGACAAAAGCCCTGGGACTACGCCGCTGGCAACCTGATACTTCATGAAGCGGGCGGGCTTTCGATTTCGCTAGACGGTGATCCTGTTTTTAATGGCCGCTACGAGGATCGTTCTGTGTTGGCCTCGTTGGACGATTCAATGTTTAAATACTGGAAGCAGTGGATCGGAGTGCCGCTTATCTAACCCGCATGCCTCATCAGGGGATTACCATTCATCTCGATGTTTGGATTGAGACCAGAAACAATCTTGTTTGCAAAAGGTTACTTGACGGTCATGTGCTGAGTCTGTTTAATTCATGCGCATCGAGTTCAACGATCGATAGGGAGATCAGGCGTGCAAAAGGAGATCTGCAAGCACACACCTTTCTGGCTTACACCTTTGGTTTGCGTTGCTGGCTTTTGTGGCTGCTGTTAACGCAATAGTCGCATTGTCGCAAGTCAGTTGTCGTCTTATCATCCTTTGGCGAATCCAACTATTGGTCTATCACAAGAATTATTAGCAAACGCCGATACCTGAATAATGCCGCAATGAAATAGTAAAAGCTGATCTCAAGATCGGATTAATACAGAAATGGACAATCTAACAAGGAGGTACTAAATGAACTATGAAGATATTCCACAATACACTATCCAGAGAGTGAAATATAACTTCAAATGTTTTTATCGAACAGAGGATATTCAATACTATCTGGAGCTTCTGAAAGAAATATCCAAAGACGACAAGGCATCTATACATGCTTACGCGTTGATGAGTGACAACGTTCATTTGCTGGTTACGCCAAGGCACCAGGACGGTGCCGCGGGGATGGTGAAACTGCTCGCACAGCGCTATACACAATACTTCAACAAAGAATACTGTCGCAAGGGTCCCTTATGGAGCGAACGTATCCGCCCATACCTGGTCGATCCACAACATTACTTGCTGGCGTGTCAGCGATATATCGAACTCAGCCCGGTTCGTGAAGGCCTCGTGACGCACCCCGCTGAATATATCTGGTCGAGTTACAGCGTCAACGCTCACGGTGAGGATTCGGATATATTGACGCCTCATGCGGTTTATTATGCATTGGGAACGAATAAGCCCAATCGGATTGAAGCTTATAGACAGTTGTTTTGCGAAGAACTGGAGACACGACTCACGGACAAGATAGGTATGCACACCACGAGTGGCTACTGCCTGGGGAGCGATGACTTCAAACGTGAAGTGTCAAAAATGCTGGGGCGTCGATCTGCGCACTGTCGAAACGACGGGCCAAAGGAGAAGCGTATAATCCGCTCTTGTAACCATTAATCCGCATTGCTCAGCAGGATCACGGGAGCAGACGCAGCACAGAACGCGTCTGCCTCACCAGATGGACGCGCCTGAACCATGATAGTCATGCTGGAAAAACGCTATATATGTGGACCATCCGTATCTTTTTCGAAAACACCAATGCCGTTTCACTGTACTACGGCGGATGGCAAAGGGTGCGGGTTAAGTCTGTTGCTATGCGGAATCCGTGATGTTTGATGTGGCTGCTGTGTTGCGCAAACTTTGAATTTTTCAGAGCGTCTTTAGTCGCATCGAGCCCTGCGTCGGCAGGGCTCGATCGGTTTAAATTACTTCCTTTCAGTAGTCGTAGGCGCTGCCGTCGTCGTAGGGGGCGGATTGACCGCCGCCGCTATACGTGTTTCTGCGACGGTTGTCGTCGTAGACATTGCGCATCTGCGTAGGCATGTCCTGTGCAGCGGTACCTAACTCGTCGCCAACATCCACCGGGTTGGGTGTGCTGATCGTGGGTGCGGTCCAACCGCCTGGCATGGTGCCCATGTCGGCCGGCTTATTCAACATGTCGTCCCAGGCATCCGCCATCGTGTCTTTGCCCATGAAGCCGCCGCCTTTACTATCCCAGGGCATGTTCTTACCCTCCCAGGGCATGTCACGTCCGCCGCGACCCCTGTCCCAGGGCATGCTGCGCCCGCCGCGACCGCCGTAGGGAACGCCACGTGGGCCGTAGGCAGGCGCACCGTATCCGGGACCACCGAAACCAGGTGCACCATAGCCATAGCCAGGCATCATTTGAGGCTGCTGCATTGGGGGTGCGCCGTACGCAGGGACGGTCCCGGCACCGGGCATGGTTTGAGGCTGCTGTTGCGGTGCTGTACCGAATGTGGGCATGCTGCCAGATCCAGGCATGGTTTGGGCTTGCGGTGTCGGCGTGGTACCGTATCCTGGCGCCATTCCTGCGCCCGCGGCGGTTTGACGTTGCTGCATCGGTGCGCCGCCGTACGATGGCGTTGGTGCGCTACCGTACGATGGCGTCGGTGCGCTGCCGTAAGATGGCGTCTGCCCAGCACCAGGCATGGCCTGAGGCTGCTGCATCTGCGATGTGCCGTATGGGTTCGAACCAGAGCCAGGCATCATTTGCTGCTGCTGAGTCTGCGATGTTCCATATGCCGGGGCACCGTAGCTGGGCATGCTCTGAGGCTGTCTCATCTGGGATGTACCGTAACTGGGCGAACTGAAGCCGGGCGAACTGAAGCTGGGCATGGTTTGAGGCTGCTGCATTTGGGACGTGCCATATGAAGGCATGCCATACCCCTGGGTACCTGGTGACTGCGTCATCCCACCAGTACCGCTCTGCTGAGTCGTCATATCGCTTAATTCCTGGTCGCGATTAAGTTGTTGTTGTTGCGATTGTTTGTCGATACTATCGATGACACCTTCCCAACCACCCGGCGGTGGAGGCGGGTAGCTTTCGTAACTTGGATTGAATCGCGGTGTTGCAGCTTGACTGGAGTAGGCATCGTCTGCTGCCTGTACCTGAGTGGCCTGGCTGCCAGCCAGCAGTATTGCTGATATGGCGACAGTAAGCGGATTTTTGGTGCTGATATTCATTGCTGGCCTCCTGAGACGTGCAGCTTGTGTTTGGATTTCGGCAAGCGATTTAACAGTTTCCCTGACAGTTAGAGCCACCGTGGATTCAATAGCATAATGCTAATTGTCACTTTCTACCAGTGAAAAGATACCAATTATCTGAAACTGGGTTGACGTTTTGCCGTTTTTGGTATCATTAGGTAGGTTAGGAAGGACATATCACATGAAAAGTTCAGTTTTTTCTCTGGTGCTCGCTGCAGTGGTCGTTTCCGGCTGTTCGGGTATTACCGTCAGTCAGGATTATGCAAAAGAGGCCAACTTTGGGGATCTCCAGAGTTTTCGATGGAAACTAGAACCTGAGAGCAAGCAAAGCGACGACTCGGAATTGAGCCCGCTAGTCGCCAGTCGCATTCGAGCGGCCATTGAACGAGAGCTACTAGCCAAGGGTATTGCTTACAATAAGGATGTGCCCGATTTTCTGATCGATTACAATCTGACCGTTGAAAGTAAGCTAACCAGCAGCAATGTCGGAACCACGGTAGGCGTCGGCACCGGTGGATACGGTCATATCGGCGGAGTTGTCGTCAGTACTGCACCCGATATCAGGCAATATGATGAAGGCACCCTCCTTATCGATTTTTATACTGCTGCAGATGACGCGCTCGTCTGGCGCGGTATCAGTTCACAAGTGATTGACAAGCACGACGCACCTGAGCGGGTCACCGAACAGATCGATCTCAACGTGCAAAAAATACTCGAGCAGTTTCCACCAAAATAGCCCAATCCATGTTTGAACGGTAGAGCGGCTTGATAGCTTACCGGCTTGCTCTCAAACACCGTATCGCAACGCCTTGTCTATGCGATGTAAGTCGCAGGCGGGCTCCGTCCTGCGCCTGCTTCCGTGAACCTGGTGAGAAATGGGGGCTAGTGCAACCGGGGATGTTACTTACGGGCTACTTGCTTGTGTTGCCACCAACCGCTCGTCTGGCTGTTGGATTTGCTTCTTTCTGTTTTCGAGCCATGTTTTCAGCCACAGTTTGTCGATAACCGTAATAACATTATGCAACGTCGCCTTCAGGTACTGCGCCGCAGCCGACGGTTCATGAAAGTCATTCATGTGAGGGCGATCATGACCGATGTTGTGAATCCTGTCCTGCAGCGCTGGTAGAGGAGCTTTTGCATCAGATGCTGCCTGGAAAGTTTCTTTGACCAGCTCCGGTAGTTTCTCACCTTTTAGGTTGGCAAGGACAACAGCTGCCATTTTTTTGTGCGGTGTTGGCGGAGACCTGGTCTCTAACGCGGCAATTTTGTTTACTGCAGGCCAGTAGCGAGTATGCAAATAGAATCGACAGGTCGCATCCGTTGTTATTACCTCGCGTACGATTTCGTCGTTGTATTGTTCCAACGCGTACGAGTCCGCATTGAGTTCGTCTTGTCTGGCTGCGTGTATCGAAAAGGACGCATATAGCGGTGCGTATGCGGCGAAAAACCATTTCAGCGGTTCGATCCCTGGCGTCCCTTGTTTGGTATAGCTTGCATGGTATTGCGGCCAGATTGCTCGTAGCTGATACAACCAGTTGGTTAGTGCGCTGCGGCGGTTGGAGAACTGGCCAAAACGGCGTGCCAACATGCATTCAAAATGTTTGGCGCTCAGGCATTGAAGTACAGGCAGTCCGATCACCAGGGTATTCATAGACCCGACAGGCAAGGCCCAATGAGGCGTCTTTACGATGTCCAGCTGATAGTCCGAAGCGATGACGATCCGGTGGATCATCGGCCGTTGAAAATGTAAGCGAAGCTGTTCTACCAGGTTGAATAGCTCCGGCGCCTTATCCTCCATCAGCGTAACCCCCTGCGGTGTTACGGGCTTATACTGCAGGCAGCGATAACTAACCAGACTGCTGACGGCAGCAATGACGAGCCATAGCATTACGTTCATCCAGTCAACACTGTTGTCGACCATTAATGCCTGATAAATATTGACGAGTCCGGTCAGCGACAGGAACGGGAACAACAGCAGGGCCGCGTAGCCCAACAGTGCAAATAAGGTGACACAGCAAAGATAAGCACGCGGATATTTTTTTGCTAAAGCGCTTGGCGATACCGACAATGTTCCTGGTGATTTGACTGCCAGCTTTTGCAGCTTACCTATCAGCTTGAAATGGGCCATGACCTTGCCTGATGTAAGTTATAGAGACGATTTAATTTGTAGTGTGCTAAGTGATTTATGAAACTCTGATTCATTTGGAGTTTCCGTGCGGCAGAACGACGTGCCGCCATTTTCAATTGCATATGTGATTCAAATGAGGATAGATAAAAACTGCATTTTTGTTTTTCGCGCTCGGAATAATTCCTGGATGGAATTATTCCGAGCTTGTTAAAATAGAAAAATCATAAACCTGTGATTTTGCCTAGCGGTTTGCTGCGACACGTTTGTCAACCAGCTGCTTGATCTTTTTCTCTAGTATTTTTTTCTCTTCAGCACGATAACCAAGGCTCTTGTGCACCAGGTTGCCATTCCTGTCTATCAGAAAGGAACTCGGCATGGCTTTGAGGTTATACATTTCAGCTGTTTTACCGCTTTTATCAAACGCAACATCAAAGTTCGCGGGCATTTTTTTCAGAAACTCGTTGGCGTCTTTTCTTGATTCATCAAGATTGACGGCAATAATTTCGAAGCCATCGTCGCCATATTGTGTTTGCAACTCGTTCATCCAGGGAAATGAGCGTTTGCAGGGCTCACACCATGATGCCCAGAAATCAAGATAAACCACCTTGCCTTTGTATTGCGAAAGCTGGATGGTTTTGTTCTGTCCAGGCAAATTGAAGCCCGGTGCTTTTTGGGCAAAAGAAGGCGAGGCGAAGCTGCACATGGCGACGACAGCAATGGCAAAACGAATCATAGAATTACGCATTAGATACTCCAAAGTCATAAATTAGCTTCAGTGTCATGTGAGGGCGGCATGACGCTGACGGCAACCTTTGCCGATTATTCCGTTAGTCAGGGTTTCGGAGCATTTAGTCAGGGGCTGGGAGCATTTGGACCAGAATCGTAAACAATAATGAATAGTATTGCTTGACTCCCCACTGAAAAAGACTATAGCATATTGTAAATTTTGTTTACAGCTAATGGTGATAAATTTGTTGATTGTTTACCAATTGAGGCTGTACGAAATCAAGCGAGATGTGTTTTCAGGTTGATTGATAACGATCTTGTTGCTGCTTGCAGCACGTAAACTGTTCCATAATCCTATCTTAGACAGCTACCCCTGCTGTCAAAAATGTAATTAAATCAATAAATAATTGTTAGTATGCTGTGGCGACCTGTGCTTCGCCCTGAACTAACGATTCCAACTGAGCAAATGATGCTCGCCGGTCCCAGGACCGATGCGGGTGCTGAACAAAGTCTGGTTATTTCTTGATCAAATTTTTTCAAGAATTAACCCCACAAATCGAACGTACTTGGGATACCTGGCGTACAGAGAGGTTGCTGATGAGATCCAAACTATCGTTATTAATCGCTGTTTCAGTGGTCATACTGGGCTGCGATCCCGGCCTGCCTGAAGGTCAAAGTGAATATGCCGCCGGCGGTGTCGCTGCTTCGCTTTCGCAAGCAGAATTCAACACAATGCCTCCTGAACAGCAATTCATGGTTGCCAATAAGCTTTTAGGCACCATGTTCCGCGGTGTTTCTGTTGAAGACTATTTCAATCTTGAAGCAGGCATGTCAAACCTGCAGCCACAAAGCGCGAGCTTCTTGACTGATACGAAGAATGCCATTGGAACAAGCATGCTCCCGGAACAAGTTGCGGCTATCGACACCGAGATCGATGGGCTCGATGAGGAAGGCAATCCCAATCCTGACGATGCCAAATATATATTCGATACCGATTCGAATACACGTAACAACGAACGCGCGAAGCAATTGCCACTGGCGCGTATCAAGGAATATCCGCTCAGCCGCGATATGTTCGTCCACTGGATGGCTTATGTGCTGATCAATACCATCATGTTCTCACCTGCAGAGGAGATGGAGAGCACGGACTACACCGATGTGCAGAACATGTATCGCTTCCTGGTGACGCATCTCGAAAATGGCACATCGATTCGTCAGGTAATTCGTTCGAACCTGTCGACATTGGCACGCTGGCGTGTATCGCGTTCACCAGAGAATCATGCGCTGGAGGCCTATGAGCTCTATCTGGGATTATTCGAGACGGAAGAAGATTCCTATCGCGGTGGTATTGCCTGTAAAGATCTGTACCTGACCAACGAGGATGACGGCTATCTGATCCGTCGTACCGATTTCCCCAACACCGACCCGCAGCTGATTTTACAGAACAGCTATATCACGACTTGCGATGACTTGTATGAGGTAATCGCCGGTCACCCATTGCTGATACCGCGCGTCGTCGAGGTCATTTTCAACTATTTCGTTGATTTGCGTGCAGACAATCTCGAGTACCGTCAAAGCATCATTAATGCAATTGCCAACAGCAATCCTGAAACGTTTGAAGATATCTTCAAAGCGATTCTGTTCTCGAGAGAATACTTACTGAATATCGAACGTGCAAAATCATTCGAAGAGAACCTGATGCCGTTGCTGGATACGCTGAAGTGGCATCCTGCCGAGAATGCCGGTGAAGTCGATGAGCAAATCTTCAGAAGGATGACTGAGTTCTCGAACGAGCAAATCTACATGGATGGCATGGGCTGGGCGACCATGAAATACAAGATCGGTCGTCTTCCGGAGATACCGCTGGATGGTTTGAGCTTTGCCAACTACCACAAATCGATGCGACAGGAACTGCTGATGAACAGAGGCTTCTACGATCCGTCAGGCAGTCGTGGTATCGAGAACTTTCTCTACGATGAGAACGGGGATCTGAAGCGTTCTGTGGAGGATATGTCACTGCATGAATTCATCGATTTTCTGTTCATGAATGCCTTGCAGCGCAGAGCCAATGACAGCGAGAAAACCGACCTGATTGTTATCTATGAGACGGGTGACACCGGTGATCACCTCACCACCGATAACGACGATGTGGTTGTGATCAACGACGGTCGCCACGACGAGGTCGCACAGATTACTTTCGATTATATTTCACGTCTGCCTGAGTTCTACTACTTCAGGTCCGTCAACTAGGAGGGCGCCCAGATGAAACGCAGAAACTTTATTAAATCTATGGGCGCAGTCAGTGCATCCGCTCTGTTGCCGTCTACCTGGCCGACGGCTTACAACATGTCGACCATGTATAAGGCTGCTAACGCAGCAGTCGATTACAGCGGAGCGCAGATCGCGGCACCTGCGATCATGCCGCAGGTGATCAACATCTTCCTCTACGGCGGCCCATCGGAACTCTCGGGTAACCTGTCTAATATTGCCGATATCGATCTCAATTCGCAGAATTCGTACGCAGCGGCATTTGGTGGCGACATTCTGCGTTTGCAGAACGATCCGGACGGCGGCCTTATCACGAATAATGCGTTCTGGTCCGGTGCCGGCGGCGATGATATGCAGTTCATGGTCGACCAGAGCTATATGTCGGTCTACCGCACGATTATGAAACGCAAGGATGGTACCCGCTCTCATCGTGAAAGCATTCTGATGAGTTTGAAGGGCTCGCTCGATATCGAGAACAGCGCCGGCGTGGGTACACGAATAGCGGCGGCCTTGTATCAAAACCGTGCAAGTTTTGAAGGTATAACCACTTTTGCCGATGGCTCGACCGTCGATATGGACAACATGATACTGCCTTTCGTGTCATTCGAAGGCGACACCCGTGCATTCGCGCCTGATCCGGATTATGCGGTACCCCTGCTCCTCAGAGGGACAACGCTGAGTGAAGACCTGGAAGATCCATACACGCGGCAAAACAATGAAAATGGTGCGGCCCTTGATGCGATGGTCAACAAGAAGCTGGTCGATCCGGCGTATGCTGCACGTTATGCCAAGGTGATTTCTTCGAACGATTTGCGTCAATACCTGGCCCAACGCATCGGCAACCTTCAGGATGCATCTGGGGCGCCCTTGCCTGTGATATCCGACCCTGTCGACCAGGCGGCGCTGGGGCTTGCCGATGGCCTGACGCCGATGAGCTATCCCAACAACAACCGCTATTCTGCCCGAGTCCAGGCTGCGGTGACACTGGCTGTCGAGAATCCGGGCTCGATGTACATCACCGTCGGTGGTGGCCTGGGTGGTTGGGACGACCATAATAACGGTATCGATAATTATCCGAATCGGATGAATCAATTGTTTGATGCGTTGAAAGCAGCGGCATTGCACATCAAGTATTCGACCGGTACTACGCCTGGAGGCCTCGTTCGGACAACCGATAATATCGTCATCAACGTATTTGGCGATTTCGGGCGTCGTGTGAATCTGAATAACTCAGAGGGCTGGGACCACGGTAACAATCAGAACCTGTGGACCATTGGAGGTGCTGGCGTGGTCAGTGCGGCCAACGGTGGTGCACCGAGACAGCTGGGCAAGGTGGTTGGCCGTACCCTGCGTGTCGGAACGCCGGGTACCAATAATCAGGTTACCGAGCCGGAACCAGGCAGCTACGAGGCTGAGCCGATGTCGATCGCATCGACCGTGTACTCCTACTTTGGTGTGCAGAATCCGCAGATTCTCACGGCTGATGATGAACGTAACCCCGAAGGTGATCCCGCGATCGATGAAACGGTGCCGGGTGAACCCCGTCTTTTTTGATGCTTTAGCCCGCATTTCTCACCAGGATCACGGGAGCAGGCGCAGGATTCGTGTTCGTAAGCGCCGCTCTGGACCGAAAAGCGTAGCCTTAGCTACGGTTGGAGTGAAGAGCAAGCTTACGGACGCGAAGACTAGCCTGAACCGTGATAGGCATGTTGGAGTAAAACGACGCGATCCAGAATACCGTGCGTTTCTCCAACATGCCTATCACGGT
>JAAUYJ010051745.1_pt1 | contig 13558 bp, 14 predicted proteins | sample 7278031 | NCBI WGS metagenome assembly JAAUYJ01 (sample SAMN14350222, study PRJNA611818) | marine sediment metagenome | isolation source: surface marine sediment (1.8m) | place: French Polynesia: Moorea | collected 2018-08 | reverse complement strand
TTCCATGTTTCCCTCTCCTCCTCCACACAGCAACAGCCTTTCCTTCCTCCTTTCATTTTTCCGTCTGTTCAGCTTCTCCCTTCTGAGCTACTTTATCCCAAGACCGATCATCAGCTCTCTTTTGAGCGCTGTTTCCTTCTTCCTTCCTCCTCCCCTTTTCTATGCTCCTCCTCTTCTCCCGACTTTTAAATTTAGCCCAAATTTCCCTTCCTCCCCCACTTCTTTCTTCCGCGGTGGCCGCCGATCCGCGCTTGCTTGCAAAAGTAGTCCGACCGAAGCAAGGAACAGAAACAAACACTTCAAACAGTTTCCAGTGCACCCAGGGGTGTGTGTCAGCAACAGCGAAGAGACAGAAGCGATCTTGTTGTCGGCACCTGCCTTTCAAAAGGTGGGGTGGAAGTGGAAGTGAAAGCGGAGAAGAGTAGGAAGTTGGGTCTAAAGCGGACGAGGTCGACAGAGCACATTTGTAAATTTGCTGATTGAAACGTGAGTGAAAGAGGAGGGGAAGTATTAAGTATTGAAACTAATTTTCTATAAGCATAAACTTGCGGAATTGGAGAAATTACGTTTTAAAACTCTGAATGCTAACCCTCGGGGGGGGATAATATTTTTCCTTAGCCGCAGCAGCTCCGTCAGTATATAATTGACCTGTCGAGACAACAGCTTTCGATCCCAGTTCCTATGCTGGTGAGAAGGGAAAAGTAAACTTTCTTTGACGCACTTTGAGCATCCATCACTTGTGAGGTTTAGCAGAGACAGAAGCATGGCCATCACCAAGGCCCTGAACCAGGACAGCAAGCAGTACTACCACCTGGGGCTGGAGGACATCGGGACCAACGACGAAGACGAGGACGATGATGACTACGAGTACGAAGCTCCTGCCAACGATACAGCAGCTGGAGCTCTTGCACCCAACGGCAGCGATGTGCCAAAGAACCAACAGCAGCAGGGCCAGAGCTTGGCGGAGGAACTGTCGCTGGCGGCGAGAAAAGGAGGAGGGAAAGGAAAATCGGGAAAACCTACCACTGGTTCTTTCGCCCACCCATGCTTACAACAGGACCACCAACATCAACAGGAGCATAAACAGCAGGCGCCAGAGACTGGAATTTACGTGAACAGACTTCACGACGCCTTCTTGACCAGGATCCCCTCCCCCAAGAGGAGCGAAGAGGTCGTCATCACCGCTGCACCATCTTCCGGCTGCGCCACGGCTGACATGGTCGTGAGGAGCCACGGGGGAGGGGAGGAAGGGGAATGGGCCAGGAGGGGAAGGGAGCACCAGCGGCAACAAGAGCAGGAAGAGAAGACAGGCAGCGGGGGACAGAGGCGTCTCGTGGTGCACAGGGTGGCCAGGGCGGCGGCGGCGGCATCAGACCAGGACCTTATCCTACCGTCCTGCGGAGGGGCGAACTGCTGCGCTGTGAGCTGAGACGAAAAATACTCCATTATAAATAAAATACTCTCGAGTCTTGCCACATATTCAGTAGAAAAAAATCTATATTTATTTACAAACGCGGCGAGCGGGAAGCACAGTGTTATGTTATTGCAGCATAATAACAATTGAAGGCCTTTTTCTTTTTCTAAGCATATGCTATCACAAAATGTTTCGCTTTGAGTTCATCACAAAAGTCCACTGTACAAGATATTGTAAGGGAAGAAAAATCACCATGTTCTCAAAAAAGGCAATGCTGGCGGTTCGTTCAATCGTTCAACGACGCTGTCTGTGAAACAGCAGTGCACCTTTTCAATTACAATTACGTTACCAATTACTTTACCTTTAAGTATTTCCGTATCAAAAATAGAAAACTGCCGTAGTAACAACCTCTTAGAAAGCCTGGAGTCATATTTACACATATCAAACTTGCGTCCTGCACAAGTTGCCAAAACAAGAAGAGTTGGCGAACTTTCCAAAAGGGCCCACATCTGGCGAAATCCCAACGTCTTGAAAAAGTCGGTCCTGCCGCTAGTGCAACAACAGCAACAGGGTCCTTCTCCTCCTCAGGGGCGAACCCTCGCGTCACCACCACCACGCCGGCCGGAGGATTCCAATCCCCTCCTCTTTGCGCATGAAGAGGACCAACACCTCTACGACACCCATATAGACACCATGCCAACTAAAACCGGATGCTGAGGTGTGCGGAGGAGGGGGAGATTAGTCGTGTGTCTGCGGTGATGTCATTTCCCCTCCCTCTGCTCTAGGAAGACCTTGTTCGTCTTGAGAGCCGCTCCCTGTGAGACTGCCGTCGTCATGGATGTGGTGGTGGCGGCGATCGTAACCTTGGTCGGTTTGGTGGGGGGAAGGGGCAGCGGAAGGAGGTGCTTCTGCGGGGCAGAGTACTCCTCCTCTTCGTCCTCCTTCTTGTGCTTTTCTTCATCCTCCTCCTTTTTCTCGACGATTTCCTCCTCGTCGCTGGGCTCCTCCTTGATGGTCACCGTCGGCGGAGAACCAGCCTCTTTCTTGTCAAACGTTTCCTTCGTCCATACGAGCGGCTTCTTTGCCGGCGGAGGCTTGTCCTCCTCTTTCTTTTCGACTTGGTTCTTGCTTTGTTCCCTATCCGGGCTGCTTCTCTTCCTGTTCGCCGCCGCCGCCGCCGCCCCGTTGGTGGTGGGAGACCCTCCTCTTCCTCTCGCCAAGATGTCGTTGGGCTCAATCTTCATCTCGATGGTGTCGTTGGACTTGATGGTGAAGTTGAAGTTGACGAGACCGCGGGTGCCCGGAGGGGGAGGGCGAGGGGGGCCACATGCAGAGGAGGAGGAGGAGGATGAGGAGACTGGCGGCGGCTTCGGGCTTCTTCTTTTGTTGCTGTTCGTGACGTGTGGGATTGCCCCGTTGTGGTCCAACAGGACGGTGGGTATGTCCATGGGTGATGCCACTGTGCCTGGGGGGACGACGGGCGGAGGAGGAGTGTTCTCCACTCGCCTGGGTTGCAGTTGGACCTGTTGTTGTCTTGGCTGAGGAGGCGGAGGGGCGAGGAGGGCGGAGGCGGGGCGGGGGGTCAGCATGGGCAGGCGGGGAAGAGGCCTCGGATGGTGTTGCTGTTGCTCCGCTCTCGGCGCTGGAGGTGGAGGTGCATAGACATCGGGAAGGGGAGGTTCTTGCTCCTCCTCTTCCTCGTCGTCCTCATTGATCCTCCCTGCCTCCTTGCCGACAACCAAGACATCCCTCTCGGCAGCTTCTTCGACAACTCTGTTGTTCTCCGCGCTTCCCCTCCTCTGTTGTTGTTGCTGCTGCTGTTGCTGTTTCTGCTGCTGTTGCTTTTTCTCCTCCTCCTCCTTCTGGTCTAGCAGCCTCTGCGGCGTCTTTGTGAGCGCGGCGACCCTCCTCTGCACGCCCGGCTTGGCTATCGGCAGCTGCATGGTCGTCATGTGGGAGTTGAAGATGTGACAGAAGGCGCAGATGAGGCTGGCGTTGGCAGCAGAAGAAGACGCTGGATCATCCCCTCCGGGTACGACCGCCGCCACGGCCTTGTGGTCCAAGTAGATGAACTCGAAGCTGTTTGAGCTCATCATCTTGTCAGAGGGCCTGAATGCCGACAGCCTGAGCTGCAGCCCCAGGTCGGCGATATTCCTTATCACGTTGTAGTCCTGCCTGGGTGCCTTGAAGATGATGGCGGTCTGGTTGAAGACTGAGCACTCACGCGGCTGGTTCACCCTCGACATGAGGTCGTGATGGTCGTCGTACACGATCTGGCGCCGACGGGGGTCGTACAGGATGAAATTGGCCTTCACATCGGCGACGAGCTGTGGGAATTCGAGAAAAAAAAATAGAAAAATTGCAACTTACGCTTGGGAAATCATTTTTGGAAGACAAATTTAAAAATTACCTTGAAGAATGATAGTATGACGATTTTGGTCTCCGACTCGCAGCAGCTAATGTTTGGGTTAACGTCGTGGAGCTGCAGCGGTCCGCACTCCTTGGACTTTGAGTTTGTGATGACGTCAGAGAGGGAGGAGGTGCGGAACACCAGGTTCTCCGCCCTCGGCACCATCATGGACGAGGACTGCTCAGCATCGCTGATGTCCTCGCAGGTGAACAGCTCGACCAGGAGCCTCACCTGCTGCAACTTCATCCTGTCCTCCTTCTTCTTGATGTACACCGCCTCAGCCTCGCTCAATGAGTCGGAGGAAATCTCCCTCCTGAACAGGTCTAAGAACCTCTGACGAATCACGTCTGATATGGTGGTGCCGCCCTTGCTGAACTTTTGCAGCGGTGTGATGATGTTGAGCATGAGACCCGAGTTGCCCAGCTCGACACACCCGTCGTCTGAGAGCGACACCACTCGAGTGAGGTGAGAGTGTTCTGGCAGGTGTAGGTGGTCCCCCTGCCTCAGTGGTTCAATGCAGTTCTGACTCCTCTTGAGCCTCTCACCGAACTCGACCTTGAGTGCGTCCTCAGCCCTGCGGGCAGCGTCTGAGTCTGAGGCGCCCATGTGCGGGTTGCAGTGGAACCTCCTTGTCCGGTGGGATGCCGAGGTTGGCTGGCACACGCGGTGAACCTCACCGTCCTTGACCTTGAACACAAAGTGCCAGTCCACGTCGTCCGGGAGCTCGCCGTCCTAAGGAGAAAGATCGGCATGACTCATTTCAAGGGCACTGGAGATGTCGGGCAAAAATACTTTTTCTAAAGCCCCCTTTATGTTCCTCGGCAATCTTGATGTCGCTAAGCTAACATGGCGCGATTCTGACTACACGCTTCGTTCAGCAAAACATCATCTCTCTGTCAGATTTTTTCCTCTTTGAACTGAAAGCGTAGTGGCCAGGACTATTATTACGCAATAAATAATTCAAATATTTGTCCACTCGAGTATGGAAAAGGAGAAGGATCGGGTTTGCACAGCCTGGCTAAGTTTAGAACCGGCCAATCTGAGATTTCGAGGAATTTTGGCCTCATTAAACAATCCAGTGCGAGCAAACATGCAAACAAAGTGTCCAAATAATTTGACCCGGAGGCGCAAAGGTCGAAATGGTGCGTGGCGTGATAGGGAAATTTTGTAGTACGTTAGTTTCACATTTTTCTCACCACCAGCTTCCTTGCCCTCTTGTTGGTCTTCATGTTGATGTGCATGAGGTTTGGGTGGAGGTTGAAGGGGTTGTTGTTGAAGTCGACGGCGGCGGGGGCGAGGGAAAGGCGCAGGTAGAAGCCAAGGGGCTCGTTGCGAAACACCTCCGGGATGAAGATACGCCCGTGCAGGTAACCGCCCTTGGTCTCCCTTAAAAAAAATGATGTTCAAAAAATGTTGATAATTTAAAAATAAAAAATAGGCGAAATAGATTTTTTTCTGTTGAGAAAATTTGCCTTGTAAAACATTTCTCACTTTGTAATTTCGGACGCGTGCCTGAAAAGGTGGCTCCTTGCGCTGTCCTCCAGGGTGACCGTGGGCATCTGCAGCTTGAGGTCTGCGGCCATGTCGTCCTGCTCCTCCTGCGCATGCGCGGCGGCGATGGCCTCGGCGGCCTCCTTGGCAAGGGTCTCCTGCATTATGCTTTGCCCCTCGCGGATCGTGCGGTGCTTGCTCCAAGACTCTGGATTCGGAATAGGACGAAAATATGTTTTCGTCATGTCGAAATCAATACTAGGAATTCGAACACTACCTCCTGCAGGGATTGTGCTAGCCTTGCTGTATGAGGTGGGGACGGCCGGAGGGGCAGGGACCGGACTGAGAAAAAGGAGGAAAATAGGATTCGGTATTTGCCGCATATGAAAAAATGCAATCTAGGAGTACCCTGGGGCTGCCATCTTTCTTCTTTGCTGCTGCTGCGATCGCTGCTGCTGTTGTTGTCGTTGTCGCTGTTCTTGTTGCTGCTTTTGCCTCTGCTGCTGCTGCTGCTGCTGCCGTTGTTGTTGCTGCTGCTGTTGCTGCTGCGCTGGAAGAGACACCACCTTGGTAGGATTTGTAGGCTTTCTCCTGTGGGTCCCTGTAGCCGGGGTGAGCCTAAGAAAAGGAGATTGCCAGTGCGAGTACAGCTCTAAAGTAACAAAAACACTAAATTCTACACTTGAACGTGAAAGGGAAATCATGAATTTTCTTCAATGGGCAACAACAATAGGGCGAAATATCTCAAAGCAGGCGATTTATAGCCCAGCATAAAAAGGGAAAAGGATGCATGCACGACAAATAGACAAGGGGAGAAGGACGAAAGAGGAAAATTTTCGAATTACGAGATCTGAATTGCCGCCCCTCCCTCCCTCCCTCTCTCCCCGGCCCCCGCCTGGCTGCTTTGCCTACCTAGGTACATATGTACGTAAGTACAGCGCATAGCAATGTAGAGTACGTTTTGTGTTTTGCCAACAGGAAAATTTTCGTCTCAACCCGAACGCTTCTTCCCATAAAAGGAGAGAGTTTTTTTTCCTCGTTTGCCTATTCCTGTTTAAGTAGTTTTCTCCTAAAAAGGTAAGGGAAATAAATCTTTGGCGAAAAAAACCCCTAATCCATTTTGCGTAGAAGGAGAGGGAGGGGAATTTGTTGCGTAAAAGTGTAGAAACAGGAAAAACATTCCTCGTTCCACCACAAACAACCGAATGACAAACATGCCACATAAACTGCGCATTTTATAGGGGGAAATTATTTCTTACTTTGGCAATGGCGGGAGTGGAGACCAGTTGCTGCTGTTGGAAGTAGAAGTGGAAGGATTTGAGCCTCTTTCCCGCTGCCGCTGTTGTTGTTGCTGCTGCTGGGCAGGGGGAGGCTGTTGTTGCTGCGGCGGCTGTATCTGCTTATGCTGCTGCGGCGGCTGCGGCTGCGGCTGGTAGAGCAGGCTCCTGGCCGCCGCCGCGGCTACTTCCGACGGATCGGGTGGCGGCCGGCCGTACTGGGTGGACGATGCCGCCGCCGCCGCCGCCGCCGCCGCCGCCGCCGCCGCGACCGCCGCGGAGTAGTGCGCCTCCGACGGAGAGAAGCCCCCGCCGCGGTGGGGAGATGGAGGTGGCGCGGCTATGAGGTTGTGCTGGGTCTCCTGTCTCCAGTTCGGCTGAGGGTGGCGAGGGGGAGGGGGAGGGGGACCCCGGTTGTAAGATCCACCTCTTTGAGGAGGTGGGATGTTACTGGCTCTTTCTGGCGCCTCCGACAACTCCTCCTCCTCGTCTAGTACGATCACCTCGGGGTGGGGAGGACGGCGAAGTTGCTGCTGTTGCTGTTGTTGTCGCCCCTCCTCCTGGTACAGCTGCTGCTGCTGCTGCCTCCCGAAGTGCTGCAGATGTTGCCGTGGTATCCTGGGCTGCTGTTGCCTAAGCTGACTGCTCACAGCCTCCTGGTAGTTGGGCGGAGGATGAAGGTGCTTCTGTTGTTGCTGCTGTAGCAAGTAGTTTGGGTTCGGATAGTACTCTCCTCCTCCTCCTCCTCCTCCCTGAGAAAACAAGAACATATGATTTATTCAAAGACCTGTGGCGACAGCTTTGATAGCTACTAAATTTTGTATTTTTGTTGAATGACCAAGACGGACATTGCCGGACAACTCGGTTTTATCCCCCACGTTCGCCACCACAACTTTTGCCTTCCTCGGACCGGTGGCTTCCCAGGAGGGGGGGGGGGTGTAAAAAAAAGGACGAATTTTATTTTTCGTTGCCCAGGTCAAGATTTTTTTCCCTCCTGATCCTGCTCTCCCGTGTGACAGTTCAGAGCCTTTGTGCGGGTAGCGTTGAACTTTATATGGCAGGGCCAGTGTCGTCACCAGAGCCAAATATCGAGGCTAGGGATAGTAAAAGAGGTGTCATCTTTACAGGTTCAAACAACTGTACGCACGAAAAAAAAGTCGAGATGGTTGGATCTTGAACCAGGAAACTATAGAAAGGAGGGACCGCTCAGCCCTCCCTTTTGGTACATCTTGGGAGTTTGTGGGCAAGTACAGGTTTTGTACTTTCGAAAAAATGCTCCACATTTGATCCTTTTTTGATAGGTGTACACAAACAACAGCAACAAAACAGGAACTAACTCCGTAGGCAGTCGTGACTCCGCCATCCGACGCCCAATGAGCGACTGAGACAAAACTTCATTTAGGGACCATCAGAGCCAAGGTCCCAATTTGATGGGGAAATACGGGGGGAAAACTTTAGGGGGTCCCATTCATTTTCTTATTTGGGCATGAATACAACAGAGGTGGAGCACCGTTCCAGAATTGTGGACAGAAAAATGATATTAAAGAGATTGCAATCAGATTCCCACCAAAGAACTCTTGCTTGACGTTCAGCCCACATGAATATTTTGTATGGAAAAAAAGAAACAGGTTTTGTTTGGCAAAGCAGCGCTGGTACTTTTTCAAACTATTTTTAGAACCTCCAGGTGCATTTTTTGTGCGAAACACGTGGTTGCACAAGCAGGAGGAGGATTATTTTCCCGTTTCGTCCAACCGCGTCCGTAGACTGTATACGAGCGCTGGAGCTAGATCGAGGCGGCGCGGGGCATCGTCGTACTTTGTGCACACATTACAACAGTCAGTGCAATTCCCTTACACAAAGCAAAGCCGATGAAGAGAAGAGAAAAGAGAATAATTCCGTTTGCTCTTTCTCCAGCATATCTCTCTCGTATGACCTCGATATACAAAAGGGCCGTTGACCCCAATACAACTCGAGTTAATCCTACACATACGTCCTTCTCCAGCAAAGAGAGAGAAGAAAAATCAATAGAAAAAAACCTCCTAAAGGTGCGGCACTCGTAAATAAAATGTACGAATGCGTGGTGTGCGCATGCGAAGAAAATTAGGACAAGCAAATGTGAGAGGGCAGCAAAACTATTGTAAATACCTCCCACGCTGTTTCAAGCGGCCGAAATTTCGAAAATAGAGAGCAAACGGATTCCCCATAAAATCGGAGCCGAAAATAGCGGGTTTAAATTTATTACCTGTTGAATTCACAGCTCCGAACGCAAGTACTTCAAACCACCAGACTCCGGACTAAGACTGTTGCACAATCCGTTGAGAAGGAGGCTTTTTTTTGTTCACAGCGATACCCCTTTAAAAAAAACCGGAAGTGATTTTGCAGAATCAGCGTGACGGAGGGGGGAAAAAGAGTTGTGTATTCGCACCTCTTCTTTGCAATGCGAACTGTAACTAGGGAGTGCATGCAGGTTGGACTTGAGGCGCCGCCGCAGCTGTTGAGAACGATCGAGAGGAGAGAAGAATCGGGGTTTTCCCCTTCCCTAGGTGCCTCACCGTCAGTACGTCGTCGTATGTGTTCTCTCGAAAACCCCAGCTAGCGCGCTCTCTTCACGCATGAATCATACGTGGGCAAACCAAGATAGGAAGAAGGGGAAGGAAGGCCCATGTTGCTATCAAGGCCCTTATCTATGTTAACCGGAATTGGGCGAAGAATAGACGGAACTCAACATACATTGCAATTGGGTCGAAGGTTCTGGAAATCCCCCTCGCCGAAAAAACAATCGGATTGCAAATAAACAAGCCAAATTGTTGCGTAATAAAGAAATATCAAACTCTCTTTCGGCAAGTATCCACGTGCGTTGTTCACCAATTTCTGTTGAACCACCGCCTCCCATCATGCATCCTCGCATTTGGGAAGAAAGGAGGGGGGGTTGATCGTACCGACAAAGTAATAATTTCGGAGGAAATCCGTATCATGGAAAACGACATGAGTGACGAAAAAGAAAATTCGCGACCATGAACGCAACAAGCAAGTTCCCAGCCAAAAAACCGTCGTAATTGTATGCAAACTTAGTACGGTGGAAACTGCGACTAAATTCTGTGGATCTTGCATGCTTAGCAATGACGTCAGAGCTTATGGCATCGACTCTTGTTGTTGCAAGGGCTTCTGCGGCAGGGAGACGGGGAATTTCTGTACTTATAGGAGAGGAGGAGGAGGAGGAGGAGGAGCTTACAAAAGCCCTTTTTCTGTGCATCGCAGCACAGCTAAAACCTGTTTTGGAGAGGGGGGGAGTACCGAATTCAAGTGGAAGAGACGGAATTTAGAGTCTGTTCTGTTCAAACCGTGTGCTTTGGTAAGCGCCCCAGGGGGAAAAAGAATTCGTTTGCTAGAGGCCTATTCTTCCAAATGGGAAAATGTAGTTGCTCAGTCCTAAGTGCTGCTGCTACTATAAATCTTTCAGTAGTATAAAGGGTGTCTCTTTCAGTTGTTCCTGTTTCTTTTGTTTTATTACTTTGCTAAATTTGCGTTCAATTTGGGGGGAATACCTTTTTTAGACAAGAATCTCAATAGAGCAAAAGTTATTATTTTTCTAATTGTTGTTTTCGCAAGGGGAATCCCAATGCTACCGATCGTTTGTACCTTTGGCGATTTTTATAGATTTCCTCAATGGACACAAGAGTATATTTTTTACAACCAGACTAAGTACAACATTTCCGTCGCCATAAAAAACGAACTTGAAAAAAAAATAATCCAGCCCATTTTTCCTCGTTCCCACATAAAATGAACAACTTACGAAACAATTCCAAGTTTTGGACGGAAATGCCACGCTATAGACCGTTTTGTACGAAGGTTTTCCCGTTCCGAAAAAAGAAAAGGGTTTTTTTTTCTTGGAAACAAGGAGGAAAAAAAGTCTTTGACCGCTCTCCATGTAATAATAAATTTAGCAGCCGCCGGCATACCTTCATTGGGAAATGAGAAGGAAAGGTGTTTCACCTTTTGATTTTTTCTCAACTCGCACCCTCCTCCTTTTCCACAGAAAAAGAGATTGGCTTTGCCTGTTCAATCAAACGTCATGCATGCATGCAAGCGACATCGCAGAAAAAAGCTCCAGGATTCGGCAAATTATCTGCACGTAAGTACGCTGATAAAAAGTGATTTCCCTTTAAATTCATCTCGTGAAGTGTTTTCAAACTTTGCGGGTGTTTGCCAAAGGCGGTTTTATACTTGGGAAAGCGTGGGTTTGAAGACCACGTAATATTTTGATTGGAGCTCTATTTTTCTGGGGAAAAGTGCGTTTTCTAGACGCAAATATTATTTTTTCTGTCTTCTTACCCCTGTCGCTGCAGCTGGATTCGCTTGACGGAGGATCATCATAGCGACGGACGCTGTGTGAGGTGACTTGGACAAAATATGATTCTCTCCGTTTCCGAATCTCTCCTAAATTCTATCGAAAAAACCGCGGAGCTGACAAGAAGTGAACTGTTGAGAAATTGCCGAGGTTTTCAGTTACACCGCCCAAGGGAGAGCGGAGCAGAAAAATAGACACTTTTGCAACAAAAGCAGATGATGATGACGAAGAAGAAGAAGGGTAAAATTCCGGTTTTGGCCGGGGAAAGAACGGAACCCAACCCCGACTCACCGCAACCGGAAGTATGAGATTCGCCGAAAGAAATTAAAAAACCAAGCAAAATATCATTCCATACCATTATTTTTGATCTGAACCTGAAACTACGCCCCAATAGGACTTGCGAAGTGGCATTTTTTAAACATTGAAACTGTATCATTTTTCCTGCCACTGGGCGCTGGAGGAGAAATCTCGTTCCTTCTTCGTTAGTTCCAGCATCATCTTTATTCCTAATTCTGGAAATTGTCGGGTGCTGAGGCGGGCTTTGGAGTTTGGACGTTATATATGTAGAAACGGGAAAAACAGGACAGAGGAAATTTTTCGGCCTCACTTCTTCATCCTCCCCAATGAGAATTACGTTGCAAAGACAAACATCGAATTCATGACTCAAACGATCCTTTCCCACATTATTTACCCCGCCGTGCCAGACTTTTTTTATGAAGGAAGCTAATATTTTTGTGCGAAAAGGATTGTCGGCGTCAGTGCTCAATTACCTATCTCGTCTAGACTTTTAGTGACCGATGTCGATCGTAATCGGGGTCAAACAAAATCCAATCCAGCTTGCATCACTCCACCACTTCATACAGGGAAAACAACAAGGAGGGTTGGATCAGTCACATAATGCATGTCGGCGGTGGGGAATTTCGAGAGCTGACTCAGAGGCAGATTGGGGTCGATTGTTTATACGTATACGCAAGAGGAAATCCCAAAAAAAAAAGTTTTTCTTCTGCGACGACCAAGTTTATCTATTTTTCGCAAAGCTACAATCTGGTGAAAGGAAATAGAGGATGGCTTCATTATTTGTGCTTTGAGAGTGAAAGAATTTATTGCTTCATTGCAAAAGGGAAAAGAATTTTAATGGACTTGAATTGCTGTCAATTAGATTGGGGCCATTGTACGTGCTCATTCATTTCGGCGGCGGCGGGTTTTTGCAATAGTTTATTAGCACAGCTACCCAAACAGTAGAATGAGCTCCCCTCCCCCTTTATTGACCGTTCGGGTTTCCCAATCTCTTTTGCTTGACACATTCAGAATTCAAACATGCATTCGACGCTGGGAGGTGCCAAGCAGGGGAAGGGGAATCGAGGGTTTCCCAGCGCCAAAAGTGAATTGAAGGGTGACTTTCTGAACACAGGCGTTTCAAACGTTTTTCGACTTGGACAAAGTACCTATACCGGTTCGAAGCAGATATATTCGCCTCTGACCTGATAGAGGCAGAAGTCACTCAAACGATCCCTGGCCTCTTTTTTCGGTACATTTTTTATTGCCCAATTCATCGTGCTTTCATTGGTAGAATTTACAATCCCTATTTTTGGGACTGCAACAAACCTCGGACTTTGAAAGATAAAGGAGTTTGCTCGCACCTCCTCTAGTAGTAGTGTGAACAGGGAACAATATTTTCCTCTGGCAAATTTAGCGCATGGCGCCACCCTTAGTTTCCCACCACGGAGAGGCAGAGCGAGATTTTTCGAAAAGATTTCGAAATGTACAACTACGAAATGGGGCATTGTCTACAAAAAAAAACTCTACTAAACTACTGCTTTGTGCGATGCTGAACGAAGAAATATTAATCGTCGACAGATGACCAACGTCAAATCCTGTCTGTTGCCCCGACAAAGTAAATACGTACACCATGGCGCCCTACCTACAGTTTCGCCATTGATAAAAATAAATTTTGTACAAAGATGGGGTGAGCGGTATTTTTTTCTGTTCAAAGGCAAACAATTGATCAGACGGCGGCTGCTGAACTTATTTCAAGTATCGTCCCCGCTAGATTCTTCGAGACAACGAGACATCGTACTTCATAGGCTTCGTACGTGGATTAGTTTACTTTTTTGCATCAGAAAAGTTGTTGTAGCATAGTGTCGCTACTTCCAGCGCCAAAAAAAAGGACAAAATTCTTTGCCACAACGTTACTCGTACCTTTTTTGTAGATAGATTTGTAGATATATACCTATAAAAATAATCTTCGCACGTACCTGTCTCCTTCCTAAATGTTCCATGGTGACGGACGCGTCGCTCCACAGCAGAAAAGGGTATTTCTCCTTTTTTTGTCGGAAGACGAGCGGATCGGTGTGGACAGTCGACGGATGTTGGAGAGACCCCTTTTGGGTGAAGCCCTCAACGGCCAACTAGGGGGGAGCTGGGCAATTTCAAAAGGGGACTTATATACTTTCCTTATCTACCTACCTACAGTCCTACCCAAAAGATAAAGATTTCAATGCCTTGGTAAAACGTGTGCGTGCCCTATTGGATGTGCGCGGAGAGGTCGTTGGTTCGTTGTGCGGCGAGAGAGGGGGCCCTCCGTTTATCTGGGATCGACGGGGGCGGAGGAGGGGGAG
>JAAUYJ010000083.1_pt1 | contig 13563 bp, 22 predicted proteins | sample 7278031 | NCBI WGS metagenome assembly JAAUYJ01 (sample SAMN14350222, study PRJNA611818) | marine sediment metagenome | isolation source: surface marine sediment (1.8m) | place: French Polynesia: Moorea | collected 2018-08 | reverse complement strand
GCGCCAACAAGAAGAAGAACAACAACAACAACAACAACAACAACAACAACAACAACAACAACAACAACAACACTGACCATTCCAAGGTCTGGGCTTCGCCACAGACAAAAATTTCAACCGAATCAAAGCAAGTTTTTATTTTAGGCAGGTAAATTCAATTTTCAAGGTAGAATCGACGCAGACACTGCTTCTTTATGAACGGGGAGCTCTCTGAATTGGCCAGGCGTATTGCATGACCCCAAGTCTATGGCACGCACGCGCGCGGGAAGCGCCCTGCTTGGTCCTGGGAAGAAATACTCCACTGCCCAGGATGTTCTTTTGCGCGTTTGCCTGGCGGGCGCGCTTGGCGCGGAAACCACGATTCATTCCTCCGTTCCGCCAACCGTGAATTTTGAGGGGAAACGAAGGCAAGTGTTTTTTTCTGGCCGCTTCGGGGCGGCTTCAGCAAGTGAACCGCGCGCAAAATGTTGTGCCTTCACGCGTGAGATAAGGAATCCCTGTTGCGTCATGTACATAGCCTCCTTAGTACGGACGGACGAAGGCAATCAAAACCCAATATTGTGTGCAGTCGAGGCGCGGAGGCGCGCGGGATGAACGCAAGATAAAAAGTGTTGCTCGTCTTCGCTCCCATCACTTTGATTGAGAACACCTCTGGATTTTCGCCAGTCAGAGTTCGTTTACGGACCGGGTGATCTTTGTGTTCAAAATCGGAATAGAAAAGTGTCGGGATGGCGCCCATGAAGGGGAGCAAGAACAAGTCCAGGCTGGACGGGAGGGTGGTCGCCATCACAGGTGAGAACCAACATTTATACCTTCGATAGTTCGAAACTGCACCTTGAAAGCATGAAAATATTAAATTGTTCCAGGCTGCAACACCGGCATCGGCAAGGAGACGGTGAAGGACCTGTCGCGGCGAGGGGCCAAGGTCTACATGCTGTGCAGGAGCATGGTGAGGAAAGAGTGTATGGAATTATCTTGTGTTTTTCGCTAGGAAAGAGGCCTACTTTCAAGCGGTATTAAAATATACATCTAAAGTATCAAGGCGCTGGATTCCTCTTTTTCAACGGGTAAAAGAGAATTTCCTTTTCCATTGGAGGCACATTGTAGTGCAGTAGAAAAATCATTTTAATTTTCCAAGTAAGAAGAACAGAGCAACGACATAGTCCCTTGCACTGCCTTACAGGACAAGGCCGAGTCCGCCGCTGACGACATCAAGCGCGAGAACCCGGCGGCCTCCATCGAGGTGCGCCGACTGGATCTCTCCTCGCTGGCCTCGGTCCGCGCATGCGCAGAGGCCCTCAACGACTCGGAGGAGAAGCTGGACTACCTGGTCAACAACGCGGGGATGATGGCGAGCCCCAAGGCCATCCGCACCGAGGACGGATTCGACGGGCAGGTGAGAGAGGAAGGGAAATTTGAAACAAAAAAAATGTCGTGCGTTTTGACATTGCGGGTATTGAACACACACCATTCACAAACTGTGTTTTCAGTTTTCAAGCACTTACACGTTCCCTCCCCAGTTCGGCACCAACCACCTCGGCCACTTCCTGCTGACCGAGCTGCTGCTTCCCCTGCTGCGCAAGGCCGCCACCGACGACTTCCGCCCCCGCGTCGTCATCCTCTCCAGCAAGGCTCACGAGTACGGACAGATGCACTGGGACGACATCAACTGGGAGAAGCCGGGCAGCTACAGCGCAAACGGAGCTTACTGCCAGTCCAAGCTGGCCAACGTGCTGGTGAGTGACTGTAGCAGCATCATTCTTCCAACCGTAGAATTGATATTTTTGACTTTGTCGTCCACTTCCGAGCAATACTTAAACTAATCTGCTTCAGCAGCAATTTCGCTTTCAAGTATACTGTGGAACTCTCTTTCTCCAGCATGCCAAGGAGCTGGCCCGCCGCGTTGAGCCCGACGGCATCTCCGTGTACTGCGTGCACCCTGGCGTGGTCGCCACCGACCTCTGGCGCCACACTGACAAGCGCTGGTACGGAAAGCTCATGACGCCGGTGCAGAAGATGGCGTTCAAGACGCCAATACAGGGAGCGCAGACAACGCTGTACTGCTGCCTAGAGGTGATCAAACTGGGGATATTTTTTAAGGATTCGTTGGTTTTTTTTCTGTGCTGAAGCTGCAACTGAAAGTGGAAGTGAATGGTTCTTGCTTGCTGCGTCCTGTGGTTGGCCCCTGTGCTGGACTCGCTTAAAATTTTGGCGTTTCACTTTATTTCACTGTGAATATGACATTTTCTTAATAATATATTCTCCCTCTTTTCTCTCTCACGCACGCAGGAGTCTATCGCCAAGGACAGCGGCAAGTGCTACGCCGACTGCAAGGAGCAGCGGCCGGCCAGCAGGGCAAACGTGGAGGCGGACCAGAAGAAGCTCTGGCAGGTCAGCCAAAAGATGGTCGGGATGGAGGAGGAGTGATTCGCGTATTTCTGTACTGATGATTTTATTCCTTTTTTCTGCTGATTCAGCATACTGTATAATTCTCATTTTTTAATTCTGGAAATAAACTGAAGCTACAAATGTAGCTTTTGATCTTGCAGATAGATATTTTGATTCCTCACAAAGGAAAGGGACTAGCAATCTATTGGCTAGAATATACGTGGCAACAATTGGACTTGTTTTTATCCGGTGCAGCTTAGCCCCTGCGCGGCGGCCCTGATCTCGTTGACGCGGAGGGCGAGCATGGCGGGGTCGGCGGTGGCGGCGGTGATGGCGCCGATGCGGGTGAGGGCCGTGCAGGCAGAGTCCATGCGGGAGTCCAGGGCGCTGATGTCGTTGTCGTTGCTGTTGATGTCGTTGCGAAGGGTGTCCAGCTGGTTGGCGGTGGCGAAGCCGGCCACCACGCCCACCCCGACGATGCCCAAGGCGGCGATGCCGATCAGAGCAGACTGCAGATAAAATTAACTAAAGTCTTTTCATGATTTAGATTTTGTGGCTTCTTAAAATAAGAGTGACCTTATGAAAAGTATCTTAACGCTAGCTGCCCCGTCGAAAGAGATATGTCTTTCCGCTCCCACCTACTTTTCTCAGGCCAACTTACCTTTTGGCGGAATTGCAATTCTTCTTGGTAGGGAGGCATTTTTTGTCCGCCAAGACAAGGAGAGAACTGCGGCTATTGACCACCGAGGGAAAGGTGCACTTTGCGGGAAGGGGAAAACGGTCCGGTCTACCCCGGAGGCAAGGTTAAGTCAAACGCATTTACTGTAGGATATTTTTTTAAAAAAAACTGGGAGGGGGAGCGATGTGAATTTTTCCCCCCGCAAAAGAGTCTCTGCATGCGGCTGCGGCGTGCATGGTCTCACAGACGAGAAAATTACGCTTTGACGGAGAATGAGAAGTGCAATGGCTGCTTCCGTTCTCTCGCCTTCCCAGTTTCTCGACCTCCACGGCGGGAAGCGATGGCCTCCCGTAAAAACGCAATCGGGATGGCAAATAATTCGGTACCATAAAAAGTCCAGGTTTTTTCTTGAAAAAGACGGAAAATAAACAAAAGAGAGCAAGTGTATCTTCCGAGAAATGCAAGGGTGCGATTCGCTCCAGACTCACAAATCCAGCACTCCGTGCAGAAAACCCACTCAAAAAGCGTGAAACGCGCCCGTAACCCCGTATCTTCACACGGGGGGGCCGGCACCGCTGCCCAAGATTCTGACAAAGTTGCAGCAATTGTTTCCTTCCTCGGAACCGTGACCGACGCCTTTTGAGGGTCAATTGCTGCGCAACTTCTTGCAAGAGTTTTTCGAGTCTCCCTTCTCGTTAAATATTCACACACAAGAACAATCGCATAGGGAGAACTTTTCCAAGAGAAACGTTGAACTGCCGGAAAGATGACATTCCCTTCGCTTGTAAATGTTCTTACTTACTACCTATAACAACGCTCTTTGAGTTTTTTTCAAAACATATTGTTTGTACCCTTTAAGCCACTCATGATTTCCAAGAGCTGAAGAGCATAGTACACAAGCATCCAAAATCGGCAATACAAGGCATCCCCCTCACCGGATCATCGGCGAAAGACTGCCTATCGATGGCCCCGAAGAGCCCCTGCGGCTGGTGGTGCTGGTAGCCGTAGTGGTAGGGCTCCACCGGGTAGTAGGCGTAGGCGCCGTCGCCGTCCGGGTCCGGGTCAGCAGCGCTCTGGTGGGGGGAGTCGAAGGTGCTGTAGAAGTCGGACAGGTAGTTGTGGGAGGTCTCTGAAAAGTACACAAAGAAAGAGTGGGATATCCCTAATGCACTGAAATCTGGCGAGAAATCTTCCGTCCGGTTCTTTCGTCTCTTCGGGAAGATCGGGGGCAAGGTCAACCTCTGCTCTGCTTTTGGGGTGGGCGAGCTCGAATTTCGATCGTGCATGGCTCGGTCCCCCGCAAAGAGAAAACATCCAATTAATGCACTTGAAGAATTTGGAAGACAATTTCGGCGATCTCAGGGAGGAGCAATTGGGATCGGATCGGTCATTTGAGCATGTGCCGCAATACTTCTTGGACAAGTGCTCCAATTTATTTGGGAAAGTTTTGCAATGCTTTGGATGACAAGTGCACCAGTATAGAATTATGGGGCCGCGTCTTTGAGAGGATAAAATGCCGAATCTAACCGTCCGCAAAATTCTCGGGGGAGGGGTTTTTCATTGGTTTCCTTTTCCTTCGGGTGTGACCGACAAGCACCTCCGAACGAACCGGACAAAAAAAATCATGAAGGGAAGAAAAACAAGTTTTTTTTTCGGCAGGGTAGAGATACCTTCCTTTTTTTCCGCCCTGTCCGCCCGCCCACCCTGTTTTAAAGAGAAATCACTAAACGGTACGTCCGAAATGACGCCCACTGGCACAAGCGGCATATAGCGGGAAAAATGCCTGCTCGCAAATTAGGATTTCCCGGCTCAAAGCGAAAGAGGTGTGGTCGGGCCGTTTACTCACGGTCATCCCGGGCCAGAAATGCTCGCAAATCATATGTTTTGCACAGAGGGAGGAAATCCGTTATTTCCGTGAAGTTGCATTCAAAGTAGCAGCTTTCGCTACATAGACCTGCATCATGGCCAGCAGCAGAGCCCTTTTTTTTATTATTGATATTGGCATCCAGGTTCGGACGCATCCCGCCGGCGCCGCTCAATCTGCGGTTTCTCTCCCCCCCTCCCGCCTTCCCCACCCTGAATTACGGCATGGGCGATGCACGAAAGCTCCAGACCGGCGTCGGGACAAAAGTACGTCCGGGCGGAGGTGAAGAGGGGATGGACGGACGGTGAAGTTTTATTTTTACGATCTCCGCCCGCGCGGCGAAAGGTATGGAAGGAAGCCAGCCCACTACGCCTCCCGGAGGTACGGGATAAGGAGAGGGGTCTAAGGCATAAATTTGCAGCGTGGAGAAAAGGGGGGGGAAAGTAGGGATGGCATCGAGCCTGGCCCGAACCCGAAAGCTCCACAGGAAAAAAACATTTTCCCACATATTTTGCAAGATTTTTTATTATAAAAGGTGTTTATTTTTGATGGAAGCAGATTTACACCAAAGAGCCATAAATTACATGAAAAAACTTTGGAAAAAGAGCAAAAGCTCGAAAAAGCTCGCATATGTACTGGTCCGACCCGACCCGCAGCTCGCATTGTCAAACCCGACCCGACCCGACCCGAGCCCGCAAAAATCAGGCTCGAAGCCATCCCTAATCTCTAACATTGTCCTTGCTTCTTTTCCCACGTTTTTAACCCTTTTTCACGTGCATTATTCGATCTTTCAATTTTTTCTAATTGGGGAATAAACGAAAGGGTCAGTTTTTGCTTATTTTTGAGAGGCATACATTTTTCTCAGTGCCAGTAGTGAAATGTACAGACACTCGGATGGCGGAGGTTCTCGGGGAGATGGAGATATGGTGTCAAGAAGCAGGAAGAAGAAGCGAAAAACTCGATTGTTGCCCGGAGACAAAGCTCACGATATCATCGCTCCAGCAGTGGTAGAAGAAAAGATGGTCAGATTTTATATGTACACGTTCCTGAAAAAGTTCATCCTGATGTTGTTCTACCCGAACGACTTTCCGATGCTGTGTTGTGACGAACTGTCTGAGTTTTCAGCCAGGATAGACGAATTCAGGGACATTGATTGTGAAATTTTGGGTATATCTACGGAATCTCATTTCGCCCATTTGGCGTACGTGACATTTCCTGCTACTAGAGGGGGCCTTGGGGGAAAGTGCACTTTTCCTCTGATTTCCGACAAGACGTTGGAGATATCAAAAAGGTACAAGATGCTGCACCCAGGAGCAAAGTTGTGTTACCGAGGAAGTGTGTTGGTTGACCCCCACGGCCGCGTGGTCTACGTAGCCTACAATGACTGGAACCATGCCCGAAAAGCCGACGTTCTTCTTTCCATTGTCACCGCCCACCGGGTCTTGGTCGGCCAAAACAGCGAGGGGAAAGAATGCTCAATTCCCGAAGGTTGGACTCCCGGCGATGCCATCCTTGTTCAGAGCAAGGACAGCAACGCCGGAGAGATTGTCAAAAAGAGCAAGAATAACTCAAAAACACAGACCAGCATGAGGCTCTTGATTGATGACGATTCTAAGAAGATGAAAAAGAAGGCGAAGGAGGCCATAAAGTAGTCACATTTTTGTAGCGTTCGCGAGCCAGAGAAATGATTTTTTTGTCACTTTATTGTATTCTTTCTCAATAAATTATTCCCTTTCATTGCTTTGTCTTGTTTTTCCAGGACATCTTTGAATGCCGCACGTGTGGCTTGACGGACTCCCTCTGCTGTTGCACCGAGTGCGCTCGGGTCTGCCACCGCGGCCACGACTGCAAACTGAAGCGAACCTCGCCCACCGCATACTGCGACTGTTGGGAGAAGTGTCGCTGCCGCTCGCTGGTGGGCGGCAGCCAAACGGCGCGATTCGACGTCCTCTGTCGCCTGGCGGCCGAGACGAACCTGTCTGACCTGCCCAACGGGCGCGGGGAGAACATACTGCTCTTCCTCGCCCAGACTGTCGGGCGTCAGGTGGTGGAGCAGAGGCAGTACCGGCCCTCGAGATCCCGCAAGAGCGCCAGGAAGGCCATCCCCCCATCGGACGCCGTCGCCAGCGACCCAGACATGCCGGAGCACGACCTGGAGCCACCGAGGTTCGCCCGCCGTGCCCTGGAAAAGCTTTTGACGGACTGGAAGGCCGTCAAGGCCATGGTGCTCACCGGCAGCGGAAAAGCAGGAGCATCGTCCTCGCCCGGGGCGGAGCAGTCTACCTCACAGGTCTACGAAGAGTATGCTTTCTTGGTATGTTCATTAATTCTTTTAAGTGAATGTAGAGATCAACGCGATATCTTCGTATTCAGGCCAGCCAGAGCGGAACAGCTCTACTCGACAAGTTCGTTCACTGTCTGCTGGTGAAGTGTTCGGCCGAGATGTTGGACACGCTGCTCAACACTCTCATCCGTCAACTTCAGAACACTCAGGGCAATCGAGAGGCCCTGGCCGAAGCCAGATTAGTGTCCCAAAGGTATGGTTGATTAAATAATCATTGCAAAAATAATGCAACTTCCTCTGCCCCTTCTACAGATTCGTCCGCTCTGTCACACGAGTATTCGTGGTCTTCAGCATCGAGATATCTCCCAACCAGAGCAAGAAAAAGTCTCTCCAGTCCTCGACTCAGCCTCTTCAGCGCTGCAAGAGGGTCTTTCAAGCTCTTATCAATGTCGCCATTGAGGAACTGTGTGAGACGGCCAACGCTCTTTTGGCTCCTGTCAGGTACGTTCGAGTTACTTTGGAAATTTTTCGACATGATCTTTGACATTTTCCCTATGGCCTATCCCTTCTTTCACGTTAGATATGGCGTGGCACGTCCGACCTCCTCTGGTACAGTTTCAATATCTTCCTCGTCGGAGCTGATGTCCATCGAGGAGCTGTTCTCGACGGAGCCCATGGTACCGAGGGCACAGACGAGTTCTTCACCCACCTCCGGCACGCAGCAGCAGCAAGCCCACCAGCTCCAGCAGCAACTATCGGCCATCAGCGGCAGCGGGGACCGTGGGAGGTCGAGGAACAACTCGGTCGGCGATAGCGGCGGGAGGAACCGCGGGTCTCGCGCCGGGAGCCAAGCACCCGCCGGATCATCTGCTGCCGGAGGAGGCATCTCCGCTGCGGGAGGAGGAAGCAACCAGTCTTCGGGCAGCGCCGGAGGCCAGGCTCCCTCGGCTGCCCAGCTCAACGACTCGATGGATGCCCAGGATTTGGAGGATGGCGACGGGGGAGATGGTGGCAATGAGGGCCAGGACGAGATGATGGACGAGCAGCCTCCCTCTGGCGCCGCCGAACAAGACGAGGAGCGCGGCAGGGACGAGCAGAATCCTCAGGGAGGAGATCAGGACGATGGTCAGCATTCCGACATGGATCTGGATCTCCTGGCTGAGAGCGAGAGCGACTCCGAGACCGAGAACGAAGGCGGTCAGGTACAGCAGGACAACCAGGGGTATGTCTCAATTAAGAAATGCTAAGACGACATTCACTCTCACACATTTTTGTCTTTATCTTTCAGGCAAGGACAGGGTGAGTCCGCACTCTTCTCTGACGAAGACAGCGATGGAGGTGGCGACAGCTCCCACGAAGAGGAGGAGGAAGAGGAGGAATCCGAAGGAGACGGTGGAGAAACAGCCGATGAACATGACGATGACGAAGAAGACGAGTTCACCTTTGCCCCCGACGACCAGCTAGAGAGAAGGCAGACCAACGCATCAGGCAGTGTTAATGCTGCGACATCTTCTGGTATGTTGAACTAATTACGTTAAACTGATGAACTGGTTTTAATTTGTTCGGTATGAAATTATAACAGGTCAAGATAGAGCCAACTTGGCCCCGCAGCATATGCAGTGGGCTCTTCGTCCGCGAACCAAGACTGGAAGGACGTCCAGCGCAGCAGCCGCGGCCGCCGCGGCCGCCGCCACCGGATTTATCTACATAGATCAGGCGACGCTGCGGAGGACGTCGGCCGGAGGGGCCGCGGCCGTCGCGGCCGCCCCCGCCAGCATCGCGGCCTCCGCGGCCGACCACCAGGTCACCATGTACACCACTGCGTCCGCCCTGGCTAGGGCCTACGGCATCGTCATCCGCCAGGTGGCGGACCTGCTCACCATGCTGCAGGACTACGCTGGGACGGCGCCGTCCCTACCTCGCCTGCTCTCCGTCGGGATGGAGGAGTTCTACTCTCTACTCTCGCTTGTGGAGGGCCAGCTTCGCCCCAACTGGGCCTGGCTCATGACGGTGATGGACTCGACCGAGGCCCAGCTCCGATTCGGCTCCGCCTTGTCTAACTCCAGCGACACGTCTCACCCGGCGCACCCGCTCTACGCCAACTCTCGCAGCCGCGGCGGCGGCGGCGGCGGCGCAGGGGGAGTGGGCGCCTCCGAGCACCACCGCTCTTCCCGCTCCGGGGGCCTCTACGCCGACCCAACGGCCGGGAGGAGGGACTTCCTCCAGTACGCGCTCTCCCTCATGAGGGCCCACCACTCTGAGCACTCAGACTCCCTTCCGATCATCGACATCGCTGCCATGAGGCACATCGCCTACGCCTTCGACTCCCTTATCTACTACATGAGGGCGGGAGACATGTCGGAGGAGCCCGGGTCATCCGGGCGCGGCGAGAGTGGGTCGGCCGGCTACAGCCTCGACCCCGCCACCTCGAGCCTTGCCTACGATGAAAACGACAACGACGACGACGCTCAAGAGGAGCTCCCCGTCATGGCCTCCGTGCGTGGGGGACAGCAGCAGCAGCAGGGCACCAGCATGGAGATCGACGACGAGGACACCAACCAGAGCAGCTCGAACCTGCAGCCCCCTTCCCTGTCCGCCCAGAAGGCCAGGAGGCACAACTTCTTTGTACGTTCAGACTCCACGCTCTGCCTCGGATGCCCGCCGCCCGACCCGTTCACCACGCCGCTCCAGGAGGCCCTGCCCTTGGCAGACCAGCCGCAGCTCCTGCAGCCGAACGCCCTGAGGGGAGACATGTTCGGAGCCCCTAAGCAGCCTCTCATAGCCACCGCCTCCAACGCGTCTGGTTCCGGAAATGGCGGCATAACAGCGGCCTTGTCCACTAAGCTGGGCCTGGCCAACCGCGTCACCATCGCCTCCGGAAACGCTGAAGATCAACAGCAGCAGCAACAGTCGACTCAACAGCAATCTGAATCTTCTGCATCGCTTCCGCCGCCGTCACAGCAACAGAGGCTCTCCCAGCCTCCCCCGGGAAGAGGCGGTGGAAGCAGCCGCGTGGTCTTGACTCCAGACCCGATGCCGCCGTCCAGCAACGAGCCACAGGACCTGTCCATGAGCAGCGGCGCATCTTCCTCTTCTTCTAGCGCTGGGCCTTCCACCTCTAAGGCCTCCTTCACCTCGCCGAAGAAGGCCTTCATGCTGAGGGACGCCGCCACCAGGGAGAGCGAGAGAACCTCCTCTGCGTCTGCTTCGGAGGGACCCCAGCGCCAGCCGGGCGCACCGGAGGTCCTCGTGGTCCCCACAACGTCGGAGCACTCCGGAGAGGGGGCCTCAACATCCGCTCCCTCCACCTCAAAGGCTCCTCAGGAGGTCAGCGCCAACGTCACCATCGAAACGACCACCGTCGCAGCGTCTTCGGCGGCGGCAGGAGGAGAGCCATCAAAGACTTCGTCCAAGTCATCTGGACAGCAGAGACTTGGAGGTTGGACAACTGGACAAGTTGTGCCACATGATGCTCTTCTAGGTTAGTATAGCGCATTTTACCTACAGTAGTACCGTACACATCTTTTTATTAACTACGGTATCCCAACTCTTGCAGGTCGCTGGAGGCTGACCCTAGACCTCTTCGGCCGCGTGTTCGTGGACGACGTTGGCCTGGAGCCTGGCTCCATCATCTCCGAGCTGGGCGGATTCCCCGTCAAGGAGGCCAAGTTCCGAGCAGAGATGGAGCGATTGCGCAACTCGCGCACCCAAGACCTCGCCATTTCCAAGATCGAGAGGGAGCGCGGCCAGCTCATTGTCCAGTCCTTCAAGGAGTTCAACGCCCATTACAGCTCCAACCACCGACGCGCCACTTCTTCCCAGCCGCCCATGGTGGTCAACAGGGTCAAAGTGACCTTCCTCAACGAGCCCGGAGAGGGGTCCGGTGTGGCCAGGAGCTTCTACACTTCCCTGGCGGAGGCGCTGTTGTCTAACCAGCCCCTCCCCAACTTAGAGGCGGCCCAGGTGGGGACCAAGAGCATGCAGTTCAGCCTGATCCAGAGGCTACGGGGCACCAGGGAGTCCTCGGGGGAGCGACGCAGCCCCGGAAGCTCCTCGGGACGGGGCTCCTCCACCGTAGCCTCCGCTGTCGCTGTAGCCGCTGCGGCCGCACTTGCCTCCTCTTCGGGATCGTCGTCGTCCCATCACAGGTCCAGCCGCAGCGGGGGCAGCAGGGAGTCCTCGGCCGCCGCCGCGGCAGCGGCTGCTGCTGCTGCAGCAGCCGCTGCCACGCGCGGTCTTAGTTACGACGCCAGACCCTTCCACATGGACGGAGAGGGCTCCAACGACCATCTGCCGCACCAGCAGCAGCAGCTTGGAGAGAGATTGTACCCTAGGGTTCTTTCGCTCAGACCAAGTCTTGCTGCGAAGGTAAAGATAAATATTTTTTGCACGGTAGAAATGTGTTGCTTAGTGTTTTTATTTTTTCCAGATCACGGGAATGTTGCTAGAGCTCTCTCCTGCCCAAATCCTGCTTCTCCTAGCATCGGAAGATTCTCTCAGACAGCGCGTGGAAGAAGCCACCGAAATTGTGCTGGCTCATGCTTCTCCGTCCGAACAGGTAAGAAAGCTCTCTTGTGAACTAGAAAATGCTTCTTTCGTCGTTTAGTATTCAAGCATCGTACTAGGTCTTCTTGAAATTGCCCTTCCCATGGCGGTATCAAACTACAAAGTGCTTCCTTTCGCCTCGCTTTCTATGTCCCCAAGGTTTCTCCATTTCCAGTCTAATCCGAAAATTCCATGGTCATGTTCCAGAGCTTCTCTGGAAATTCTTTTTCCTCCTCCCAAGAGAGAGAGAAAAGAGATAATATATGCTCTTGTTTCGGACACAGGCCTCCCAGGCATCTGGTGGAGAGCAACAGCAGCAGTCGGCGCCCTCCGCCTCCGCCCCGGCGCCCTCGGGGTCGGGCTCCAATCCGCAGATGCTGCCCGACCTCGACGTCTTCAACCTGGCCCCTAACTCCTCTGCCTCTGGCGCCAAGAAGAAGGATGCCTCTGCCGACGCTGCTTCGGCCGACGCTGAGATGCAACAGGAGGAGAACACGGAAGACAACCTGCCGCTCTTCTACAGGTAGATTTCGAATTCCGATGAAGACGATACCCTTGCAAAACTTTTTGCGCACCCCCATTTCACAGTTTTCTGCGACATTTCGAGGCCGATGTATCTGTCTCGTGTTCTTGTACCAACAGTACCAAGACTTTCTCGTCGTCAGAACTTTCCCCTGTTCCTTTTTTTGTTCGAGGCCACCTGGCGCGAGCTCCCCCTATCTTCTTTCCCCCTTCCTTTGTCTCACTGCCGCTATCAGATGTCCGTGCCTTCCTGGCACCAAAAGAAAGGAGGAGGGACGAACTTTTTTTTTGCACAACCGTCCTCCGTGTTCCTACTTCTAATTCCAAGAAAAAGGTTACATGCTTCAGCTTGAGTCTGCCCACCAACATTTTCGCATTAGCCCCGGTTGAACGGGCCTTCTACACAGAACTTTGTCTTTAGCTGCTATCTCTTCGTACTTCTAGGCAGGATGAGGAAAAAGGGAATAACGTGACTGCAGGGTAGCAAACCAGACGGCTTTTCTTTCTAATTTGAACTTTCGCTGAAAACTGAATGGGCCCAATGGGGGGACGAATTGCCGATGCATGCATAGAAAGGAAGCAGGAAGTAGAAGGAGCTGTACAAAATGAAGCGTGCCAAGTAGTGTTCATAATGAAATTCCTTAGGTCTTGATTTGGCTTCCGATTGAATCCTTGCCTTTCTATTCCTTCCTATTCATCTCCCACCTGTACAGTACTGTACTACACTCAAATAATTCCTTTTCCTCTTTTTCAGCCCTGGCAAGCGCGGCTTCCACTCCCCGGTGCAGGGCCGCGCCACCGCGGAGAGGCTGAACGGCTTCCGCAACGTTGGCCGCCTGATGGGCCTCTGCCTGCTGCAGAACGAGCTGTGCCCGATGTTCCTCAACCGTCACGTGATCAAGTACCTCCTGGGGAGGAGGGTCCGCTTCCACGACCTCGCCTTCTTCGACCCAGTCATCTACGAGAGCCTAAGGCAGCTCGTCATCGACGCAGAGAGCAAGGTGAAAGAAACGCACAATTCCCCTTATTTCAATATTTCGGGTAAAGGTTTGGCCCATATAGAGTCTTTATTGAAAGGCTTCTCAGTAGCGATTGAAAAATTGTCAGCCTTACTTTGTCTGATCCCTCGACGCCAGAATGCGCCCGAGTTTAATCAAGTTGAAAGCAGTTTTCCCGACGCAGGCATGGGTAGGTAGTAGAACTCATTTTTTCCTGGTATACAGTAGTTGGAACCATATTTGGGCACGGGGTCTCAGTGGTGTAGGGGGGTAAATCTTTTTT
>JAAUYJ010048761.1_pt1 | contig 13573 bp, 15 predicted proteins | sample 7278031 | NCBI WGS metagenome assembly JAAUYJ01 (sample SAMN14350222, study PRJNA611818) | marine sediment metagenome | isolation source: surface marine sediment (1.8m) | place: French Polynesia: Moorea | collected 2018-08 | reverse complement strand
CAAGAACCCCATCAGCAACTTTGGGAGCTGTAAATTGACCTGGAAGACCCCAATCTGCCAAATAATTTGCGTGAACTCGCAAAAGAGTCTCGCAAAAGAGTTCTTTTAATATATTTTTTTCAAAAATTCCCTAGTTTTTTTCCTATGATTTTTTATATACCCGCCATTTGGCTGGATCGATTGAGCTGCGCCACCCGTTAGTAGCGAGCGGCGACTTACAATCCGCAGTTCTGTGCGTGTGAGTGAGGACTCTTTTTTGGCTCTTTCCTCGATCTGCTCGTCAAAGCCGCGGTAGAAAAACTGTGGCGGGCGGCCTGACCTGCTTTTCCCTTTTGAATGCGCTTTGTGCGAGGAAAATGAAACGGACGGAAACAGGGCTCTTTTGTTTCCAGTTCCAAAAGGAAGGTTGAATATCATCAAAGTTTCTCTGGGAGAGCCTATTCGTGGAAGCACAAAAGCACAAGTTGAACTCATTGTTGAATCCCCATCTGCCACTGCTCCAGTCCCAAGGGCGAGAAGGGTGGGGGACACGCGGGAGGGGAGGAGCGTGGAGCTCGTGCAAGATTAATCAGACTCTCTAATGGGAAAGGAAAGAAGAAGAGGGGAAAATAAGGGCCCTCCCTGGCAGCCGGCGTCCGTCGGCCTCACTTTGTCCACCGCTTATCTCTCAGGTCCAGTTAGCAGGACGTTGCATCTTTTCCCCCCTCCCTCTCCATCCACCTTCCCAAGATGCACCCGTGGAAAAAAAGCAAGGAAGAATCCCATTCAGCCATCTTTCCAGAAGCATCCTGACGGCAAGTGTGGAGTGAGGAAAAACTTTTCGCCTCCAAGGACGTTGGAAAAACAGTTCCCCCCCCCCTTCCTCCTCCCCTCCTCCATTTGCTTGCTTTCGCTTTGCACAGTGAGTAAAAGAAGAGAGAGAGACTGTCCATCTACCTACGCGAGATGCCCGTCCGTCCGTTGAAGGAAGGAAGATAGGAGACGGGCGGGAGGAAGAGAGAAAGGGGATTCGGAAAAAAGGTCACCTGCAGGTTAGGAACTCTTTTTTTTCTTCCGCATTCTTTTTCTCAAAGTACTCAAGTGCGGAAGAAGCTTGTTTTGCTTTTCACAATTTTGCGAAACTTTGGTGATTCCCCTTCCTCCCCCTTTCCGCCTGCTGTTTATTACGAGGGTCGAAGTTGTGGAGATGGGATGGGATGGCCGGCAAGGGGAGGAGAAGGGAAAGGGGGAGATGGAAAAAAAGGAGGGGGGGGGCCTTTGATAGCGCCTCGATAGAAAAGGGGGGAAAAGAGCCGCCGTCGGTCCCTCCTCCTCCTCCTCCTCCTAGCCATCGAAACTCTTTTTACTGGCATAGAAAAGGAGGGAAGAGGGAGAAGGGAAATAGTGCTGTGAGAAAAGGGAGGCGGCGGCGAGGAGGCTTCTCTCCCTCTCTCCCTCCCTTTCTGTCTGCACGCAACGTTGCTTGCAACGGGGAAGGGGAGGGGAAAACGAAGTCTCAATCCGTGACGATATCGATGCTTTCATGGAGGGAAAAGGGGATTTTTGGCCGCGATTTTTGCGCCGTGACTCTGCATGTTAAAATTGGGAGGGGGGGACTTCTGGATGGATGGCGTGACGACGACTGCGGGGTGATTGTGAAAGTGCACCAGACGACGACGGAAGATCCATCTATTTGCCGAACGGTTTATTTCTCCTCTCGATTTGGCGAAAGGTCAGACGAAAATCTCCCCCCGCCCGCTCGCGCCCTGGATGACACCAACCCGGTTTTGCTCTACCGGTGTAATGTACGGCGCCTAGCTGCATACGTTCAATTCGGAGTATTTGCCGTCAAACCTAGAAAAAAAATCCTTTGAATTTAGAATTCACTCACAGTAGCTTGTCCGCCGGAGGAGTTCCTTTCGTGAAGGCGGAGTGGGCCTGTAGTGGGAGGGATCCTTCTTCTGGTTTGGCGCCTTCTCACTCGGCACTTGGCGGACTTCTTGTTTCGTACCCTCTTCGCTCTTCTCCTCCGCGGTAATCCCTTCGTGTTCCTCCTTCCCTTTCCCCCCTTCTCTTGCTTCTTTGGCCGCACTGCTTTAAATTCTCGGCGGAGGAGGGCGGGGAGGAGGAAAGGGGCCTCCGCGCGGGGCTAGCTCTTGTTTCCCCCCGGAACCCCTGCTGCAGACAAAATTTTTAAAATTTTGAGAATTTCCTCCTCTTTCTTCCTCCTCTTCTATTTTTCTCCTGGGCGAAGGGACCGCCCGCGGAGAATTTCTGAATAGCGCTCTCTCCTCCTTCCCCTTACACTTCCGAGCTATAATCGAATCTCGGGCTCTTTCCCCTTTCCCTTTGTACGTACGCACGCCTCTCCTTCGGCCGCCGCGGAGGAGACTGAAACCGCAGCGAGGAGAGAGGAGAGAAGACGGAGGAGGAGAACCAACTACGACATACACAAGGAAGAGAGAGAGAGAGAGAGAGCGGCCGTGGAGGAAAGAGAAGGATTCTATACGCCCAAGAGAGAAGAGGGGGGCGGCTTTGCGTCTTCTCTTTCCCTCCCTCCCCGGCATATAAACGCTTTCTTTTTGCCTCGCGCAAAGAAAAGGGGGCAAAAAATGTGACGGTAATTGAACTTGATTTAGAGCGCGGCGGAATCTTCAGCCTGGGTAGGACAGAGCAGCGGGATGGGCAAGGGACTAGTCAGTGGGGCATTCATGCTACTTTGGTCCCTTCTTTTGGCCCAAAGGGTCCCCCCCCTTCTTCCACTTTTCTACGTATTTCTTGGAGAGCACTTGGCCCTTTGGTCCGTCCTCCGGCGGCCTTTTAATTTTCATTCCCCCTCCCTTTATTTTGGTAGCCCGCCTTTCGCCGCCCAGGGGCCACTTCAGTCTCTGGTGTCGTGTTCTGTATAGCACGGAAGGATTGGTGATTTTTTAGGCCGTGTCTTCATCGTCGCAGGAGGGAGGAGAAATAATTTGCATAAAGAGGAGAAGAAAAAAAAGGAGGAGAGGGGCGCCGGAGAAAAATATGAAGAGGGGGGCTCTGAAAAATGGCCTGGAAATACAACAACGAGGACTAGAGAGACTGTGGAGGTAAGGCCGTCGCCGCTAGGAAAGGCATGAATAATAAAGAAATTTTAGAGATTCCCGCCTCACATAAAATTCCTCCGAGGCATGAAAGTAAAAATTGAGATCGAGCTAGCCAGACGCGAGACTTATTTAAGCGGCATTTTGATGCACGCTTTTATTCCGTTCTGGCATAAATTAGGCTTGCATCGCGCCTCCGTAAGGAGAGGAAAATAATAGTAGCTGAGACAGGTGGAGAAACTGGGGCGATCAAGGCGCATAAATTTGCGCCACAGGGTTTCACCCGTTTTGTACACTGCCTTGCAAAGTGCAAATGTAGGCAAACTTTTATTAATGAGGGCTACTATCCTTTTGTCTAATTTTCACCATATTCCGCCATTGGACGTTGGCGAATCCCGAACCCCTTGGCAGCATCCTCCTCCCACTCACGGCCATCCATCTTTCCGAAAGCCGTTCCACGCTGCGCGGCCACACAGTACACACAAAGGGGAAGAAGGCTCCCTCCCCCCTCGGACCCTCCAGAAAAGAGAATGAGAAACCGCTAATGAGATGGCCTTACTCTCGAGGAGGAGGAGGAGGAGGAAGGTAAGAGGGGGGATGCGCACTCATTGTCGATATTGATTGCGCCAGGCGGAGTAGAATTATTGTTGGGGAAGAGCCAGAAGGCGGAAAAAGATCTCTCGCGGGGAAATATCTCGAAAACGTAACTCATGATAGAAATGTAAAGCTGTCTAGAAGCGATTTCTTTCTTTGCTATTCTTGAAAGCTTCTGCCACTCTCCGTAAGCGCCGCCGGCCCGGTAGAGCACATGAACAATGCCGGCAAAAAATTAGAACCCCACAAAACGGCCCATAAATAGGAACATTTTATTTCTCACTCACCCAACCTTAAAAATCAATTTTCGTGTCGGTTGGTTCTTATTAAAGTGTCACAAAATTGAAAAAGCCGCTTAGATACTCAATAAAACATAATTACGACATCTCGTCGACTAGCTCCTCCGACTTACAGAAGGCCCTTTTGGACACTTGAAACTAGTGTTACGTAAGAAGAAAAGTGCAACATGCGCTGTTGTTGGAAAGGTTGAACAAATTCCCTCTTTTCTTTCCCCTTCCTCTCCATTTACGCCGTTCCAGATCAGAGGCCAACCGTTGAAAGTGGACCAAAAGGAAGAGAGTGGAGAAGAAAGAAAACCGTATAACAACAACAAGACCATTGTTTTGGTGACGACGTTTCGAGAAATGAAACGAAGAACGTTTTTGGCATGGTTTTGTCATCATTTCCTCCTTTTGGAACTCATTTCTTACTTTTCTATTTTTTCCGATATTTATTTAATACAGCTGTCCATACCGTAAAACCTAAACAGTTTTTGTGTTTTTCTCCATACCTGCATTTTATCAAGTCGATTAGACATACTTTTGCAGATAAATATGAATAGGCCTTAAACTCCCTCAGCAAGCCCGGCAAGGAAGACTAGAAGATACAGGTATCTTTTTCTCTTCTTCTGTCTATTTCGATATTTATAGCAGCAAAGAATGCTGGATGTTACAGTTTCATTTGCTTTGGCGCTAGAAGTATTTTGATTGGTTGGGAGAAGAGAATCATCATTTTGGCGTAAAACAGAGGTTTGAGTACTCCGGGGTTAATACACCTACTTTGCTTTAGAAGTTGTGCAGCAACGATAAGCTGGTCATTAGATAAATACAAGTCACGTGTAGTTTTACGAATTAATGGCAGAGGCTGCATTCCATCTCTTTTATTGACACGCCGCTTCCGCACGCACGTGACCATTTGCTGGATATGGATAGAAAGGTCTAATTGAGTCTCCCACAGGACAGTAAAATGGCGGCTTTTATTACTCGAGTCCCCCGGCTCTTTGAAAGCTGGCACATCTGTGGTTCGCCCATAGCTTATGATTTTAATCATAACTAGATCGCTCAAACCGCTTTTCCGCAGCGCGAATTACCCTAGAGAGTGCAAAAAGAGAAATTCACCATTCGGCAATAAGTCAAATAGACACAGCCCAATGACATGGCAAACAATTACGCAAAACCGTACCGCGCCCTGCAGTACTTTTTCCCATAACCTACCCCATACATGTACTGTATGTACTGTTTGTGTCCAGTTTGTCCATCATAAAAATAAAATGATATGGTTGAAACGAGCGGTGAGTGACAATTCAGACCCATATGGGAAGTTTTTTTTGGGGGGGCACATTGGGACGCCGCAGAAGTAAGGGTTAGACGACCGAAAGAGAATTCAGTCCTCGCCAGGACTTTGCCATGGACAAGCCGCGGCGTGGCGGCGGCGGCGGGTGCCGCCTCTCCTGCGGCCGCGCCGGCCCCGGAGCCGCAAGGTACGCGCAGGAGACGACGGTGCACGGGCTGAGATATCTGGTGGAGGCAAAGAACCCGATCGTCAAGTGAGGCATCTCATATTCTAGTCTTTAAAAACATCATTTGTGCTGCTACTTTAAGGAATTTTTTAAAAGAAAAAACTGATACTCTTGAGTCTTGTTCCGTTTGCTTTTTCTCCTACATTTCACCTGTTCATGCCACGGTCAGAATCGTGTGGCTCCTGTGCATCCTGCTGTGCTTCTGCCTGGCCGTGTACCTGAGTGTCCGAACCGTCCTCAACTGGCTGGGCAGCCCCACCGTCATCACCAACGTCGACTTCGTCCTCCCTCAGGACCACGACTTCATGCCCATGGTCACCGTCTGCCCAGCCGCCCCAAGCGTACTCCTCATGTTTTTCAGGCTGGCGGAGAAGTACAAGGACAGTTCGCAGATCATGAGTAGGCAAAATGTCGACCAACATTGAATATTTTTGGATGAACATGGTTTTTTAAAAAAAATAATAATCAGACAATGCGGCTATGAAGAACCTCGACTCTGCCATCGCACGCCAGGAGACGTACTCACGGATGAACAAGAACGTGGCGGCATTCTTCGCCCAGATCCAAAGGCCGGGAGTGCAAGGAGTAAAATTACAAAACCTTGCCTACGCAAAACAGCACGCTAATATAAATTATTCTTCAAAAAGGAGTTGAACACCGTCTTCGGGGCCTGCGCCTCTTTGGACACGGCCGAGTGCCAGTTCGTCAAACTGCTGGCGGGCGCCGCGCGCATTCAGCAGGCAAATTAGAAAAGACAAAAAATCATCGCAGCGGGGAAAGAAACATTAAAATTGTTTTTTCTACAGCCGGGCGTCGACATGAGGGAAGTGGCCAAGTCGTATCTCTCCAACAGGGTAGCGTCTGGCCAGGCCCCCACGCTGGAGACCTTGCGTGCTGCCCTGGAGGAACCCCTCGCCGACTCGGGGGGACCGGGGGGACCGGGGGGCAGCCCCGCCTCTACCCTGGACGAGAGCTACCCCTCAGGGCCGGGGTCCTTCTCCACCCTCATCGAGATGGTGTCGCTGTACGCAGTCTTCTTCCCGGTCTTTGGAGACACGCCCGACCAGAGCACCGGAGCGCTAGTAAAAATATTTGTGGTAGTTAAGGAGAAAAACTCCTGTTCCCCTTTTTAATTCTCTGTGTAGCCCGTTCTTCCCCTCAAGAAGATAACGGACCACTCCATCTCTGGATCTTCAAGTGGTTGGACGACCTCCAAGAGCCTCACCCTGCTGGCCCTCATGCTGGACGCGAAGCTAGACCTAGATCCGCCAAATAGCGTCTGTCGTCCTCTCATGTGGCCTCGATAATAACTTACGTCAACACTTTTTTAATGTCTGTGTAGAATGAGGACTCCATCGAGGTGACGGCTGCCAAGGCGCTCTTCTACCTCATGGGGGTCCAGCTGGGAGTGGAAGACAGCTCGGACGTCAACGATATAATGACGGCACTGAAGTGAGAAAAAAGCCTGCTGCATGCAGATAGAGATGGAAAAATATAGTACTATAGAGTTCTACTTTCAGTTACCCGGAGCCCGCCTTCTGGCCCGGGCAACGGGGCGGCCCCGGCTTCATCTCCTCCCTCCCCTGCGGCGGCGACGACCGTTCGCCCTACCACGTCAGGATGAGGGAGGTCGACTTCGAGTCCTTCTGCTCCGGCGGCGGCCCGGGGGACGACGAGGCCTGCAGGAAGTACTGCTCGCTTGTTTCTCTGAACGACACCATCCAGGCTAGGACGGCGGAGCTCTTCGAGATGTCGGTGGAGAGCCCCGGAGCGGAGGGATTCCCGGGCAGCCTGCTGCCCCTGTGCAGGTTCCAGGGGGGCGGCACGAACGAGACGGACGGACGCTGCTGGAGGAGGGTGGCCAACCACCACGGGGTCTGCTTCGCCAAGAAAACAGGTCTGGGGCAAAAAAAAAAAACTTTGATATGAAAAAACCTACTTCCACCACACAAAATCCGGCGGAAAAACAATATTACCCGACATAATCCCAATGTCTCAGACGGAAGCAAGAGCGACATCACCGGGACAGACGACGACAATGACAAGTTCCGCTTCGTCCTGGACCTGCAGGGCCACGACATGTCCCTGAGCGGAGCGGCGGGGATAACCTCGTCCAGGAGGAACTACCAGGAGTACACCGTCCTCGTCACTCAGCCGGACGAATTCGCGCCGGGAATGCTGGTGCGTACGAGAACGCCTCTTTGATGCACTTTTCTTGTTTTGTGAACAATATCTCCTTCCACTAGGTCTACGAAAAGGACATCTCCTACTTGTTCGGCATTGACGACGTGTACTAGTAAGTCCTGCATGGGACCAGGGCAATCTGCGGACGATTGACTGCAAAAATAGTCGGTTACATTGTTTCCGTCTCAGCACTAGACCAGACTCAAACACTTACATTCTTCCCTATACCCCACTTGCAATGCTCTTATCCAACAGATAATATGAAAAAAGCATATAATTTCATTTGCATAGATGGGCGAAGGGACCACCCATTTCTTCTATGTATGTATGATATTTATGAACTATTCCATATGCCAAATTTTAGTCAGCCTCCCGAGATCAACACCAACCCCAAGGTCAACTTCCCCCTGGAGGTCAAGACCAAGGTAGAGTCGGTCTCCATCGGCGAAGACTCCTACCGGGGCCTGGAGCCGGAAAAGAGGGGCTGCCTATACGGGGACGAGAAGGAACTGAATCACTTCCCCGCCTACACCCAGGCCAACTGCGTCCTGGTGCGCCAAGACAACGGACACGTGGAAATTCAAAAATAAAAAATCAGATCCAATTACAAATTGCAGGAGTGCGCGTGGCTCCACGCGAGGGATAAGTGCAACTGCGTTCCCTGGTTCCTGAAGGAGACCCTGGGCGAAGGCACAGCCCTCTGCGAGATCAGGGGAAACCGGGTGAGCAAGATCGTATGCGCAAGATAAAAATCGGACGGAATTCTGCATTCGTTTTCTACCTATAGTGTTTCCACAACCTGCTGTTGGACCGCTACAAGCTGGAGGACGCCTGCGCCTCCGGTTGCAAGCAGGACTGCGAGCGGACACGCTACTCCTTCTCCACCGTCTGGGACATCGGTTCCAGCAAGCTGCTGTACCGTAAACAGGAGTGATACTTGCGCCCCTTCATTTTGTGTAGTAAAAGTTTCGCGCGCCTCCACTGCTCCATGCAGGGACGACTCCCTCGACCCCTGGTACGGCAAGAACGAGAAGAACGAGATCTACTACGACTACGTGGCCGAGAACAAGACCGGAGCGGCGGCGGCGGCCGGGGTGAAGGAGGCCTTTGACGAAATCAAGCGGGGGACCACCGGGGGAGCGGACAAGAGCATGAGAAAATTGTACGACTCTCTTCAGTTCCCGTTAAAAAATGCTCAATAGTTTTCTCGCCGTAGCCTGATGGACTCCGTAAAATTGCTACGCGTGTCGGTGGACCGGTCCCCCACCCTTAGCATCGTGCACACCTCCACCGCCACCATCGTGGACGTCATCTCCGGCATCGGCGGGAACCTCGGCCTCTTCACCGGCTTCTCCGTCCTCAGCGGAGTCGAGTTGTTCTACTGGATGGGAGAGGCATTCATTAGAACATGATTTTGCTCATAGGATTGTCGACGACAGTGAATTAATGCGTAGTACTTAAGGCTAAAGCTTTACGTTTCTTTAAAATAAAACTGCGACCAACGACGCCATGTTTCGGTTATTTCCATCAAAAGAAAAGGACAAAGAAAATGTTCACTATTCAAAATGACGATCGTTTTTTCACTAGTCATATTTGGGCTTGTGGTCACCCTTTCTTGTAAATCTATGTATCGAGTTTTGAATCATTTTAAGGCAAATGACTACATTCATGCACACGAGAGAAAAAAGCTAAACGGTCTTGTGTATTTACACGTAGGTATAAGTCATAAATAGCAGTAGACAGACGGTCAAACGAAGCACCCCTAGGCTATCGGTCGCCCGCGCCGTGATGATAATTCTCCCCACGAAATCCTCCCCCAAGGGCAAACAACTTCCTCTCTCTTCTACATTCGAGCGGCCGGGGCCCAAATGCACTTGCATGGGCCTGAAAGTAAGCGTAAACGTATACCGTACACACAAACAAAACGACCCTTGATTTTCGCAAAAAGTGTTTGTGAAAAAACTGCTTAATTGCTCCGTATTCTCCCCTCCTCGCATTCCGGAAGTTTGTAGGTTCTTTCTCCCTTTTTTACTCCGGCCGCAATCGGCGTGGGAGATCTTTTCTCTCTCTCTCTCTCTCCGTCGGCATCCGAAACCAACATCAGCCTGTCGGACCAAGCTTGCAAGGTCGGAGGCTCGGCGGTGAAAAAACATTAAAAAAGAGGAGGGGAATTGACGACAATTGAGAAACTTTTTTCTCGTTTTTGCCGAGTCCCTTTATTCTTCGTACGTTCGAAAGGCACTTTTTTTTTGGCGAAGTGGTGAATTTTGTCCTGGTGTTTTCAACCGCCGGTCCCGCGAGCTGCAAAAGGGAGGGAGTGTATTAGCGCGAAGGGGGCTTTTTACCGTCCAATTGCCCTTTTCTCTCTCCCTGTTGTTTCCCGAAATTTACTCGAATCTAAATGGACGAAGCAGAAGGGGAGAAAAAGGGCGTTTCGTGGCCGGACGAGGAAGTGCGCCTAAAAATTGCCTTTTTTGTCCCGAAAAAAGAGGGAATGAGCCGAGAATGAGATGCAAGAATAAAACGGACGCGGCGGAACATCTGTCGCACGATACACGCCTGACAAGAATACATCGGTGGATCTTCCTCCACCTCTTTTTTTGCTTGCATTTGCTTATGCTTACATTTTCGCTTACGTCACACACACACACTCTCCGCGGGGGGGCCTCTTCCTGCCGCGTTCGCCCGCCGCCCTCCTCCCTTGCGGGCGGCTTGGAAGAAATGCAATTTGACGTATATTTCTGACTTCCAAATAAACTTTGGCGTTGCGTCAGGCAGAGGCGAAGATGAAAAAGACGAAGCTTATTATGCCTTTCACTCCGCAGCCCCATCCGTCTCTTTATTGAAATGAAAAAAAGTGCTGGGCTACGTCTTCGTATATGGAAGGAAAAGGAATGTGGCGGAATTATATGTGGAAAAGGAGGCAAAGAAATGAATGAGACGAATCCCCGGACAAATGAGCGTCTCGCATCCCAAGACACGAAAAAGTCGAAAAGAGAAGGAAAGAAATACAGAAACACGTGTGTGAAGGGAATGCCTTTGGTTGTTCCTCCCCAACCTCAAGCCCCACATGCAAAGAAAAGGCGTCGCTCGTTCGCCGGTATTGTTCCACCCACATTTCAAGGCGCCTCCTCCTCCTCCGCAAGGAATTAAAAGCCGCCGCCACCGTAGGAGAAGACGATGGCTTCGTAGGCATCGTCGGTAGCTGCGGCCGCGGAGGGGGAACGATAAAAGGGATTGTTTTTGGAGGGGGAAAAAGTGGGAAATATGGGAAACGGACGTACGTGCGCGCGCGAGGGAGAAAGATAAAATTGCGGTTTTCCGCAGAAGACCGTCAAAAACCCCTAGCTCGCACAACAGGAACGATCCTACCAAACAGCCATTTCGCCTCTTTTCTTGCTCGTATACCTACGTACTCCGTCCAAGCAATAAGACCGCTCCGACCGCTGGTATTTCGCCGATTTCCTCTCCTCCTCCCCCCCCACCTCTTTCTCCTCGCTTTTCTCCGCCCGCGGGGGTCTCGACGGAGACGGAAAAGGAGGAAATGCCGCTGAGAAAAAAAAAGCAAAAAAGGGAACCAGAGACTCTGTTTCTAATTCTCGGACCCACGTAGGGTTACACACCAGGCGCCAAAGGGAAAACACAGGTCCGAAGATAGACAGGCGTATTCTCGTCGGGGCAGCTATAGGGTTTTGTCTGCTCTGGAAAAGCGGAGAAGACCATGTGAAACTGGTACTTCCTTAGGGACTACTTTGGCATGCAACAATTAAGAATACAACTGTTCTTTAAAAGATACTACCACGTTTTACGGTAATAATGTCTGCAGTACGGCAATACGTATTACAAGTTCTGACCGTCGCAAAATTGATCTTAAATAGTCCGCGGGGGAAGAGAGTATAGAATTTGCTGTTTGCTCATTCCTCCATACCTGCAAGAGCCTTTTGCAAACACCAATGTTTGCTCCTTTCCCCTTATCCATATCCCCTCCCGCTTTCCGTCCTAAAACCACCAACCCACCCTCCCCCCGCACAGACCGGACGAGAAGACAATCTTTTTCTGGAGGGCAAGGGGAAAAACAAACAGTTCAACACCGCCCAGTCTCCAACTCCCACACGCGCGCATGGCTCGACTGTGTATTACTATATGATGATCCAAAAAAAGAACGGTCTGGCCTGTAAGAGGAAATTAGTCTACGTAGGTCGGGGGTGTGCTGTACAGTTCAGTTCAGAACAGTCAGTACCGAAATTTGCCGCCCCCGCCATTGGACGACCGATGATGATGAATCATCACCGCATACTGCGAATGCTCACACGCGGAAACGAAAAAGGGCGGCGTAAAAAATCAGGAAAAACGAGGGCGGAAGCGACCTCTCTCTCTCTCTCTGTGATAGTCGCAATTGGTCCGTCTACTTAAAGAAGAAAGAAGTGCAAAAATAGGAGTGTGCAAAAATGGAACCCCGCCACATTCTCCGAAGAAGATATTTGCTGTGCATTTGAGTTTACTTCCACCCACTTGGACTTTTGCGCGGAGGAGCGCCAAGATCGAACTCTCTCCTTTTCTCACCCCCGGCTTTGGCGACTTATCTCTGCCTCCTCCGCCCCCCTCGTTTAGGCGACCATATGGAACCGACAAGCCAAATCAGAGAGGAGCAAAAGAGAGGGAGGAGAGAGTGGCCAGGTGGAATTATCCAGGTGAGGGCGCCGAAGCTATGCATTTGGAGGTACCTAGGCGAAATCCAAGATATCAAACATTTACCAATGGGAGATTGTAACCACGCTTGGAATGTTATCTGCATCCCGGTTCGAATAGCGATATCAACTGCAAATTGTATCCAAAAGAGGGCGAATCTCAGTCCGATTTTTTTTTCTGGAAGAAAGAGAGAGATTACGTTGGATCCAGCGCGGCCAGTTCGACCACAGCGTATAAACGTAAAAAAGGGAAAAGGCGCAATTGACTACGTAGTAGTAGAAGGGATCGAAAAGGCGCACGCGCCTCTTCTTTCTTTTCCCAGTGGGACGTTGACTACTGCCACTCAACGGCGGCATTTTCCGAGCATGTGTGTTTGGACTTACTACGCATACGCGTATATTCGACACTGCGGGCCAGAGCGCGCGGACGGATAGAGCGTCTGTTTTTTGGACAATATCCGTTGCCGGCAGCTCTCCAGCTCCCCCCTTTTGGACTGGCGCTTACAAGAGATTGTTTTACCAATATACTCTTGGATTTCCAGTGGGAAAGAGCCCTGCTTTTTTTCCTTTTTCGTCACACACATCTTCTGCGTAGCATATCAGTCGACTCCTCGGGGCATTCCCCCTCCTCCGCCTCTCATAATGGGAAACAAACCACCCCGCAGCAAGAGGAGGCTGAGGCGGAGGAGGTATGAGGCGTGTCCAACTTTTTTTCGTCTTCGCTCCGAGGTTTCTCCGCGGCGCCCCTTTTTGCCTCGTCGTGTTTTCACCTTTCCCCCCCTCCTCACCGCATACCATAAAGCAAGAAAGGCCTCCTCGTCGGATTTCCCCTAAGGGATCTCCCTCCTCTTTTTTCCTCCTTCCCCCTCATCTCATCTGACTCACACCGCTTAGCATCCTTTTTAACTCCTAGCTCTTCCTCCTCCTCCGTCCGCTCTGTTCCCATGCCAAAAGTGATTCATGCCCCGCTGCCCCAACCCGCCGCATTCCTCCATTTTTCTCTCGTCTGACCCGCCCACCCGCGGTGGAGGAAAAGAGAGAAGCCGAGAAACACTGCACCTCCCAAATCCACACATCACGCGAAAAAAAAAATCGAATTTCCAAGGAACATCCCACGGAGGGGCATCTCCTCAAACCAGTCTATCTGTGCATCACTCTGAGGGGAAACAGGTGTGCTTTCCTCTCTCCGTCGCCAGAGAGAGAGCGGTCGCCAAAAACATCCAGAGGATCCTCCTCCTCCTCCAACT
>JAAUYJ010192339.1_pt1 | contig 13576 bp, 11 predicted proteins | sample 7278031 | NCBI WGS metagenome assembly JAAUYJ01 (sample SAMN14350222, study PRJNA611818) | marine sediment metagenome | isolation source: surface marine sediment (1.8m) | place: French Polynesia: Moorea | collected 2018-08 | reverse complement strand
TTGAACGCGATCCCCGAACCGCCGCCGGCGAGCGCCGGCTTGCCCCAGCGGCCGGTGGTGAACCGCAGGGACTGGGGAGCGCTGCCCAGATAAGCCCCGAGGATCGTGCGCAATGCGGCACGGCCGGCGGCAAAGGCGACCCGCCTGCGATGGTCGACCAGGCGCGATGCACGCTGGCGTTCCTCCGCCGAAAGCGCGGCCTCGCCCTCGGCCAAATGCGGCGCCAAGCGGTCCAGTTCGATACGCCAGATCTCGACCTCTCCGGGTTGCGCTCGACGCATGGCGCCCCCCGGCTCAGGCCTCGCGCACGCCCAGAAACGCGAGCACGGCCCGCTGGAACTCTTCGGCGGCGACGACAGGAAAGAAGTGGCCGCCGTCGGGCAGTATGGCGAGCTCCGCACCCGGGATCAGCTCCGCGAGGGTCTCGGAGTGGTAGACCGGGGTCACCAGGTCGTCCTGGGCACCGAGCACGAGTGTCGGTGCCGCGATGCGCGAGAGATCGTCGCGCCGGTCATAGGCGACGATCGCTTCGATGCGGCTCAGCATGATCTCCGGCGTCGAGGCGGCGGCCGCACGGGCCTCCTCCTCGAGCACGGCCGCCATGTTCTCCTGGATCCACCAGGGCGGCCGCATGAACAGCGAGCTGAGCTGGGCGTAGGCGGCCATGCCGGCGTCGCGCAGCACCTGACTGCGTATGTCGAACAGGCGGCGAAAATAGTCGTCCGCGGCGGTCCAAGTGGCGCTGAGCACCAGACGATCGATCAGCTCGGGCCGGTCGATCGCCAAGCTCTGGCCGATGACGCCACCGGTCGAATGGCCGATCAGATGGGCGCGTTCGTAGCCGAGGCCGACGATGAGCTGGGCCACGTCATCGGCCATCTGCTCGATGGTATAGCGCATCGAGGTGCGGCTGCTTTGGCCGGTGCCGCGGTGGTCGTGCAGCACCACCGAAAAGTGCTCAGACAGCCGCTGTAGGTGGCCCGACCAGAAGGCGCCGACCCCGCCCAGGCCCGGAACCAGCAGCAGCGGTGGCCCCTGGCCGTGGACCTCGTAGTAGATCCGGTCGCCGTCGGTGAGATCTTGGAAGGGCACGGCCGGTCAGGAGCTCAGCTGGTCCTGCGGGCCGACCTCGGCCAGGTGCTCGCCCTCGCCCGGCGGCGAGGCGTCGAGGCGTGTGAATACCGTCGCGGCCTCGATCTCCCCCACGTTGTCGGGCCGCGGGAAGGGCTCCGGAGGCGCCTCGCCCGCCTTGCGCGGCCGCCCGATCGCCTGAAAGAAGTCTTCCAGGCCGCCCGGGCGCAGCAGCCACGTCATCTTCAGATCGTCCGCGCCGTCGTTGTGGATGCTGTGCTTGTTCCACGGCCCGACGTAGACCATGGTCCCGGGCCGGAAAGGATGGTCGACGCCGTTCAGCCGCACCCGGCCCTCGCCTTCGAAACAGAACAGCAGCTCCTCGTGCGCGTCGTGCCAGTGCTCGCGCACGTGGCCGCCCGGACCGATCGCCTGCACGCCGCTCGAGAAGCCGTCGATCGAGGGATCGTTGCGCGGCGAGACCTTGACCTCAGCGTAGCCGTTGGCCGGCACCGGCTGCCAGTAGCTTTCGCCCTCGTCGGGCTGGACCACGAAGGCGGGTCCGCGCGCGGTCTCGTCCATGCCGTCTCCTCCCAGGCCAAACCGAGGCGGCCATGCTAGCGCGTTATCCGCCCGAGTGAAAACGGCGCGGGCCTCTTGGTCGCCGCCCGAGAGGATGCGATAAGACCAGTTCCTTGAGCGGGGAGGATCCCGTGAAGATCACCAAGATTACCGCCTTTCAGGTCGACCTGCCGCTGCACGAGGGCAGCTACAACTGGTCCGGCGGCAAGTCGGTGAGCCTGTTCGACAGCACGGTGGTGCGGGTCGAGACCGACGCCGGCCTGGCCGGCCACGGCGAGGTCTGCCCGCTCGGCCCCTTCTACCTGCCGTCCTACGCGGCGGGCGCGCGCACCGGGATCGCCGAGCTGGCGCCCGATCTGATCGGCCAGGACCCGACCGAGCTCGACGTGCTGAACCGGCGCATGGACCGCCTGATGAAGGGCCATCCCTACGTCAAATCGGCGCTCGACATGGCCTGCTGGGACATCCTCGGCCAGGCCGCGGGCGTCCCGCTCTGCACGCTGCTGGGCGGGCGCGACGGCGAGGCCGTCCGGCTCTACCGCGCCATCTCCCAGGAGGCGCCGGACAAGATGGCGGCGCGGGTCGCCGGCTATCGCGCAGAAGGCTACCGCCGCTTCCAGCTCAAGGTCGGCGGCGGGGTCGAGGACGACATTGCGCGCATTCGCGCCTGCGCCGCCGAGCTCGCGCCCGGCGACGTGCTGATCGCCGACGCCAACACCGGCTGGCTACCGCACCAAGCCATGCGCGTCGTGCGCGCCGTGCGCGATCTCGACGTCTACATCGAGCAGCCCTGCCTGAGCTACGAGGAATGCCTGGGCATCCGTCGCGCGACCGACCACCCTTTCGTGCTCGACGAGTCGATGGACGGCATCGGCATGCTGCTGCGCGGCCAAGCCGACCGGGCGATGGACGCGGTCAACATCAAGATCAGCAAGCTGGGCGGCATCACCAAGGCGCGGCGGGCGCGCGACCTCTGCGTCGAGATGGGCATCGCGCTCACCATCGAGGACTCCTGGGGCGGCGACATCGTGACCGCCGCCATCGCCCACCTGGCGCATTCGACGCCCGAGCCCTTCCGCTTCACCGCGACCGATTTCAACAGCTACGTGACGCGGAGCATCGCCGAGGGCGCGCCGGCGCGAAAAGACGGCAAGATGGCCGCATCGACCGTGCCGGGACTCGGCGTCACGCCGCGCCCGGAGGTGTTGGGCGCGCCGGTCCTGGAGGTAAGCTGAGTCTTGCACCGGGGGCCGCAGGAGCATGTAGTGGGACTGCCGCGACGGGGCGGCCAATGCCGGGAAAGGGAATGCCATGTTCAGAGGTGTTGATTGGACCGGGGTATACCCGGCGGTAACGACACAGTTTCGAGCCGATCAGTCGCTCGACCTCGAGGCAACGGCGGCGCACATCCGCATCCTGCTCGACGCCGGCGTGCACGGCCTGATCATGCTGGGCACGGTGGGCGAGAACACGGCCCTCGAAGCCGAAGAGAAGCGCGCCGTCTTGCGCATGGCGGTCGAGACCGCAGACCAAAGGGTGCCGGTCTTGAGCGGCGTCGCCGAGTGCTCGACCGCGCTCGCCTGCCGCTACGCCGCTGACGCCGAGGAGATCGGCCTCGACGGCCTCATGGTGCTGCCGGGCATGGTCTACAAGTCGGACGAGCGCGAGACGCTGAACCACTTTCGCGAGGTCGCGCGCGCCAGCGCCCTGCCGATCATGGTTTACAACAACCCGGTTTCCTACGGCGTCGACGTCAGCCCGGAGATGTTCGCCGAGCTGTCCGACGAGCCGACCCTGGTCGCGATCAAGGAGTCCTCCGACGACCCCCGGCGCCTGACCGACCTCGTCAACGTCTGCGGCGAGCGCTACATCCTGTTCTGCGGCGTCGACGACCTGATCCTGGAATCGGTCATGCTCGGGGCGGTCGGCTGGGTCGCCGGCATGGTCAACGCCTTCCCGGCCGAGAGCCTGCGCCTGTTCGAGCTCGCCAAGGCCGGCAAGTGGCAGGAGGCGCGCGCGCTCTACCGCTGGTTCATGCCCCTGCTGCACCTCGATACCGACGTGAAGCTGGTGCAGTACATCAAGCTGGCCCAGGCCATGGCCGGCCTCGGCAGCGAGACCCTGCGCCACCCGCGCATGCCGCTCGAGGGCGAGGAGCGGGCGCGGATCGAAGGGATCGTTCGCGAGGCGCTGGACACGCGCGAGAAGCAGGCGGCGGAGTAGACGCGTGATGCGTAGGGCGCAATAGCGTCAGCGTATTGCGCCGGATGGTTTTAGGCCACAAACCCGCACACATCCGGCGGGTTACGCTTCGCTAACCCGCCCTACACTGCCTCCGCCGGGCACACGATCGTCTTGAGCACGCCCTCCGCGCGCCGCGCCGTGAAGGCGAAGGCTTCGGGCGCCTGCGTCAGGTCGTAACGGTGCGTCACGATCGAACGCACGTCGACCTGACCGGACTCGACCAGCTCGATCGCCTGGGCCCAGACATCGCCCATGCGCCGAACCAACTTGATGGTCAGGCCCTTGCGCCTGGCGAGGGCGGCCTCGAGGTGGTAGCTGTCGCCTTCGGGGATGCCGGCGATGACGACGCGGCCGCCGATGCGGCTGGCCTCGGCGGCGTGCTGCAGGCCGGCGGCGGAATCGGTCGCCTCGAGCACCAGGTCGGCGCCGCGGCCCTTGGTCCAGTCGTGGACCGCGCCGACCCGGTCGCCGCAACGATCGGCGCCCAGAGCGCGTGCGCCCTCGGCGCGGTAGGCTACGGGATCGATGGCGTAGACCTCGGCCGCGCCGGCCAGTCGGGCGAGGCGCACCATGAGCAGGCCGATCGGCCCGCAGCCGAGCACGGCGACGCTCTCCCCCTCGCGCGCCTTGGCCAGGTTCATGGCGTGGACCGCGACGCCGAGCGGCTCGAGCATCACGGTGGCCGCGGTGTCGAAACCCGCCGGCACCGGCAGGATGCTCTGGATCGGCGCCGCGAAGTATTCGGAGAGGCCACCGGGATGGGGCGGCGCGCCGGAGAAGACGATGTTGGGGCAGAGGTTGACGTGGCCGGCCTCGCACCATTCGCAGTGGCCGCAGTGCTTGCCGGGCTCGACCGCGACCAGCGTGCCGGCCGCCAAGCCTAGGCGCTCGGCGCCTTCGTCGGTCACCTCGGCGGCGATCTCGTGGCCCGGTACGAAGAGTTCGTCGACCACCACGCCGCCGATGCCGCCCTCCTGATAGTAGTGAAGGTCGCTGCCGCAGATGCCGATGCCGCGGATCTTCAAAAGCGCCTCGTCCGGCTTCGGCTCGGGGAACGGCAGCACGCCCAGACGAACGTCCTTGGTCCCGGCCAGGAACGCGGCCCGCATGGTCTCGGGTCGTTGTGCCATCACGGTCACAATACTATGGCCTGTTCCCGTTCACTGCGATCTTGCCTCTGAGCCTTCAGCCGGCAGACGTTACGGCCTCCCGCGGACGAAACAGCAAGACCCACTTGTCTCTCATCGCCCGACAAAGAGGCCGGGCGGGTGGTTACGAAAAACCACCCGCCACGGCTAGACGCTCGCAGGGAAGCAAAAACGGATTGTCGAAACGAGGGCTGGACCCGGCGCATGTACGGCCAATGCGGTGGCGGACTTGCGCCGTTCGATCATGGTTCGCCTCGCCAGTCCAAGCCGTGTGAACCAGGGACTTCGCTTCGCTTCCTGGAAAGAAGCTAAGCCCCAGTAGATAACGTATCTTGAGATCATAACATATGTAAGAAGGAAATAACATATGTTTCACCCTTGCCGCAGGCCGCGAAAATCCGCGCGTCGAGGCGGCCCGGTGCCACGCCGAGGGAGCGATGACAGCGCTCTCATCGTGAGGAATGCACATCCTTCCCTGCGCGGAGCTCGCGGTCAGCTTGCCGACTCGCTGAGCCGGCCCGCCGTCGCCTCATCGGTGATCAGGACGTCGGCATAGCCGCCGTGCAGCACGCCGCGGATGATCGAGACTTTGGACTCGCCGCCGGAGGTGACGACCACCTTGGGGATTCGTTTCAGTTCCTCGGGCGCGAGCGCCAGGACCCGCCGGTTGATCGGGTGATCGACGATGCGGCCCTCGATGTCCAGGAAGTGGCCGAGCAGATCGCCGACCGCTCCTGCGGCCTTGAGCGAGCTCAGCTCCTCTTGCGTGATCAGGCCGAGCCGGCGGATCGTCGATGTGTCGGTCACGTCGCCGGCGCTGACCAGTGCCAGATCGACGTGCTTGGCCCTCTCGTAGACCTCCTTGAGCACCTCCTGGTCCAAGAAGAGGTCGCGCGAGGCCTCGGTGCTGGTGAAGGCCGGACCGGCCAGGTAGTAGCACTCCGCGTCGAACAGGTCGGCGAAACGCGCTGCGGTCTCGTAGGTATTCATGGCCGAGCCGCGCGTCAGCCCGCCGAGCAGGGACACCACGGAAAGATCGCGCAGCGGTCGGCGCTGGATCGAGCGCAGCGAGATGCGCAGGGTCCGGCCCCAGCCCAGCCCGACCGACTGGCCGTCCCGGAGCTCGCCCGAGATATAGGTGCCGGCCGCGACGCCGAGCACCTCGGGAACGTCCTCCTCCAGCGCCGGACTGGGGACGACGACGACTTCATCGAGCCCAAAGGCGCGCTCCAGCTTGCGTTCCAGCTCGATGCAGGTGGTCAGCTTCGAGTTTATGCGGATCTGCACCAGCCCTTCCTCGCGGCAGGAAGCGAGGATCCGGTTGACGCGGATCCGATTGATCCGCAGGCGCTCGGCGATCTGCCGCTGGGTCAGGCCTTCGACGTAGTAGTACCAGGCGATCCGCGTGCGCAGCTGGTCGTGCGGATCGACCGGCGTCGCGGAACCGACTCCCTTGTCGGGCGGCACCGCGGTGCCGCTACGCGCTTTCTTTGCAGTACTTCTCATCGAGCGCTTCCATCTTGGCGTCCTTCGAAGCCGAGCGACCGCCCTGGGAATCCGATTTCATCCGGATGTCCACCAGCATGTGTGCCACCGACGGCGCGGCGATCGGGCTGCCCAGGTTGGTGATCGTCGCTCCGTCGCTGGTGATCGCCTTTTCGGCCGAAGAGGGGCCGGTCACGCGGACCGCACGAACCCAAGGCACCTGGTTGGCGACGATGGCTATATCCCCGCAACTCCCGCATACCTCTATGCTGCGGTCATAGTCACCCCGGCTTACCGATTCGGCAAGGGGCGCGCCAACTTGGGGGTAATCGATCGCCGCCTCCCTGGTCACGCCGATATCGACCACTTCGCAGGCTTGGCTCCGGAGACGGTCGCGCGGGACATTTCTGCGCGGCAGGCCGAACTGATCGACATCTAAGATGATCCTCTCCTTAATCTCCCGCCCTGCCATCAAGCGCCAAACCCCACCCGGTCACGTGAAGCGATGGAATTCACTCCAGGGGAGGTCTAAAGGAGCGTCGTCGCAGATCGCTTCCAGCAAGCTGCGCGCCAGCGGCAGGTCCGCACCCTCGAGCTCGCCGTCGCTCATCATGCGCTTCAGCGTCGAGCCGATCGCCAACGCGAGTTCGGCGCCTTCGATCGTGTCGTCAGGCATGCGCTCGGCCTTTGCGCGCGAGTAGACATGGCCGGCGCCGAGCAAGCGTCCCATGCGGCTGTTGCGGCCGCCTTGGATCGTGACGTAGAGATCGCCGGTGCCGGCCAAGCCGCGGACCGTGTCGGGAAGTCCGCCCAGGGATTCGACCAGCAGGTACATCTCCTGCACCGCCTGGGCGTAGAGTGAAGCCGCCGGGTTATGCATGCGCGCGCCGTTCACCGCCACACCGTCGCGGTCGAGCAGGCCCTCGGAAGACCCGACCCCGATGGCGTAAAGGTTCTTGAAGGCCGCGCAAAGCTCGACGCCGGTCTGATCGCCGCTGCCGCGCACGTGGTAATAGGGCGCGGCCACGAGCTCGGCGAGCCTCTCGACCAGAGCGGGGTCCGGATGGGTAAAAACCACCGAGCTGTGACGCAGCGCCGCCAGCTCGCCGGCGATGCAGGGCCCGGCCACAGCCGCCACGGGCGCCGGCGGCGCGTCCAGCTCGGCCATGCGGCGCAGAACTACGTCGGGAATGATGCTGAGGCCGCCGTCCTCCGCGACCAAGCCCTTGGTCAGGATCAGTATCGGGATCGGCCGTGTCAGCAGCGGCGCGAGCTGCCGGCAGGCCCAGTCGACGCCGGGGGAGCTGACGCCGAAGACGATCAGGTCCGTGTCGTCGCCCAAGGCATCGCCCAAGCGGTCGTGAGTGAAGGGCGTCACGGACTGCGGCAAACGGCACTTTAGACTGGAGTGCACGCCGCTCTGCGCCAGCGATTCGATGATGTGACGGTCCAGATGTGTGCCGACCAGCCGCACGTCGTGACCCCGGTCACTCGGCGGAAAGGAGAAGGCGCTGCCCATGACGCCAGCACCCAGGATCAGGATCTTGGCCATCAGCGCTCCCCTGCCGCGAAGGCGACCAGCTTGTGACTGGTGGCGGCCGTCGCGTCGTAGAGCTCCTGGTAGATATCGAGCAGCGATCGGTAGTCCGCGCCCGGCTCGGCGCGCGGCTCGATCGCCTCGGTGCGGCCGGCCATGGCCCCGGCGGCCTCCTTGATGCTCGGATACCAGCCCGCGCCGTAGGCCGCGATCATGGCCGCGCCCAGAGCCGAGGCCTCGACGGTGTCGGACACGAGCACCGGCCTGTTCGAGGCGTCGGCCAGCATCTGGCACCAGAACCGGCTCGAAGCGCCGCCGCCGATCGCCAGGTACTCCCTGATCTCGAGACCCGCGCTGCGCTCCATCAGCTTCGAGCGCCAGACTTGGTCGAGCGTGATGCCCTCGATCAGCGCGCGGTACACATGCGCCGGGCCGTGGCCGCCGCCGAATCCGATCAGGCAGCCGCGGGCGTCGGCATCCCAGTGCGGGTCCATGACGCCCGACCAGTAAGGCAAGGCCAGGAGACCCTCGGCGCCAATCGGCAGAGCGGCCGCCGCCGCTTCGAGCTCGGCGAAGGCTTCGGCGTCGCTGCGCCCGCCTGGGGTGAACTGATCGACGAACCAATTGACCAAGAAGGTGCCGGAGCGCAGGCAGTTCTCCTGGATGTAGCCCTCGCCGTGGGCCGCGATCTCGGTACGCCAGGCCTTGTCGTAGGCGTAGCGCGGCGACCAAACCCCCGACACGACGGCCGTGCCCAGGTTGACGTAGGCGCGATCGGAGCGGGTGCAGTCGGTGCCGAGGCCGGCGAGCTGGCCGTCGCCGCCGGCCGCGTATACCGGCGTCCCGGCGCGCAGGCCGGTGGCCGCGGCGGCAGCTTCCGTGACCTCCCCCAAGAGCGTGCCGGGCGGCAGGGCCTCGGGCATCTGCGCCTCGCTGAGGCCCAGCGCGGCGAGGATCTCGGGCGACCAGCGCTTGGCCTGGATATCGAAGAGGCCCATGGGGTCGGCACTGATCCAGCCGGTACGCGATTGTCCGGTCAGATGCCGGACCAGAAAGCACTGCACGTCGGCGAAACAGGCGGTCCGTTCGAAGACCTCCGGCTCGTGCCGCTTGACCCAGAGATAGCTGTAGACGCAGGGCGTCACGTTGGGATAACGCCCGGTGATGCGGTGAATTTCATCGGCGCCGATCTGTTCGGAAAGATCCGCCACCTCGCGGCGCGCGCGCTCGTCGAGCCAGGTTATGCCCGGCCGCAGAACCGCGCCTTGCGCGTCGAGAAAGGCCACGGTCTCCCGCTGATTGGAGATCGCCAGGCCGGCAATACGGCCGGCATCGACCTTGGCGAAAAGGTCGCGCAGGCTGGCCACGCAGGCCGACCACCAGTCCGCGGGATCCTGCTCGAACTGGAACAGCGCCGGGGTCGAGAGCGCGATCGCTGCCCGCCCCTCCGCCACGGCCTGCCCCGAGCGCTCCCAGGCGATCGCCTTCGTGCTCTGGGTGCTGGAATCGAGTCCGACGACGAGATCGCGGTCAGCGGTCATGTTCGGATCTGCTCGCCATTGTCACCGGCGTCGTTCGCATTCGCCCCTGCGAAACCTCGAAAACAGGCCAGGGCGTTCTCAAGCGCTGACGATCGCACCGGCCTTCCGGGCGATCCGACAAGCGTACCCAAGAAGCGTGCGTGCGCGGAGATGACGGCGCCGTTCCTCTCGCTTCTTCCCCTCGCCGCCCGCGCCCCGAGGCGCCCCCGAATTTCCCACCAGAGGTCGGCGTCATCGCTGCCGCCCTTCCTCCCCGATCGATCCGATCAGAACATTTGTATTGTTTGATTTACAGATGATCCAATGTGTTGAGGGTGCGCCCTCCGGCATTGCCTGTCAAGCGAGGCTGCGGCTCAAGTGAGTCCAAATTCGAACAGCGAGTGACCCTTCACAGCTAGGAACGGCTCCACTTCGGAGCTGTTCTTAAGATCCGCTCGGGGATCAAAAGGCGGGCATTCCTAGGGTCATGGAGCGGGACGGTGAGAAGTGACCCAGTCGAGAAGTTGGCCGAATAGACCTTCAGATCAGCTGGCGCCAGCAACCGTCTCCACATCCGTCGCGATCTGATTCGCATTTGCGATGATGTTGAACCACGTGCTCTTCGCGCGGGCCTCGGCGACGAGCGCGCGGATCCGATCTTCCGGAGCATCGCACTGCACTTCTATCTTCATGCGGATGTCTTGGTATCCCGGCGCCGCCGATCCAATGCCAAAGAAGGCACGGTCGTCGAAGTCGCCCTTCACGTCGATCTTGATCCTTGAAATTGTGATCCCGGATAGCACCGCGAGCGTCTTCATCGAAATCGCAACACAACCGGCCAATGCGGACAAACCGTAGACTCCGGGTGTCGGCGCCGTGTCGCCGCCACCGATCGATGCGGGTTCATCGATCTCGGTCCGCCATTTGTCGGACTGCGTGACGCACTTGATCCCCTCCTCCAGCGTAAGATGCACCGCCATCGTCCCCTCCGCCATCGACGGGCGGAGCTGCATTGCCTCCTGAGCTCGGTTCAGCGCCGCTCTGATTGCGTCGTCGCTGCTCATCTTCATGTCCTTTCCGTGACAGCTTTCCTTCCACGATGGTTTTACGAGTCTAGCGGCATCCGCAAAGTCGGGCCACTTCGGGTCCGAGCTAGACTTTGGCTTCTTCGGCGGGGCGGCGGGTGCGTCGGAAATGGACCGAATTCGGGCCCTCTGGCGCTTGTCGACCGCTCTATCGATGGCAGCGAAGAAGCATGGCGCGGCGGTTGACGGCAAGGTCTGACCCAAGGCGGAAATCTCTCTGTTCGCTGTCCGGCACATTTGATACCAACCACAGCCACAACCGATGTTGACTGGGAGCAAGCGATGAACGCACTGGATGTTCGGACCACCGACGGACGACGACGCTTGTATGACAGTGTTGTGGATACGATTGGCAACACGCCATGTATCCGTATCAACTCGCTGGCGCCGGAACATGTAAGGCTTTACGTGAAGGCGGAGTTCTTCAATCCGGCCGCATCGGTTAAGGACCGCTTGGCTGTCAGCATTATCGAGCAAGCCGAGCAGAGCGGCGCACTCAAGCCCGGACAAACGGTGGTGGAGGCAACAAGCGGAAACACGGGCATCGGCTTAGCGATGGTCTGCGCGGCGAAGGGTTATCCGCTTGTGGTCACGATGGCGGATAGCTTCTCGATCGAACGACGCAAGCTGATGCGATTTCTCGGCGCTAAGGTCATACTGACGCCGCGGGCGGAAAAGGGCTTCGGCATGTATCGGAAGGCCGTAGAGCTGGCCGAGGCCAACGGTTGGTTTCTCGCGCGGCAGTTCGAGACCGAGGCCAACGCGCAGATCCATGTCAATACGACAGCGCGTGAAATCCTGGCTGATTTCGAGGGCGAGCGTCTCGACTACTACGTGACCGGTTACGGTACAGGCGGCACGATCACCGGCGTCGGCCGCGTATTGCGCGAGACCCGGCCCGAAACCAGAATCGTCCTCAGCGAGCCGGCCAATGCGCAGCTCTTGGGCAGTGGGCGTGCCCAGGGACGCAACGAGGACGGGTCACCGTCTGAGAGCCACCCGGCGTTCGAACCACATCCCATTCAAGGCTGGACGCCGGATTTCATTCCGCTGGTCCTGCAAGAGGCCATTGACGAAGCCTATTACGACGAGCTGATCCCGGTCCCCGGGCCGGTCGGCATCGAATGGTCGAAGAAGCTGGCCCAACGCGAAGGCATCTTCACCGGCGTATCCGGCGGCTCGACTTTCGCCATTTCTATGGAGATCGCTGAGCGGGCTGAGCCCGGATCGGTCATCCTTTGCATGCCGCCGGATACCGGAGAGCGCTATCTTTCATCGCCGCTGTTCGAGACGATTGAGGAAGACATGACGGAAGAAGAGATCGCGCTGTCGCTTTCGACGCCCGGATACCATATGCCCACGAGCTAGCTCGATTCCATGACCGCTTCCGGCTACCGACAGTCCGGCCGATCGACGGTGTTCGACGGCCGATTTCCAATCCAAGAGCAGCCGTTCACCTTGACAGCTCCGCAGGGCTCGGTCGGGTCGCTATCCGCCGTTCTCTCGAACCAGAACCCAGGCACCACGGGCGACCCGACGGCTCGACAGGCGCATCAAGCCCCCACCGCCGCGGCGACGGGCGACGGAATCTGCGCCGCGCCCAGGCAGGACTCCCCGTCGCGCAGAGCAAGCAGCGGGTTGGCGTAGGGGTTGGGCGTCAGGATCGCCTGCACGACCTCGACAGGCGCAACGGCGGCCACGGCCTCGGCGACGGCCGGTGGCAGGCGGTCGTCGACCAGGATCCGCCCGGCGCCGTCGACATTGAGGCGCGGCTGGTGCACCGCGGCCTCAGGCTCAAGGCCGCAATCGACCAGGAATGAGGCGAGCTGGAAGACCGCGGGCAGGATGCGACGGCCGCCCGAGGCGCCGAGCGCAAACCAGGGCGCGCCGCCCCGGGTGGCGACCAGGGGGCACATGTTGGAGAGCGGCCGCTGGCCCGGGGCGATGGCGTTGGGGCCGCCGGGGCGCGGGTCGAACCACATGATGCCGTTGTTCATGAGGATACCCGTCTGCGGCAGTACCACTTTGCCCCCGAACAGCGACAGCAGGGTGTTGGTGCAGGCCACCAGGTTGCCCTCTGCGTCCGCGACAGAGAGATGGGTGGTGCTGCCTTGGCCTCTGGTGTCGCCATCGTGCCCCATGGTCGCGAAGCGGGTCTCGTAGGCGGCCTGCAGAGACGACGCATAGGCCGCGTAGGCCTCGGGGCCGGGCGCGCCGGCGGCGATCTCTGGCAGGCGGGCCAGGGCGTCGGCGAAGCTGGGCCCGGCGGTCAGGCCCGGCGCGAGGTGCAGCTGCGTGCCGGCCCGCTCGACGCTTAGCGGCTCGACGATCCGGGCGCGGTAGCCGGCCAGATCCTCGGCCGCGAGAACGCCGCCGCCCACCGCCATGTCGGCGGCGATGGCCCGGGCGATCTCGCCCTCGTAGAGGTCGCGCCGGCCGGCCCGCGCCAACTGCTCGAGGGTGGCGGGAAGGGCCCCGAGGTCAAGGTATGCCGCGCCCTTCTCCGCGGCCACGGGCGGCAGGCCGTCGGGCAGGTATACGGCGCGGGCCGCCGCGTCCTCGGCCAGGCCCCGCGCCTCGCCCGCGACCTTGAGCGTGGTCCACCAATCGACCGGGTGGCCGCACCGGGCCAGCTCGATCGCCGGCGCCAGGGCCTCGGCCCAGCCGAGGCTGCCGAAGCTCTCCTGGGCGAGACCCAGACCGTCCACGGCGCCCGGCACGGCGACCGAGAGATGGCCCCGCACGTTGCGTTCGCCCTCGACCGCGGGCCAGCCGAAGAGGTCGTCGTCGCGGCCCTCGGCGGCCAGCGGATAGGCCGCCGGATCGAGCGCGGCCGGCGCCACCATGGCGAAGTCCACCACCCGGACGCGGCGCTCGGCGGCCAGGTAGACCACCATGTAGCCG
>JAAUYJ010065530.1_pt1 | contig 13576 bp, 10 predicted proteins | sample 7278031 | NCBI WGS metagenome assembly JAAUYJ01 (sample SAMN14350222, study PRJNA611818) | marine sediment metagenome | isolation source: surface marine sediment (1.8m) | place: French Polynesia: Moorea | collected 2018-08 | reverse complement strand
CTCCCGGCGCGGAACGCTGGAAAAAAGCTACGACACGGTGGCCGCAACCTACACCCGGCAGATTGCCGGCGAGCTCGAACACAAACCGGCGGACTGCCGGCTGCTGGACCAGTTTGCCGGCGCCCTGGCTGAGGAGGGCCGCTGTGTCGACCTGGGCTGTGGGCCGGGACATGTCACCCGCTACCTGCAAGAGCGCGGACTCGACGTTACCGGCATCGACCTTTCCAGCGCCATGCTCAGGGAAGCGCGACGCCTCAACCCGGGCATCGAGTTCCAGCAGGGTGACTTCCGCGATCTCAGGACGCCGGACTACCACTACGCCGCCGCAGTGGCCTTCTATTCCCTCATCCACCTGCCGCCGGCAGAGCTGGTTCAGGCTCTCCTGGAGATCCGCCGCATCCTCGTGCCGGGAGGCGCACTACTGATTGCCTTTCACGTCGGCAGCGAACAACAGCACCTCGAACGCTGGCTGGAGCAGGATGTGGACCTGGACGTGTATTTCTACCCGGTGCTGGAGATGGTGATGCACCTGCAGGACGCCGGCTTCCGGGAGGAACGGGTCTACCAGCGCGAGCCCTACCCGGAGGTGGAAAGCCAGACCCGTCGCGCTTACATTCTTGCAGAGGCACTACCGGGCGTGCCGCCGGCAAGGCGCCGCACCACGCCGGTCTAGCGACGCGGGTGGGGCCGCACCCGCACCTTGCTGGTCTGTCGTGACAGGGCCACCAGGCGCCCTTTTGAATCCCAGAGCTCGCCGTCCTCTTCCACCACGCCGTCGCTCAGGTAGCGACTCTGGAAGCGCACCTGCACGGGACCCGGGGCGGGACGTGTGCGCAGCTGCACTGACAGCTCGAGGGTGGGCACCCACTGAAGGGGGCCGTAGACCGTGAACACCGGCGGCGCCATGGCATCGGCAAACAGCAGCAGGGACAGCAGGCCGCCGTCTTCGCCGTCGGCGAAGCTGACCCAGCCCTCGAACACACCACTGCCATCCGGCTCGCGCTTCAGGAACACCTTCTCACCGTTTAGATAGTGCTGGTTGAGGCTCTCGCGCAGTTCGATGCCGTGCACGCCCAATGGTGGCACCGCCTCGGGCGGCGGAATCTCGGGGCGTTCCACGCTGCTCCAGCTCTCGCCACTGAGCCGGTCGAGGTCACTGTAGCAGGCGGTGACATAGGCCTTGAGTTCACCGTCCTGGCGCATGGACAGGGCCGCGTAGCTGGTCGAACCGCCCTCGCGCAGTGGCTGCACCTCGCAATCGACCGGCCCGAGCTGAGTGGGCGCGGTGTAGAGAATATGAACCGACAGCGGGTCCGGGTGCGTCAAAGCCTGTGACAGTACGCGCCCGGCAATGGCCAGTACGTAGCCGCCGTTCGGGACTGCGCCGATGCGCCAGCCGGGTATGATTTCACCGCGCCAGGTCTGCCCCGACATATGCTCTACCGCGGTAGCCTGGGCAAACGCACTCACGGGCGCAGCATCCACCAGGCGCCGGCATTGGGCCCTGGGTGGTTGAGATTCTGTACATGTATCAAGGATTTGCCTATTGCATCGGTCTGAAGAGCACAGCCTCCCGTACAACCGATATACTGGAGAAAGGGGCAGAAACTGCGAAGTTGGTTCGTGGTCAAAGGTCCGCATGCCTGTGTTATCAAGAAACAGAGCGCGAGCGAGCAGCACCGCAGTCCGAGGGAGAAGTGTACGCACAATGAGCTGGCGAAGAGTAGTCGCAGCCCTGATGGCCGCACAGATCTGCATGGTCAGCGGGGCGTTCGCACAACTCGCGACCGATGCTTCCGAGCCTGCGCCGGTCACACCCGGGATTGAGCCGGACATTGGAACCGGCGTCGATCTCGGCGGGCCGTCGCTCGACTTCCAGGACGAGGAAGAACCGGTGCTGGTGTCGCCGGATGCTGCCGCCTACCAGTTCTATATCACTGACCTCGAGAGCCGCATGGGGCCCTATGCACAGGGCCTCTCCGAGCAACTGCTGGGCCTCGGCATGGCCTACCAGAACCAGGGCCTGCACCAGCAGGCGGCAGCCGTGTTCAAGCGTGGTGTCCACATTGCCCGCATCAATGACGGGCTCTACAGCCCGGCGCAGATACCCCTGCTGCAGCGCATGATCCAGAGCCTGGTCGCCGTCGGTGACTACGAGACAGCAGACGAACGCCAGTACTACCTGTTCCGGGTGCAGGCCGAAGTATACGGCCGGCAGTCGCCGCAGATGTCGCTGGCCATGCTGCAGCGCGCCGAGTGGGAGCGCCAGGCCTATAACCTGTCGCTAGGCGATACCGCCTTCATGCGACTTCTCACTATGTGGGAGCTGTACAGCAGTGCGCTCAGGAACATCGCCCGCCAGGAAGGCAATTTGTCCACCGGCCTGCTGCAGCCCCTGGAAGGCCTGCTGCAGACCCAGTACCTGATCTCTACCTACTCGCCTGAAGCCCAGGGCGGGTTCCAGACCGGCGGTGCGTCCGATGGCAACTTTGCAGAGGAAAATCGCTTCAGCATGATCCGGGTGTCCAACTACAAACAGGGACAGTCGGTGCTGACAGCAATGCGCGAGGTATACGTCTATAATGAAGGAGAGAGCAGTCCGTTGCCGGCGGAAACGCAGGTGCAACTGGGCGACTGGCACCTGTGGCACCAGAAACGCGAGGCTGCCCAACAGACCTATACCGAGGCCTGGAACGAGCTGAGCACGCTGGAAGATGGTGAGCGCCTGCAGCAGCAGTACTTTGGCGCGCCCAGGTTGCTGCCAGACCTACCGGGTGCCAGCAGTGAACCTACGCCGCCCGATGTTGTCACGGGATATGTGACCGTTTCATTCAGTGTGACCCACCGGGGCCGCGTGAAGAACCTGGAACTCGTGTCTAATGAACCCGTTATCGAGGGCGCCGAGGTAGACGACAGCAAGAGCATCGCGCTGCTGCGCGACCTCAAGCGCCTGCTGTACCGCCCCAGGCTGGAAGCCGGGGATGCGGTACAGACTGACAATATATTGAAACGCTATGCCTACTGAAATTCGCCACCAATATCACCGCAGCCATCAAGGCCGACCGGCCCCCCGGGCAGCGCTCGTTACCGGCATCCTGCTGTCCTGCGCCTTACTGGCCGGCTGTCCCAGCTCCACCACCCAGACACAGCCGCAGACGCCGTCGACTCCCAGCCCGCCCAGCAGTGCGCCGCCGAGCCAACCCTCTTCGGGGTCCAGCGGTCAGTCTTCACCCAGCCAGCCCTCGCAGAGCTCCGGCCAGCCGTCCTCCAGCCAGGGACAGCCTGGACAACCCGGGCAGCCCTCTGATCCCTCGCAGGGGCCCCAGGGGAACCAGGGTGAGCAACAGACCGCAGACGCCGGCAGCAGCGGCTCCCAGGGCCAGTCCCAGCAACCCCCGGGTTCCCAGGGCGGCGAACAGAGCAGCCAGGGTGGCCCGCAATCGGGCGGTGACAGCAGCGTACTGGACGGCACCGCCGGCCAGGGTGGTGACAGCGGCGACAGCGGCGAGCCGGTGTTCAGCGAAAGCGAAGGTATGGGCGGCGGCGACAGCGCCAGTGAATCCCTCCCCGACTTCAGCGAGGAAGAAGCGCTGGAACAGGCTATGGAAGGCTTTGAAGACGCCATGGAAACCGCGGCTGCCGAAGCCCAGGGCGAACAGTCCGGCGGCGGTTCTTCCGGCCAACAGGGTTCGGAACAGGGCGGCGGCCAGCAGGGCGGTGGCCAGCAAGGAACCGGTAGCAGCGGCAGCTCCGGCGGCGGCCCGCAGGGTAGCGTTCAAGCTGGCGTCAACCTTCCCGGTCTTCCCGGTGTTGGCCTGCCAGGCGTCGGCCTGCCTGGTGTTGGCTTACCGGGCGACGGCCAATCAGGCGATGGCCAATCAGGTGATGGCCAGGAAGATGGCAGCCAACCCGGCGGTGGCCAACCAGGCGGTGGCCAACAAGGTGGCGGCCAGCCCGGAGATGGTCAGCAAGGAAGTGGCCAAACCGGTGGCGGGCAATCCGGCGGCAGCTATGGCTCCGGATCCGGTGTCCTGACCCCGGCGGAACAGGTGGCGATCCTTGACGAGCAGCTCAACAAGGGCACCGGCGAGTTCGACGACATCATCCTGCAGGAGCGGGAAGTCCTGCGTCGTACCGCCAAGGGCGGCAACACCACAGAAGAGGCGGCCGCCGAAGCCGGTGGCTACGGCGGCTATGGTGGCAGCGAAGGCGGCACGCCGGGCTTCCAGGTTCCGCCCATGGCCGGCGGCGGTGGTGGCAGCGGCGGTGGCATGGGTGCACCCGAACCGCGCCCGGGCTACGACCAGGAGATGCCGGAACAGGTTGCGGTTTACCAGCCGCCGGCGGATATCCCGGACGGTTCGGATGACGACGTGGTAGCGCGCCAGCTGCGCGAGGCCGCCATGCGTGAACCGGACCCGGAGCTGCGTGAAAAGCTCTGGGACGAATACCGGAAATACAAGGGAATCGAGTAATGATGGCGCGTGACAGCTACTGGCCGAGACTGGCACTGGCACTGTGCGCGCTGTCACTGTCTGCCTGCGTCAGCCAGACCGTCAAGAGCACATCGGTGCCCCAGGTACAGACCCTGGAAACCGAGATCGCCGAGGCGCAGCTGTTGGACGTGGGCGTTGTTATCTTTGACCCCGGCCTGGACCCCGACGGCGAGGAAGAGGCGGATTTCGTCTACCCGGAGGTACGCCGCGCCGAAGCCCGCTACATGCCCTACCTGCTGGTGGAAGCCATCCAGAGCAGCGGCGCCTGGGGCGCGGTACGGGTTGTACCCGACGACCAGCAGGCCATGGACCTGCTGGTGGAGGCCACCATCATCGAGTCCCACGGCGAAGAGCTGGAACTCAATGTCGAGGCCCGGGACGCATCCGGCAAGCTATGGCTGGACAAGTCCTATGAGACCAAGGCCAGCAAGTACAGCTACGAGACCAGCCGCACCCGCTTTGACCCCTTCCAGGCCGTCTACAACCAGATTGCCAATGACCTGCTGGCCATCCTCCAGACCCAGACTCCGGACGCGTTATCGCGGATCCGCCTGGTTAACGAGCTGCGCTTTGCCCAGTCCTTCTCCCCTGATGCCTTCGAAGGCTACCTGGAACAGGACAGCAAGGGCGTCTACCAGATCCAGCGGCTGCCGGCCGAAGACGACCCCATGCTGCTGCGGGTCCGCAAGATTCGTGAGCGCGACTACCTGTTCATCGACACCCTGCAGGAGTACTACGCGTCCTTCAACGGCCAGATGCTGGGGCCCTACCAGGAGTGGCGCAAGCAGAGTTACGACGAGGCCATCGCACTGCAGGAGCTGCGCGCAGAATCCCGCCGCCGGCTGATTGCCGGTGCCGTTGCCGTGGCCGCCGGCATCGCCGGTGTCGCCAGCGACAACCGCGGCGCCCGCTCGGCAGGCAATGTGGCTCTCGCCGGCGGTGGTTACCTGTTGAAGAGCGGCCTGGACAAACGTGCGGAAGCCGATATCCACGTTCAGGCGCTGGAAGAACTGGGGCTCTCCCTGGAATCGGAAATCGCGCCGCAGGTGATCGAGCTGGAAGATCGCTCGGTAACCCTGACCGGCACCGTGCGCGACCAATACGACCAGTGGCGTGAACTCTTGCGCCAGATCTACCAGGCCGAGGTTGGCGATCTTGAGCCCGCCTCCCAGGGCGAGGAGACCTGACCCTGGCGCGTTCCCTGCTACACCTTTCCCAACCGGTTTAATTCATGAGCGAGCACAACAAAAAGGTTGAGCCCGTCAGGTTCGAGCCCGCGTCTGGCCCGGCCGCCCAACGGGAGGAGGCACCGAGCCGCGCCGCATCCCCGGCGCGAGTGGGCAGCGCTGCCTCGGAAAAATGGATCGTCCCGGCACTGGTCGGCCTGCTGGTAGTGGCAATCGGGGTGTTCTTCTGGCTGCCCAGCCTGGTCGATACCAGCCCTGCGGAGCTCGAGGCTGCGGCCCAGGCCCAGCCCTCGCGCGCCGAAGCCGGCCGGCCAGGCGCCGCCGTCGTGGAGGCCTCTCCCTACAACGATGCCCAGCTCGCTCGCCAGCGCAAAGAGGCGCAGGACGTGCTGGAGAAGCTGCTCGAGGTGCAATTCAAGCTTGAGGAACACGGGGTTACCCAGTGGGCCGCTGAAGATTTCAGCGCGGCCCAGGCCCAGGCGACCGCTGCTGATGAGCTCTACCGGCAGCAGGAATTCGAGGCCGCCATCGAGACCTACCAGGCCGCCCTGGAGGCCATGCAGGCTATCGAGGGCCGTATTGACCAGGTGTTTGCCGACAGCCTGCAGGCGGGCCAGGCGGCCCTGCTGAGCGACCAGGCCGAGCCGGCAATCGCAGCCCTGGAGCTCGCCATCCTGCTGAAGCCCGACGACCCGGAAGCGCTGGCAGCGCTGGAGCGGGCGCGCAAACTGGAACCCCTGCTGGAGTTGCTGCTGGCCGCCAACGCGGCCGCAGACGATGACGATCTGGACGGCGCCAGGGATATTCTCAAGGAAGCCACCAGCCTGGACCCGGAACACGCCGGTGCCGCGGCACAGCTGGCCAGTGTCGAACGCGCCATCACCCGCCGCAACTTCAACCGCGCCATGTCCGCCGGCTACCAGGCCCTGGACGATGAGCGCTTTGACGAGGCCGAGCGCCAGTTCAAGGCGGCCCAGGCCATCATGCCGTCGGCGTCGGAGCCCAGCGGGGCTATCGAGCAAACCCGCACCGCACGCACCCAGGCGCAGATTGAAGCCTGGCGCAAGCGCGCGGTTGCCGCCGAGGAGCGCGAGGATTGGAGCAAAGCGGTGACGGCCTATCGCGAGATTCTCGATATCGACAGCACCGTGGTCTTTGCCCGCAACGGCCTGGCGCGCAGCAATGGTCGGGTGCAGCTCGACCAGCGCATCAAGCAGGCCCTCGCCAAACCGGAGCGGCTCAGCGACGAGCGTATCTACGCCAATACCCAGGCGCTGTACCGGCAGGCACTGACCCTGGAGCAAAAGGGACCGCTGATGAAGGAGCAGTTGCTGCAACTCGGTGACCTGCTCGAGAAGGCACTGATTCCAATCCCCGTGTTGCTGCAATCCGACGAGGCCACCGACGTGACGGTCTACAAGGTCGCCCACCTGGGTACCTTCCGCCGCCAGCAACTCAGCCTCAAGCCCGGGGTCTATACAGCGGTAGGCGTACGCAAGGGCTACCGCGACGTGCGCAAGAAATTCACCGTGGACCATGAGCAGCAGAGCCTGACCGTGGAAATCGCCTGCACGGAACCGATCTAGATGACCGCGCCAGACCAGTCGCAGCTGATCAAGCCGGCGGCGTTTACCCCCAATACCGGCGAGCAGCAGCGCCGCGGTTTCCGCGCCCGCCCGGTGCAGCTGGGCCTGGCCGCAGTACTGTTGCTGTTCTTGCTGGCCTTCTGGTTCCTGTTCACCGCCCACTCGGTGCTGTTCACATTCGAACCTGCCTACAGCGAGATCGATATCGACGGCGGCCTGCAGCTCAAGATCGGCGAGCGTTACCTGCTGCGCAGCGGTGACTTTGAGCTGACCGTGACCGCGCCTGGCCACTACCCGCTGGAACAGGATTTCACAGTGGAAGGCACTGACAACCAGTCCCTGCACCTGGTCCTCCAGCGCCTGCCCGGCAAGCTGAGTTTCGATACCCGCCCGGAAGGTGCCCAGGTGCTCATCGACGGCGAATCGCTGGGCAATACCCCGCTGGCCGGCCAGCCGATCGCCGCCGGGGAGCGGGAGCTGCGGCTGCTGGCTGAGCGCTATCTCCCCTATCGTGCCACCATTGACGTCACCGGCATGGAGGTCGCCCAGGCCTTTGCCGTCGACCTGGAACCGGCCTGGGCCAACATCGCCATTTCCAGCGTGCCCGTGGGCGCCACCGTCTTCGTTGACGGCGAGGCCCGCGGCCAGACCCCGGCGCTGTTGGAAATCCTGCAGGGCGAGCACCTGGTAGAGCTGCAGCTGCCGCGGTTCCAGGGCTGGCAGCAAACCCTGAGCGTGAGTGCCGGGGTGCACCAGAATCTCGAGCCCATCACCCTGCTGCCCGCCAATGGCCTGCTGAACCTGGACAGCCGACCGCGGGGCGCCAATGTCACTGTAGATGGCGAATTCGAGGGCCAGACCCCGCTGACCCTGTCACTGGACCCGGATGGCGAGCACCGCATCGCGGTGTTCAAGCCCGGCTACGAGCGGGCGGTTCGCACCCTGGCGCTGGAGCCGGAAGAGCAGCAGGACCTGACCCTGAGGCTCAAGGCCCGGCTCGGCGAGGTCGACGTGCGTGTGCGCCAGGCCGAGGCCGAAATATTTGTCGACGGGGTCTCCAAGGGTCGCGGCAGCCAGACGCTGTCGCTGCCCGCTTTTGAGCAATCTCTGGAAGTACGCCTGGCCGGCCATCGCAGCTATCGCCAGCGCTTCACGCCGCGCCCGGGCCTGGCGCAGGTCATCCCGGTCACCCTGCTGACCGAGAAGGAAGCCCGCCTGGCGGAGCTGAAGCCGACCATTACCTCACCCGCGGGGCAGACGCTGAAGCTGTTTACGCCAACCGGCACCTTCACCATGGGCGCCTCGCGGCGAGAGCCCGGCCGCCGCGCCAACGAGGTGCTGAAGCCAGTGACCCTGACCCGCATGTTCTACCTGGGCACCCACGAAGTCAGCAATGCCGAGTTTCGCAAGTTCCGCATGGACCACAACTCCGGGCTGGTAGAGGGCAACACCCTCAACCGCGACAACCAGCCGGCGGCATCGGTGAGCTGGGAAGAAGCCGCCCTGTACTGCAACTGGCTCAGTGAACAGGAGGGCCTGCCGCTGTTCTACCTGACCAAGAACGGCCGGGTTATCGGCTTCGATGAGCAGTCTCACGGCTACCGGCTGCCCAGCGAGGCAGAATGGGCCTGGGCGGCCCGGGTCAAGGGTGACGCGCTGCTCAAATACCCCTGGGGGGACAACTTCCCGCCGCCCCAGGTGCTGGAAAACTACGCCGATACCAGCAGCTCCTACATCACCGGCCGTATCGTCAGCAACTACAACGACGGTCACCCCACCTCGGCACCGGTAGGCAGCTTCCGGGCCAACCACAACGGCCTCTTTGATATGGGCGGCAACGTGGCGGAGTGGGTGCACGACATTTACACGCTCACCGAGTCTTCCGGCATGTCGCAGAAGGACCCGCTGGGCGCCCAGACCGGCAGCAACAACGTGATTCGCGGCGCCAGCTGGGCCCACGGTACGGTGACCGAGCTGCGCCTGTCATTCCGGGATTATGGGCAACGTGGCCGGGATGACGTAGGATTTCGTGTTGCCCGTTTTGCGGAGGAAGCACAGTGATACCAGCCGCCGAAGCAAGCCTGAAAACCGCTCCGACGCCCCGGCGCCGCGCCCTGGCACTGGCCTTGCTGCTGATGCTGACTCCGGCCAGTATGCCGCTGGCTGCGCAGGCACCGCAGCAAACCCAGTCGCCGCCAGCCGAGCAGGACGAGCCGCAACAGACGCAGGTCGAAGACCCGGCTACCCAGGCTTCGGAGCCGGCACTGGATGAGCCCGCCGTCGGTGAGGCCGCGCTCCCGGAGTCTGAAGACCCCTTCGACTACGAAGCCAGCGAGCAGATTTCCGAGGATCTCTCGGTATCTTTCCCCGTGGACATCTGACCCCCAGGATCAACGAATGAAATTGCGCTTTTCCTCTGAATTCCTGTTCCAGCTATTTGCCCTGCTGATCATCGTGATCCTGGTGCACGCGGTCTATGTCGGGCTGATCCGGCCCAGCGCCGACGCCATATTGCTGGCCCAGGCGGAGCTGCTGGCAGCGGGGGCGGATTTCGTGCCCAAGCGATCCATCTACGTGGTGATCCGCGACCTGGAGCAGGAAGCCTGTTTCATCCTGCTGTTCTGGGCCATCGCCATCATGGGCTACAAGGCGCGCCGGGTGATGGATGAACAACAGCTGCTGGGGCAGCGCCTGGTCGACGTGCCGGCGGGTACCAGCATCCTGCCGGAAGACGCCCGCGAGTACTCGCGCTCCCTGGAGGCGCTCGACGAGAAGACCCAGGATTTCCTGCTGCCGCGCACGCTGCTGGCGGCCCTGCAGCGCTTTGCGACAACCTCGAGCATCCCCGCTGTTTCCAATACCATCCGCGAGCAATGCGAGGGCGAATCAGACCGACTCGACTCGGAACTGTCGATGGTGCGCTACATCGCCTGGGCGATCCCCTCGATCGGGTTTATCGGCACCGTGCGCGGTATCGGCGACGCCCTCGGCCAGGCCTATGAGGCGGTAGAGGGTGATATCAGCGGCGTAACGGCGAGCCTGGGTGTCGCCTTCAACAGCACCTTCGTCGCCCTGGTGCTCAGCATCATCATCATGTTCGCCCTGCACCAGTTGCAGCTGTCCCAGGAACGCCTGGTGCTCGGCTGCCAGCGCTACTGCGACAAGCGCCTGATGCGCCACCTGACGGTGAACTGACGTGAACCTGCCGATACTCGACATCAACGATGCCAGCCTCGGCCTGTGGCGCGATGGTGAGATGGCGCTTTCCAGCCCCGGTTACGCCCTGCTTGAGGGCAACAGCTATCGCTTCGGCGAGCCGGCGCGCCAGCAGGCCCGCCTGCACCCGCGCCAGATCAACCACCGCTACTGGTCACAGCTCGATACCGAACCGCTGACCCCGGCCTTTGGCTCCAGCCGTCACACCGCCGACCTGGTGCACTCGCACCTGCTGGCAATTCACGAGGCCGGCGGCCGACCTGACCAGGTGGTGCTGGCAGCGCCGGGTAGCCTGCAACACGATCAGCTGGCGCTGCTGCTGGGCATTGTCGAACAGTGCCCGTTTTCCGTGGCCGGTCTCGCTGACCGCGCAGTTGCAGCCACCGCCGGGCAGGCCGTCAGCGAGTACAACTGGCACGTGGAGCTGCAGCTCAACCAGGCACTGCTGACCGGTATGCGCTATGAAGCCGGCAGCATCGTGCGCGACAACATGGTGCCGATTCCCGGCAGCGGCTGGCTGGCCTTCCAGGAAAGCCTGGCACGCGCGGTGGCAGAAGCCTTCATTCGCCAGACCCGCTTCGACCCGCGTCACTCGGCACGGGACGAGCAGGCGCTGTTCGATGCACTGCCCGGCATACTCAAGAAGCTGCTGAGTGCCAGTGAAACCAATGTCGAGTTTGACGGCCGCCAGGCCCGGGTCGAGCGAGCCAGCCTGGCGGAGGCCTGCGACAGCCACTACCAGCGCATCCTGCGTACCCTGTTGGCGGGTGATGCCCAGGTCTTTCTGGGCGCCACCCTCAACGGCCTGCCCTCCCTGCGGGAAAAGCTGCCCGACGCCGTGCAGTGTGAGGCGACCGCAGTCAGCGCCGGCGTCGACGTCCACCAGGATCGCGTGCTGGCCGATGCCACCGGCATTCGCTTCATTACCAGCCTGCCGGCAAACGCGCCAGCGGCGAGCGCCCCGGTGCCCGAGCCGGCGCCGGTCGCTGCGCCTGAACCCGAGCCCGAACCTGAACAAATCGCGCCCAGCCGCTGTCAAATAGAGTTCAGGGACGGCGGACTCTCCATCCAGCCCCAGTCGGGGCCGGCACCGGCGCTGAATGGACGGGCGCTGGTGGCGGAGACGCAGCTCGGTGACGGCGACCTGCTCCAACTACCGGACGGCACCATCTGGCGCCTGAGCCGGGAAACCTGAGGCCGGAACGCGCGGTAATCAACACACGGGACGATGGTACGCAAACGCAAGACATCCACCTTCAACCTCAGCTTCCTGGACATTATGTCCTGCGGCTTTGGCGCGGTGATTCTCGTCTACCTGATTATCGATCACGCCATCATTACCGAGACTGAAGAGCTCAACGCCGACCTGATGTCGGAGACCAACCTGCTGGAAGAAGAAGTCCTGCAGGGCAAGGAAGGCCTGGTGAAACTGCGCAATACCATCTCGGAGGTGGATTACGAGATCGTCGAGGCACAGGGCCTGGCCACCCGCATCAGCGAAGAGATCGAGCAATACCAGGCCCAGGTCGAGACCCTGGAAAAGGACGGCTTTACCGATCGCAGCGACATCGAGACCCTGAAGGCGGAAATCCAGCAGCTCGAGGACGAGGTCAAGAAACTCAAGGCTGCCAGTGAGGACACCGGCGGCGTCAATGCACGTACCTTTGTCGGCGACGGCAACCGCCAATACCTGACCGGCCTCAACCTCGGCGGTCGCAATATCATGATCCTGCTCGACACCTCAGCGAGCATGCTGGCTGAGGAACTGGTCAACATTATTCGTCTAAGGAATATGCGCGAGCCGGTCAAGCGCCAGGCCGCGAAGTGGCGGCGCGCCGTGGACACGGTCGACTGGCTGACCGCACAGCTGCCGGTCAGCAGCCAGTACCAGGTGTACGCCTTCAATACCCAGGCAGTCCCGGTACTGGTGGGCACCGAAGGCAGCTGGCTGGATGTCGGCGACCAGGAGCAGCTGGATTCGGTGGTCACTGCGCTCAACGAACTGGTCCCCAACAACGGCACCAGCCTGGAGAATACCTTCCAGACCGCGATCGAGATGACACCCATGCCCGACAACATCTTCCTGATCACAGACGGCCTGCCCACCCAGGGTGCCACCGCGCCCAAGGGCAACACCATCAACGGCCGTGACCGGATGCGCCTGTTCGAGCGCGCGATCGGCATGCTGCCGGCCTCGATACCAGTCAACGTGATCCTGTTTCCCATGGAGGGCGACCCAATGGCGGCGTCGGCCTTCTGGCAACTGGCGCAAAGGACCTCGGGCTCGTTCCTGAGCCCGGCGGAGGACTGGCCCTGATGCGACGCGAGCGACGCATGGCCGAGGAGTTCGGCCTGTCTTTCCTGGACGTGATCTGCTGCGGTTTCGGCGCAGTGATTCTGCTGCTGATGATCACCAAGACCGTGCAGCCGCAAATCATCGAGGCCTCGGCCATCAACCTCGAGGGGCGTATCGCGGCGCTGCAGGAGCAGCTATTCGAGCTGCGCGGCGAAACCCACATTCTCAACCGCGACCTGAATGCCAAGCACGAGCAACTCAGCGTCAACGAGGAACGCATCGCTATCCTGCGCGGCCGACTGGCAGCGGTGAAGTCGCAGCACGACGCCCTGGCGCTGCAGACCAACTCCAACGACATCGTCGAGACCCAGCTGGCGGTGGCCCGCCAGGAGCTCAGCGAGGAAATGAAGCGGCTGCTGGGCCTGGAGTACAAGAGCAAGAACAACCTGATCGGCGGCATCCCGGTCGACAGCGAGTACATTATTTTCGTGATCGACACCTCGGGCTCCATGTTCTCCTACAGCTGGGATCGCATGCTGCGCGAGTTCGAGGCCACGCTGAGCATCTACCCCGAGGTCAAAGGCATCCAGGTGATGAATGATATGGGGCAGTACATGTTCTCCCGCTACCGGGGCCAGTGGATTCCTGACACCCCGGGCCGTCGCAAGGTGATCATGGACCGCCTGCGCACCTGGAACGTGTTCAGCAACTCGTCCCCGGTTGAAGGGATCACCCAGGCGATTCGCACCTTCTATGCGCCGGATAAAAAGATCAGCATCTACGTGTTTGGCGACG